>Ga0265298_10006342_pt1 | contig 14638 bp, 14 predicted proteins | sample AusTroGonzalo_MG_3_FD_193486 | JGI IMG/M metagenome (GOLD analysis project Ga0265298, IMG submission 193486) | Bovine rumen microbial communities from tropical cattle in Woodstock, Queensland, Australia - Gonzalo_01 | ecosystem: Host-associated > Mammals > Digestive system > Stomach > Rumen ... | reverse complement strand
TCTTGAGCGTATGCTTAAGGCTATGGTGGAATCGGCTAATGGCATGCGTATTATTGCTCCTTTGCGTGGTAATGCCAAAAATGTGGTCGAAAATATGAACCTGCCAATTGAGATAGTTGAGCCACTGAGTTATCTTGAGTTCGGTTGGTTGACTGCTCATGCTCTTGGAATTATCACTGATTCTGGTAATGTTTCAGAAGAGGCTACATTCAATGGTGTTCCGTGTATCACATTGAACAATTATACAGAACATCAGGAAACTGTTAATGTTGGTTCTAATGTATTGGTAGGTGAGGATGCTGATAAACTGCGCGAGCAAGTCGCAAAAATGGTTGCTGGCGAGTGGAAAAAATGCGCCCTGCCTGACCGTTGGGATGGTCGTACTGCAGAGCGCATAGTTCAGATTATATTAGCTTAGTAATTTTCTGGCTTTACCTGGAAGTATGCCTGAGGATGATCGCATACTGGACAAATCTGGGGAGCTTTCTTGCCGATGACGATGTGTCCGCAGTTAGAGCACTGCCAGATGACGTCGTTGTCCTTAGAGAATACACGCTCCTTCTTGACGTTGTCAAGCAGCTTGCGATAGCGAGCCTCGTGTTCTGCCTCAACTTTTGCAACGAGCTCGAATTTGATTGCGATTTCGTTGAATCCTTCCTCACGAGCCTCCTTTGCCATACGTGCATACATGTCGGTCCACTCAAAATTCTCGCCATTAGCAGCAGCTTCCAGATTCTCTGGTGTACTCTTGATACCACCGCCCTCAAGCAGCTTGAACCACATTTTTGCATGCTCTTTCTCATTGGCAGCTGTTTCCTCAAAAATAGCTGCTATCTGTACGAATCCATCCTTCTTGGCTTTTGATGCCCAATAGGTGTATTTGTTGCGTGCCATTGACTCACCTGCAAATGCTTCCTGCAGATTCTTTTCTGTTTTTGTTCCTTTTAGCTCTTTCATAATCTAAATTGTTTAGTTTGTTAATAATTGAATCAGAGGCAAAGATAATACTTTTATTCCAATTCTGCAAATATTTAACTTCTTTTTTATAATATATTAATGTACGCGCGAGTGTTGGGATTATAGTGGAGTAAAATTTGTAAAATGGGAAACTTTTGAATTTGATTTTTGAGAAAAGTTTCCAAAAAAGAAAATCTTATTGTGCTTTGTAAAGGTGAACGCTTCTTTGTTGTGATGCATGGATTGCTAATTCTGGTTTTACTATTTTTAATGTCTGATGACAAAAAGCGGTAAAGGATATAAGTGGTTTATGTTATTGAAAATCAGTGTGTTATAATATAAGATTAGATATTGTTATTCTGGCTTTAACATTCTTTTATGGTATTTTCTGATTATAAAGAATTGTTTTTTGTGATAATATTCGTATCTTTGCAAGCGTATTCGGTTTTACTTTTTGGAAAACTTTTCCGAATCAAAAAACAAAAAAGTTTCCCAAAAAGAAAAACTTGAGAGAGATAAAAGTAAAACTTAAAATATAAAGAACAATAAAAATGGAAATTAAAAACTTTACCATCACTAAACGAGACGGTTCTAAAGACCTATTCTCGCTTGACAAGATTATGAACGCCATTGTTAAGGCGTTCGAAAGTGTTCAAGAACCTGCTGACCTAGCCATCGTATCTAAGATCCTTAATCACCTTGACATGCACGACAACATCACTGTAGAGGATATCCAGAACCAGGTAGAGGAAGCTCTTATGCGTGAAGGATATTATAAAGTGGCAAAGTCGTTTATTCTGTATCGACAGCTGCACTCTGAGGATCGTGAAACTCTGGAAAAAATGGTTTTCCTTTCAGAGTATTGTGAATCTGTGAATGCTGCTACGGGTTCTAAGTACGATGCTAATGCAAACGTGGAGCATAAGAATATTGCTACACTCATTGGTGAACTGCCAAAGTCGAACTTTATCCGTTTGAACCGTCGTCTTCTTACCGACCGTATTAAGAAGATGTATGGCAAGCAGTTGGCTGATGAATATATTGACAAACTAACTCACCACTTTATATATAAGAACGACGAGACTTCGTTGGCAAACTATTGTGCATCTATAACCATGTATCCTTGGTTGATTGGTGGTACGGTGGCTATCGGAGGTAACTCTACTGCACCAACAAACATGAAGTCGTTTGCCGGTGGATTTGTTAACATGGTGTTCATGGTCAGCTCTATGTTGAGTGGTGCATGCGCTACTCCTGAGTTCCTGATGTACATGAACTATTTCATGGGCAAGGAATACGGATTAGACTATTACAAGCGAGCTAATGACCAGGCTGACCTGAGTTTGAAGCAGCGTACAATTGATAAGATTGTTACCGATTATTTTGAGCAGATTGTATATACTCTGAACCAACCTACCGGTGCACGTAACTATCAGGCTGTATTCTGGAATATTGCTTACTATGATAAGTATTATTTCGAGAGTATCTTCGGCGAGTTCTATTTCCCCGATGGATCAAAGCCAGATTGGGAAGGTCTTTCATGGCTGCAGAAGCGCTTTATGAAGTGGTTCAACCTGGAGCGAACCAAGACTCTGTTGACATTCCCAGTTGAGACAATGGCTCTGTTGGTAGATGAGAATGGAGAGTGCAAGGATAAGGAGTGGGGCGAGTTTACTGCTGAGATGTACTCTGAGGGTCATTCGTTCTTTACTTATATGAGTGATAATGCCGACTCGCTGTCAAGTTGCTGCCGTCTGCGTAATGAGATTACTGATAACGGATTCAGCTATACTCTTGGTGCTGGTGGCGTAAGTACTGGTTCGAAGAGTGTGCTCACTATCAACTTGAATCGTTGTATTCAGTATGCAGTAAACCACAATCAGGATTATTTGGAGTATCTAAGTGGTGTTATCGATCTTTGTCATAAGGTGCAGATTGCTTATAATGAGAATCTTAAGGAGTTGCAGCAGAATGGTATGTTGCCTCTGTTCGATGCTGGTTATATCAATATCGGTCGTCAGTATCTTACAATCGGTATCAACGGACTGGTTGAGGCTGCTGAATTCATGGGAATCAAGATTACTCCTAACGATGAATATCTGCACTTTGTTCAGGGTATTCTTGGTCTTATCGAGAAGTACAACCGTCAGTATCGTACAAAGGATGTGATGTTCAACTGCGAGATGATTCCTGCTGAGAATGTAGGTGTAAAGCATGCCAAGTGGGATCGTGAGGATGGCTATTTTGTTCCACGCGACTGCTATAACAGCTACTTCTATGTTGTAGAGGACGACTCACTTACCATCATCGATAAGTTTAAGTTGCATGGAGCTCCATATATCGAGCATCTTACTGGTGGTTCGGCTCTGCATATGAACCTTGATGAGCATCTTTCAAAGGAGCAGTATCTGCACCTGCTTAAAGTTGCTGCCAAGGAGGGATGTAACTACTTTACATTCAATATTCCAAATACTGTATGTAATGAGTGTGGTCATATTGACAAGCGTTATCTTAAGGAGTGCCCACATTGCCACTCTAAGAATGTAGATTATATGACTCGTATTATCGGCTATCTGAAGCGTGTAAGCAACTTCTCTCAGGCACGTCAGGAGGAGGCATCTCGCCGCTATTACGCTGGACAGAATAAACTATGCTGAAATACGTTAATACAGGAATAGTATTTCAGGAGATACCCGACGAAGTGACACTGGCAATTAATATTAGTAATTGCCCGTGTCACTGTCCTGGGTGTCATAGCTATTATCTTTGGGATGACATCGGTATTCCATTGGATACTGGGGCAATAGATGCTTTTGTAGAGCAATTTGGTACAGACATCACGTGTATATCATTTATGGGTGGTGATGCTGATCCGAAAGCTGTTAATCAATTAGCTTTGTATATTCACGAGATGCATCCAGAGTTTAAAGTTGCCTGGTATAGTGGTAGGACGGTAATATCATCGGCTGTCAACAAAAGCGATTTTGATTATATTAAGATAGGTCCGTTTATCAAGCATCTAGGACCTCTCAAGAACCCAAAAACAAATCAAAGGCTCTATCGACAGAAAGACGATGGAACCTTTGAAGATATTACCTCGCGATTTTGGCGTAAATAGTTAATAGGATATTTCGCCGCGAATATTCATCTGCATGTATTTCCGTACTGTATCCGGATCATCAGGGAAGTGCGACTGTAGGAACATCAGTTTAGTAACTGCTGCTTCTACAGTTGAATCGCGACCACTGATGACACCTGCCTCCTGAAGATGATAACCGCAGTCATAGCGGCTCATCTCAACAGCACCCTGCATACACTGGCTGATGTTGACAATCACTTTTCCGTTACGTGTTCCCTCTCGTAGTGCGTTTAGCAGCCATGGGCGTTGTGGGGCATTGCCGCTTCCGAATGTTCGCATCACGATAGCCTTAAGATTTGGCGTGTGGATGATGTGGCGGATAAGATCTTCGCGGATACCGGGGAAGAGGGAGAAGATGATGACATTGTTATCGAGACGGTAATGAGGAACCATAGGCTTGTCCCAGTCGGGCTTAAGCATACGGTCGTGATAATATGTAATGTTTACTCCTGCCTCAACCAAGTGTGGGTAGTTGAACGATTCGAAGGCGTTGAACTCTTCGGCGCTCTGCTTGGTGGTACGGTTACCACGAAGCAGGTGTCCGCCAAAATAGATTCCTACTTCAGGCACCAGGGCATGTCCCTCGCGATCTTTTGCAGCTGCTATCTCAACAGCTGTGATCAGGTTCTCTTTTCCATCAGTTCTCAACTGTCCGATAGGCAGCTGCGAGCCTGTGAATATAACGGGTTTTGTCAGGTTCTCGAGCATGTAAGACAGGGCAGAGGCGGTATAAGCCATCGTGTCGGTGCCATGCAACACAACAAAGCCGTCGTATTGGTCGTAATGGTCGGCAATACAGTGTGATAAATCAGTCCACATGCTTGGTGACATATCACTTGAATCGATAGGTGGATCAAACTGGTATGTCTCTATTGTGATATCAAACTGCTTCAGTTCGGGCACATTATATAATAGGTGTTCGAAATCGAACGGTTCCAGGGCTCCAGTACGTGGATTCCTGTTCATTCCTATTGTGCCTCCAGTGTAGATAAGAAGTACTTTACTGCGATACGTCATCGTTTTCGTTTTATTTTTTTTGCAAAGATAGTGTTTTTATCCGAGATTTTCTGTATCTTTGCAAAAAATTTATGCAGAACCTATTTACAAATAAAATTATGAAGCAGTTCAATGACGATAATTTCGTTCTGGAGACCCAGGTGGCTCAGGACCTTTATCACAATTTTGCGGCTAAGATGCCTATTATTGACTATCATTGTCATCTTAATCCAGAGATGGTGGCCAAAGACCATAAGTTTAAGAGCATTACAGAACTTTGGTTGGGTGGCGATCACTATAAATGGCGTGCCATGCGTACCAATGGCATTGACGAGAAGTATATTACCGGTAAGGACACCAGCGATTGGGAAAAGTTTGAAAAGTGGGCAGAAACAGTACCATACACATTCCGCAATCCTCTTTATCACTGGACTCATCTGGAGCTTAAGACTGCTTTTGGTATCACAAAGCTGCTTTCGCCAAAGACTGCTCGTGAAATCTTTGATGAGTGTAACGAAAAGCTGCAGCAGCCAGAGTTCTCTGCTCGTGGCCTGATGAAGCACTACAATGTTGAGTGCGTATGCACCACTGATGATCCTATTGACGATCTTCATAACCACATAGAGTATGCTAAGACCAAGGCAAATGACGATCCTATGATGTTCCCTGCTTGGCGTCCTGACAGAGCTATGAACATTGAAAAGGCTGACTTCTCAAAATATGTTGAGCAGTTGGGCGAGGTTAGTGGTGTTACCATAACCAAGTTCGCTGATATGATAGATGCACTCAAGAAACGTCATGACTTCTTTGCCGAGAATGGTTGTAAGCTGTCTGACCATGGTCTTGAGGAGTTTTATGATGAGGAGTATACCGACTCTCAGATCGAGACTATCTTTGAGAAGGCTATGCGTGGACTTCAGCTTTCTAAACTTGAGATCCGTCAGTTTAAGAATTGCTTCCTTGCAGTAATGGCTGAGATGGATGCAGAATCTGACTGGACTCAGCAGTTCCACTATGGAGCCATCCGCGATAATAACACTAAGATGTTTAATGCAGTAGGTGCTGATACTGGTTTCGATTCTATAGGTGAGTTCAACACCGCTAAGGCTATGTCGGCATTCCTTAATAAGTTGGAAATGAAGGATAAGCTTACACGTACCATATTATATACACTTAACCCATGCGCCAACGAGATGATTGCTACTATGCTTGGCAATTTCCAGGGAGGTGAGCCAGGGAAGATTCAATTCGGTTCTGGTTGGTGGTTTAATGATCAGATGGATGGCATGATCCGTCAGATGAATGCTCTCTCGGTTCTCGGTCTGCTTAGCCGTTTTGTTGGAATGCTTACTGATAGCCGCTCGTTCTTGAGCTATCCTCGTCATGAGTACTTCCGCAGAATACTCTGTAATCTCCTTGGAAACGATGTAGAGAAAGGCTTGTTGCCTTGCGATATGGAGATTCTGGGACGAATGGTCGAGGATATTAGTTACAACAATGCCCGCCGTTATTTCAAGTTCTATTAATAAATGAGATACAACTCAGGTTATAATCGTGAAGGTGACTATGAGCACCTTGTGGTAAATGAATCTAAACCGCTACTTGAGTGGCTGTTAGAGAATGTTCAGCAAAGTCGAAATAAGATAAAGGCGACTCTGCAGGGTAGGGGTATCAAGGTAAACGGAAAGACTGTTAGTCAGTTCGACTTCCAGTTGGAACCTGGAATGAAGGTTGCGGTAAGCAAAACTAAGCGTAACCAACAGTCGTTCAAGAGCCGTTACGTTAAAATAGTATATGAGGATAAATGGCTGATTGTTATTGAGAAAGCCGAAGGTATTCTCTCAATGGCTGCTGGTCACTCCTCACTTAACGTGAAGTCGGTTCTTGATGATTATTTCAAGAAGTCTCGTCAGAAGTGTACTGCTCATGTGGTTCATCGTTTGGATCGCGATACCAGTGGACTTATGGTATATGCGAAGGATATGGAAACTGAACAGATACTTGAGCATAACTGGCATGATATAGTATACGACCGCCGTTATGTGGCCGTATGTTCTGGTGAGATGGAGAATGAAGAAGGTACTATTGCCAACTGGTTAAAGGACAATAAGGCGTATGTTACTTATTCGTCGCCAACTGATAATGGTGGCAAATATGCTGTTACCCATTATCATGTTCTTGATCGCACTACCGACCATTCGCTGGTAGAGTTCAAACTTGAGACTGGTCGTAAGAATCAGATTCGTGTGCATTCTTCGGATATGGGACATCCTGTTTGCGGTGATCCGAAATACGGCAATGGTGATGATCCTATCCATCGTTTGTGTCTGCATGCTTGGCTTCTCTGTTTCCATCATCCTGTAACAGGAGAGCCAATGGAGTTTGAAACACCTGTTCCAACAGCATTCAAGAAATTGTTTAAGTAAGAATGGAGAACGTAGGATATTATATATTCGTACTCATAGCTATCATAGTAGCTTTCTTGGTGATAAAGAAGGTGGCTTCTTGTCTCATCAAGTCAGCTATTCTGATTGCTATGGTAGTAGCTCTTGCTGCTATTTACTATCTTTATCTGAGATAGCAACCTCTTCAGGGAAGATTCGATTGAAAGCCTCACGGAGCTGTTGAGGCTGTTCTATAAGATTCTGCAATTCGCTTAATCTCTTAGCATTAGGCGAATTGGGAATCCATAGTTTTATGTATCCGTCCTTGGAATACTTGTTGTGCATGTGCTCCTTAAAACGAAGCCAATGCTCTTCTTCCGATTTTTCAGGGTAGTTGGCAAGCCCGAACTGGATACATCTACGTATGATTCTGTCAGGATCAATATCTCTATCAGCCTCTGCAACAATTTTACCGTAGATTGTTCGTGGACTGCGACTAGCTGATGCTCGGTGATCCTCGACAGCCTCCTTCATAATCTTAATCTGTTCAGGCGAGAACCACTTCTTAAGTCTGGCGTCAGTAGCAAGAATCTTGCCACCTCGGATATGATGATCAGCGCGATGCCCGCACATACCAAGATCGTGATATGCTGCAATGGTATATACCATATTTGTATCAGCCCCTGTAGGTCTGATCAACTCAAGCGAATTACGTATAACTCTTGTAACGTGCTCAAGATTATGGGCACGGTCGAATTCGGCATACTTTGGGAGTATTTGAGTCTCGATAAACTCCACTAAATCCAGGCTCGGGGTATTGCTTGTCATAAATATTTCCTTTTTTCTTTGCAAATTTACAAAAAAGATGTTACTTTTGCAAGAAATTTTCGAAAATTATGGCAGAAGAAAATAAAATTGAGACAAATTCGGTTAAAGCCTGGCTGTTGGCAGCACGCCCCAAAACACTCTCTGGAGCGGCTGTTCCTGTAATGATAGGTGTGGCTTTGGCATATGTTGACGCTGTGGAATATGGTACAGAAGCTTTTAGTTGGATAGCTGCTTTACTCTGTCTGTTATTCTCATTTGCCATGCAGATAGATGCAAACTTTATTAATGACTTCTATGATTTTGTTAATGGTACTGACGATGCCGAAACACGATTAGGTCCGCGAAGAGCTTGTGCTCAGGGATGGGTAAAGCTTGATTCTATGAAGAAAGCCATAGCCATTACCACTTGTGCAGCTTGCGCCATTGGTTTACCGCTTGTGTATTACGGTGGTTTGGAGATGGTGTTGATTGGTATGATATGTGTGGTTTTTGCATTCCTTTATACTACATATTTCTCATATCAGGGCCTGGGCGATCTGCTGGTACTTGTTTTCTTCGGTATTGTGCCAGTATGCTGTACATATTATGTGCAGTTACATACTTTTACATGGCAGGTGTTCCTTGCTTCGCTTGCATGTGGGTTGGTAATTGATGCCCTATTGCTAGTGAACAACTTCCGCGATAGAGATAATGACCGTGAGGCAGGTAAGAACACAATTATAGTGCGTCTTGGAGCTAAGTCTGGTCTGCAATTGTATATTGGTGTAGGCATTGGAGCTATCATATTAGGTGGAACATTCCTGATTAATGGTCATATTCTGGCATTTGTCTTCCCCTTTATATATCTGGCACTCCACATTGTTACATATATAAAGATTAAGCGCATATACCAAGGAAAAGCGCTGAATCTCTGCTTAGGAGAAACAGCGCGTAATATATTTATTTATGGTGTTTGCGTAAGTGTTGGACTATTGCTTCTTTAGTTGAAGAAAGGCCACGAAACTCCGAAGTGTAATACTGATCCGTTAGTGGGGTAGTGTGGTGCGAGGAACTTCATGTGGTTGCCTCCGCCGTTTACCACATTACTCATTACGAGGAAGAATCGTACTCCCTTAAGAGTCATGTTGGCATATACGTCAACAAATGGATAGCCGCCTAACTCTACTTTGCTTTTCTCGTTCTTCTGTACGGCAAATTGATTCAGACCGGGACAGAAGTCGGGTGCATAGTACTTTGAGAAGAAAGTGGCATCTGCTCCCAATTCCACACCAAGCACCTTAGCTATACGGAACTTCAGGTACAGATTGCTGAATATGTTCCAATCGGGGAGAGGTAGTACACTCTTGTTACTTGAATTCTGATAGGTTACTATGTTCTCCCAGTTCAATGGGCCTAAGCGGAAATTCTGTTGCAACTGGGCAGTGAGAATACTGATGTTCTCTGATTCCTGATATATTCCTGCAGTCATATTCGTGCGGCCTCCGTTATCTGTAACATCATAACTCATACCGTAGTAGGTGTAGTTGCTTAAGTTCTCGAGAGCCACACGCAGTTTTGTGTCAGTCTTCTGATAGCTGAACAATCCTTCAATGCGGGTGCGTGTCTCACGCTCCAAGTCCTCATCCCACCAAAAGTGTTTTGAGTGGTATTTGCCTTGGAAGAATACGGGGTAGCACTTATATAAATATGCTGATGCTGCCAATTGAACTGTATCGCCGAACAGAGGGAAGTTCAGGTCAGTATTAAAGTCGATGGTATAATCACCTTTGTCAGCTCCCGATATCCATGTCTCTGCCAGAACATTGAAATGCAACGTGTTTCCTTGAGTCTTACTCAACTGACCACCAATGCTCAGGTCGTATTCATTCCATTTCTCCCAATACAGGTTGTTGTTCATGTCCAACTCCGGCATTGAATATGTGCAATAGTCGTAGGTGACGAAACCTTTGAGTCCTGCTTTCACATATTTGTTGAATCCTTCAAGCAAGGCTACTCCCAGGGTGTTCTTTATGCGGAAATGTTTTGCCTGATCGTAGATGGAGTCATTACCGAATTCCAGACCCTTATTATAATAGGTGTTCTTATAATAATCCGTTGGAGTGAGATATGATTGGTATATATGGTCATAATTATCGATGTCGAGAGTATGGATAAAGCTGGTAACAGGCACATACTCGCGTTTCATTGTTGCATCGATAGAGTCCTGAATAGCCTGTATGCGGTTCAGACTGTCAATAGCTGCCAGACCGTCAACTTTTATTCTTGTGGTGTCTGCAGCAATATTCAGTGTGTCCTTTTGGGGTTCTTTACCCATAATTCTTGCTCCGTCAGGTCTGCCAGTAGGCGCCTTGAGATCTTTCTTTCGGATATCCCTTTTGTATATGTCTGGATTTTCCTTCTCTGCTTCGTGCTCCTTCTGCGATGCTAATGCAAACTGACGCGCTTTAATCTCTTCGTCAGTCATCTTTACCTTGCGATAGAAACCGACATTATAACGATGTGAAAGGTACACATGCTGATGGTCGTTACGATTCCAGTTTTGTGATAATACAGTTGGTATTTCACTCTCTGTATATGTATCTGTATACGACTCTGGGTGGGTTATATAATCATCTTTGGTAATACCTCCGTTCTCTGCTACCTTCTGGTGGGCTGCGTTAAAGAAGAAATGCATCTGATAGCGATCGCCCAAATATGAAGAGAACAGAGTACCATTGAAGTGTGATGAACTCTGATTACTGTAATATCCACGGGCATAGGCGTAATCCAAATCGAATCCGATGTTAAAACGCTTGTTTACATTTACACCGAACTTTGCATCGATACGGTCTTCGCCATTATTCATATCACCACAGTCGTCGTAAAGTATCCTTGTGTATGGCGACAATGTGTTCATGAACAGCAGTTCATCTGGCTTCTTGTTTACAAAACTATATGGTTCTGTAAATGTGAAGTATTCGCCATACGGGCGGTCTATGAATATACGATTTATACGGGCTGTGTAGTTGTTTCCCGTTGTGTTATATTCACCATAGATACCGCTGTTGAATGTTGTGTTCATAAACAGGTGCGACAGTGTATCTGGCTCTGAAGGAATAACATCGCCAAATCGTCTGTCGATAGTCCACGCATATATACCCTTTGGTATTTCTTTGTTTTTGGTGGTATCTTTGTTATGCTTGTTGAAATTGTTGTTATCGTTTCTTTGTGTAACGGTTCCGTTCTCGTCAATTTGGTTGAATTGACGATCTACCTGGGCACTTAACTGTGTAAGAGCCAGTAATGATAATATCAGTGTTGATAGTTTTCTGTACATATATTACTTTATCATTCGCATAGACGATTCTGCTATCTTAAAGCACATCGAGAATAAAATGATATATGTGCCTATGGTCTTGTCTTTGGTAAGATACCAAATTACGCCGATAACGGCCATAATCATAAAAATGATATTCAGGATATTACGTATTTGGTCTTTGCTCATGATTATTACTTATCGTTTAGCAACGAGTTGAACTTGCTGAATATGAAATCCTTACGATCAATTGTCTTTCTGCGGAACTTTGCCGATATAGGATAAAGCTTGGTGTGCTTCTTGTTTACTGCATACTTGTCAGTAATCCACTCTTCAGCTTTATAGTGTACGGGCTTGCGCTCCAAATCGTAGTCGTAGGTGATGTGGGTTATTTTTACGTCTGCCTTCCCGTCGGCATATTTTACCATCAGCTGGAAGTTAAGCTGAGTGCGGTCAAGTGACAGGGTTGAGTTCTTGAATACCAGCCACTCGTGGAATATTGCACCAAGCTCATGCTTATCTTTGTCGTCCTGCACAATAGCACTGTTAGCAATCTGGTTGGGCTCGTTAACCATCTTGTCCATCTGCTTATACAGAATGTCATAGATTTGTTTTGCAGTCTTACCAGGTGCGTTGATGGTGGTCTGCCAGCATACTACACCGTCAATTACGGGCACAGCTCCATCTACCAAATATTTGGCATCTGGATTATCTTTCACTACCTGAGCTTGTTCGATACGCTCCCAAGTGTTGTCCTGAGCCGAAGCTATCAGTGGCATTGCCATCAGTATGGCGATAAATAACTTTTTCATATTCACCTATTTATTTATTAAAACCGTGCAAAAGTACTAAGAATTTTCAAGAATTAGGCACTGATTACACGGATTTTGTTATTTTTTCACTTTAATTCAAGTTCTTTCTGTAGTCTTACAATCTCGTCGCGATATTGTGCTGCCTGAAGGAAGTCAAGATTCTTTGCAGCCTCTTTCATCTTTCTGGTTGTCTCTTCTATCAGTTTCTCCATCTGTGGACGAGTCATTCTCTCCTCAATTGGGTCGGCTGCCATTAATACACCTGTGTTGCCGTTGCCTGTTGTGCGTTGTATGTCGCGCATAAGTTCCTTAGTATCAGCGCGATTCTCTTTCTGTAGCGCGTTGAATGAAAGGTTCTTTACTATTTGCTTTGGTGTAATGCCGTGCTCAGTGTTATAGTTTATCTGCTTTATTCTTCGACGCATAGTTTCGTCGATGGTAAGCTGCATAGAGGCTGTTATAATGTCGGCATACATTATTACTTTTCCATTCACATTTCGGGCAGCACGTCCTGCTGTCTGGGTTAAGCTGCGATGACTACGCAAGAATCCTTCTTTGTCGGCATCCAATATTGCTACAAGCGATACTTCTGGAAGGTCAAGACCCTCACGAAGCAGGTTTACACCTACTAACACGTCATAAACACCTTGTCGAAGGTCGCTCAGAATCTTTACACGGTCTAGAGTAGCTACATCGCTGTGGATATAGGCTGTACTTACGCTATGGCCAAGCAGATATTCTGTAAGTTCCTCAGCCATTCGTTTGGTAAGGGTTGTTATAAGAACTCGTTCTCCACGATGGCTACGAGTTAGTATCTCATCAAGTAGGTCGTCAATCTGGTTCTGGCTTGGACGTACCTCTATTTCTGGGTCGAGAAGTCCTGTTGGTCGGATTACCTGTTCTACCACAACTCCTTCGGCCTCGTTAAGTTCGTAATCAGCAGGGGTCGCACTTACATATATAACTTGATTAACTTCCTTTTGGAACTCCTCAAATTTCAGTGGGCGGTTATCGAAAGCCGCAGGTAGTCGGAATCCATATTCAACAAGATTTTGTTTGCGACTCCTGTCGCCTCCATACATGGCGCTTATCTGGGGTACGCTGACATGGCTTTCGTCAATAATGAGTAGGTAGTCGTCTGGGAAGAAGTCTAACAGACAGTAAGGTCTCTCGCCTGCCTGACGGCCATCAAAGTATCGGCTATAGTTCTCGATTCCAGAGCAGTGTCCCAACTCCTTTATCATTTCCATATCATACTCCACGCGCTCCTTAATACGTTGAGCTTTTATCGTATCGCCAAGTTCTTCAAAATATATAACCTGTTTCATCAGATCGTCTTGAATCTGACGTATTGCTATGTTTGTCTGCTCTTGCGAAGTCATAAACAGGTTGGCAGGGTAGAGGCGGTACTCATCGAATGTGGCAAGACGATCGAATGTAACGGCGTCCATCTCTTCTATCGAATCTATCTCGTCGTCCCAGAATGTTATTCTAAGAACTACCTCACTATAGGCCATTGCAATGTCAACTGTATCGCCTTTAACACGGAAGTTGCCTCGTTGCAAATCAAGGTCGTTTCGGACGTAGAGTGCGGTGACTAACTTTCTTAACAAAGCGTTGCGGTCAAGTATCTGGCCTTTTTTCAGCTCTATCACATTTTCTTGTAAGGCAACGGGGCTACCCATACCATAAATACATGAAACTGATGATACAACAACAACGTCATTGCGTCCTGATAATAAGTTAGATACGGCGGATAATCTTAATCGGTCAATTTCGTCGTTGATAGCCAAATCCTTCTCTATGTATGTATCTGTGCTAGGCAGATATGCTTCTGGTTGGTAGTAGTCATAATAGCTTACATAATACTCTACGGCGTTCTGGGGGAAAAAGCCTTTCATTTCCTCGTAAAGTTGAGCTGCAAGAGTCTTGTTGTGGCTTAGAATCAGGGTAGGGCGATTATGCTGAGCTATCACGTTTGCCATGGTGAAAGTCTTACCTGATCCTGTTACTCCAAGCAACACTTGGGCATGGTCTCCACGGTCCAAACCCTCAGTCAACTGTCGTATCGCTTCGGGCTGATCGCCAGTTGGTTTATAATCCGATGTTAGTATAAATTTGCTCATTGAGTGTGCAAAGATACGAATAAGTTATTAAAAAAACATCAAAAAACACCAAAAACATGTATTAAAACTTTGTTATTTGCGCGAAAAGTGCTAATTTTGCA
>Ga0265298_10006341_pt1 | contig 14639 bp, 11 predicted proteins | sample AusTroGonzalo_MG_3_FD_193486 | JGI IMG/M metagenome (GOLD analysis project Ga0265298, IMG submission 193486) | Bovine rumen microbial communities from tropical cattle in Woodstock, Queensland, Australia - Gonzalo_01 | ecosystem: Host-associated > Mammals > Digestive system > Stomach > Rumen ... | reverse complement strand
ACACCAGCCGAACAGAAAAACCACCCTGCCCGGTTTGCTCTGGCAGAGATCGTGAATATTCATGATGAGGCGCTGCTCTTTGAGCCGATTCACCGGATTATCACCGGTACCGATCGGTTTGCTCTGATGGCAGACTGGGAAAACTACGCCGAAGCCCGGGGTATGAGACTGGAAGATAAAAAAGATGGACATTTCTTCACGGTATTGTCCGTTACTGGCGAGGAAACGGTTTCCGTCAGCCATCCGGAAGGCGAGATTCCCTGTGAAACCCTTCAGAAATTCCTCGATGATTTCCTTCGGCGTCATTCTGAGGTGGAAATTGACTACATCCACGGGGAACAATCCCTGCGAACCCTGGCAAAAGATCCGGAGACTGTGGGATTTCTGCTGCCGGAAATCAACAAGCATACGTTCTTTGATGACGTAATCCGCCTCGGTGTACTTCCCCGAAAAACGTTCTCCATGGGCGAGGCGGATGAAAAGCGCTTCTATATGGAAGCTAAGAAAATCATCTGAATTCCGGATCCCGGATCATAATATTTGAAAAAACGAACCCGCTGCTCAGAACGGGTTCGTTTTTCAGTTCAGTTCAAATGTTACTTTAACGCAGCGGCTCAGGAAACCGATATCGTGTATCGAAACAGTTTCTGCCTCATACTCCCGGTCATAACTCTGCAGAAGAACCTTATGGTCATCCAGGATTTTAACCTTTCTCAAATACCGGTGCTGATTATAGTTCATCAGCATAATGGCTCCGTCCACCGGGCTCTGAGCCGGAACCGTCAGAACAATATCACCGCGATGAATCCGGAATCCCCGCATACTGTCATCCGGAGCCAGATAGAAAAAGACCTTGTCTGGATTGGCACCTTCAATACGGCCGTTTTCCACCGGCACCAGCTGATAGCTCACCGGCTGCATCACTGCGTTCATCACCGGAACCCGTTTCAGAACACTCTGCAGAGCATCCAGCCATACGCTGCCTGCCACTCCTTCATCCTTTGCTTCTCCTGTGCTGGCAACCAGTTCTGCTTCCTTATGCTTTGGTTTTGCTGCCTGCGCCGCCATCCTGGGCTGAACCTGTACCAAATCCACTGTGGCAGCAATATCGTCCAGCGTGAATTCCGCCTCATTCTGCTGCTTCAAACCGATAGATTTCAGAATCCGTCTGGCTTGATCGTCGGCAATGATTCGCGTTCCTGCTTCTACTGCCTGAAGGTAGCTCTCGCTGACCCCGCATTTCTTCGCGACCTGTTTAGTCGTCATCTTCTGCCTGATCCGCTCCGTACGGATCAGATCCCCCAGCCTGCTCATCGTCCATGCTCTCCTTTAAAAAAGCCGGGGATTCTTTGCCCCGGCTCGTGAACTCTTCAGCCCTTCAGACCGGCTTCCTGCCGTTCCATGTTTTCCACCACAACGTCGTAAATCTCACCCAGGCTGGCGCAATACTTCAGTACTTCCCAGGGTTCATTGGTGTGGAAATGAATCTTGATCAGTTCCTCATCACCCACAGCCAACAGGCAATCTCCCTTCAGGTTCTCGGTAAAGTAATCATTAATGGCGTCCTCATCCAGATTCTCGCCCTCAATCAGCAGCTGCGTATCAAACTTATATTCCAGCATGGTTTCCTCTCCTTTGTGTTCTTTCGGTTCGGAGGTACTTTACCATTTTATATTGTAAAAGTCAAATAAATACAAAGGGTTCAGGGGTTTTATTTAGCTTGTGCCCAGTTACTGCCTTCATGTACCTCTGCTTCCAGAGGTACTTGCAGCCGGATTACCTTTTCCATGGCCTCCCGCAGCAGCCGGGCAGCTTCTTCCTTTTCCTCCGGCGGGCATTCCAGCAACAGTTCATCATGTACCTGCAGAATCAGCCGGCTTTTCAGACCGTTCTCCCTGAGTGCCTGATCCACCCGGACCATGGCAAGTTTGATAATATCAGCGGCCGTTCCCTGTACCGGCGTATTCATGGCCGCGCGTTTTCCGAATTCCCGGATCGGTGCCTTGGAACTCTTCAGCTCCGGCAGGTACCGGCGACGACCCATCAGGGTTTCTGCATATCCTCGTTCCTCTCCCAGCGAAGCGGTTTCGTCCATGAACCGCTTCACGCCGGGATATTTTTCAAAGTATTTTGCAATAAACTCAGAAGCTTCTTTCCGGCTGACACCTGTATTCCGGCTCAGACCAAACCCGCTGATTCCATAGATCAGGCCGAAGTTGACTGCTTTTGCCCGGCTGCGAAGTTCCGGAGTGACCCATTCCGGCGGAACATCAAAAATCTCGCTTGCGGTCCGGGTATGCACATCTTCTCCATTCCGGAATGCGTCCACCAGCGCTGTATCCCCGCTGAAATGTGCCATCAGGCGAAGCTCAATCTGGCTGTAGTCAGCATCCAGCAGAATCCAGCCCTTCCTGGGCAGAAACGCTTCCCGAATTTCCTTTCCTTCCTCGCTGCGAACCGGAATATTCTGCAAGTTCGGTTCGGATGAACTGATCCGCCCTGTCGCCGTCGCTACCTGATCAAAATAGGAATGTACCCTGCCTTCCCGGTCAATCAGCGGCAGCAATCCCTCCACATAAGTACCGTTCAGCTTGGTCAGCTGACGGTAGCGCAGCAGCGGTTCAATGACATCCGGTGCATCAAACCGGAGGCCTTCCAGAACCTCCGCCGAAGTGGAATAGCCTTTGGTGGTTTTTTTTCCGTGGGGAAGATTCATTTGTTCGAACAGCACTTCGCCAAGCTGCTGCGGACTGTTCAGGTTAAAGCTATGCCCACCGGTAGCGGTAATCACTGCTCTCCGGCAGGCTTCGATCTCCGCAGTATACTTTTTTCCAAGTTCCCGCAGTTTTTCCGCATTCACAGAAAAGCCAGCAATTTCCATTCTGAAAAGAACAAAGCTCAATGGCATTTCCACTTCTCTCATCAGCTTCATCATGCCATCCTTCTCTATCCGCTTACGCTGCCAGGAATAGAGGGCACAGAGGGTTGCAGCTTCCTCTTCCTGATCCGGGCAGAGAGCCTTCAGCCGGTAGCTCTTTTCCTGAGGATTCAGAAGATATGCGCCAAGCATCGTATCCCAGAAAAAAGATTCTGGCAGGGACGCTCCGGCTTTCTGCAGCCGGTGAAGCCATTCTTTTCCGTTATGCACGATACATGGAAACTGAGCTATCTCACTGCCGAGAATCCGCAAAACTTCCACCGGATCCATTCCCGGAGTCAAAAGGTCTCCTCCGAGAGCAATCCGGCTCCGGCTGCCGCTTTCCTTTGCAAGCGTCACTGCGCTTTCCGTCAGATAAACACACAGGGAACCTGTTTCCTTCCTGATCTCTTCGAGCCATGCGATAATTGCTGTCTGCGTTTCCAGCTGCTCTTCATCCCGGAATTTGATCTGATTCATGCTCTCCCGGCTGGTTTCTTCCGTCTTCGATTCTCCACTTTCATCCTCAATCCGGCGGATGATGCTGTTCAATCTCAGTTTTTTCAGTGCAGGAACTCCTTTTTTCAGATCCGGCAGGGAACAGCTTCCCAGGCTGAACGTAATCGGTGCATCCCGCCGGATCGTTGCCAGTTCTTTGCAGAAACGGGCCTGATCCGCCCAGATTATTAATTTCTCCCCAAGTTTTCCTTTTATACTCCCGGCATTTTCAAGTATCTTTTCCAGGCTGCCGTATTCCTGCAGCAATTTAACAGCAGTTTTGTCACCAACCCCAGGTACACCCGGTATGTTATCGCTGGAATCTCCCGCCAGACCCTTCCAATCCGTCACCTGATCAGGATTAAAACCATATTCTTCATAGACTTTTGACGGTGTAAAGCGTACGGTTTCGCTGATGCCTTTTCGTGTAAACATCAGTTCGGTCGTGCTGCTGACCAGTTGCAGTGCATCCCTGTCTCCTGTGAGCAACAGGGGTGCAGCTCCGGCCTCTTCTCCTTTCAGGCTCAGAGTTCCAAGCAGGTCATCCGCCTCCCAGCCCTGCAGGGAAAAGCGTTTGATCCCGATTTCATCCAGCAGGGAAAGAATGGTAGTAAACTGCTGACGCAATTCCGGCGGTGTCTCCATCCGGCCAGCTTTGTAGTCCGCATAAATAGTATGGCGGAATGTCGGCCCATGTTCATCAAAACATACCGCAAGGTATTGAACATTCTCCTCACGGATCACTTTCAGCAGCATACTCAGAAAACCATAGATCGCATTAGTATATACCCCGTCCGCGTCCATAATGGGCAGGGCATGAAATGCCCGGTGCATCAGGCTGTTGCCGTCCACCAGCAGGAAGCAATCTTTCATTTCGGTCACCTTCCTTATTTTCTATCATATTATATAAGAAAGAATCCATCTCTGTCCATTCTTTTCAAAAATACTGAAACATGTTATACTTTGCGGAGAACAGCAGCCGTTTTGACGGCAGAAAGGACGGATAACCATGGAGCTGACCGTTGGTGCTGTTTCCCTCGGATGCAGCAAGAACCGGGTCGATACAGAAACAGCACTTGGCTTACTTACTGAAAAAGGCTATTCCATCACATCCGATCCGGCCCTTGCCGATGTTCTGCTGATCAATACCTGTGGTTTTATTGATTCTGCGAAACAGGAATCGATCGATACGATTCTTGAAATGGCGGAATATAAAAAAACCGGCAAGTGCAAACTGCTGGTTGTCACCGGTTGCCTTTCTCAACGGTATGAAAAAGAATTGATGAAGGAACTGCCGGAAATTGATCTGATGTTGGGCGTCAACCAATATGCAGTATTACCGGAGTTAATCGAAAAAGCCCTGAAAGGACAACGCCTTTGCAACTGTCATGATGACAGAAACTATTATGAGCATAATCGGGTTTTGACTACTCCTTTTTACTCTGCCTATATTCGAATCGGCGAAGGCTGTTCCAACTGTTGTACCTTCTGTGCCATACCGAAAATCCGTGGTCCTTACCGCAGCCGGGATGAGTCGGCTGTTTTATCCGAAATACAAACGCTGGCTGCTCGGGGTGTACGGGAACATATTCTGGTTGCTCAGGACACAACCAGATACGGCACAGAAAATCACCTTCATACAACACTGCCAGAATTGATGAAAAAAGCCGCACAAATCGATGGTGTAGACTGGCTGCGTGTTCTGTACTGCTATCCTGATGAAACCGGAGAGGAATTACTGGATACCCTGGCAGATCATCCCGTTATCTGCCCATATCTGGATATTCCGATTCAGCATATCAATGCCGGTATTCTTCGCCGCATGAACCGTCGCGGAACCAGAGAAGATATTTTGCGTGCTGTCCGTGGTGCAAAGAATCGGGGATTGACGCTGAGAACCAGTTTGATTGTCGGTTTTCCGGGAGAAACAGAAGATCAGTTCCGTGAACTGTTGGATTTTGTGGAGGAAACAGAATTCGACCGTCTAGGCGCTTTCACTTATTCACCGGAAGAAGGAACTCCTGCTGCCAACATGCCTGATCAGGTACCTGAAAATATAAAACAAGAAAGGCTGAACCGTCTGATGACATTACAGCAGCGTATTTCTCTTAAGCTGAACAAAAGCAGGATCGGCCAGACGGAATCTGTCCTCGTAACCGATATCAGAGAGAATGGGCATTGCCTCGGACGCAGCAGCCGCGAAACACCGGAAACCGACGGAGAAATTCTCATAACCTGTGACAGGGTTCTTCCTGAAATCGGACAGTTTATTCCCGTTCGGATCACAAAAGCAAAAACATATGACCTGGAGGGAGTAATGCTGTGAATCTTCCAAATAAACTTAGTATCCTTCGGGTACTCTGTATTCCATTAATTGTCATTATTATGCTGATTCCTGACCGGAACTGGCAGTGGGCTGCACTGGCGTTATTTGTCCTTGCGTCATTTACTGATTTTCTGGATGGTCATATTGCCCGGAAATATCAGTTGATTACTGATTTTGGAAAGTTTATTGATCCCGTAGCCGATAAACTACTGGTTCTCTCCACTTTGATTATGCTGATTCATCGTGGACTAATGCCGGCCTGGGCTGTTGTAATTGTTCTTGCCAGGGAACTGTCTGTTGACGGGCTTCGATTGATTGCTGTCACAAAAGGAAAAGTGATTGCCGCCGGTCCGCTTGGAAAAATTAAAACCACCCTGCAGATGTGTATGATTATTTGGATTCTTGCTCTCCAATTGCATGTATTTTCTCATTGGACAGGAATTACTCTTTTTGTTCTCGCAATCGGTATGACGCTGGTTTCCGGTGTGGATTATTTCGTCCGGAATCATAATGTTTTCGAATTCTGAAAGTTGTTCCTCTTTTTTCACATTATTCTTTTCCACAGATTGGACAAATTCGTGGAAAACCGTTGATCATAACTCTTTAGGTGAATAGTCAGTACATTATCAGGAGTGCCGGTTGTTCCAAAGGGCGTTTATTTGATTGGATAAAGGAGGATTTTTTCCCGTTTATATCGAATTTTGACAGGAAACTGTTGAAAACAAGCGTGTTTTCCACTGTTTATTCAAAGCCATGATCGCTTATATTTCCGCTATTTCAGGGAGTTTTCCACTGTTTACACATTCCCTGTTACTACAACGAAAGAATGAATATAAATAAAAAGATCATTCTGGGTTTTAATGAAAGAGGTTTTTTAAAATGATTTTTACAATGAATGCTCAGGACTTACTGGAAGGATTGAATACTGTTACCAGAGCGTTATCTGCGCGCCCAGCGAAACAGATTCTGGAAGGCGTGCTGATTTCTGCTGAAAATAACAGAGTCTTACTGACTTGTTCTGACAGTTCCCTGACGATTGAGTATACAAATGCTGCTGCTATTCAGGAAGAAGGGGCTACTGTTCTTCCCGGACGCCTGTTTACTGAACTGATTCGGAAAATGCCTGCAGGAACAGTAAATATATCAGTATCAGACGGTAGAAATGCAACAATCCGGTGTATGAAAAACCGCAGTACACTGGCAGTAATGAATCCAAACGAGTACCCTCTTGGCAGTACATTGTCAACCGGATCAACGGTCAAAATTCCTCAGAAAAAGCTGAAAGATATGATCAATCATGTATCATTTGCTGTTGCTACGGATGAAAGCCGGCAAATTCTGACCGGATGTCTGTTGGAAGTCAGCCGGTCAGAAGCGCGGATTGTTGCTTTGGACGGATTTCGCCTGGCTATCCAGAAGCTGTTCCAACCGTTTGAGTTGCCGGAAGGTGTTGAAATCGTCAGGGCGGTTATTCCCGGAAAAGTGATTAATGAGCTGGCAAGGATTCTTCCGGATGATGATGCTTTCTGTAATCTGATGATTGATAAAGGACGGTTACAGTGTACTTTTGGAAATATACGTTTATCCGGATCACTGTTATCCGGAGAATATATTGACTACAGACGTATTCTTCCGACAGAGTTTAAAACTGAAGCAAAAGCAAAAAGGGTTGCAGTCCAGGAAGCAATTGACCGTGCAAGCCTGATGGCGAGAGAAGGAAAAAACAATCTTATTAAAATGAGTTTTCGACAGGACATATTGAAAATCACTTCCAATGCTGAGCTTGGCGATATTGAGGAAGAAATGGAGGCTTCCTTGACCGGTAATGATATTGATATAGCCTTCAATGCCCGCTATATTACAGACGTAATCCGGAATGTTGCAGATGATAACCTGTGCATGAAGTTCAATACGAATGTATCTCCCAGTGTAATTGTTCCGCAGAGCGGAGATGATTATATTTATTTGATTTTGCCTGTCAGGGTATTTCAATAATGGGTATAACAAATTCAGACGGGAAAGCAAAGCGCTTTCCCGTTTTATATGATGTGGATCGATTATGAAGATAGAAGAACTGAAACTGGTCAATTTCAGAAATTATGAACATGAAATTGTGAAACCACATGAAGGTATAAATTTGTTTTTTGGTCCAAATGGATCTGGAAAGACAAACCTTCTGGAAGCAATCCATTATTGTGCACTGGGAAAATCACACCGGGTCAACAATGATCAGAATGTAATCAGAACGGGAAACAATACTGCATACTGTTCTGTTTCTGTTCGCAGCCGGCAGGTTCGACGGGATATTTCTGTCAGTCTGTCTCCGGGTGAAGTGAATAAGAAAACGATCTGTATAGACCAAAAAAAGATAAATCGATTTTCAGAATTGATGGGATGTCTGCAGTGTGTTATTTTTTCTCCTGAGGATCTTGGGTTAATTAAAGAAGGACCTTCATTACGACGGCGATATCTTGATATGATGATCAGTCAGTTGAACCGCAATTATTTTATTGCTTTACAGCAATACCGGATCGGAATGGAACAGAGGAATGCCCTGCTGAAAAACATGAGAACAAAACAAGGAGGGCAATTAGAATGGCTGGAAGATTTTGAAAAGGCAATGGCCGGCCCGGCGGAATTAATTATTTCAGAAAGAAAAAAAATAGGAGAACAATTATCTGTTCTTGCACTTGAAACATATCAGAGTATTACGGGACAGGATCAGGAAGAATTCCAGTTAACTTATCATTCCTCCATGAAACAGGAAAACAATATTTTTGAGTCAATGATGGAACAACTGAAAAAAAACAGAGAAGATGATATCCGTCTTGGAATTACCTCAGTAGGACCTCATCGTGATGATCTGTTGTTAATGCTGAACAGACGAAATATGAAAATGTTTGCTTCTCAGGGACAGATCAGGACAGGGGCGCTGAGTTTAAAGCTGGCTCAGATGAAAATAATAAAGAATATAAGCGGAGAAGAACCAGTTTTATTGTTGGATGATGTAATGAGTGAACTGGATCGGAACCGGAGAATGAGGCTTTTAGACGAGATCAGTTCTTATCAGACATTTATCACATGTACAGATGAAAACGACTTGGACGAAAGTAAACTGCACAGGGTTTACCAGGTACGGTCAATTATCGAAAAAGGACATATTCAGGAAACGAATTCAGGAAAAAATTTCATTGAAACATATCTTGCCGAACCGGATTTTTCATGAGCCGGTTTATAATGTTTCACGTGAAACATTTTTTTGGAGTCGTTTGTCAGACAGCCATATAATTGTTTGAAAAAGCCAAAAAAATCCACAGGTTTTACACAGGGGAAAAACCATTGAAATACAAGGATTTTTACCAGATTTAAATAAAAAATTGTGGAAAACATAAGAAAAATAAATCACAAAAAATATGTTCTGACAGAAGGCTTTTTATTGTTTTTGTGGAGAATATGTGGAATGAAAACAAACAGATTAAAAAAAATCCACAAACAACTCACAAACGGAGAAAAGCGTTATTTGAATAACAAATATTTTATTTGATTATGTAACGGATCGTATTATGAGCAGAAAAATGAAAGATCATTTTCTGCTTGACACGGGTTTAGTCCCGGGATAATATAGACACGCCTCTCAGCACCGGCTGAAGAGAAAAAAGATGAAAGGGAAGGGTCACACTATGACAATTAATAAAACCATGTCGCTGGGTCAGGTTCTTTCCATGGATCCCGGAACAGCCCGCATTTTTATGGAGTTTGGGATGCATTGCCTTGGATGTCCCCATGCGACTGCGGAAAGCATCGAGGAAGCTTCTATGGTTCATGGCTGCAATGTGGATGAACTGGTTCATCAGCTGAATGAATATTTAGCTGAAAAAGCCTGATCTATTTTTCTGAAAACAGGATCAGGTAGGAGGGAGTAATTATCCCTCCTATTTTTTACTGCATTATATATACAGTTCAGCATATGGCGCGTCCAACATAATCATATTGATAAGACTCGTAGACAACGGAGAAATCAATGTATCCTGCGCTTGTGAGTCTTTCATGTGAGATGGCTCTACTCATAAAAAGTGATAAATGATTTGAACCAATCCGTCAGTACCTCCACCTCCGAGGGAAAAAATCAGCTTACCATCCATACCCAGAAAAAAGTACGCTGCCGGGCATAATAATAGAGCAGCCTGCACAATTGATCGTGCAGGCTGCTTTATCCACAGGTTTCAAAGGATTGATTTTCTTGATCTTCCTAATGGTGAAATTGTAAAACCGTTGATTTATAAGGATTCTACGGCGTTTTGTTCATTGTGTGGAAAATCATCTGATTTGTGGATAACTTGTGGATAAAAGGGAATAACTTAGTTCTTTTCATCATCCGAAGCAAGCTGACTCAAGGGAAGATCACTTTCGATAAAAGGATCGTCTTCATAAATGGTTTCGAGAGAAGAATCCGTTTTTATATTGTCTTCCGGTTCTTCCGGCTTATTGATTTCTTCTGTGATTGATTCGTCATTTGTCATATCTTCCTGAGTATTACGCTTTGGGAAAGATAAATCAAAATATCCATCGTCGGTAATATCCAGGCGCATTATATCTCCGTATCCCGGCATAGCGACCACTTCTGTGTTCCGGTTACCGGCAGTCCGGGCAAACTCCATTGCCACGTCAGCCCGGTGAAAATAATGCATCGGAATCAACAATGTAGGTTTCACGGCGATGATGAAATAATTGGCTCCTGCATCATACATATATCCCTGCCGTGGATCCACAGGAAAAAATGCCAGATCAATATGTTCTTTTGTCAGAGGTTCTATTGCTTTCCGAAATTCGGTTTCCGATTCTTCAATTTCCTGCATGGTGGATTCTTCCCGCCAATGCCAATAATTCAGATCGCCTGCGTGAAACAGGCGGAAATCATCCCAGTTTATCAGAAAGCTGACGCCCAGATCTGTCGAATCAAATGCGGTCACCGACAGTCCGTCCAGCAGGTTCAGCGTATCGCCGGGTGCCATCCGTTTACCACGAGTTCCGACTGGCATATCAGATGAGACAATATAGGATACATTAGCCGCGTTTTTCCAGCTGAATACGATGGGATCCATATGATCTATATGTTCATGGCTGATGAACACATAGACGTTCCTGTATTTAGCCAGTTCAACACCGGTCAGCTCCAGCTCATGGGTCAGTTCCCCTTCTTCTCCGCGCCAGTAATCAAAGACCAGCAGAACATTCTCGTCCGCGACGGAAAACCCACTGTGGTAGTAATGGGTAATGATCAGTGTTTTGCTCACAAAACTGCGCTCCTCAGTATTCCCGGGAAATCAGAAAATTTTCCCGGAAAGATTTTTCAGTCTCATCCATCTATCAGAAACGCCGCGTATCAAAATACGGCGGAAATCGCAGTCAGTGCATCTTATCATGTTCGGAAGGATTTTGTCAAATTTCGTAAGTCAAAAAATGGATACTTAACCCACTAATTAACAAATATTATGACAAATAGTAATTAAAATTCCCACTGACAAAAATGATCAAATTAAAATCATATTTAATATTCCCACTGAGAAAGCATTTTTGTAAATCAAAAAACGGGCTGCTTTTCAGCAGCCCGTAACCTGTAAAAATCAGGCCCAGGGATTTTCGGTTGGATAAGGCAGATTCTTGGGCTGGTTATAAGCAATATCGGTAACTCCCAGATACTTGAATACCTCAAACAGCAGCTTTGCACAATGCGTAAAAGCTACAGCTCCGTGATGCGGATAACGTTTCTGAACCAGCACATGACGGTAGAAGCGGCCCATTTCATGAATGGCGAATACACCGATACCTCCGAAGGATTGGGTAGCTACGGGAAGAACTTCGCCTTCGGCGATGTATGCCCGGACAATGCCTTCACTGTCGCACTGGAGGCGGTAGAAGGTGATGGGGCTGGCGGCAATGTCGCCTTCCAGTGTTCCGCGGGTGAAATCAGGATCGCTCCCTTCAGGCTCAAGCAGGCGGTGCTGAATCAGCTGGTACTTGATGGCACGGCTGGAGCACATTTTGCAGCTCGGGGTGTTGCCGCAGTGGAAGCCCATGAAGGTGTCGGTCAGGGTATAATCGAATTTGCCCTTGATATCTGCGTCATAGATATATTCCGGTACAGAGTTGTTGATGTCCAGCAAGGTAACGGCGTCGCCGGTCAGGCAGGATCCGATGTACTCGCTCAAAGCACCGTAAATATCCACTTCGCAGCTGACCGGGATGCCCCGGCTGGCCAGACGGCTGTTGACGTAGCAAGGCTCGAATCCGAACTGGGACGGGAAGGCGGGCCAGCACTTGTCAGCGAAGCACACATATTTCCTGGCGCCCTTATGATTTTCAGCCCAGTCAAGCAAGGTCAGTTCGAACTGGGCCATGCGTTCACTGAGTTCGGGGTAATACTTTCCTTCTCCCATTTCCTTAGCCATATCAGCGCAGACAGCAGGAATACGGGGGTCGCCGGCATGCTCTTTATAGCTGACCAGCAGATCCAGTTCGCTGTTTTCCTCGATTTCGACACCAAGTTCATAAAGGCCCTTAATGGGAGCATTGCAGGCAAAGAAATCCTGCGGCCGGGGCCCGAAGGTGATGATTTTCAGGTTCTTGAGACCTACGATAACCCGGGCGATCGGGATGAACTCGGCGATCTTATCAGCCAATTCTTCAGCGTTTCCGACGGGATATTCCGGGATATAGCCCTTCAGGTGGCGCATACCAAGGTTGTAGCTGCAGTTCAGCATCCCGCAGTAGGCGTCACCGCGGCCGTTGATCATGTCACCATCGCCTTCGGCAGCAGCTACGAACATCACGGGGCCGCCAAATTCTTTGGCAATCAGGGTTTCAGGGGTTTCCGGCCCGAAGTTGCCCAGGAACACGCAGGCAGCGTTGCATCCATTGGCTTTCAGCTCTTCCACAGCCTTGAGCATGTCTTTTTCGTTTTCAACAGTTGTTTTGATTTCAACAAAATCCAGTTTTTTCTGACCGCACTTTGCAGCGATGGCAGCCCGTCGTTTTTCGCTCAGGGCAATAGGGAAACAGTCACGGGAAACGGCAACCAGACCCAGCTTGATCACAGGAATATTTTCCATAAGATATAGTCCCTCCTTGATTGATGTTTTACAGCCATACATACAGTCTTTTCCGAATATGTACGGACTTTCCCTGTATTGTACAGAATACCATCTCTTCCTGCTTTTCGTCAACAGGTTTCGGGGTTTTCTGGTCGGAAAAAAGGCCGGATTGCAAATTGATCCGGATGATGCCGGAAAATGAGCGAAAGAAAAACAAAAATTGTTGCAAAAACAAGAAAAACAAGGTAGAATAGCCGATGGATCTGATTTCGCGATTTGCGATATATTTAAAGGAGGGTTTTCCAAATGGCAGTTAAAGTTGCTATCAATGGCTTTGGCCGGATCGGTCGTCTTGCGTTCCGTCAGATGTTCGGCGCCGAGGGGTATGAAGTAGTCGCAATCAATGACCTGACCAGCCCCGCGATGCTTGCTCATCTTCTGAAGTATGATACCGCCCAGAAAGGTTACTGTGGCGTGATCGGTGAGAATAAGCATACCGTATCCAGCAAAGAGCCCGTGTTTGAAGAAGACGGAAAGACCGTGAAGGTTCCCGGCTCCATCACTGTGGACGGCAAGGAAATCACCATCTATGCCGAACCCAAGGCGGCAAACCTGCCCTGGAAAGCGCTGGATGTTGACGTTGTTCTGGAGTGCACCGGATTCTATACCTCCAAGGCCAAGGCTGAAGCCCATATTGAAGCCGGCGCCAAGAAGGTTGTCATTTCCGCTCCTGCCGGCAATGACCTGCCCACCATCGTTTTCAACGTAAACCATAAGACCCTGAAGCCTGAAGACACGGTTATCTCCGCTGCCAGCTGCACCACTAACTGCCTGGCACCCATGACCAAGGCGCTGAACGATACTTTCCCGATTCAGAGCGGTATCATGACCACCGTGCATGCTTACACCGGTGACCAGATGATCCTGGACGGCCCCCATCGGAAGGGTGACCTGCAGCGTGCCCGTGCCGGCGCGGCCAACATCGTGCCGAACTCCACCGGTGCCGCCAAGGCGATCGGCCTGGTTATCCCTGAGCTGAACGGCAAGCTGATCGGCTCTGCCCAGCGCGTGCCTGTTCCGACCGGTTCCACCACGATCCTGGTGGCCGTTGTCAAGGGCAAGGATGTTACCAAGGAAGCCATTAACGCCGCCATGAAGGCGCAGGCCTCCGAATCCTTCGGTTATACCACTGAGAAGCTTGTTTCCTCCGATATTATCGGCATGACCTATGGCTCTCTGTTCGATTCCAACCAGACCATGGTTACCAAGATCGATGATGACACCTATCAGGTGCAGGTCGTTTCCTGGTATGACAATGAGAACAGCTATACGAGCCAGATGGTTCGCACCATCAAGTACTTCGCCGAACTGAAGTGAGACGGTTTCCGGGTTTCTGACCCGGTGAATCCGTTTCCCGCTTTGTGAACCCGCTCTTTTCGCGGTGTTCCGGCTAAGGAACTTGTCGTGTTCATGCCCGCTTTCGGAGAAACGAGAGCGGGCATTTTTTCTGCCTTTTCCGGAATATAATAAACAGGCTCCTCCTCAGGAACAGACTTCATTACTTGCTATATTGACTATTTTCTGTGAATTTTTCAAGGAGGGTTCCATGAGCGAGCAGACTCAGACTCCGCTGTCCCGTTCCGCGCGTGCGGGGCTGATTTGGAGATTTCTGAAAGGAAGTAAATTCTTTTTTCTGATTTGTATGGTGTGCGCGGCGCTTTCCACCTTGGCGGATATGGTCACTCCACAAATTATTCGTGTGACGGTGGATCATATTCTCGGTGGTTCTCCCGCAGAAACCCTGAGC
>Ga0265298_10006340_pt1 | contig 14639 bp, 12 predicted proteins | sample AusTroGonzalo_MG_3_FD_193486 | JGI IMG/M metagenome (GOLD analysis project Ga0265298, IMG submission 193486) | Bovine rumen microbial communities from tropical cattle in Woodstock, Queensland, Australia - Gonzalo_01 | ecosystem: Host-associated > Mammals > Digestive system > Stomach > Rumen ... | reverse complement strand
GGGATAGTAGGTTCGCAACAGGTCAACCTCCTTACGATAGTCTCCCTGTCGCATCATCTCCACCACCTTATCTATATCCAGCGTGCGCAACGCCTCGCCACCACGCTGATTCTTCATCAATGTAATCTGCTTCATATTCGATTAAGGTAAAATAATCATTTCATATTCTGTGGCAAAGATACAACAAAATTTCGATATATGTATAATACCCCCAGAAAAATTTCAGAGAAAAATTCATAAAAAGTCGCTCAAACCTGCACAGCGCCTCTGAAATGCCGATAGGCAAAGGGCTTAGAGGCGTGCATGTTTAATTTTATACTACAGCCTAACCTGCACGGATTTTCCACTTTCCTGACAAAACCGCCATCAACAACCAATATCTTGTAAACTGTTTGCATCAAAGTTTCAATTTCCAAACAAAGTGTTTTGCAAGCCAAACAATCTGTTTTAGGGCGCAAACAAAGTGTTTGCAATTACAAACAAATTTACAAACAGCTTAATTTTCAGCATATTACATTATAATTTGACCAATATTACATCAAATATCGATACTTTGTGCAGGTTAAGCTGTGGTATATATTTATACTTACGCAGCGTAATATGCTTATTTATAATGTGTTATATCATATTGTGCAGGTTTAAGCAGAAAATATTGAAAATTTCTCAGAAAAAATATTTGGCTGTACACACTATTTTTTGTATATTTGTACCAAAATTCTACGACTATGAATCAGAAAGAAACCATATTTACCCAAAAAGCCAAGAATTACTTCGTCTGCTTTGCCGACCTGTGTCCCCTTCATGCCACTTGTCTGCGTTGGGAAGTAGGCCAATACGTCGATGTCGAGGAGAAAGCCATCCTATCGATGAACCCCAGAAACCACAAGATAGCGCAAGGCGAATGTGAATACTATCGGAAGGACGAGCTCATCAAGATGCCTATCGGCATGCGCGAACATTTCTATTATGACATGCCACGTCATACCGAACAGGCCATCAAACAGGAACTTATCGACCACTTCGGTCGCTATAGCTACTACCGCTACCACAGCGCCCATCGCCCCATTACCCCTGACGTCCTGCAGGTCATCCAGTCCGTCTGCCAACGCTACGGCTGGACACAGCCCCTCCGTTTCGACGCAGAGGTGGAAGACTACGTGTGGTAATCATGTTAAATTTTATTATAAAGTTATTATTATAGCATGATAATTGAAAGATAATAATTATCTTTGCCAGTAATGGGCGAGCGAGTACATAGAAGCGTCATGAATATCAAGGTGGGCATGTTGTTCTACGTGCTCTCCTTATTCTTAGCCTTCTTCTCTCGTAAGATATTCCTCGACTGTCTGGGTGCTGAGTTCATTGGTCTGACAGGCATGCTCATGAACATCATGAGCTTCCTCAGCGTTGCAGAACTGGGTATCGGTACCAGTATCGTCTATTTCCTCTATAAGCCTTTGCAGGAGGACAATCACGAAAAGATTAACGAAGTGATGTCAATGCTGGCCTACCTTTATCGTTGCATCGGTTTCATCATTGGCGGTTTAGGCATCATTGTCAGCCTATTCTTCCCATGGTGGTTCAGCAATCTGACGACAGGCCTCCCATTGGTTTACTTCGCCTTCTTCTCCTTCCTTGGCTCATCTGTCGCTGGCTATGTATTTAATTATAAGCAGCTGTTAGTCAGTGCCAACCAGAAACAATACCTTGTCAATGCCTATTTCCAAACCATTGGCATCGTACAGAGCCTCACGCAGATTCTCCTGGCATGGTATTACCGTAATCTGTGGTTATGGGTAGTCGTGGGCTTGATATTTACCATCATTGGCATCATCGTCTTCAATTACCGCATCAAACAACTGTATCCATGGCTTAATATCAATCTTAAAGAAGGAAAAGCTAATCTCAAAAAATATCCAGAAGTTTTAAAGAAGACTCGCCAGATTTTTGTTCAGCGCATCAAGAATTTTATCCTTTACAGGAGTGATGAGATATTAGTCGGTATGTTCGTCTCCGTCGTACAGGTGGCCTACTATGGGAATTATACCATCATCACTAATAAACTAAACTATCTGGTCAATATTCTCAGTGACGGCATGAATGCAGGCATTGGCAATCTCATTGCAGAAGGTAATGACCAGAACACGATGAAAGTTTTTTGGGAACTAACCGCTATCCGTTTCCTCATTGTTGGAATAGTCGTTTTCGGCCTACTCCTTTTCCTACAGCCTTTCGTCACCTGTTGGTTTGGTCAGGAATATCGGTTAGACGACCTGATTGTCTATCTACTGGTATTTAACATCTTTATTTTCCTCTCTCGAGGCGTCGTCGAGATGTACATCTCTGCATGCGGCCTATTCTCAGATGTCTGGACTGCATGGACAGAACTTATCCTTAACATCGGTATCACACTGGCCTTAGCGCCATTCTACGGGATTGTGGGAATCTTGTTGGGAAAAATCATCAGCGTTTTCTTCATTGCCTTCTTTTGGAAGCCTTACTTCCTGTTCAACCGTGGACTTAAAAAGAATGTAGCAGTCTATTGGCGCGGCATGGCGCCCTACTACCTGCTCTTTGTAGTCTTCGTAGGCATAACCATCCTGCTCAGCCAATACCTCATAGAGCCAAAAGTCACCTCGCTACCTTTGTTGATAGAATATGGTGCCCTCACCTATCCTTTATTGCTACTGCTTTACTTCCTCGTCCTGTTATACGCCACCCGAGGCATGAAATATTTCGTGGCTCGGAAGCCCAAACTTTATCGTCTATTCCAAAAACATTTAAGAATAGATTGAAGCATTTATACCCATAACACATTATCCTTCAGTAACGAAGGTCAAACATACAACAAAATAATAGACTAAATATATGAGAGTTATCTGTGATGCCCCAGGTCAGACCTGCAACCGTCTATGGTCTTATCTAGCTTCTATATCGGAATGTATTGTCAAGAAGAAAAAGCTGATGATTATCTTCTATGACTGGACGATTGAGGATTTTCCAAACTTGCTACACTGCTCTTGGATTTATTTCCCACTATGGCATAAGTGGTACTTGGAACGTGGCAACGGATGGAACAACTATAAAGGACTAACGTGGAAGGTATGCCACAACAAAACATGGGACAAAGTTTTTAAGTTCCTTGGTTTCCGCAAAGGTTGGTGGACACGACGTGACACTCAATACATTGCGCAAGCAAAGAAGGAGATACAGTATTTATATCGTCCTAAACAGGAGATTACCGAAAAGGCAGATAGAATGATAGCGGAATTACGACAACAGGCAGACATTGTTGTTGGCGTACATATTCGACGAGGTGACTACGCCACCTGGAATGACGGACGTTTCTTCTATTCACTTGAAGAATACCATCAGTTCATGCTCCGTATCCAGCAACTATATAGCGATAAGCGTGTGGGATTCTTTATAAGCAGCAATGAGGATTTCTCACTCGACATTTTCCAAGGCTGCAACTGCAGACGTTTTGGTAAAGAACCTTCAGGAGCTATCCTCGACCTCTATACTTTAAGTATTTGCGACCGCATCATTGGTCCTTTCAGCAGTTATAGTCGTTGGGCATCATTTTTTGGCGAGGTACCTCTTTGTTTCCTCGAGAACAAAAATCAACAATTTAAAGAAGATGATTTCTCAAAAATCATTGACTATTTTCATTTTGAGAATGGTAAAGAAATCCTAGATTGGTAAAAAGATTGCATCCAGAACTATTATTTCAGCCAAAATACTAGGCAACTCTTCCAACCTATATATTTTAGGGCACCACTCCAAATTGCATGAAGGAAAACTGAAAATTTATCCATAAAGGGTATCTGATGAGCAGTATAGAACACCTTACTCAACGTGTATCGTGAGAATTGCCGAACAATATCCGACTGCTCATAACGGTTCAATTCATCAATGACAGTCAGATAGCAATCGACGTTCCTTTTCGAATAATGCTTACCCATTGTGGAGTGACTCCGTACACGATGCTGTACCAACGATTGTTGGAGACAATAAATATTCTTGCTACTCAGTGTCAGTACGGTAGTGAATAACTCATCCTCATGAATAATACCTGGATAGAACGTCAGTTGTGTAGTGTCCAAGAAGGACTTTCTAATGAACAGAAGCCATACAACACAGCTGTGTTTACCTTTGTCCAGCATCATCTTAAGAAGCTGATGACCATCATACGCTTTATGTTCCTCACATAAGTGAGTGCGTTTGTAGTTCCACGCCACTCGCTTAGCTCCCTCCTCATATAGTTGATCGCCGTCAAAAAACACAAAGTCAGCCTTTGTAAGCTCTGCATAGTCATAACAACTCTGCAAAAGGTCAGGACTGATTGTGTCATCAGAATCCATCATATAGATGTACTCACCCATAGCAAGCTCTAAGGCCTTATTACGAGCCACTGACTGGCCCTGATTGCTCTGGTATATGCTTCGGATACGGCGATTTCTCTTAGCATAATGATCTATCACCTTCTGACTTCCGTCTGTTGATCCGTCGTTTACCACAATCACCTCAAAGTCCGTCAACGTCTGTTGTAACAACGACTTAAAGGCAGCGTCCAAATAGGGCGCCACATTATAGACGGGCATGATTACACTCACTTTAGGCATTGTGACATTGATAATTTGATGCAAAAATACAAAATATTTATGAATAATACGATGATTATCGTACATTATTTCGTATTTTTGCATCGAAATGAAAAAAATAGCGATACTGACATCTGGCATTCTACCCGTCCCAGCCGTTCAAGGAGGAGCGGTAGAAAATCTTATCGATTTTTACCTGGAATACAACAACGAGCACCGTCTGTACGACATTACGGTGTATAGCATACAGAATGCTAAGACCACGGGCCATCCGGCACTCGCATCGGATGTCAACCACTATGTTTATATTGACGTCAATAGCTTCATAGCAAAGCTGTCAAAAATAATCTACGGATTACTACATCGTAACGAATACTACAACCACTTCATCGAGTATTATTTCGAACAGGCATACAAGCATTTACGAAAAGAGCGCTACGACTGCATCATCCTTGAGAACCGTCCTGGTTATGCCTATAAACTATCTCAGCGAGGCCACAAGAATCTCATACTGCATCTCCATAACGAATTGCTTCATTCAGAATCCAGAGATCATGATGTGATATTCAACGGTTTAACCAGCATCTTGACTGTTTCAGACTATATCAAAAGTAGAGTAGCAACCATTCAGCCCTCAGATAAGATAAAGACTGTTCACAACGGCATTAACCTGAATAACTTTAACACACAGAAAGTGTGTGCCATCAGTCGCAAGGATGTAGGTTTTACTAACGATGACTTTGTCATGGTATTTAGTGGACGCATCAACAAAGACAAGGGCGTTTCCGAGTTGATTGATGCCATGTATTTGCTAAAGTGTCACCCAAATATCAAACTAATGATTATCGGAGGTTCTTTTTTTGGAAACACCAACAATGAAGACGAATTCATTCTGCAGTTAAAGAAGAAGGCTAAAGCTATTCAGGAAAGAATTATCTTCACAGGATTTATTCCCTACGACCAAATGCCAGACTATCTGCAAATAGCCGACATCGCCGTTATTCCTTCTATTTGGAATGACCCCTTTCCCACAACAGAACTCGAGGCACAGGCTATGGGACTACCAATCATCACTACTCGACAAGGAGGCATACCTGAGGAAGTGTCAGAAGAAAACGCCATTCTTTTGGAAACAGGTAATCATTTTGTCGACAACCTCGCTAAAGCCATCCTCAATCTCTATGAACATTCTGAAAAGCGACAACTGATGAGCAAGGTCTCGCTGAAGCGTTCCAAACAGTTCGACAAGAAAACGTATGCCAAGAATTTCTTTGCGGCCTTAGAGGGCATGTAGAACATCCTTCAACAATGACAAAATAACGCACTACTATGTTATTCAATTCGTTATCATTCATCCTATTCTTTCCTATCGTCTGCATCATATACTGGATACTCCCTAACAGATACAGAAACCTTATGCTTCTCATTGCCAGTTACTATTTCTACATGAGCTGGGAGCCTACATACGCCATATTGATACTTTTCACTTCCATATCGACATGGCTATGTGCACTAAACATAGAGAAAAACGAGCGTACCAAAAAGGCAAGCATTGTCATATGTCTCGTTATCAATTTACTGATACTATTCATCTTCAAATACTATAATTTTACAGCAGAAACAATAGTCAGCATATTCCCATCTATTTCCATACCCCACTCTGACCTTCTTCTACCGGTTGGCATATCGTTTTACACCTTCCAGTGCATCGGTTACATAGTAGATGTTTACCGAAAGGACATTGCTGCCGAAAAAAAACTGATAACCTACTTGCTGTTCGTCTCGTTTTTTCCACAGCTTGTTGCCGGACCTATCGAACGGGCAAAAAACCTGTTGCCGCAATTCCATCGTTCCCACACCTTCAACGGTGACGATTTCATTGCTGGTCTGAAAATGATGATTTGGGGCTATTTCATGAAACTTTGCATCGCGGGTAACGTTGCGCCGTATGTTGATGCTGTATATAATAACGTAGATCATCACAACGGCACAAGCCTTCTGCTGGCATCGTTCTTCTTCTCGTTTCAGATATTCTGCGATTTCGGTGGCTATTCTCTCATTGCCATCGGTACAGCAAAATGCGTCGGATTCACACTGATGCAGAACTTCAACCACCCTTATCTTTCCAGTTCTGTTAAAGAGTTCTGGAGACGGTGGCACATCTCGTTGTCCTCCTGGTTTGCTGACTATGTCTATATTCCGATGGGAGGCAGCAGATGCTCAAGAGTCAAGCACTATCGGAATCTGTTGTTCACCATGCTGTTAAGTGGTATATGGCATGGTGCAAACTGGACCTTCCTGTGCTGGGGAGGACTTCATGGCGTGCTGCTCGTACTCAATGCCTTGTGGAACAAACTGACGACCAAGATATCGCCAAAATTCATTAGCATTCTCTTCACGTATGCGCTGACATCTTTGGCTTGGATTTTCTTTCGTGCAAACAGTATTTCCGACGCATTGACCGTAGTTGGCAAAATTTGTTCAGAGCCTGGGCCACTGTTTAAAGGCGATGGCATTCCTGCCCTGATGCTCCCCTTGATGATGATTCTCATCTTGCTATTTAAAGAAATCAAGGATGAATGCTCCATCAAACTTAACTTTATGCACCACAGTAGTTCGTGGATCAGCATTCCCTCCTGTGCTTTTATGGTTATTATCATACTGTTATGTGCAGAATTTAATAGCGGACAATTTATCTACTTTCAATTTTAGAACGAATGAAAAAAGTAATCATATTTCTTAGCACAATCATTCTCATCGTAGCCGTTACCGATTACACTATCGGTATTTGCTGCCGTTACTACATTCAGAGTCACGAGTTAGCAGGAAGATACAAGCCTTTGGACAGATTGCTCAAGAAAGTAGATACCGACATTATCCTCATCGGAAATAGTGTCATCCTGAACGCTATTAATCCCCAAATCATCAGTGACAGCACATCCTTGACATGCTACAATGGTGGTATTACAGGCAAGAGCATTGAATTTTCCGAAATCTTAATCAATAGCATTCTTCAAAGGCACACCCCCAAAAAGATTATCATAGCCCTCCGTCCGGAAGAAATGGGAGCAAATGCGGGTGATGGGATTTTCGATGTTTTAAAGCCATATTACGACATGGGCTATAAGAGCATCGATGAATACTTCAACAGCACTAGCAAATCAGAGAAACTATTGTTGCAGTCCAACTTGCTACGTTATAACACTATTTGGATGCGTGCCTTGCTATACATTTTTTTCGATAACCATGACTACTCCGAAAACGGATTTGTGGCACAAGAAATCCCGGCCATTTTTCCACAGATTCAACATATCACCACATACGATCTGCCCATCAAGCGAAAAACAGACGCTCTGCAAAGGATTATCGAGAAATGCAAGCAAGGAGGCATTGAACTCTATATCAGCTTTCCCCCCATCCTGCTTTCTTTCTCTAAAAAAGAATTACCGTGCGTTCATGCGGTTGACAGCATCTGCAAAGCCAATTCGGTAAAATGTTTTATAGACTACAACAAGGAAGAATTTCTCCACGATCCTCGTCTTTTCTATGACAACTACCATATGAACAAAAATGGTGCTGCCAAATATACAAGGAATCTTGTACAGCGGATACAACCATCATACAAAATTGACGCGCCATGCCAAAAGTAAGCATCATACTACCAATATATAACGTTGATCCCTATCTCGACGAAACTATGCAGTCACTGCTAGATATCTATAATATATAGGTCTGAAATCATTCATTGTATTTTTGGTGTAATAAAACTACTATTGGTTTCTGTTCTTCACCAGATTGTCTTCCTCATCATCATAGTGGTCAGTGGAGTGGAAGATGCGCGTAATGCCTCGCAACTGGATACGTACATGGTCAACAAAGCTCTGCCACATCGACTGGTTACCAATAGTACCATAGCCTGTAATGGCACGGCAACGACGATCGCGCACAAAGACAATCTTGCCGTACTTCTTCAGGTTCAGAGCCATCGAACCATCCTCACCGCGGATAATGTCAACACGGTAAGGTTCCTGACGGCCATAGTCTGCATTGTAGGCAAATACCAAGCCACGCACACTGAGTTCTGGACGCTTGAAATGTTGAATCCACAGGAAGAGGTCGCGCGCCATCTCAAACAGGCAGAGACTTAGCTTGGAATGGTTCTCGTCAGGGAAGTAGCTCCAAGTAGCTGAGGCACAGCTGACACCAGGCTTCAGCAAGTGTTCCAGCATGATTTCATAATACTGCGGTGGATAGAGCGTATCACTGTCAACATCAAAATAGAAACGCCCCTTTGCATGCTGCAAACCACAACGACGGGCATAACCACAAGAGTGTTGATACTCAGTATAATAAGGTATACCAGATTTTTCATAGATTTCAGCAGTACGGTCCATGGAATCATTGTCGACACCAATAATCTCCACAGGATATTTGCAACGAATCTCGCTGATAGCCCATAGGCAAGCCTGCAGATGCGTTTCCTCGTTATAACCGATGATTACAATACTAGCCAATGGCTCGTCACTCTGCAGAGCAGCCAGTCGCTCGCGCGTACCATTAATTATCTCTTCAGGCACCTCACTAAACGGTTTCCCGTAGATGGTCATGTATTTGTCGTACCAGTTTGCCATTGTTACTATTTTTTTTGCAAATATAACAAAAATATTTTGATTTATCAACTTTTCTGCTTATATTTGCAGAAAATTACTAAAAACGGCTATGACTGAGTTATCAATTATTGTTCCTGTTTACAATGTCGAGGAATATATCCACCCTTGTTTGGAAAGTATTTTCATGCAAGGACTTGATGACTCACGTTTTGAAGTCATTATCGTGAATGACGGCTCTACAGACCATAGCATGGAAATGATTGCAGATATCATACAATCTCATAGTAATATCACCGTTATCAATCAAGAGAATCTCAGTCTGTCCGTTGCCCGAAACAATGGTATTGCAATGGCAAAAGGAGAATATATCCTCATGCCAGACTCTGACGACTTGCTGATAGAAAACAGTTTAAAGCCTTTACTCCAAAAAGCCGTTGAAACCAAAGCAGATTTGGTTGTAGCTGACTTTCTATCAATGACCAGTGAAGAATTATCGTGTCACGAAGAAATTACTCAAGGCCTTCTCACTTTCAAAGAGAAAACTGGCGAGCAATTGTTTTTAGAGGATTTACCCCCCCATAACTGTTATGTATGGAGGACTCTCTATCGAAAAGCATTTCTTGAGGAACATCATATAAAATTTATTCCTGGAATCCGTTATCAGGATGTACCCTTTACCCACGAGTGTTATTTAAAAGCTACAAAATGCATTAAGGCAAAATGGCTTTTAAACATTTATAGAGCTAGAAGACCGGGAAGTAATACTACTGCTTTTTCATTGGAGAACACACGTAGTCTATCTATTGCCATAGGTGCTACTTGGAACTTACGGACGATGGAAGGAATATCCAAGCAAAAACTCTATAAACTTGAAGACGATGTGTTTGCATCATTCTCAACATTAGTTTATCGTACAGTTTATTATGTGAAAAGCTACTCTGAGAGAAATATGATAATGGACTTTCTGAAAAGTCAGGCTCCAGATCTCAAGTTCTCTCATGGCATAAGACAAATACTAACATCATTTATGATAAGCCATATGCCACACCTTTTTATCAATGGATACTACATATATGCCCAAATAGCTTTCAAAGATGAATAAAATTGATTTTGTTGTAACGTGGTTGGATTCTAACGACCCAAAGTGGCAGGAGCAATACAATTATTATAAGACAGGCGCCAAAGGAGACAAAAGCAAAGGCCGATATAGGGAAATGAATATCTTCCACTATTGGTTTAGGGCTGTAGAAAAATATGCGCCATGGGTAAATAAGGTGTATCTGATAACCAACGGGAAATTTCCAGACTGGATCAATAAAGAGAATCCTAAACTGGTATTGGTCAAGCATGAGGACTATATTCCACAAAAGTTTCTTCCGACATTTAACTCATGTACCATTGAATTGCACATGCACAGAATAGAAGGATTGTCTGAGCATTTCGTGTACTTTAACGATGACATCTTGCTGAATAGTGCAGTTACACCTGACTACTTTTTCAAGGACGGGCTTCCCTGCGATTACAATAAGGAGACATGCTTTAACGTACCGATATATACACCGAAGGAAAAGTTCAACATTTATATGTCCATGTTGGCCAACATCGGCATTATCAATGCACACTTTAACAGATGGGATACCGTACGCCAGTCACCTAAACGATGGTTTGGGCCACACTTGGGATTGAAGGGACTCATCATGAGCAGCGTGCTCATGAAGCAACACTTGTTTGTTGGTTTTTCCAATTATCATTGCGAGCAGGCCTATCTGAAGTCAACATTCCAAGAGGTGTGGGATAAAGAGCCTGATTTCCTGAATGCCAGCTGTACGCGATTTAGGGAAGAGGTCATTGCCAACCCCTATCTATTCCGCTATTGGCAGTTTGCGAAGAATATGTTTTATCCTTTAAAAAGGAAGTCATATGCCATTCATATCACAGACAGGAGTTGTACCAGCACAATGGACAAAGTACTACTAAGCGATAAGTTTCAGTCTGTATGTATCAACGACACATCACTATGCACAGACGAAGACTTTGAGTTTGCCATGAATCATGTGACGAAGCTATTAGAGAAAAAATTCCCCGAGAAGTCCTCATTCGAGATATAACCTCAAAAGATTGTATCTAAAACCCGTTGCATCTGTATCTTCCACGTAAGATGTTCGACAGTTCTGCGGATATCCTCAGGATTCATATGAAAGTTATCAATAAAGTCAACGATTTGCTGGATGTCAACAGGAGACTCGTCAGCAGGTGCTTTTAACACGTATGGCTGATGGTCGAAGTCGCTGTCCTGCTCACTATATATAAAAGGTATACCACGGGTGGCATACTCACGATTCTTAAGCGTTTTAATAACGGTAATGCCACTACGATGGCGACCTAATGAGCCAATGGCAAACTGACACTGATTAAAGACCTTAGTCAATTCATCGCCAAACAGCTGGCCATGGAATATAATCTTATCCTGTATGCCATACTGATTGATAATAGGGGCAAAGACATTGTTCATTCGATTGGGATGTACACCGCCGACAACGTGGAAGAATACATCTGGCTTATTGCTATTCTCTCGGAGAGAGTGTGGCGTTGCGAGAGCCGTTTGATTTTGGCTGTAGTACTCACCTATTCCAGTCATCACACGATCAAAGCCATGCCAGTCGTGAACTTCGGCAACGCCAATCAAGTGGAGAGCCTCTCCCCCCGCCCTCTCCAAATTGAGAGGGGGGTGATGCAATGGGATGCTGTCGAAGTCAACGCCATTGCTGATGCGGATAGTACGCTGTCCAAAGATACGTTCGGCATCGCTGAAAGTTACCAAGGCATCCATCTGCTGATAGAGTCTGTGACGGAATAGCTGGTCAATTCTTAATTTCAATCGCTCCTGTCTTGAATATCCGATAAATTCCTGGTCATACGGATATGTAGGTATTTCTGTTACTGAATGGATTCCTGCCTTACGTAGTTTTTTAAAAAAACGGATAAGAAAAGGGGTCGCATTCATAAAACAACGGGCATAAACGAACTCAATTTTCTCACGAATGCAGTAATCATAAATGCAGTCGTAACTGATACGCTGACGAAGGCCCGCTAAAGCACCTTTACCATAGTCTTGAATAATATCATCATCGACAAAGCGACACCAATGCCCATTAGGTGATTGTGCATAATAACATAGGCGAACGTCGTGACCATTTTCTCGCAGTCCCTTTACCTGATAGTGTATCTTTTTCGAGATACCACTATGTGGCGAAAATCCGTGATATACCAAGAATAATATCTTCATCGTACTGTACTTTCAAATAATTCTTTCCAACATTCTGCTATATGCTCTACACTAAATCGCTGCACGTTTTTATTCCCGTTAGCAGCCATCCTTTGACGAAGATCTGCATCACCCATCAATCGGGTCAAACCGTCAGCCAATGCTTCCACATTGCCATTTTCCACCAATAGCCCATCAGCGCCATCGGTAATGATAGAACGAGGTCCCCATGGACAATCAAAGGACACAACAGGCAAACCACAGGCCATAGCCTCAGTGAGCACCATGCCAAAACCTTCGAAACGTGAACTGAGCACAAATATACTGCTATTCACATACTCAGCCTCAACATTATCTGTACGTCCATGCAACTCGCAACGCGAACTGTCAATGTGCAAATCCTCAATCAGCTGATTGTAGGGTGTGCGGTCACCATCACCATAAACATCAAGACGCCAACCCATAGCACGTTTCTCTGCAATAACCCACGCCCGCAAGAGCAGGTCGATACCTTTTTCATGAGAATAGCGAGCGACTGCAACCACACGATTTTCAGTGAGAGGACTAACCATGTTAGGTGATAGCGACAACGGATCAGGAATGGCTATGACATTGTCAAGTTCAACCCATGCTTCGCGGTCTTTCTCTGTCAGCACAACAAGTTTGTCAAGACGGCGCAAATGAGAGACCAGATTATGCGACCAACACTTGGCAAAAAGGCGTTTGACAATTCCCACATTCTGAGTACTGAAATTGCGGTAGTTGGCACGGTTTATGTGCAACTCGCCGATTTTTCGACTACCATCAGGGATATCATTAATGAAATTGATTTCACGACGCAAGAGACTAACGGTAACATCAGGGCGAATGTCCATTAACTCTTTGGTAAGAGCCTTCTTGAATTGACGTTGTTTTTTGAGATAGACAAAGATCTTCTTAACAAACGAGCACGTCCAGAGTTCTTCGAAACCGATGTTCAGATTGATAACCTTTATCTTGTCAGATAGCTTATAGAACAATGGTTTGTCACTTCCTTCCGTCAAGATGATTGTGATGTCATAGCCGAAGTGTTCAGCAAAATAGTTTGCCTTCAAAGTCAGTACACGCTCCACACCACCAGCCATATATAGAGCTGGCGTAAGATATACAATCTTCAAAGGTTTTTGCTGCATATAGTAATATTTTATGCCACAAAATTACGAAGAAAAAATGGAATAATCAAATATTATTCTGTTTTTTATTCCGTCACCTGGTATTTTGCCTTCCGCTCACGCTTCGCTTTCTGAGGAATACCCGTAGGACCAGCAACAGCATGGACGGTTTTGACGCCGCGATAGCCATTCCAACGTTCGTGGATGCGACGGACGTAGTCGACTGTCTCGGAGCCACGCATATAGCCATTGCGCACCACCGGATCGTTGTAGTATTCAGCACGTTGCAATCCCAGCACGAAGGGTTCTACGTCACGCCAGCGAGAGGCGTCGCGACCATGTTTACGAGCCAATGCCATCGCGTCGCGGATGTGGAATCCGCCACCATTGTAGGCTGCCAGCACAAACTTCGTACGTTCAGAACGATCACGGATATCGGAGAACGACTGCTCCAACTCAGAAATATACTTCACCGCAGCAGCGATATTCTTTTCAGGATTGTAGATGTCGGCACGTGCCAAACCGAGATGGTCGGCAGTGCCTGGCATAATCTGCATCAGACCACAGGCGCCAGCCCAGGAACGAGCCTGCGGGTCGAAAGTTGACTCCTGATAGCACTGTGCAGCCAGCAGTCGCCAGTCCCAGCGAATCTGCGAGGCATAGCGCTGGAAATAAGCATCATAATGAGAGATAACGCCACCAGCACGATTCAGCATGGGGGCAAAGATGCGGCGCTTCACACTACGTGAGGAAAGCAGAAACTCCTCCTGCTTCTTGACCTCTACCATCAGTGTCGGACGATACCATTTGGTCAGCTCTTGCCGCAAATCTTCTTTGTCGGCACCAATAATCCAGCCTGTACCTTTCTTGGTCAGAGGATAACAGATGAGGTCAGCCTCGCCATCCGCCAAACGCTGGCGCATCTCAGCAGTATCACGACAAACCTCCATTCGCAGGCTTACTCCCAGCTTGTCAGCGAAACGCTGACAAAGCAGATAGTGTGTACCCA
>Ga0265298_10006339_pt1 | contig 14641 bp, 6 predicted proteins | sample AusTroGonzalo_MG_3_FD_193486 | JGI IMG/M metagenome (GOLD analysis project Ga0265298, IMG submission 193486) | Bovine rumen microbial communities from tropical cattle in Woodstock, Queensland, Australia - Gonzalo_01 | ecosystem: Host-associated > Mammals > Digestive system > Stomach > Rumen ... | reverse complement strand
ATGGTCATTGACGGTAACGATATGATGGTTGACGGGTATCCCAACCGTCCGGAATACGTGTTCGGTTCCAACTGGAAGTTCGGTTACAAGGGCTTTAACCTGGCCCTCAACTGGGTGGCGGCCACCAACGTGAGCCGTGTGTGGAACGACGACTACCGTATCCCGTTCACCAACTCCGGTCACCGCGGCCTGCTGGACTATTTTGCCCAGAACTGCTGGATTGACAATGACAACCCTTGGGCCCCCGGCCGTGAAGACGGTACCCTGCCGCGCTTTACCAAGACCAACTACCCCTGGAACTCCATGAACTCCACCCTCTGGACCGTGGATGCCAGCTACCTGCGTCTGAAGAGCGCCAGTTTTGGCTATACCTTCTCCAAGAACAAGTTCTTCAAGAAGCTGGGTATCAGCTCCTTCGGCCTCATGTTTACGGGTTACAACCTCCTCACCTTCTCCAAGATGAAGCTGCAGGATCCGGAAGCCGCCTCCAGCGACTCCGACGGCCAGTATCCGCTGGTCAAGACCTACAACCTGGCCATCAACATTACTTTCTAAACCGAGCGTACCATGAAAAAATTATATCAGATTTTGACAATTGCCCTGCTGGGTGCAGGACTGGTCGCTTGCGAGAGTCTCAAGCTGGGTGACGCCGGCCTGTCCAAAGCTCCGGAAACCTCCGGTGCAACCCTTGACACCCTGTTCGCTACCCTCAAGGACGCAGACAAGGTACTGGCCACCGCATATTATTACCTCCCTTACGGACTGGTATCCGACTTTGACTCCAAGATGGGCGGTGACTTCCTTGAGTCCATTACCGACCACTTTATTTCCAACAAGCACTCCGACGACGACGGTCCCAACAACCTTTATTATTCCGGATCGTTGAGCTCCAATCTTACCGGCTCCTACAGGGGCGGTGAGGCCTATCGTTTTGGAGGTGGAACGTGGAGTAAAAACAAAAATAATACGGGATCGCTGAAGCTGGGAGAAAAGGACTATATCGTTGTCCGCTATGCCTGGCTGTTCCTGGAGAACGCCGACCGCATCCCCGATGCCGACCCTGCCCTCCTGGCCCAGAAGAAGGCCGAAGCCAAGATGTGCATGGCCATTGCCTATGCCAACATGCTGCGCTATGTGGGCGGCGTCCCCATTGTGGACCATTCCATCATCTTCAACGAGGAGATGAACTTCCCCCGCAACACCTTTAAGGAAACGGTGGATTATATTGTAAGCCTTTGCGACCAGGCCGCTCCGGATCTTCCCTGGTACGTAAGCGCCAACGAAGATGGCCGTATGACCCGTGCCGCCGCCCTGGGCCTTAAGCTCAGAATCCTGTGCTTTGCCGCATCCCCCACCTTCAACTCCAACACCAAGTTCCATCCGGAGGCCGACGAGTACAGCTGCTACACCAATTACGACGCCGCCCGCTGGCAGGCAGCCAAGAAGGCCGCCGACGAATTTATGGCTCAGCTGCTTTCCTATGGACATTATTCCCTGGAGCAGGCCGTCGCATCCGATGCCACCAAGGGCATCCGGCCCCGCGACTACCGCCTGGCCTACCGCAAGGGGTACTTTGAGCGCGGAAGCTCGGAGGCCATCATCTCCATCCGCAAGAGCAACAGCGGAGACTACCACGACAAGCACATTGACGTGCAGGACGACTACGGTAGCGGCGGATCCCTCAACTGGGTGAACAAGTTCCCCTGGGCCGACGGTACTCCTTTCCCGGAGGACTTCGACTGGGAAGATCCCAAGAGCTGGGAAGAGCAGCCCTTCTTCAAGAAGTCTGCCGATGGTGACCTCCAAGTAGGAGATGCCTTATTTATGGAGACCCGTGACCCCCGTCTGTACGAGAACCTCTGTGTTCCCGGTGACGTGTGGAAGAACAATCAAGTGGGCCCCAACTATATCAACGCCAAGAGCCCCAATTTCCAGGAAGGCGGTACCGGCTTCCTCATGATGAAGTTTGTGCTTCAGCAGGAAGCCGACCGTACCACGCCGCCGCACTGGTGCATGATGCGCCTTCCCGAAGTTCTCCTGAACTGCGCAGAGGCCTACAATGAGGCCGATAGCGGTCCCTCCGAAAAGGCCTATACCTGGGTGGACGCCGTGCGCGCCCGCGTGGGTCTGTGCCCGCTGGAAGAGCTGTATCCGGATGGGATGACGCAGGAAGAGTTCCGCAACGCCCTTCTTCTGGAGCGTGAACTGGAATTTGGCTTTGAAGAGGTTCGCTGGTTTGACATGGTGCGCTGGGGCCTGGTGGAGGCTTTCACCACGCCGCTGAAGAAGCTCGTCGCCGTTGGCAACAAGCAGAACAACGCCACCTCGTTCACTTACACCACCGGCGATGCTTACCCGCCCCGCCAGTGGTACACCAAGTGGGACACCAAATGGTACCTTTCCCCTATCCCTTCCATGGAAATCAACAAGGGATACGGAATGACTCAGAATCCGGGTTGGTAATCTTTAAATGTACCCGAAGATGAAAAGACTATATAAATATATTGTACTTCCGCTTCTGCTCATAGGCTCTGCAGCCCTTGCCCAGGAAAAGTCGATGCTGGATTCCATCTCGCTGGGAAATGCCTTCGGGATGGGGGCTAACATCAACCCTTCTGCCGGCAGCGAGCTTTTTGACAAGAGCCCCGAAACGGATATTACCAATGCCCTCTACGGGCAGTTTTCCGGACTCCTGGTCAAGACAGGGTCCAGCGTATATGACTCCAACCAGTCCAAGCTCAAGCTGGCCCTGCGCCTGCACGGCCACAGCCCCATTATTCTGGTGGACGGCATCCCCCGCGACGCCGATGACCTCCTGGGCCTTGAGATTGCGTCTGTGACGGTTCTCAAGGATGCCGCTGCCGCCGCCCTGTACGGCGTCAAAGGCGCCAATGGAGTCATCTCCATTACCACCAAGCGCGGAACCGATTCCCGCCTGAAGGTAACGGCCAAATACCAGTACGGTCTCCAGAAGATGTTCCGTGCTCCGGAATTTGCCGATGCGTATACCTACGGTTTCCTTGTTAACGAAGCTCGTTCCCTGGACGGCCTTCCGGCCAAGTACAACGATGCGGAATTGTTTGCCCTCTACAGCGGCCAGTATCCGTACGCTTATCCCAATGTGGACTGGTGGGGCGAGGTCTTCCGTGACCACGGAGACAACCACCGTGCCCAGTTCACTTTCCAGGGCGGCAACAAGAACTTCCGCTACTTTGCGGCCGTAGACTACCTCAAGGAAGACTTCCTTTACAAGAAAGCCAATACCGACGACCGCTACAACGCCAATCACTACGACAACCGCCTGGCCATCCGCGCCAATGTGGATGTGAACATCACGGAATCTACCGCCATGAAGGTGAATGTGATGGCCCGTCTGGCCGAATTCAACAAGGGCAACTACAGCGGCCGCATCGAGAAGACCCTGTACAGCCTTCCTTCGGCCGCCTTCCCCATCAAGCAGGCCGACGGCGTGTATGGCGGAACCTCCCTGTACGGTGCCATTAACCCGGTGGCCCAGATGAGGGATTCCGGTCAGAAACAGTATGGCCAGACCAAGGTGCTGGCCGACATGCTCCTCCGTCAGGACCTGGGTATGTTGTTGGAAGGCCTCTCGGTAGATGCCAATGTGGCGTTTGACTACATAGGCCGTCTGTCTGAGGATGCCACCAAGGAGTACCGTTACTCCGAGCTGGTGAGCACCACCGCCGCTCAGGGAGATCAGATGTACATCCTGAGCGAACAGAAGTACTACGGCATCGATTCCAAGGTGGTAGACTTCAGCCACTGGTTCTCCAACCTGCAGATGAAGTTTGAACTCCGGGGCCGCGTTAACTGGGCCCGAGATTTCAACAAGAATCACTTGGAGACCCACCTGGCCTATCGCCAGCGTTCCTGGATCATCAGTGGGCGCAACGAGTCTTCCAAGACGCAGGAAATTCTGGGCAGCATCAGCTACAATTGGAACAAGCGTGTCTTCGTAGATGCCGTTGTTAACCGTTCAGGCAGCGCTTATCTGCCTGCCGGCAAGCGCTTTAACTGGTATCCCGCCATCAGCGTGGCCGGTATCATTTCTACCGAACCTTTCATCAAGGCTTATGCTTCGGCCGGTATGGCCGGCTCCGACGATGATCTGGAGCACGAGCTCTGGCGTGAGAATTACGTGAGCGGCAAGGGCTATTACTTCGGCCCCAAGGGAGGCTCTTCCTCCAGCGGCCGCGCAGAAAGTGGCATTGCCTCCACCTCTCTGGCACCCGAGCGTTCCAGCAAGGTTACGCTGGGTACCGAGATGAAATTCTTCAAGGAGCGCCTCGCCATCAATGCCGAAGGCTTCCTGGAAAAACGCGACAATATCCTCATTTCCCCGTCCAACGTGTCCGAGGTCATCGGCCTGGATCTGAACGAGCAGAGCCTGGGTGTACAGTCCTACAAGGGCGTAGACCTCTCCGTGGCCTGGAACGAGCAGAAGGGTGACTTTGACTACGGCGTGTACGCCAACGGCGGATGGCTCTGGACCAAGGTCATTGATGACGGTCAGGCTTTCCAGCCTTACGAGTATCTGTACCACGCCGGCAACGCCGTGGGCCAGAAGTATGGCCTGGAGGTGATAGGTATCTTCCAGAACCAGATGGAAATCAACAACAGCCCCCGCCAGACCTTTGGCGAGGTCCGTCCCGGCGACCTCAAGTACCGTGACCAGAACGATGACGGTGTCATTGACAAGCAGGACCGCGTGAAGATGTTCGGTTCCTCTACGCCCCGCCTGCAGTTCGGTTTCGGCCTGCACTTCGCCTGGAAGGGCCTGAAGGTGTACGCAGACTTCCAGGGTATGACCGGTGTCACTATCGACCTCCTGGACAGCCCGCTGTACCAGCCGCTGGTCTCCAACGGAACCATCTCCAAGACCTTCATGAACCGGGAAATCACCTGGGCTCCCGATCGTGCCGACCTGGCCACCATGCCTCGTCTGACCACCCAGGAGAACCCCAATAACTATCAGGCCAATTCCCTGTGGTACCGTGACGGCTCCTTCATCAAGCTTCGCAACCTGGGAATCTCCTATACCATTCCCAAGAAGGCCCTCAAGCTTTGTGACGCCACCGTCTCCCTCACCGGAACCAATCTGTTCAGTTTTGACAACATTCGCTTTGCCGATCCTGAGCAGCTGGGTGCCTACTATCCTTCTACCCGTGTGTACTGGGTAGGCGTCAAGTTCAACTTCTAAACCGGGAACCGATATGAAAAAGATTTTCTACATTTTATCGCTGGTGGTCCTCTGCGCAGGTTGCCACGTCCTGGATTTTGACGAGACGTCTGCGGCCTACACCCGCGAGGATATGATCACCGACTTTAGCAACATAAACAAGGTGCTCACCAATGTATACGGCTATATGCCCAATAAAGACATCTACGATGTGAGCAGCGCCCTTCGCGACTGCGGCTCCGACGACGCCGAATACGCCGACCCCGAGGCCTCTGTCCAGCGCTTTACCAACGGCAACTGGAGCGCCATATCCACCGTAGATACCAAGTGGGAGCTCTTTGGCGGTATCCGTGCTGCCAACGACTTCCTGGACCTGGTATGGGACGAGGATGCCAAAGCTATCAAAGAAGAAGTGCTGGAGAACCTCTCCGTGTTCAAGTATACGTCCAAGTACGAGCAGAACCTCAAGAAACTGGCCTGCTACCCTTATGAGGCCAAGGTTCTTCGCGCCTACTACTTCTTTGAACTGGCCCGCCGCTATGGGGACATCCCCATGCCGCTTGTAAAGCTTACGCCCGAGCAGGCCAATGAAATTGAAAAGACCCCCTTCAACGAGGTAATCAATTTCATTGTATCTGAATGCGACGAAGCCGCCCCCAACCTGCCCAATACGTATGTGGGTATGTTGGACGATGAAATTGGCCGCGTGACCAAGGGCTTTGCCATGGCCGTGAAAGCCAAGGCCCTGCTGTATGCCGCCTCTCCGCTGCACAATCCCACCTCAGACAAGGCCAAGTGGCAGAAGGCCGCCCAGGCAGCCAAGGACATCATGGATTTGAACTACTACCGACTGGATCCTGCCGAGAAGGCCAACAACTACACCTCCGCCGAGGTGATTCTGGCCATCTGCCGTTCCGAAAGCCAGAGCCTGGAAAGGAATAACTACCCGGTCCGTTTCACTTACGGTGAGCGTACCTCCATGGGCGGAAGCTTCCCTACCCAGAATCTGGTGGATGCCTTCCAGACCAAAAATGGCTATGACATTACGCTGGGAGCCAATGGCTGGGTAACCGCTGATCCGGCTTTTGACGTGACCAAACCTTACGAGAACCGCGATCCCCGCTTTGCCCGTGCCATCCTGGCCAACGGCATGACCTTCAAGGGTTCTACCATCGAGACCTTCGTGGGCGGCAAGGACTATTCGGCCACCCGTTCCGAACTGGGAACGGTTACCGGATATTACTTGCACCGTTACATCATTGACGATGTGGACTTTACCCCGGAGGCTGCCGTGAAGGCCAAGCACCAGTGGATTGTTTACCGCTACGCGGAGGCCCTCCTGAGCTTTGCCGAGGCCGCCAACGAGTACCTGGGCAGCCCCACAGACGAGTCGCTGGGCATCAGCGCCCTCTCCGCCCTCAACCAGGTGCGCGCGAACGCCGGAATGCCGGATGTGGAGACCACCTCTTACGCCGACTTCCAGGCGGCCGTGCGTCGTGAGTGGCGCGTGGAATTCGCCTTCGAAGACCACCGCTTCTGGGATGTGCGCCGCTGGGACATTGGCCAGGCCACGCAGGGCCAGGTGGACGGTGTGGTGATTACCAAAAACGGCAACCAGCTCTCCTATGCCCGCAAGGTAGTGGAGACCCGCAGCTGGTCGGCCCGTATGAATCTCTTCCCCATCCCCCAGTCGGAGACCTTCTCCAATCCCAACCTTACTCAGAATACCGGATGGTACTAACCCAAGAATAAAAACAATAGCCATATGAAAACAATAATCAGAACCATTGCTTGTTTGGGTGTCCTTGGCCTGATGGCTTCTTGCCAGATGTACGAGATTGACACACAAATGACTCCTGAAAAGCAGGCCGCTTCCATCCGGATGATTTGCGATGCCCTGCCTTCCTATACCGTAGCGTCCACCGACGCCGGATCCGTCATTTTCAATGTGAGCGCCAATACTCCCTGGACCATCACCCGTTCCAGCGGTGCGGATTGGTGCACGGTTACACCTTCTTCCTCTTCTACCGGAGCCTTGATCTCTGATGTGGTGGTTTCCTTCCAGGACAACGCTACAGCCGAAGACCGCAAGGTTACCCTTACCCTGAAGGCAGAAAAGGTGGGTATTCCTGTGACCATTCAGATTACCCAGAATCGCCAGGGCAAGCTCTTTGTTACGCCGGTAGCGGGGGATTACGCCGCCGTAGGTGGTCCGCTTACCTTCTCCATCCAGACCAACGTGGCCTGGGAGGTGCATTCCGACAAGAGCTGGCTCACCTTTGACCGCGAGGCCGGCGAGCCCGACCCCGAAGGCCGCACCTTCACCATCAGAGCCATTGCCGCGGCCAGTAATGTACTGGAGCGCACGGCCACCGTTACCGTAAAGGCCGGTGACGACGAAGAGAGCTTTGACGTTACCCAGAAGGGCGTTTTTGATCTCACCGAGATTAGCGACAGCTTTGACGCCAACGGTGACACCAAGTTCATCCTCCTGCGCACAGACCTCCCTTGGACCATAACGGCCGACAAAGACTGGATTGGCTTTGATGAGTATTCCGGCACCGGCGACGGCTCCCTGATTCAAATTGAAGCCACCGGTTATCCCAACGAAGGTGCAGCCCGCAAGGCCAATGTGACCGTTCGTGCCGGAGATGTCACAAAGACCTTCGAGGTATCTCAGGACGGCCAGAAATTCGAAATTGTAGAACCGGAATCCACCACGATTAAGGGAGGAGGAGAAGAGATTATCCTGGAAGTAAATTCCAAATTGGCCTGGGAGCCCGAAACCTCCGTGAAAGGATGGAGCGTAGAGAAAGTGGATGCTACCCACTTTAAGGTGATTGCCGGCTGGAACGAACTCTTTGTAGAAAAGAAGGGAACCGTGTCCATTACCGGTGCCGGCGGAGCAGAAGACTCCCTGGAACTCACCCAGGAAATGAACTTCACCTTCAAGGGTAACACGGAGCTTCTGGAAGATGGTTCCGTCAAGGTGTATGAGGACCAGGTGAGCGGAATTCTCACCAAGGAGAGTTTCCAATATGTCATAATGGATGTTGATGTAGAGATGCATCTGGGTGATAAAGGCAGTTTCCTGATGGGCACCCAGCACTATAGTGACGGTTATGAGTATCAGTTATATCTTGATCTGAACAGAACAGATCCGTTCCGTCTGCGCTCCAATGGTGCCAAGGTTACCACCCGTGGTGCCAAACAGTTTACGTTTGACAAGACCAAGCTCGACGCAATGACGCACGCTCAGATTCAGTTTGTTCCTAATGAAGAGGACCCCACTAAGATTGATCAGTCTTTCTACTGGAACGGAGAAAAGCAGGATCTTGTTCTGGTTTCCACGTCGGTGTATGCGGCCGATCCTACATTGAAAGGCAACTACGAAGTTTCGTCCGTTGTTAAAGCCGATGACGGGTCCTATTTTATCGTTAAGTCTTGCACTGTTACCCCTGTTGAGTAATTATGAAAAGGATAATTAACATACTTGCAGCCGCCGCCCTTCTCGGAGGGCTGGCGGGCTGCAACCAGAGAGAGCCGGAAGTGACCCAGACGGTAGTGGATCTCCGCTATCGGTGCGAGAGCGAGTACAACCTCGCCGCCACCGGAGCGAGGGCCTTCACCATTGTGGTTACCTCCTCCGCCCCCTGGTCTGTCACCAGTGCGCATCCGGACTGGTGCATCATCAGCGACGAAGAGGGAGAAGCCTCTCCCGCCGATGCCGTACACATAGGACAGGGCAACAAGACCAGTGTCCGTGTCCAGTACTACGACAACCCCGACCTCGACGACCGTACCGACAAGATTACCATCTCCAGTGACTACTGGACCGGAAAAGTGATTACGGTAAACCAGAAGGGTATAGCATATCTGACCATTCCTGCCGACGAGCAGGAAATAGAGGTGAACAAGGCCGGCGGAGAGTATACCTTCCACGTAAACGCCAACCAGAAATGGAATGCAAAGGTAACGGACGGCGACTGGCTTTCCATTGCCGATGTTTCTGCCCAGGAAGGAGACGGAACGGTTACCGTATTGGCCCAGGTAAACGCGGGCGAGGTTCGTCAGGGAACCATTACCCTGTTTGACCGCCACGATGTAGCCCAGGCCCAGGCCATCTTCACCCAGGACGGTGTAAGGCTTTCGCCCGATGTGGACGAAATCCGTCTTGAGTATAACGAGCTTTCCGCCACCATCAAACTGGAGTCCAACACCAAGTGGACGGTTACAAACGACGAGTCGTGGCTTACCATTGACAAACTCTCCGGAGAAGGTGATGCAACCCTGAACCTCACCCTGACCCAGAACGACGGCAGCTATATCCGCCGGGCTTCGGTGTGGGTTCGTAGCATTCCTGCCACGGAGGAAGAAGAGATGGTAGAGAAAGAGATTGTGGTCAAGCAGGCCTTCCACGTGATTCCGGAGGTTCATATCTTTGACGACACGGAAGCCGCCGACTGGAAGTTAGACAGCGGTAATCTTCCTACCTATGTTGCCGGTAGCGGCATGCTCTTTGGCAATCCTTCTACCTTACAGAGGAGCAGTATGCCTTTCGGCGACTATACATTCTATTGGAAGAACATCAACGTTTCCAATAATGGCGTTAGAATCCGTACCGTCTTTGCTTACTCCGATATCGAAGAAATCAAGTTCGGTCTCAGAATCAACAGCAGCGCCAAGAAGGTCATGTATCTTGACTTTAATGCGGCCAGCTCCGGAAAGAGCGGAAAGCCTGAAGGATATTCAGTGCCTGAGGACCTTGACTTCTCGGTTCCTCATACCTTTGGCTGCAGTTTCCGTCCCATCAAGGATTCTGAGTATTGCCACGTCCTGATTTATCTGGACGGCGCCCTGATTTTTGAATTCGATACCAGCGAAAAGATTCTGGACGAAGTCAAGTGGGGCACCAAGATCAGTATGTATGTCTCGGTGGATTCCGGCGGTTCCGGAGACAGTGCCGTCCTGGAGAAATACGAGTATTCCAAGCCCTTGGATTGGGGTGATTAACAAAGGACCTTAAAATGAATGAGATGATGAAAACAATCGATAAATTTGCGATCCTTTGGATGCTGGCAGCCGCTTTTACGGCTTGTGGTCAAGATCCCGCTCCAGAGCCGGAGCCTGTTGATCCTACCGAAACCCGGACCCTCACCTTCGTCTTACCGGATTATCCGGTAGACGAGGGCGAGGAGGCCCCGGTCGAATATAAGACGGCCTGGGTGGCCGGTGACCAGATTGTGGTCCATGGCGAGTACGCCAAAGACCAGGTTACCGTAACCCTGGAGGCCGGAGACATCTCTGCCGACGGCAAGACAGCCACCAAGACGGTGGACGGCCTTGTCCCCTATGTGCGGGAAGACTATGGCAGCGTCCTGTATGCCGCCTATCCGGCCGCTTCTGTGAACAACCTCAAGCACTGTTTCTTCTACAGCGCGTTTGTCAACGCCAACAACACGCAGCTGCTGGCCGCGTGCAATCACGGAGACAGCTTTGCTTTCCAAAACCTTTCCGCCGCCTTCTCGTTTGTGGTGGAGGGAGATTTTGACAGCTTCAACCTGGTGGGCCGCAAGGAAGTAACGCTCGGTTACAGCAGCTACCAGGTAAAGGTGACCGACAAAGATGTGAACTTGAAGCAGTATCTTCAGGAACCGTCCTCCTCTGTCGTGGGCCCTGTTGTGGCCGATGGAGAGACCGTCAACGTGGTCTTTATTCCGGGTGGCGCCAACCTCAAGGGCGGCTTCATTCTCCAGCTCCTCAAGGACGGAGAAGCCATCATGGGCATTACCGACAAGACAGCTCGCAACATTCCCGTGGGCACCGTGCTGGCTCTGGGAGACATCACGGATGAGCTTACCGAAGTGGGAGACGACGTAGATCCCGACCTGGCCACCCCTATTGACGGAGAAGGGAATGCCAATAGCTACATTATCTTTACGCCCGGTATTTATCGCTTCAAGGCTACTGTAGGTAATACGGCCGAGGCTATTACCGGAGGTGCGCGTGCCGTGATTCTGTGGGAATCCTGCGGGACCAGCGAGGAAATGGCTGCGCGTAGTGTGGTGAAAGCGGCGTCCTACGATAACGAAGGAAACAATATGTGCTTCCAGACACCTGACCCCATTAAGCCGGGTAACGCTCTCATTGCCCTTTTGGATAAGAACGAAAAGGTCCTCTGGAGCTGGCATATCTGGATTCCTGAGACGGCTATTACCGTGTCCAACTTCGGTTACGCTTCGGGCTGTAAGATAATGAGTCGTAACTTGGGTGCACTCATAGACACCCAGGCTGGGGCCCCTGCCGATTCTCGTTCCTTCGGCCTGCTGTATCAGTGGGGTCGTAAGGACCCGTTCCTGGGCGTTGACGGTGCCGGTTCTACCACGCAGGTCAAGTTTGCCGGAACGGCCATGACGCTTCACGAGGGTCAGATGAGCCAGGAAGAGACCATTGCTCAGCCCACCGTGCTGGCCAGCGTGACCGGTATTGACTGGTGCTCCGAAACCGATCTGATGTACTGGGGCGACCAGGAGAAGAGTGGTAAGAAGACCATCTACGACCCTTGTCCTCCGGGATACCGGGCTCCGGGACGAAAGCGGGCCACGATTTATACCACGGACGGTAGTAGTATTGCTGGCTGGAAATACGATGCCGAGAATTTCCTCTTCCAGGTGGGCAATCCGGTTGGAACCCATCCCATCGCGGGATACCTCAAGTATGACGGCACCTATGTTGCCGGAACAGCCATTTTCTGGAACACCCATATGGATGCCGATACGCCCCATATTTCCTATTGTCAACTGGTGGAAAACGGTATATCCAAGAAGGGCCAGATGGAGCGATCCCTGGGTGGAAGCATCCGCTGCGAAACCGACGAATAATGCGAACTAATTAATAACATTAACTAAGATATTATGAAAAAGATTTTGACTGCTGTGGCTATGGCCCTTCTGCTTGTGGGCTGTACCAGGGAGATGGTAGACCTCTCCGGCATCAATGAGAAGCTGGCCGAACTGGACAACCGTGTCAGTGCTCTGGAAAGCGCTGTCGCCGCTATCCAGAGTACCATCGGTGACGGCGTGTTCGTTCAGAAAGCCGAACCGTATGTGGACCCCGAAACGGGCAAGACCATCGGTGTTACCGTTACTTATACTACCGGTAAGGTGGTTTACTTTGAGATCAGCCCCAAGGCCGACTATGCCGGCCCCGTGCTGGGTGTCATCCGCTCCGGCAGCGGCTCCCTGGTATGGGCCGTGGACGGCATTGCCATCAAGGATGCCGAAGGCAATGAAGTGCCTGTGAACAAGACCCCTGTCTTTACCATTGACGAAGACGGCTATCTGTGGGTTTCCATCGACGGAGGAGATCCCGTGAAGCTGGGTCAGGTTCAGAACGAAGGCGCTACCCTGATTGACGGAATCTTCACGGATATCAAAGTTGAGCAGGACAAGGTGGTCCTCACCCTCTCCGACAACACCACCGTGAATATCCCGTTTGCGGCCGCCTTCAAGCTTGTGATTGAGCAGAAGGAGTATGTTCTGGAAAACCAGAGCACCATTACGATTCCCTATACCGTGACCGGCAAGACTGCCAACACCGTGGTGGGCGTGGCTGGTTACGATCCGTATTATTTCTATGTAGAGGTGACGGAAGAAAACATCCAGATTACCCCGCTGAGTTCGGATTCTGAAGCCGTTTTCCTCATTTATGCTGATTCTCAGGTGGGTCTTACCTCTATGGTAAGTGTTTCCGTTTCGCAGGAGTCGGCCCGTGTTATTGACCCTGAAGATCCTGTTTATGATGTGAACTATGTGGTTGAAGGTGATGGCGGTACCGTAGAGATGCACGTTGTATCCAACGTCGAAATCGAAGCCAGGGTGCCCGAAGAGGACTCCTGGATTTCCATCCTTTCCACCAAGAGTACCGTGTATACCATTACGGCTAAAATAGAGGAGAATTCGGGTGATGCTCGTGAAGGTCGTGTGCGCATTTTCAAGAAAGGAACGGACAAGAGGCTCCAGACCATCTACATTTACCAGGCACAGGGTGCTGCAGGTCCTGTTAACCTTAGTAAGAAAGGTGCATCCAACAGCTACATTGTAACCAATGCCGGTACTTATACCTTTGCAGCCGTGAAGGGCAATAGCGTTGAGTCCGTGGGTACTGTAGCCAAGGCTGAACTCATTTGGGAGACCAACAATACCGCCACTGCACCGGAAGCCAATAGCATTATTGCCAAGCTGGGTATTAACGGTAACTATATTATCTTCTCTACTCCCGAAACCCTGGTTCCCGGTAATGCCCTCATTGCCGCCAAGGATGCTTCTGATAACATTCTCTGGAGCTGGCACATCTGGATTCCCGCCGACGAAATTGTCGTCTGGGATTCTGAAGATTTTGCAGGAGCAAAGATGCTGGACCGCAATGTGGGAGCCTTGAAGGCTACCGCCAAGGAAGGCGACGTGGACATCCTTTCCATCGGCCTGTACTATCAGTGGGGGCGTAAAGACCCGTTCCCTGGAGCTACGGCCTTTGAGAACGAAGCTCCAGGCGCCGCTGTTGCCGGAACTGCCTGGACTCACAAGAAGGAGTTGATCACCACTGAGTATTCCATCCAGCATCCTACTGAATACGCTTCTGTACCCGAGGTGGATTCTGGCGTTTGGAACGCTGATGACCCCAAGGATCTTTGGCTTACTGCAGATGGCAAGAAGACCATCTATGACCCGTGCCCGCCCGGATACCGTGTTCCTGATTATGACGAAACCAAAACTATGTGGAAGAAGTCTGATACCGGCTGGAACTTTGAAACCAACCGTTTCAGCTATGGTGATTACTATTTCACAATTGCCGGTTACATTGATTGCTGGGGTGCAACATATGCCTATGCCAATCTGAGAACACATATTTGGACCAATAAGTGGAAAGAAGAGACAAAGGCATACTGCCTGTATGAACGTGCAGATAAGAGTAGTAAATACTACGACTATGCCTTCCATAAGGCCAAGGCCGGTTCTGTTCGTTGCGTAGTAGACAATGGCGAACCCGTAATTCCCGATCCGCCGGCACCTATCATCCCGCCCACCGATTTAAGTAAGGAGGCTTCGGCTAATAGTTACATTGTAACCACGGCCGGTGACTATATGTTCAAGGCTGTGAAGGGTAACAGCACAGAGAGCGTGGGTACCGTAGCCAAGGCTGAACTCATTTGGGAGACCAACAATACCGCCTCCGCACCGGAAGCTAATAGCATTATTGCCAAGGTGGATATTGACGAGGACTACATTATCTTCTCTACTCCCGAAACCCTGGTTCCCGGTAATGCCCTTATCGCTGCCAAGGATGCTTCTGATAACATTCTCTGGAGCTGGCACATCTGGATTCCCGCCGACGAAATTGTCGTCTGGGATTCTGAAGATTTTGCAGGAGCAAAGATGCTGG
>Ga0265298_10006337_pt1 | contig 14643 bp, 15 predicted proteins | sample AusTroGonzalo_MG_3_FD_193486 | JGI IMG/M metagenome (GOLD analysis project Ga0265298, IMG submission 193486) | Bovine rumen microbial communities from tropical cattle in Woodstock, Queensland, Australia - Gonzalo_01 | ecosystem: Host-associated > Mammals > Digestive system > Stomach > Rumen ... | reverse complement strand
GTCAAGTCATTGGCACACCCGGCGGGATTCGAACCCACGGCCTGCCGCTTAGGAGGCGGCCGCTCTATCCTACTGAGCTACGGGTGCTTATATTTCAAGGCTTTGGCGGCCTTTGGCCGTCCGCCGTTCACCCATGTACTATACCTTTTTCTCGCTCAATTGTCAATGTCGGGTTTCGCTTCGGCGCCGGACTTCACCGAATCGTATTTGCATTTGCAAGTGTAAAAAAGAAGCTGGATCATTTCCAGATCAGAAGTGAGTAGCACCGATAGGGGTGTTACCCGCTTTTTGGCCAAAAACAATACGAATGGTATAAAAATTATTGCCAAAATCATACCAATCGTATCTTCAAAGCAGCAGCCTTCTGCTGTATACTATGCGTGTTCTGGGAGGTGAGTAAGCGATGGAAACGAGACTTGCGGAGAACATCCGGATGTTCCGGAAACAGCAGGGGTTGACGCAGGAGCAGCTTGCGGAGGTGCTGGGGGTAACCGTTGGCGCAGTGCATAAATGGGAAACCAGGATGTCCACGCCGGAGTTGGGCCTGATCACGGAAATGGCGGATTTTTTTGATATATCCGTAGATGCCCTTCTGGGATATGAAATGAAGGACAACCGATTGCAAACTATGGTGGAACGTTTGTGGAAAGCCAGCAACAGCTGGGATTACGATGCGCTTTCAGAGGCGGAAAAGGCGATCTGGAAATACCCGCATTCCTTTGATGTGGTGTATGCCGCCGCGAACCTTTACTATACCTTTGGCGCAGGGACAAGAAAGGAGTCCTGGCTTCGGCGGGCCATTGAATTGCTGGACAGTGCTCGCTTGCTGATTTCTCAGTGCACGGATTCCCGGGTAAACGAATCCTGGATTTGCGGTATGATCGCAGAGATGCACGATATGCTGGGTGAAACAGGCAAGGCACTGGAACTGTTGAAAGTCAACAACCCCGGTGCGATCTTTAACGACAGGATCGGGATTTTGTTGCTCTCCCATGGAGGAGATCCGGAGGAAGCAAATGGTTTTCTGGAAGACGGGCTTCTGCGGACGATCAGTCGGCTAATCCAGACAGTGATCGGTTATGCGATGTTGTTTGACGTGAAAAACGAGAACGTGTTCGGTATTGAAATGATGCGCTGGATCATTCCTACCCTGGAAGGGCTGAAAAAGACCGACAAGCCAGACTTTCTTGATAAAATGATCGTGGTTTTCGATGCCTTCCTTGCGGTCTTTCAATACAAGTCCGGCGACCGGAAAGCCGCGGGAGTTTCTCTTAAGAATGCAAAGACCCGAGCCGGTGCTTTTGACGCTGCGCCTGACTATGCGGCGAACAGGGTAAAATACGTGCGCGAACCAGAAACGACCAATGCCCACGATTTGCTCGGAAAAACGGCCATGAATGCGGTGGAGTACATCTTGCGCGACAAGGACCCGGAACTACGGAAGCTCTGGGAGGAGGTGTAGGACCATGAAGACTGACCAACCAACGAAAGGATTCCTTCTCTGCCCCCGCTGCGGAAGGAAGACCCGTACACAGGTCCGTGAAGATACGGAACTGATCCGTTTTCCGCTGTTCTGCCCGAAATGCAGATATGAGTGCGTTATCACATTCAAAAGCGGAATGCTTGAAATGACAGGAGAGCCAGACGCATCAGAGTAATTCTGAGGCGCAGAGCCGGACAAAGTTTCTCGTCCGGCGTAATGCTATGATGCTTTAAGACTGCCGGACGAAGGTTGACTGAACCGGAGGAAAGCAGTAATGAGCAGATGGATTGATATCGGTCCCATATGGAATACCGAAACAACCTACAGGGTCAAGGAGTTCCTGAAGGAAAACAGGATTCCCTTCCGGATGCCCTCTGATGAAATGTTCTTTCAGAGCATGTACCACTTGCCCCACAGGGACAGGATTTGGAGCATCAAGGTTAGAAGGAAGGATTTGGCTTTCGTGCTGGCCTTGCTGGAAAAGGAAAGGTTCATACATAGCCACGACAGTTAAGTATATTATGGGGAGATAACAGGCACAGGAGGAGCATATGGATAACGAGAAATACATGGAATCCGGTGACGTGGAAAAGACCCGGATTCAACTGAGAACTCCAAATGTCGTTCCGATCAACGATCATATATGGCTGCTGGACGATAACCATGAGGCAAGCTGCTATATCATTGCAGGAACAAAACAGGCAGCGGTCATCGACACATCCATTGGCCTGTCCAATATCCGGGAGGTGGCGGAATCGCTTACATCCCTTCCCCTGATCTGCGTCAATACCCATGGCCATGAAGATCATATGGGAGGAAACTGGAGCTTTGATAAAGCGTATATGAATCTGGCGGATCTGCCGCTTGCCGAGGAATGGATCTATAGCCCGGAAGTACAGGAGGCCATGAAACAATTCGGAATCAGCTACCCGCCTTTTGAGCATGTCGAAGATGGGCACATCTTTGATCTTGGCGGCATTGAACTGGAAGTCATCTATCTTCCGGGGCATACAGCAGGCGAAATTGTACTGCTGGACAGGAGGGACACGATTCTTTTCTCGGGAGATGGGATTATTCAGCATCTGTGGCTGCAGCTGGACGAATCCCTGCCGGTAAGGACGCAGATTCAGAGCATGGAACGGTTATTACCCCTGCGGAATAACTTTGAAACGATTCTGAACGGCCATATCCAAACACCTTGCGGCGCTGAACTGTTCGACGCATTGCTGATAGCGCTGAAAGATCTGGAAGCCGGTAACACAGCTGACGATATTGACTATGAATGGCTCGGAAACGTCAGCAAAGCGCATCCATACCAGCCGGAGGATCGCCGGATTGTCTATAAGGAGAAGTGACATCATGAACATCACCACAAAGCAGTTTCAAATTTTGACAGATATCAATCTGGTATGGGGTTTCCTTACGGACATCTATGACAGGGAAACAGGCAGCGGCGTGGCAGCTCCGTTCTTTGAATACGCCATGCAATCCTCCTGGATGGATCAATCCTACAGCTTCCTGGACCGGCTGTGGCTGGACGGGGACAGGGTGGTTGCCTTCGTGTTTTACGAAGCGCCGGTGACGGATATCTTTTTCAGCGTCCGGAAGGGATACGAATTCCTGGCGGATGAGCTGGTGGAATACGCTGTTTCCGCCATGCCGAATTATGACGGTAAGCAGCGGCTGGTGCTCTTCAACGGCCAGGAGTATCTGATGGACGCCGCTGCAAAGCGGGGATTCATCCTGACAGAAGAATATGAGGATCGGATCTTTGACTTCCGGAACGAATTGGATCATCCGCTGCCCGAGGACTATCACTTTGTGGACCCGAAAGATGCGGACTGCTTCAAGCTGGCGAAGCTTTTCTGGTATGGCTTCGGCCACGGTGATAAAGAACCCTTTGAGGGCTGGAATCAGGAGGATCGTTCCTTTGACTGGACTCCTGCCAAATCTTATAAAGGAGTTATCGGCTCCATGACCGCGCCTGCGCCCCATTCCACCCATGAATACGATGTGATCATTGCGGATGAGAGCGGGGAGTATGTGTGCTTCTCCGGTATGTGGTGGGTGCCGGAAAACAAACTGGCCTACATGGAACCCCTTTGTACCCATCCGGATCATCGCAGGCGCGGACTGGCGGCTGCCGCCCTGTCCAGGCACTATCACCGGATGAAGGCCCTTGGCGCGACCCACATGACAGGTGGCGGGGATCCTTTTTACGAAAAGATCGGGTACGGGAAGGGCATCCATTGGACGTTCTGGAAACGGAAGGAACCAAAGTTAGATGCTCCATCCTGAACGGGATCACGTCAAAAGATTATGAAAACATCGCCTTCACGCTTACTTGCTCGGAGGAAACGCTGAAAAAACGGCATGACAGGCGCGGCGACGAAAGCGAAACGAATTATTTCTGGCTGCACCTTCCGCCATACCCGGTGGATATTGTGATTGACACAGACAACAAGAGCATCCGGGAAATCGTCAAAGAAATGAAGATGCAGATTGATGCGGTGAGCGAATGAATCAATCAGACAGCAGGAGAAACAGGCAGTGCTCTTGAATATATATAAACACAGCTACAGGTATTTGACGGTTGGAAGATTGATTAACAGATAGGGGAAAAGACAATGAAACACACCAGATGGGGGATATCGTTAGCCGCAGATGTTTCTGCTCCGCGCAAGGTCTGATAAAGGACGAAACCTGCACGGAGCGATCGGGACCTTTTCGTCCGGTCAGGCTTTGCGCCGCATGAAAACAGAAACATGTAAGGAGCAAAGCCATGAAAAACCATTCATTGAAACAACTTCACAGTTTTCTTTTGCTATGGGGATCACAGACAGTATCCCAACTTGGGACGGTCATGGCGGATTATGCGATTATTATCTGGGTATACAGCCAGAGAGGAACCGCATCCAGCGTGACCCTGCTGACGGTATGTACTTTCCTGCCGACGATCTTTTTCCGTTTCCTGGCTGGAAGCGTGGTGGACCGGCAGAACAAAAAGCGGATCATGCTGATTGCCGATCTGATTGCAGCCTGCGGAACGCTGACTGTGTTTGTGCTGCATTCCGCTGACGTGCTGCAAATCTGGCACCTGTGTTTTCTGCAAAGAGTACCCTACAGAACTTCATGATTCCGCCGGCACTTCTGCTGGGTGGCTTTCTTGCGGATACGGTGCTTGAACCGTTTATGATGACAGATTCCCCGGCACAGCAGGCGCTGTCCGGACTCTTCGGGACAGGAAAAGGAGTCGGCATCGGGCTGATGTTCTTTATCGTCGGGATCGCCGGGATGCTGATCAGCTTTACCCGGTTGCGGAAGCCGCTCTACAGGGAACTGGACCAGACGGAAACAGACACATCACAGACGAAACTGAATGGAGGATACAATAATGAACAATAATAAAGCATTTGCTTTTTTCAGCGGCTTCCCGGAACGCCGGTTTACAGAAGAAATTGCCATGCGGCTGAAAAAGGAACTGACCATACGGAAAAGGATCGTGTTCATCACTGCCTGCCCGGAGGACTATCAGCAGAATGACGAGGATTCTGCCGGGATGCATGGGATGTTTGAGGAATATGGCATCGGCTTTGAACGCTTCTGTGTCATTGACTGCCGGACAGTGGCTGCGGACGCACAGAAGTGGACTCGGGAAGCAGACTGCTTTTTCCTGATGGGCGGCGGGATCTGCGCTGAGCAGATGCAGCTGATGCGTGACAAAGGCATCTATGATATCGTCCGGGACGGCCCGGCAATGGTTCTGGGTGTCAGCGCCGGATCTATGAATATGGGAAAAACAACGGTGGACATCTGGGAATCCATGGTCCCGTATGAAGGACTTGGATTTGTGGATATCACGATGATCGGCCACTTCAGCTTTGAGGACACAGAACGGCTGCGACTTATGAGGGCGGTTTCCATGGAAAGGCCAATCTGCGCCATGGAGGACGAGAGCGCTATCTTTATTAAAAACGGCAAAGCTGAAATCATCGGTATTATTCACAAGATTGAAAAGGGAAAAATCAAGCAGTTTACGGAAGAAGATGTCCGACTCTGATGCTCGGTCTGCAGATATGCTGAAGAACAACATCTATCCGAAAGGATTGACAAGAACCGTTTTTCATACAGATTTTCAAAACATGTTCCATGCTATACTTGTCGCGGCCATTAGGCCAACAACTTGAATTTGACGGAGGAAACTATGATAAAAGATTATGAGATAGACAAACCAATTCTTGAAACTGACAGATTAATTATTCGTAAGCTTAACGATAACGATGTGGCTGATTTAAAAGAGTGGTTGGGGAGAGATGAAATCTATACATATTGGGGGAGAAAAGCAAGCAAGAGCGAGAAAAATCCTGAACTTATGTTTGGTCCTGATCCCCGCCCCTGGGTAAAAAGAAAACCTTCTCCTGATTTTGATTGGGGAATTGTATTGAAAGAATCCAATAAAGTGATAGGTATGATTGCGGTATTTAATATCCAAAATGCCAGAATGGGTGATATAGGATACAGGGTTAATCCTGAGTACTGGAATATGGGAATTACTACAGAAGCTTTAAAGGAAGTGGTACGGTTTATATTTGAGAACACTGAAATAGACCGATTGAATGGGCGTGCAGATGTTAGAAACATTGCCTCAAATAAGGTTATGGAAAAATGTGGTTTTATAAAAGAAGGAACCGTTCGCCAAGGGAAAATGGTTTCTGTTTATTGCGATTATAATATTTGGGGTATGCTTAGAGATGATTATGTGGGCTTGTAAGGTATAAATAGTTAGATACATTCCAGTTTGATGGGCATTTGATGGAACGATAAGCGGAATCCAAATGTCCTCCTTGTCAGCCGAAACACGCTGCCAGGGAGTTTTTCTGTTCTTCGCGCCACCCTGAAATTGTGGAAAAATCAGCCTCCGATATGGGAAAACTTTCAAATGCGGTTTCACTCAGTCGATGACCGCTGAACGATCTGATATGGTAGTAGACTTCTCGATTTTCTACTACTATTTGACTACCATCCATTGTCGCGATTTGCCGGGTTTGCCCGGTTTTCCGGCAGAAATGTATGATTTTCCCACTGCGCAAATCGCGGCAAAACGTCGTCTTGCGAGGCATTGGAGGCCTATGACTAAGATTTTATTTGTGTGCCATAGCAACAATTGTTGTAAAATATACCAGTGAGGCTTCATCCATTTCCCGGACAACAGCGATTTCCGGATGATACTGCAATCCCAGAACAAAAGTCTTATCCGGCCTTTCGATGGCTTCAATGATTCTTTCACCGGCAGTATCCGTTTCACCTGTTATTATAAGCCGTGTGCCGTCTACGCTTCTGACCGCCTGATGATGCCAGGAGGGGACTGATTTGATTGTATCCGTTCCGGTCAGACGGAACAGAAGTGAATCCTCGGCTATCACCTTTACATCATGAGCAGCGAAATCCCTGTATGCTTTGGGGGTTTCAGGATTATACCGGTGTTCGTAACCGTATTCTTTTCCGAGACTGCTCATGTAAAGTGTTATATCCTGAATCATATCCGCCCCGGATACAACGGCCAGCAGCTGCATGCCGCGGCAGATCGCCAGAATCGGAATATCCTTTTCCAGACACCAGGACATCAGCAGGAAATCCGATACATCCCGTTCCGCGCTGATACCCTCCCGGGTTTCAACCGGTTGGGGGGAATAAAACAGGGAAGGGCTGATGTCTTCACCACCCGGGAACACGATTGCCGTAATGCCGTCCATCACTTCTTCCACATTGGATCCCTGCCAGGTATTGCAGCGGATCAGCTTGGCCGCTTCCGCTGTCAGAGCTCCGTCGGCATCCGTGCCTGAGACCAGCATGTTATTCTCATAGACAAGATCAGCGGAGAATACCTGCCCCAGGATTACCGGACGTCCTCCTGCCGCTTCAATGGCTTTGCATGCTGCGACAAAGGTTTCCGATTCCAGGTTGCTTCTCCACGCAACACCCACAGCAGGCCGGAGATCCGCGTCATCCGCACAGACATTGGGTATGATTGCAAAAAGCAGCAGAAAAACAATCAGCAGAGATATGATTTTGGTTTTCATTTTCGGATACCTCCTGTTCCTTCGTCTTCCTGTTCCACAGTATAAATCGTATATTTCCCGGTCTATTCCTTACCCCATGGCCCGGCAACTGCCAGATTAAACACCTCACAGAAAAGATTGTTATCAGGATCGAAATCAATATAACAGAAAACCGGCCATAGCGCAATGAAAAGAAGAGGCAGCCATGCAGGCTTTTTTTCTGTTATTCAGGCAGGTGTGTGACATTTTGGAACACCCCCTGTTTTGCAACGCTTTTGCAACGCTTGGTGTGTTACACTACTGCAGGTGCTTCAAAAACGGGTGTAACACCACGCTGTATCGAAGTGCCGGAAATCAGGAAGTACAACAAAGAGAGGAGAACCAACCCAATGAAGAAATTGATTGCCCTGATTGTATCCCTTTGCATGCTGGCGGGCATGCTCCCCGCAATGGCCGAAACGGCTGCCGAGGCGCCCGCTGAAACCGAAAAAGTCGATATGAACCGACTGATCGACCAGCTCCTGAACGATGTCATCAACGCCACCATACGGGTTGACGTGGAAGAAGCCAAAAAGGCCGGCGCAACGCCGGAATCTTCCAAAGGAAACGTCTTCACCGTTCTGAATAAGGTGCTTAGCGATATTGCCGAAGCCAGGGCAAAGCAGGGAAAGGAAAATGAAGACCTGAAAAAACTGCTCACCTTCGATCCCGACGCGGATGAAAAGGAAATCGAAGCGCTGTACGCCCTGGTGCTCCTGGGGCTCATTGCCGACGCGGATGAAAAAGCTGCCACGGAAGGAGAAGCCGATCCCGCGGTCTCGATTGCGAACGCCAACAACATTCTGAAGGCGGTTTATGAAGGCTGCAAGGCAAACGAGACCCTGGCCGCCGCCGTCAAGGCCACCGATTCCAGGCTGTTTGAAATGCTGGAGGAAAACAACAAGCAGATCAAGGAATATGTGGAAAAGAACGGCGCCCTGACTGTAGTAATGATCGAAGTGGATGAGAAGTCCTATGCGGAATTCGAAACCGAGATCAAAAAAGTGGAAGACTATCTGAAGGGAACCGAGGGCCTGAAGCAGGGCGCCCTGGACCTGCTCTCCCTGCTCCATGCTGTCATGGACGATATTCATGAAGCCATCGACGGCCACTCCCACGAAGACGCCGTGGCAGTAAGCGGTTTCTCCCTGGTCGGCGAAATGCTCAACGATCTCGGAGAGGCGATCAGCAAAATCGATCTGGACGAAATCAAGGAGAAGACCGGAGGAAACTTCGATACGGCCGGCAGTGTGTACGCCGTGTTTGAGAAGGTCGTAAAGAATATCCTTGCCGATGAAGCCGCCGAAAAGAAAGAATCAGAAGAAAACATGAACAAGATTCTTGATACGATCGGCAAGCTGAATGAGAAAGACGTAACGGAAGAGGAAGCCGAAGCCCTGTTTGCGCTGCTGTTTATCGGGGCCGCGCTCTCTGATGAGGAAATCGAGGCAGCGGCACAGGCGGCCGATCCTGCAGCGGATTTCCGCAGGGCCAGTTCCATCATGAAAGCCGCCTATGACACCATGCTGGAGAACAAAACGCTGACCGCCGCGGTGGAAGCCACCGGTTCCCGTCTGCCGGAGATGCTGCAGAATTCCAACGAAAGGCTGCAGAAGTATCTGGAAGAAAACGGAACACTGCATGAGGTGAATGACACCGACGAAGCGCCCTTTGTCGCTTTCGAGGCTGAATTTACCAAGCTGCATGACTATATCGCAGGCCTGGAAGGGGAGCATCACGAAAGGGCGCTGGGTCTGCTGGACCTGCTCCATGAGTATGTGGACGATATTCACCAGGCTATCGACGGACATTCCCATGAAGATAGCGCGAAATAAACCGGGTTCCAGGCGTTAAGCCTTCAATACAATACAACGAATAAGGAAGAGGGAGAAAAAACATGAGGTTTCCAAACGCATTCAGTGGAGTTAAAAAGATCTGGCTGGCTGAGATTCTGATGCTGCTCGCCGCGGTCATCGGGATTATCATGATTTTCGTGATCGCCGGCAACAGCATCATTGTGGATGATGTAGTGGTATTCAACGAAGGCGCGGCCGGAACGCCCGTCACGATCCTCGGCATCGCTTCAGCCGTGATCGCTCTGATCGCATTCGTCCTGAACCTGGTCGGCCTGATCGTCGCCCGCAAAGACGACTCCGGCTTCCGGATCGCCCTGTTCGTGACCGTACTGGGGATCATCGCCAGCGCGGTCAGCGCCATCTGGAGCAACAACGCAGGCCTGGTCAAGTGGATGGATACGCTGATTACGATCTTCAGCATGTTCGCTTCCTACTATGTGCTGACCGGTATCGCTAATCTGGCGGACCAGATTCCGGATGCCGAGACCAAGGCGCTGGCGTTGAAGTCCCGCACCCTGGTTGAAGGTTCCTTCTGCCTGACCGTGATCTTCAAGCTGATCATCAGTATCTTCAAGATCCAGGACGGTTCCACCATCTACACCATCCTGTCGGTCGTCGCGCTGCTGCTGGAGCTTGTTTCCTACATCCTGTACCTGCGTGCCCTGTCCAAAGGCAAAAAGATGCTGGCCAAATAAGCCTCAGCCGGTATTATCCGAATATCTCTGCGTCCTTTCTCCGGAAGGGACGCTTTTTCATACCGTGAGGATCTTATATTTTTGTTGGTATTGTTAAAGGGTCAGCTTTTGTACACATCCATATCCAGCAGTTTTTCGTGCTTTGCTGTAACCAGGGTGACGGCGGCGTCCCCGGTGACGTTCGTGCAGGTCATGATCATACCGACAAGCGCGTATAATCCCATCAACAGGCTGACCGCTTCGGCCGGAATGCCGATCTGCGGAAACAGGATGGACATGCAGATCAGGGCGGCGCCCGGTACGCCGGGAGCGCCGATGGAAAGCACAAAGACAGACAGCGCCAGCGTCGTGAGCAGGCCGGGCGTAACCGGTATGCCGAAAACCTTCGTCATAAACAGAGCGCTGATACAAAGCACAACACAGCTGCCGTCCATATTGATCGTGGCGCCCAGCGGAAGGGAAATGGTATAGACCTTTTTGGAAATCCCGAGGGCTTTTTCACAGTATTCCATGGAAGTCGGCAGCGCCGCGTTGCTGGATGAAAAAGTATAGGCTGTCAGCATGGCGGGATAGTATTTTCTGTAAAACGGCAACGGGTTCATCCGGCCGAATATCAGGATCAGGAGTCCATAGACCGCAATCATCAGGAGGCAGCCGGCATAACACACAGGAACCCAGGTGACAACGGACAGCAGCGTTCCCAGATTCATCGCCAGGACCATCTTTGCCATGGAACAGAAGATCGCAAGCGGCATAACGCCGATGATCATTTTGGTAATTCTGCTGAGGACCTGATAACCGTCTGTCAGGAAGGGTTTCATCACCTGCAGCTTCCCGGAAAGCAGGCCTACCGCAATTCCGAGCAGGATCGACATAAAGATGATCTGGAGCATATTCGCGTTCAGGAATGGGCTGACAACATCCTTCGGGATAATGCCGACGATGGTATCCTTAATAGAAATGCTGACGCTTTGCCCGGTGATATCAGCTGCCGCGGAAGCATCCACCGCTTCCTGAAGCGCCGGGGTCCCGATCGGTATCACATGCCAGACCAGGATACCGAGCAGAATGGCAATGAAAGAAGTAAACATATAACTGCAGATGATTCTTATGACAATCTTTCCCAGCGCTTTGATATCCCCGAATTCTGCTACGCTGGAAGCAATTGAAAACATGACAAGCGGGCCGACAATCATCTTCAGCGCATTCAGGAACATGGTGGAAACCGGAGAAAACAGATCTTCCGTGAGGAAACCTATGACATTCCCCGGCAGCATAACGCTGTTCAGGATGGTGCCCGTAAGCAGACCGGCCACCAGGGCGCACAGAGTCAGGATCAGCTGTCTGTATTTTGACTTTGAAACGGCAATCGTGGCGATGTTGATGCCCTTCCAGCAGCGCAGGGAAAGGCGGTCCTTGATCAGGCGCTCGTAAAGGGACCGCAGTGCCTCGCCGGTTATTTCGTCCGTGTCTTCCTGCCCGAAGACCTTTGCTTCCTGAAACTCGGATATATCAATTGCACTGCCGTGACAGGCGATCCGTATTTCCGTATTTCCCAGAAAGGAAATCACACGTACGTCAATCTGCCTTTCCGGCTTGTCGCAGTGGGCGATCATGGAACTGATAACATCTTCCGCGGACAGTGTGGCCCGAACGACCGTCTTTCTTCCGATTCGCCTCTTTTTAAGCGTGTCCCGGATATAATCCACAGCCTGGCAGATCTCATTCGGATCCGCATTGATTTTCATCCGGATATTCCTCCCTATCCATCAATGGCTTTCTGTTACGGATATTTTACAGGAGATCGGAATCCAGTTCAAGAATAATCGGGCTTTTTTATGGAATACCCTCTGTTACGTCCGCTTATCTTCATTGACAGGAGGGGATTTCCTTGATATGATGTATGAAACAAAAAAACCGTAAAGAAGGGAAACAAATGGAAAAGAAAAAACGCGTGAAATTCCACGAGTTTACCGCGGAAAACGACATCAAATACAGGGGTCCCCTGAACTATCAGCATTTCCAGATCCTGGGCTGGGCATGTATCGTGGCGGCAGTCGCGGCCGGCATCATCACCATCGGCGGCAAGGTGGCGGGCGAGGGCGTCATCAGGCAATACGGCACGATCGGCAACGTGCTGTCCTTTGTGTCTCAGTTTGCCCTGCCTTTGCTGCTGATGGCCAGCTTCGCAAGGATTTTGAACAACACGGACAACTGCAGGAAGCTGCTGATGATCAACGGTGGGGCCGCTTTGGGTATCTTCGTCATCACGACATTTATCGGCAGCCGGTATTTCATCGGTATCCTGCAAAAGATTCTGACCCCGACGGAAAGAGTCGTTCCCATCGTGACGGATATCATCCGTGTTTTCGTTCCGGGCGGCTTCCTGGCGTTCAACATGTTTGTTGACCTGTTCCTGTGCACCCTGATGATGTACTTCCTGAACGCCCATCCGAAACGCGTTTTCGTCGGGAAGAAGATCCTGATCCTGCGCTTCATGGTGATCCTGCCCATCGTCTACGAAGTCGTTTGCTTCATCCTGAAGCTTCAGGCGATCAAATATGAGATCACCCTGCCGCTGTGGAGCTTCCCGCTGCTGACGATGAAGCCGCCGATCATGATCCTGCTCTTCATCGTGATGGCTTTCGTTGTGAAGATCAGGGAATATCGCTACTGCAAACACGGTAACACCCATGAAGACTACCAGGCGTTCATGCAGACGAACAGGAATTCCTTCCATCTTTCCATTCGCCTGTGCATCCTGATGGTCATCTTCGCGGTGGTTGATCTCGCCCTGCTTGTTTTGCTGACCTATCTGAACGCGAATTCATTCGGCGCTGTGAATGCCTCCGGTGAAATGGCGGAAGAAGTCAGCGACACGTTTGTCAACCTTTCCCTCGCCGTGGGCATCGGCAAATCCTGGCCCATCGGCCTGCTCGCGCCGTTCATGCTGCTGTTCTCCTATAACAAGGAGCCGAAGAGAAAGATCATCAGCCTGATCCTTCCGGCCGCTGCCATCGTGCTGTGCATCTTCATCGTGCTGGAAGCGACCCGCATGGGCGTCGGTATGATTATGGAAGGCAAGCAGATCGACGTGGACAAGCTCGCCGAAATGTTTAAAAGCATGCAATAGCAACCGTATTTTCAGAACCAGGTCATTCATTTGCTCCCGGCGTTCACTTCGCCGGGAGCTTTAAATATTAATTTTTTTTTAAAAATGGGTTTTTTTGCTTCTGTGTTACGCTTTTGCAACGCTTGGTGTGTTACACTGCCACAGGCGCTTCGAAGACGGATGTAACAGCACCCCGTACCGAAGCCGTCAGAAAGCAAGAAATGCAACAAAGAGAGGAGAACAAAACCCAATGAAAAAACTGATTGCTCTGATCGTAGCCCTGTGCATGCTGATGAGCATGCTTCCCGCTATGGCCGAGACGGCCACCGAGGCCCCCGCTGAAACCGAAAAAGTCGATATGAACAGACTGATCGACCAGCTTGTGGCCGATATTCAGAATGCCGTCGTCCGGGTTGACCTGGAAGACATGAGAGCAAATTCCACCGCAACGCCGGGCGCTAACGGGAGCGTGTTTACCGTTTTGAAAGCGGTGCTGACCGAAGCAGCTGAAACCCTGGCCAAGGAAGGGAAAGAGAACGAGGATCTGAACAAGCTGCTCGCTCTCATCAACGATCCTGAAAATGCGAAGAGCACGGAAGAAAAGGAATTCGAACTTCTGTCCGCTCTGGCAATTCTGGGGCTCAAGGCTGATGCGGAGGAAGCAGCCGCAGTGGTGGCGGCAGACGCTGCGATGACGATTGCTGTCGCCAACAACCTTCTGAAAACGGTCCTGGAAGCCTGCAAGACAAACGAAGCACTGGCCGCCGCCGTCAAAGCGACCGATTCCAAACTGTATGAAATGCTTGAAGAAAACAACAAACAGATCAAAGAATATGTGGAAAAGAACGGCGTCCTGACTGTGGTGACGATCGAAGTGGATGAGAAGTCCTATGAGAAATTCGAAGCCGAGATCAAAAAGTTGGAAGACTACCTGAAGGGGAGCGAAGGCCAGAAGCAGAGCGCCCTGGATCTGCTCTCCCTGCTCCATGCCGTGATGGACGATGTTCACGAAGCCATCGACGGCCATGCCCACGATGCCGCCAAGGAAGTTGACCACTATGCACTGGTCGGTGAAATGCTCGGCGATCTGATGGAAGCGATCAGCAAGGTCAATCTGGACGAGATCAAGGAAAAGGGCGGAGAAAACTTCAATACGACCGGCAGTGTTTACGCTGTGCTTGAGAAGGTCGTGAATAATGTCATGGCCGATGAAGCCATTAAAGAGAAAGAAGCAGACGAAAAGCTGACCGTGATTCTTGAGACGATCGGCGAACTGGCTCAGCTGGACGTAACGGAAGAGGAAGCCGAAGCCGTGTTCGCGTCGCTCATGGCTTCCGAGGAGGAACTTAAGGGGGCAAAAGAGGTTGATCCCGAAGTGGGTTTCCTCAGATCCAGTCAC
>Ga0265298_10006336_pt1 | contig 14644 bp, 6 predicted proteins | sample AusTroGonzalo_MG_3_FD_193486 | JGI IMG/M metagenome (GOLD analysis project Ga0265298, IMG submission 193486) | Bovine rumen microbial communities from tropical cattle in Woodstock, Queensland, Australia - Gonzalo_01 | ecosystem: Host-associated > Mammals > Digestive system > Stomach > Rumen ... | reverse complement strand
GCTGATGACCATGTGGCTGAGTGTCGACCCGATGGCGGACAAGTACCCAGGCATATCCCCTTATGCATACTGTGCATGGAATCCAATTAAGTTAGTAGATCCGGATGGAAGAGAAGTTTATGTCGGTGGATTAGATGAGAAAATACAGCAAAGGCTCGTGAAATGCTTAGGTCAAATCACAGGTCTAAAACTTGCAGTAAAAGATGGATTTTTGATTTCATCGGGAATAAACACCAATATCACAGAATATTCTCCATCAGCGAGGAAAGATTTGCTTGAGGCTATAGGTAATACTGATATACGAGTCTACGCGGAAGAATCTGACAATTACTTTGATCTTAAAGGTGGAGACTGGGGCGACATAGAAACAAATAACATCTATATCAGTTCATCTTTCCATGCAGGGAATGAGGCGTATGATGCTTTAACTGAAGGTCTCGGTATGGCTTTTTTGCATGAGTTAGGGCATGCTTATTTCGGTGACGAGGATCCTGATATCGACGAGACCAGAAATTCTTTTTCTCATATTTGGGGCCATGGCGAAAAGCCATATCCGAATTGTGAACTTGATTTGGGTGGAGCTGTGACTCGTGTGAATGGTTATCGGAGAGAACTGAATATGGCTACTAGAGCCTCATACGAAAGGTATGATTATAAAACCAGTGAGCGAAGTGGTTGGAAACAATATGACGGGAAGGTCGCTTTTATAAAGAATGGTATTTTAGATTATTTACAACAACGTTAGTCATGTTTTATCGCAATTTTTTAATGTTTTTTTTACTGTCATGTGGCTTAATAGTAAATGAAAGTCACTGCCAAATAACGCTACCTGAGTATCAAGATACCGTATTTCAATATTGCGACACTATTTATTATGGATGGTATTCGTCAGAGAGAGCCATGGCAAACGGAGAAGTTTTTCAGGTATATCTTGGACCTCTGGACAATAATCAAGAAGGATTGTATATTGAAAAAAATATGTGGGGATCATTTTTTGGAACCTGGGCATGCACTATACAGGGTCTAGGAAATTGTGATCAAAACAAAGGGGATTGTTATGTACATATTTCTTTGAATGATACGAATGTGTCTCAATACAATTTATGTTATAATGGGAATGAAAAATATCCATGCTGGTGGACAACAATGTATTTCTATTCTAAATTTGATACATTAGCATCCCCCTATATTGAAATGAGAGATCGGACAGGAGAACTTATACCGATGTACTATGTAAAAATATCAGACATTAATCAAAAGACAATCCTGTTTCAAGATCAGTACGGAATCCCATTGTCTCGCTGTATAATTCCCCCTAATGCAAAGTATATTGAAGTATCAGGCAAAGACCCCAATGTGGCAAGAGGCCAGTGTGTGTATACTCCAGGCAGCGGTAATGTCACCTTTGTCATTTTGCCAACAGCAAATGATCATAGATTATTGTTACATAAAGGTAAATTGGAATATCATCCGCTCAATCAATGGTGTAACCCGGATAATATAAATGTGTTGAATTTATTATTTGAGAACGGAAACGTGGAATACAGAACTGACACTTATCTCAATGAAAAAGAGGATGAAAATAACAAATAATTGACCACACAAGCATATAAAACGCCTCCACAAAGCTGCACGTTTTCCGTGTCGTTTTACTCCTCCGTTTTCACCGGCAAGTGTAACATGAATCCACACTCAGTCACATCCCAACTTTCATCTTTTTGAACCTCACGCTGGTCTTCTGCCCCTTGACGGAGTCCTCTTCCGACGGTGAATTTGGCATATTAAGCCGTTCGGAGCGCGGATTGAAAATCAATAAATTACAAGCGCAAAAATACACATAACCAAAGGGTTATGTGTATTTTATTTCTTTAATAAACATATAACACACTGATAATCAGTAGTAGTAAGGCACCAACACCGTATCAACACCGTACCAAGTCCGTACCAACACCGTATCAACACCGACCATGGTAGGAGATGGTAGGGTGTTGCCAGGTTTTTGACAGGGAGAATTTCCGCCGTCGGACAATAAAAGGGGGAGGACGGGCGTTATCAAAAGAAAAAAGAATGTTGTTATGACCCAGATAGAAAGACTTTACCAGGCTTATCTCCTCTCGCATGCTGTCACCACCGATTCACGGAATATCACTCCCGGGTGTATCTTCTTTGCCTTCAAGGGAGAGAGGTTCGACGGCAACGCCTTTGCGCCTCAAGCCTTGGAACAGGGTGCTGCCCATTGTGTCATCAGTGATGACGCATACCGAGTCGACGACCGCTGCATCGTGGTGCCCGATGTGCTGAAGACGCTGCAGGAACTGGCGCGCGAGCACCGCCGCCATTTGGAGATGCCCTTCATAGGCATCACCGGCACCAACGGCAAGACAACCACCAAGGAGCTGGTGCATGCCGTGTTGGCCAAGCGCTACAAGACTTCGGCAACCAAGGGCAACTTCAACAACCATCTGGGTGTGCCGCTGACGCTGCTGGCCATTCCCGAGGGGACGGAACTGGCCATCGTGGAGATGGGCGCCAACCACCCGGGGGAGATAGAGCTCCTCTGCGGTATCGCCGACCCCGACTGCGGCCTTATCACCAACGTGGGACGCGCGCACCTCGAGGGCTTCGGGAGTTTCGAAGGGGTGGTGCGGACGAAGACGGAGCTGTACCGCCACCTCGCCGGCAAGCACGGCTTGGTGTTCGTCAATGCCGACAATGAACGTCTGATGCATGAGGCGGAGAAACTGTCGACCATTCCCGGCTTGCGCTCTTTCATCCCCGCCTACGCTCCCGACAATCCCGCTTTCGTGCCTTCGACCATCGAGAAGACCCCGCTCGCGATGGTGACTTATGGGCGTGGAGAAGAAGCAGAAGTCCGCGGAACCCTCGTCCAGAACTCAAGCAATCAAGCACTCAAACAATCAAGCAATCCCTACCTCCATTTCTATTTCGAGGTGGGAGACAATGTCTATAACGTCCACACCCATCTGTTGGGCGACTACAACTTCGACAACTGCATGGCCGCCGTCGCCGTGGGTCTGCATTTCGGCGTAGAGCCGTGGGACATCAAAGAGGCCATCGAGGAGTATGTGCCCTCGAACCAGCGTTCGGAGTACAAGGAGACCGCCCGAGGCAACCGTCTCTATCTCGACTGCTACAATGCCAATCCCTCCAGCATGGCTGCCGCCATCGCCTCATTCTCAAGCAATCAAGCAATCAAGCAATCAAGCAATAAAATGATGGCTATCATTGGGGGGATGCACGAGCTGGGGCACGACGAGCACAAGGAGCACAAGCATGTGGTGGCGCAGCTGGCAGAATGCGGATTGGAGCGTGTGCTGCTGGTGGGTCCCGAATGGGACGGCCTCGCGCTGCCGGCAGCGATGCGGCGCTTTGCCGATACCGAGAAAGTGCGCGAATGGCTGGGGGAGAATCCTGTGACCGGTGCCACCATCCTCATCAAGGGCTCGAACACCAATAGGCTGTGGACGCTGGAGGAGAGGTTGTGATGGTAACGGTTAATGTTTAAAGATAAAAGTTAAGAGATAATAGATAATAGTTAAGAGATAATAGATAATAGTTAAGAGTTGAGAGTTTTTTGGAGGGAGAAGGGGGAGGAGGAATAAAAAAAAAGAGTTCCAAGGAAATGGAACTCTCTTTTTTTTTAAATTGTCGGGGTGAAAAGACTCGAACTTTCGACCCCTTGCACCCCATGCAAGTGCGCTAGCCAACTGCGCCACACCCCGAACAATTATCGTTTTTCGTTCTCTCGAAAACGGATGCAAAAGTACACACTTTTTAGATACTGACCAAATTTTTTTTAATATTTTTTTCAATCATTTGTTTATCAGTATTGTCAAGATGGATGACCCTGTGGCGGTGCTGCATCTTTCCTTGCCGTCGCAAGCGTTGTGAATGTTAAATTTGACTGTTTCCGGAAGGCTCTCGCGGAGGTGTTTTTCGAGCGAGCGGACACGGCTGTCGGTGAGGAGGCTGTTGAAGGAGGGGTCGTCGGTGAGGTCGTTGGAGAGCATGAGGGTGGCTCGTCGGGAGGGATTGTCGATGAGGAACTGCATGAGCGGTTGGAGCAACTCTTTGCCGTGGGCGCTGAGTTCGACATCGGCATCGGGGCCGAAGAGGTCTTCGAGGTAGAAAGGATAGCCGATGGGAAGTCCGTAGAGTTTCACGTTGTGCTGTTTCTCTGTGATGAGGTAGCCCTCGTCTCCCTGAAGGGTGTTGAGAGGCTCGACGGTGACGAAATAGTCCTGCAGGCGGAACGAAATGTCGTAGTGTTGGTTGCACTGGAGGTAGAGGCTGTAGTAGCCGTTGGCATCGGAGGTGGCACTGCAGAGGGTGTTGCCGTCCTGGAGGGCGGCGACGCGTACTCCCGCGAGGGGCTGGCCGTTGGGGTCGGAGAGGGTGCCCCAGAGGAGCAGGCCTTCGAGGGGGCCTGGACAGGAGTAGAGCTGACGGCCGGAGGCGTCGTCGCGGTTGGAAATCCAGAAAGCGTTGCCGGAGATGGGGTCGAAGGAGAGGCCGAGGTTGTCGGTTCCGGTGACATTGAAGGGGGCGGGCAGACGCTGTACAAGGCAGCGGCCCACCATACGTCCCCTCGCGCTATCGCCATGCGACGGATTGGAGAGCAGGCGGGTGGCGTAGAGGGCGAAGCGGTTGTGGTCGTCGGCATTGCCGTTGGAGGCGAAGAGCAGACAGTCGCGGTAGATGAAGGGGGAAATCTCGTCGCCGGAGGTGTTGATGCGGTTTCCCAGATTGATGGGGTCGGACCATTCTTCGCCGTTGAAGCGCGAATACCAGAGGTCGAGGCTGCCCTTGTTGCGGTCCTCGCGGGAGGAGGAAAAAACCATCAGGGTGCCGTCGGCGGTGAAGGTGGGATGGAAGACATTCATGCCTTTGCTGAGGAAACTTCCATCCATCTTTATCTGTTTGACTTTCTGTTTCCCGTTCTCCTCCACATGGCTACGGAAAAGGAAGGAACGGCCCTTGCCGTCGAGGGTGGTGAAATAGAGGTCGCCCGTGGAGGGGTGACGCACCACGTAGTTGATATCTGCGTCGAGTTTGACGAGGGTGGTGTCGGGTCTGAAATTGGCGAAGCGGTCGCCGCCGCGCTGCGCTTTCAGCAGCACTCCCGAAGCGTAGCAGTAGAAGTTGCTGTCGAGATAGGAGACGCTGCCCACCTGGTGGGGGAGGATGATTCGTTGTTGGCGGTGGACGATGAAGTCGGACTGCTGGGCCTGTAAGGTGAGAGGTGAGAGGTGAAAGGTGAAAAATAGCAGGAGTGTGAGAGGGAGTGAAAGGGAGTGAAAGGACAAATGTCCATTAACGCAAATGATACGAGTCTGTTTCATGGCATTCTTAACTCTTAATGCTTAACACTCAACTCTCGAGAGCCAGCGGGAGGGCTTCGGAGATTTCGTTGATGTAGTGGAATTGGAGACCTTCGAGGTAGACGGGTTCTATCTCCTCGATGTCGCGACGGTTGTCGTGGCAGAGGAGGATGTCGGTGATGCCGGCGCGTTTGGCGGCGAGGATTTTCTCTTTGACGCCGCCGATGGGTGTCACTTCGCCGCGCAATGTGATTTCGCCCGTCATGGCCACATCGGGGCGCACCTTGCGGTGGGAGAGTACCGACACCATAGCCACGAACATGGTGATGCCCGCCGAGGGGCCGTCCTTGGGGGTGGCGCCTTCGGGCACATGGATGTGGATATTGCTCTTCTCGAGGGTTTCCTGTTTGATACCGAAACGGCTGCTATTGGACTTGATGTATTCGAAGGCCAAGGTGGCGGACTCTTTCATCACGTCGCCGAGGTTGCCGGTCATGGAGAGGGTGCCTTTGCCCTTGCTGAGCGAAGCCTCGATGAAGAGTATCTCGCCGCCCACGGGGGTCCATGCGAGGCCTGTCACCACGCCTTCGCAGGGCTCGGGACGGCGGCGCTCGCTGTTGTGGATGGGGAGGCCGAGGACTTTGCGCACCTCGTCGCCGGTGACCGTGGCCGGGCATTTCTCGCCACTCTCGAGTTGCACCACACGGTGGCGCACCACCTTGGAGAGTTGCTTTTCGAGCTGGCGCACACCGCCCTCACGGGTGTAGTCATTGATGACCATCTGGAGTATCTCCTCGGGGAAGCGCATGGTGCGGCGGTCGACCACGTTGTCGTGCATGATGCGCGGCAGGAGGTGCCGTTTGGCGATTTCGAGTTTCTCCTCGAGCATATAGCCGCTGAAGTCGATGACCTCCATACGGTCGAGCAGCGGCGGCGGGATGGCCCCGGCGTTGTTGGCGGTGGCGATGAAGAAGACCTTCGAGAGGTCGTAGTCGATATTGACGAAGTTGTCGTGGAAGTGGCAGTTCTGTTCGGGGTCGAGCACTTCGAGGAGTGCCGACGAGGGGTCGCCGTGCATGGAGGCACTTTGCACCTTGTCAATCTCGTCGAGTACGAAGACGGGGTTTGTGGTGCCGGCCTTGATGATTTCCTGCATGATGCGGCCCGGCATGGCACCGACGTAGGTGCGGCGGTGGCCACGGATCTCGGCCTCGTCGTGCAGGCCGCCCAATGCCACGCGGCGGTAGGGCCGGCCGAGGGCTTCGGCGATGGAACGGCAGATGGAGGTCTTGCCAGTGCCCGGAGGGCCTACGAGGCAGAGGACCTGCGCTTTGACGCGCACCCCTTTTTCGGCTTGGCGTTTGCGCACAGCGAGGTATTCGATGATGCGTTCCTTGACTTTCTTGATGCCGTAGTGGTCGCGTTCCATCACCTCGCGGGCTTTGGGTACGTCGAAATTGCCAGCGGCATTCTCGGATTCGTTCCACGGGATGTCAAGCAGGGTCTCGAGGTAGGAATACTGCACGGTGTAGTCGGACGACATGGGCTGGATGCGCGAGAGCTTGGTGAGTTCCTTGTCGAAGATTTTGGCCACCTGCTCGGGGAGGTTCTTCTCTTCGGCGCGCTTACGCAGCTCCTCGATGTCGTTCTGGTTGTCGGCCCAGAAGGCGCTGTGGGCGGGTCCTCCGAGTTCCTCCTGGATGACGCTCATCTGCTGTCGCAGGTAGTATTCGCGTTGCTGGCGTTCGAGTTCCTCCTTGGTCTTGCCGTCAATCTCGCGTCGCAACTCGTCGAGGCCCTTGAGGGTGCTGAGTTGTTCGAGCATCTTGTTCACACGCTCGCGATAGCTCTCGCAGACCAAGAGCTCGTATTTCTGGTCGACATCAATATCGAGGTTGGTGGCGGCGAAGTTGATGAAAATCTTGTCACTCCCAATACCGGTGAGCATATGTGCCAACTCCTCGTCCTGCATGCGCATCTTCATCATCTCTCCATACTGCTTGCGCAGCAGCTTCACACGTTTGGCAAAAGCCTGGGTATCCATCCCGTCACTGTTCTCGGGCGCCATGGTGACGGTGCCGCGCATATAGGGCTCTCGGGCGGTGACCGTCAGCGAGTGGCAGCGCGTGATGCCCTGCATCACGGCTACGGTGATATCTGCTTTAAAGGAAAAGACTCTCAGTACTTTGGCCACCACTCCCACGGGGTAGAGGTCGAGCTCAGAGGGTTCCTCTGCGTCGTTCTTCTGGGTGAATACAAGGATATGCTGGTTCGTGCCACTCACTTCGTTGAGCAACTGGCGCGACTTTTCACGTTTGGCTGCAATGGGGATAAGCACTCCCGGAAAGAGCACCTGATCCATCACCGGCAGCACCGCCATCTCGTTCTCGATGTTGTCGTCGTTCAGCAGCACGTCTTCATCCACCTCATCCACCACCGGCACTATATTCGCTCTCACATTCATGCCTTTAGCAAGCATCTCTCCAATCTCATCAAAATCGTTATATTTCATAAATTGTTTCTTGTCCTCTTTTTCTTTAAACGTTAAACTTTAACCGTTAACCGTTATCAATATTAAACGCATCATCGTGAAAAAAGTTTCATCTCGGAGCGTTTTTTTATATATTTCTATCAAAAAGTGTGCCAAAAGTGTTAAATTTTAATTAAAGACAAAATTTAATGCAACGTTCTGCGTTTTTTCATCGTCTATGAAAAAGACGATGAATCGAAATCGGAAGATAGAACTTGTCCTCTCCCTGCTGCTGGCGGCGATGTTGCCGCTGCGGGGGCAGGTGGACATTTGCTATGGTTTCGAGGACGCCACCCCCAACTCGCGCCCGCTGGGTTGGGGGGCGTTGCCCAACCTCGACTTCCACTATGTGGGAATATCGGACGCTCTGGCACATTCCGGCACCAAATCCCTGGGCAACAACGGCACCACCTGCTTCACCATCATGCCCGACGAGGGCCTCAACTACTCAGCCGATAACGTGTGGCTCACCTTCTGGTACTACCTCCATCTCAACACCGATTTTTTTGAAGTGGGCTACCTGACCGATGCGACCAATAGCGCTACATTTCATGTGCTGGACACCATCCACGGCTGGCAGCAGGAGTGGCACTTCTGCGCCGTCGACCTCTCGTCGGTGCCCACGGGGGCCCGCATCGCCTTCTTCGGGCACGACATCTTTTCGGGCGACGGCACCTTCTGGCTCGACGACATGCACCTCACCTCGTCGCCCTGCGCGGCCTGGGGGCTGCACGTGGCCGAAAACCGCGCCGACTCCGTGCGGCTCGAATGGCAGTCGGTGGGCTATCTGCCAACCCTGACAATCACCACCAACAACGGCACCTACAACCCCACGGGCAATAGCCTCACCGTGCCACACCAACCCAACTCCACCTACTCTGCGACGCTCTCGACCTCCTTCCCTCTCACTGCCTGTATGCCCGCACAACCCTATACCGAGCAGGTCAAGGTCTACGCCTACCAAGAAGGCTCCTGCCTCGATGCCACCGACTTCAACTCCTCCATGGCCACACCCTACTACGGCACCCCCGTCGAGCCCTATCTCTACACAGGCACCTACACCACCACGTCCCCCGGAGTCTCGGGCATCTTCGCCGGCTCGCATGCCGTCAACACCACCCCCGGCCCCGACGGCGGCGGCATGATGGTATTTCCTCAAACCATCCCGCCTGGCGACAACGCCACCCTGCGGCTGGGCAACCGCCTGGGCGACTGGGAGTCCAACTCCGTGCTCTACACCCTCACCGTCGACACCAACCAAAGCGACCTCCTGGTGATGAAATACACCGTGGCGATGGCTTTCGGCACCTTCCAGGGCCCCGAGGAGGCCCATCGCAACGACACGCTGCACCCCGCCTGGTTCCGCATCGAGCTGCTCGACGCCAACTTCCAACCGACCGCCGACAACTGCAGCCAGTTCTACATCGACATGTGGGACACCGCCGGCTGGGACGAGATGAACGGCATGTACAAGCGGCGCAACTTCACCGGCATGGCCTTCGACCTCAGCCCCTACCACGGCCAGCGGATGCACCTGCGCGTCACCACCACCGACGGCGTCGTCAACAACCGCTGGTGCTACGCCTACTACAACCTCTCCTGCCTCAAAAGATTTGACTACGACGATGCCTGCTCCGGCGGCGACAGCCTCACCTTTACCATGCCCTACGGCTTCCGCTACCGCTGGTGGCGCGACGGCGAAACTGCCACCCTCGACACCACCCAAAGCATCACCGTCCCTGCCGACTCCACCCTCTACCACTGCCAACTCACCGACCGCTTCAACCCCGCCTGCACCACCGTCATCTCGCGCTGGGCGATGCCACAACCCCAACGGTGGGTCAACGAAGAAATCGTGGAGAACGACCTGCCGCATACCTTTATGGGTGTTGCCTTCACCGGTGAGGCCGACACCACCTTCCTCCTCCCCTCCTCCTCCGGCTGCGACACAACGCTGCACTACCACCTCCATGTGTGGCCCAACCAGCAGGTACGCGTCGAGCATCCCGTCTGCCCGAGCGACTGGCCACTGATGTGGGAAGGCCACACCTTCAGCGGTCCCGACAGCGTCATCGTCGTCCTCACCGACAGCCACGGAGCCGACAGTATCGTCACTCTTGTGGCCGTGCAGGCGCAGATCTACGAAGTGTGGGACACCCTGGTGATATGCCCCGGAATGCCTTTCGAATATGACGGCGTGGACTATGGAGGCCCTACGACACTCCTGTTGCCGCTGACATCACAGGAAGGCTGCGACTCCCTCGTCCACCTCAGCCTCGAGCCCCGCTCCCCGGCATTCCATCCCGTGGCCTACTACAGCGAAGACCATCAGCACTGGACCGACACCCTGCCCATCGTCCTCTGCGCCGGACAGACGCTATGGCTATGCGACTCGACACAAGGCGCCACCGACTGGACCTGGACATTGGCAGGACTGACGGCACACGGACGACTGACGAGCCTCGTCGTCGACACCACGCTGCAGGGCGACACCCTGCTGCTTGAGGTGGAGAACAACGGCGGATGCCTCGACTCGCTAATGTGGCCCGTCTTCGTGCTTCCCAACCCGCAAGTCGAATTCACGTGGACCCCCGAAGTGCCTGTCGACATTACGCCCGAGGTGCGCTTCATCAACACCACCGTCCCCGACAGCTGCGCCTACCGCTGGAGGGTGCAGAACGGCGAAGGCTACGACTCCCTGGCAGGGTTTTCCCCCTACTACCGCTGGCCTGGCGACCTGCCGCAAGGCACCTTCGACGTCACCCTCTTCGCCTCCCTCGACACCACCTTCCTCTTCATGGACTCCGTCATCACGCACACCTGCACCGACTCGGTGACCCATCAAGTGGAGATCGTCACCGCCTGGCTCCAGTTTCCCAACCTCGTCAGCCCCAACGGCGACGGCATCAACGACACCTGGCGCGTCGTCAACCTCCTCGAGCTGGGACAGTACCCGATGAACGAGCTGTGGATATACAACAAATGGGGCACCCTCGTCTACCACGTCCGCGACATCAGCCAGGAGAGCGACTTCTGGAACCCCGACGACACCCGTTCCCCCGACGGCACTTACTTCTTCCGCTTCTCCGCCAAAGGCCTCTTCGGCCTCATCCGCTGCAACGGAAGCATTGAAGTGATTCGCTAACAAGCAGTTCGACCTCTGTTTAACCATTGTTTAACCATTGTTTAACCATTTTAATGGGAGAACAATGAAAGAACAATGAAAGAACAGAGGTCGAAGTGGCTAACAGTTAGCGGATTGGTTATTCTTGGAAGTAGACGCGTTTCACGCGGGGGGAGACGGATGTAAGCATCTCGTAGGGGATGGTGCCGGCGGCGGCGGCGTTGCGCTGCAGGAGGTCACCTTCACCAAAGAGGATGACGGGGTCGCCCTCGTGGCATTCTACGCCCGTGACGTCGACGAAGCACATGTCCATGCAGATGCTGCCGATGATGGGCACCTCGTGGCCGGAGATGACGACATGGCCCTGCTCGTAGCCGAGGTGGCGGTTGAAGCCGTCGGCATAGCCGATGGGGATGATGGCGATGCGCGAGGGGCGCGAGGCTATCCAGCGGCGGTTGTAGCCTACGGATTCACCCTCGGCGATGTCCTTGAGTTGCGAGATGCGGGTGACGAGACGCGAGACCTGCTGGAGCTGTGCCTGCACGTCGGGCTCGGGGGCCACACCATAGAGGCCGATGCCGAGGCGTACCATGTCCATCTGTGCCTCGGGGAAGCGGGCGATGCCGGAGGAGTTGAGGATATGATGGAGAATCTTCACGCCGGCGGGGCGTTCGATAAGGCTGTCGAGACGGTCGCTCCAGGAGCGGAAACGATTGATTTGGCCGTGGGTGAAATCGTCCATCGAGGGGTCGTCGGCGCAGGCGAGGTGGGAGAAGATGCTCTTCACCTCGAGGCAGTCGGCGCATTGGTTGAGGCGCTCGGCGAGGAGCGGAATGTCGGCCTCGGAGAAGCCCAAGCGGTGCATGCCGGTATCGAACTCGACATGGATGGCCATGCGGCCGCCGAAGAGACGCACACGGGTGGCGAAGAGGTCGAGGATTCGGAAGGAGTAGATGTCGGGCTCGAGGCGATATTTGATGATGTCGTCGAAAGAGGCTTCCTCGGGATTCATCACCATGATGGGGACGTGAATGCCGTTGCGACGAAGGTCAACCCCTTCGTCGGTATAGGCTACGGTGAAATAGTCTACGTGGTTGAACTGTAATGTGTTGGCAACCTCTACTTTGCCGGCGCCATAGGAGGCCGCCTTGACCATGGCCATGAGTTTGGTCTCGGGACGGATGCGTGAGCGGTAGAAGTTGAGGTTGTGGATCATGGCGCCGAGGTTGACCTCCATGATGGTCTCGTGCGACTTGCGCTGGAGTAGTTTGGCTATCTTCTCGAAGCCGAAGATACGGGCACCTTTGAGGAGGATGGTCTCGTTCTGGAAGGTGTTGAAGTCGTAGTCCTGAAGGAAATTGTCGGTGGAGTCGAAGAAGAGGGTCTCGATGTCGCTGAAACAGTTGCGGTTGTGGCAGAGAGCGGGGCCGATGGCGATGAGACGCGAAATGCCGCGTTGGGCGACGAGTTGTGCTACTTGGGAGTAGAGCTCGTTGTCGGGGATGCCGGTCTGCATGAAGTCGCTGATGATAAGCGTCTTGCGGAAATGTTGCTGTTCGTATTGTAGATAGTCGAGAGCGATGGAGAGGGAGTTGATGTCGAGGGAGTAGCTGTCGTTGATGAGGAGGCAGTTGTTGACGGCCTCGTTCATCTCGAGGCGCATCTCGACGGAGGTGAGGGAGGCACAGCGTGCGGCGATGACTTCGGGTGCATATCCGAGATAGAGCATGAGGGTGACGCAGTGCATGACATTCTCCTGCGAAGCGCGGTCGACAAAGGGAATGGTGACGGCGAAGGTGCTTTCTTTGTAACTGATGTTGAGAGTGGAGAAGTGGTCGGCGATATCGGTGGAAAGGAGATGCACATCGCTGTCGGCAGAGGTTCCCCAGGTGAAGCGATTGAGACTATGGAAACTCTCGATTTCGGAAAGGACAGAATGAATCTCCTTGTGGTCGAGGGAGTAGATGAGCACGTCGCAATGGGTGAAGAGCTGAAGTTTCTCGGCTACTTTCTGTTTGCGGGTGAGGAAGTTCTCGTCGTGGGCCTGTCCGACATTGGTGAAGATGCCGATGGAGGGCTCGATGATATGCTGGAGCCTGGCCATCTCGCCGGCTTCGGAGATGCCGGCTTCGAAGATGGCCATATCAAATTCGTGGCTCATCTGCCAGACGGAGAGGGGAACACCGATTTGGGAGTTGTAGCTCTTGGGACTGGAGACGATGCGGTGTTCGGTGGAGAGCAGTTGTACGAGCCAGTCTTTGACGATGGTCTTGCCGTTGCTGCCGGTGACTCCCACCACGGGGATAGAGAACTGGGAGCGATGGGAGGCGGCGATGCGTTGGAGGGCGAGGAGGACATCGTTGACGCGCCAGAGGTTGGCATCGCGGTAGTCGGCGGCATAGTCGGCAGGCACGATGAAGTTGCGTACACCGCGCTGGTAGAGGCCGTCGATATAGCGGCAGCCGGAGTTGCGCTTAGTCGGGATGGCGAAGAAGAGCGTGCCGTCGGCCTCGGAGAGGGTGCGGCTGTCGGTGAGGAGATGGAGGATGGTGTCGTCGGAACGACGTACGCTCGCATCGGTACATTTTATGATGGCAGCTATTTCGGAAGCTTTCATGGTTGCTTGAGTGTGTTATTGTGTGATTGCTTGATTGTGTTATTTATTGCTTGATTGCTTGAGTGTTTGCGGAACGGATAATGGAGTGGCCTATGCGACAGTCGAGGCAGCGGTGGCAGGAGCAGTAGTTGTTGTAAAGCTGGATGAGAGCCTGTGATTGTGCGGCATTCTCGGGAACAAGGCCGGCAGGGGCGAAGCGGCGGATGATATTGTTGTCTTCGGCAGGGAGCTGCTGCAAGAGGTTGAGCGCTTGCTCTTTGTAGGGTTGCTGTCCACACACCTCGCCATAGACGAACAACAAGGGAATCCATGCGTTGATAATCAGCGAGTCGGTCAGCATGCGCCCCACACGTTTGGTGGATTTTCGGGTTGTGGGCTGGTCAAATTGGTAGTGGGTATCCCAGTAGTCGGCAGCGCAGCAGTTGAAGAGACTTTCCATCGTCTTGACATCAGTTATCTCAAGCAGGGTGGAGAAGAGGTTGGACGAGGAGGCGAGGAGGTTGGCGAACTGGCTGAGACGGATGGTGGGGAATGCCGAGGGACGGATGCGGAAGAAGCGCCAGAGATAGTTGCCGATGGGTGAGAGCGAGGCGCCTGTCCGCAAAGCTTCATAGTCGGCCTGTAGCAGGCGCGGATATTCATCTTCGAAATAGCCTTCGAGAAATCCGGCCTGACCCATCAGCAGTGCTTCGATGCGTTGTGGATTGTCTTTCCAGCGCGCCAGGAAGCGAGGGTCGGTGGCTTTGGCCACCAATTCGAAAGGAAGGGCATTGACTTTACCGCCAAAGTAGTGTGCCATGAGCCAGTAGCATGTTTGTTCCCAGTTGCCGCGACTTTCGTCAAGCAGGCGATGCACCACCTCGGACTTGCTCTCAATTCGTTCGACGGTTAAGCGGTCGAGGGACGAGTGGACGACAAGGGGGGGCACCTTCGGCAGACGCCGCCCACAGGGGACGGCCTGTGGGTCGGCAGGGGCCATCAGGGCATCGTAATTGGCTACCAGCGATGGATGGACAAATGATTTGAGTTCC
>Ga0265298_10006334_pt1 | contig 14646 bp, 23 predicted proteins | sample AusTroGonzalo_MG_3_FD_193486 | JGI IMG/M metagenome (GOLD analysis project Ga0265298, IMG submission 193486) | Bovine rumen microbial communities from tropical cattle in Woodstock, Queensland, Australia - Gonzalo_01 | ecosystem: Host-associated > Mammals > Digestive system > Stomach > Rumen ... | reverse complement strand
TCCAGACCGTAGTTCTGCAGCAGCACGGGTGATTTACCTGCCTTGATCTGCGTAATGATCACGGTATGGAAGTCCAAGGGTGTATTGTCGTTAGAGACAAGGTCCTCCATATCCACCTGATGCTTGTCAGGGATAATCTTGAAGGTCTCTGACGAGGTGGACCACCAGCACCAGGTAAGACCTGTCTGTACAGGTTCCATATCCACACCTCCGTGGCCGAAAAACCACGGCTTGTATATCAGAACGCTCTCTTCGCCCGCCTCAGGACGGACACCGTGACAGCTGACGGATGCAATGCTTATGAAAGCTACTGCCAGAATCTTTAAACACTTTTTCATACTCAACATGTTAATTGGAAAATTCTATTCTGTAATGTTTTCTCCGCAAGGACGGATACGCTTTAAGGATGAACCTTTCAATTTTACGGGCGTCATAGTCCGCATCATCTTCCTTCTTCTTCTCGGGTACAGGGTATCTGACCTGTCCGAAGAACCTGTTCCCGACCATGATGTCGATTTTCAGATACTCGATAATCTTCATAACTTTCGGCTTTTATTTATTGTTCAAAAATCAGTCTTAGCAGGTCGGCAAGTCCAATACCGCCGAGTGCCTCAAGTGCCTTGTTGTCAATCTTACCGTAGTCCTTGTACATGTCCGTGTAAGAGACAATCCTTGCACAGTCCCTGGAGTAGGAGGTCGTGCAGTATTCGTCGCGCCAGACGCAGGGGATCTTGTCAGACGGCAGTGACAGGTCGTCATTCTCGATATCCCTGTAGCGTCCTCGGCTATGAGTGAGGTGTCCTTCCTCGAAGTCCAGCGTCACGAGCATATCCGTAGAGACAACGCCGGAGAGCCAGTGGATGGCGGATGCCGGTTCCTCGGTGAAAAAGCAGAAACCAACGGAGGAGGTTACTTCCTGGTTATGAGCCCTGTCGTTCAGCAGTCGCTTTCCCTCCAAGAGACTGTCGAACTCCTTCCTTGACATGAATCTGTGTACTATCATTCTTTATCATCTTCTGTTTTTGCACCGCTACAGCGCACAAACTTCGTGGCATGCAGGCAGTGGTCTATGACCTTGGCGCTCACATCGACGGCCTGTACGGCCTTACGAAGCACATAGCGGCTGCACACGTCTCTCCAGTGGCAGCCATGACCCTTACACATGAGCATTGTATTCTCCTTCCTGACCGGCAGGCAGTTGTGAGGTCATACGGCGGCGGTAGAGCTGCAGCTCACCTTCGAACTCTCTCTCGACGTAGTCCTTCAGATTGTTGAACGTGCGGCGCTGCAGCAGACCTGCTGAGTTAAGCGCCTCATAGATCTCACCGACATTGTCGGCAGAGATTAGTATCTCAAGTTCGCCTATCGGCGTTTTCCCAAAGTGTATCATATTTCCGGTAATGCTTGAATAAATCCTTCACGTGTATCCTCGCTGCAGTTGTCCATCCATTCGTGCTGGTCGGTATCCCCCTCGGTATTCATGACAATCCTCTGTCCTTCAAGGTAGCGTCTGCAGCGCCAGCGCAGCCCGCATCCCGAACCGTTGCAATAGATGATGTCGGACGCATTCATTGCTTAGAACGGCAAGTCATCCTGCTGCTGCGGAGCAGGCGCTTGCTGTGGCGCTGCCTGCACCGGCTGTCCTGTGTAGGGGCGGATGACGTTATATGCCTTGATCTCGTTGAACCAGCGTCCGTTGTACTCATGGGCGTCGATATCGAACTGGACGGTGATGTTCTCCTCTCCCTGATGGAGATTGAACTGCTTGATACGTTCTTCACCGAAGATGGTGAAGGTCATGTGTCTTGTGAAAGAGCCCGGTATCTCGAGGATATACTCCTGAGAGGCCCAGCTGTTGCCGGTCTTCATTGATACTCCGGTACGCGGTTCCATGACCGCGATGATTTTTCCTGTTAAGTCCATATTATGCTTTCCTTTTACTGTGTTGTTTACTTCTCTTGCGCAGGATACTGCCTACGCTCAGGCGATTGGTGGCACGTCTTGTCATTTCCCGTATCTCACGGATGAGATACCTGTACTCGGTTCCTCCGATAGAAACCAGGAGCAGCCGCTCCTTGAGCGCCCGTATCCGGTCGTAGTAGGGTGACTCCCTCGGTATGGTCATTGTTTCAGGTGTCATGGTGTCTTAGGCTTTATTTCTTATGTTTATTAATCTTTGCGTTCATCTTCTCGATGTCCTTGGCCTCCTTGGTCATGGTATTGAGGATGTCGAGGACGAAGGGAAGGTTCGAGTCGTAGACCTGCTGCTGCTCGGTGTAGCCCGCATACTTCATGATGGTGTTCACCGTGCCGACCTCTCCCTGCAGGGCATCTCGCATCTGGTCGTTCTTTCCGTCGCCGGCAAACAGCAGAGGGTAAGCCTCAGAGTAATAGCCAAGGGCCGTCTGGTAGGTCTGGACGCAGATGTGGAAGAGGGTGGAGAGGTGATTCTCGAGGGCTGCCTCGCTGCCCTGTCCGGTATTCACCTTCCGGCGAAGCTCGCGAAGCATACGCTTCTGGAACCACAGGGCCATGTGCTCTGCCTGATCGGAGGAGTACTTGTACTCATAGTGCGGACGAAGGCGCATGCTGCCTCCCCATGTGTCAAGGATACTTACCGTGCGGGGCACAAGGATATGGGCAAGGAACCTGGCCTGCAGCTCAATGGTCTGCTCGTCAGTCATGCCCTCCGTGAAGAGTTGTGGCGAGACGGTCTGCAGGGAGCGGTACTGCTGCCATGTGAGGTTGTTACAGGCAACCTGCGGCAGTGCGAAGTAACGTCTTCCTACCTGCACATAGTCCTCAGGCAGTATCATCGCGTCGCGCATCGGGCTTACGTAGCCACGGACGGCATCACGGCCTGGGGCCAGGACCTGGCCCTTCTCGTCTTTCCTTTCCTTTTCACCCGGGTCTCCGTAAGGGAAGTCGAACCACGGAATGGCCTTCTTGGCCATGAAGGAAAGCTCGCGAGGGCTTACCGTATATACCCGTCCGCACTCGTCCATCAGACGGAAGATGCTCTCACCAGTATCTTTGTCATCCTCACAGCCGCGCAGCACTGAAAGGCCCAGCAACGACAGCAGGGATGCCGTTCTTGTCAGGTCGGCATTGCCTCCGTACTGCTGCTTGACTGACCACATCTTACACAGCTGCTTCCATGTAAGGTCGCTCCAGCAGGAGGGTGGGGTGGGTAGTTGGTGGTTCATTTCTCTATTATCTGTCTTAGCTTCCTGTCGAAGACTATCAGTAGAAGGACGACGGAAGAGGTGACGGCTATGTATATCACTGCTTGTAGATTGACAGTTTGTCCTTCAGTTTCATCGCATCAGCGAAGTTCTCGAACAATCGGCAACTGCCGCAAGGGGCTGCATCCCGCATCTTGGAGAAGGCTCCGTCTGGGCCGTCGTCGATATGGGCAACGGGAGGGCATAAGGCCGACTCGCTCATGTGGATATAGCCGTCGACAGCTATCAGGGGACGACAGAACTTGCCTACCTGCACGGCCTTCATCAGGAACTCACTGAATGAGCGCGACTGCCAGGCAATCATGAAAGAGTTGATACAGGAGGGCATGTGGTCGCTCCCGGCGATTTCCTCCTGACAGTTCTTCCTTGCACGGCCAAGGTCCTGCATGGCAACGATGGGGGAGTCGAACTCCGTGATACATCCGATGGACTTGAACTGCGACTTATGAGAGACAGTCCACTCATGATCCTTGTAATACTTCGGATTTGAGTACACCTGAACCATCACACGTCCTTTGTTCTCGCGGATGAGAGCTGCCATGGCAAGGCGTGTGGTCTTGTCCTCGATCCACTGGCCGTTGGTAAGGATGGATACCAGTGGCCTGGAGGGCAGCTGCAGCAGCTGCTTGACGAAGTTGTGCCACTGTGGATGCTCGGTCGGCTCACCGCCGGTAACACTGACCAGCAGCGGTGATGCCTTCTCGCAGAAACCAAGTACCTTCTCAAAGGTCTCGTCACTCATGTGCGGATCCGTAGGCTTGGAATCCTGCATGCAATGCGGACACATCATGTGACATCTGTTTGTGATTTGAATAAGCATTGTTTTATATCATTTAATAGGTTGATTTCAGAAATCGAATCCGAAAGGCTTCCAGTCCATGTTCTTTTCCAGCCAGAGGCGGTTCTGCTCGGCGCGGCGGCGCCGTGCATCGCGACGCGCACGGACAGCCTCCTGTGATATCTCGGGCAGCTCAGGGCTGTCATCATCCGAGAAGGAGATAGCCTTCAGATCGTCAGGGTCAATCATTCCTCTACATTGCCAAGTGACACGATGGTATCACCGAATGATTCCCTATACTTTTCGACGGCCTCCATAGTAGCCTTCTCCAGACGCTGGATATCGTTCTTGAGCTTCTCCGCCGTCTCAAATTCCTCCCTCGTGACAAGGGCGGCAAGGAGTTCCTTCATACGGTCCAGATTGTCTATCATCGACTGCAGGCGAAGAGCGCTGCAGATGGCCACGATCTTTGCCTCTATGGTAAGCTGCTCACGCTGGCGGCGCTCGATCCGGATAATCTTGGCCAGAACAAATCCTGCAATGGCCATCAGGATGCAGTAGTCGATAAGAAGTATGTATTGCATTTCCATATACGTATATATTTAATCCGTTGGTTTTTTCTTCTTGCTGATTCTGCCAACCTTGCGGCAGAATATCTCACTGCGCTGCTGCAGGTAGCCGAACAGACGGTCGGACTCGTCATACCACAGGGCCTTGTCCTTCTCCGGCATCTTCTTCAGCTCATGGCCTGCCATCTTCTCGCATGCGTCACGGGCTTTCTGCAGCTCAGGGAAGTTCAGCATATAGCTGCCCACCTTATGACGGTCTAAAATCTCGTTGATGTCGTGGAACGTGAACTCTACCAGGTCCAGCAGAAAGCAGAGGCCTCCCAGGAGTACGACAAACTTCTCGTAGTCCTGCTCGCTGTCCTCGCGGAGGACGTCGGCAATAACGATTGTGTCGCGGCGACGGCGCAGCTCAATATCCGTCAGGTTGTTCACAGCATCGGCTTCCATGCGCTTGATTTTCACGTCAAGCTGAATCTGGCGTATCATGTCACCGCGAAGGCGGGCATCCTGCCATTTGTTCATAAGCATGCGGTACTCCTTGACGCTTTTAAGCTGCTCAATGGCTTTCGCGGTAAGCTCAGGCGTTGCCAGCTCAGGGTTCTTTATCTTGATAATCTGTTCCATCAGTTCTCACTTTGAATTGTTCTATTTATCATAATTTTTGTTCTATTTTCTACGTCTGAAGCGTATGCGGCGTAGCCGTTCACGCTCTCGTTTCCGGTTTTTCTCCTCGGCGAGGATGTGCTTGTGGAAGTCCATGCAGCATGGTATCCCGTGGCGCATGATCTCATTGATACTGCGGACACCTGGTATCCTGTGCTTCATCTTGCCCAGATTCAGGGACTCGGTCATGATACGGACAACGCTCTTGACGGAAGCACGGAACTCGCGGCTATGGTCACCGAAGCCCTTGAGGAACCTTATCTCTCCACGACAGGCCCTGTAGTAAGCCTTGCGCTCAGAGCGACGGTTCCGGCTGTGACACATCCATACCGGACTGCCTGACAGGCAGGATGTGCGGATGACGGTTCTGAAGAGTCCTTTCTTAATCATTTATGCGTTGGTCGTCTGGTTATCTATTCTGCTTCCGGGTCCACCTCAGGCGCTGCCTGTACATAGTCCGGATCACCCTCATGCGCAGGGTCGTACATGTGCCGTGGCACCTCCGCCTTCTTGTAGAAGTAATATACTCTTGGCTGCACCTTCTTCTCAAGCACGCGGGGAAGACGGTTACCTGCCTTGTCAGTGGCGATGGTACCGTCCGGGTTCATCTGATGCTGCCATGCAGCGCAGCGGCGGAACTTCTTATCCATATCCGTAGGCGTGAGCAGTACGACCGTCGGGTCGACCACATAGATGCTGGTCTTGATGAAGTCATCCAGATTGTCACGGATACGGCGGAAGGCGCTCTTCATGGTGCGCTCGCCTATGGTCGTCTCGCAGTAGTCAAGCAGGGATATGGCGAGCTCACGCTGTGAGATGGGCAAGCCAAGATGGCGACTGTCTGAGAGATATTCAGTAATCCACTTGGTGAACTTTTCATCCTTCGAGGCGGCAAGTGCCTGACGAAGCATGGCACGGCTGTCACGGGGAGGACACAGTGTCTCGTCGGGATACTGGAAGAAGAACTGCACACAGCCGAGCAGGAAGTTACGGGCCTCGTTCATCAGGGCAGGCGGCAGATTGCGCGCCACCTCCTTGATACCGTACTGGGCCTTGAAGTCGTCGGCTGGCGTATGAGCCTGACGGCTGCCATCCATGCTGCGAGGATGATACCAGTCAGATACCAGCACCTGATAAGTACGACGCGAGGTAGAGTCCGAACTGAGATCAATCTGCTCATTGGAGGCAACGACGAACTTGGGAAGATCGTCACCTTCGAGCACGACACTCGTGCGGTACAATCCTCGCGACGTCAGAGAGAGTGTGTAGTTATAGAGAGATTTCGGGGAGAAACCCTGCGGGAGCTCGTCGATGGCCACGATATTATGCAGGCCGGGGACAACCTTGTCAAGTTCCTGTGTCAGGGTGATATTGCCGCCTTCAAGCGACTTGCCGTCGATACGCAGTACGCGGCGCATGAGCGAGAGTAGTTCAAGAATAACGGTCTTACCTGTGCCGCCTGAGGCAAGGTCTTCGCGGCGGGTGCCGTTATCGGTGATATGAAGGAACTGCTGGCGGTTGGCGGTACGCTTTCTCACGAGAGCCGAGCCGAGCGCATGAACCATGGTGATAAAATACATGTCCTGCACCTGACGCTCATTACTCGTAAGCGTGGTACCCGCCTGCTCTTTCTCCCAGTATATGCGTGAGGCATTGTACAGGAAACGGAAGTGAAGGGGCATCTGCTCCAGCGGCTTCTCGATGATGAGACGATACTTCCATAGTGTCATCCAGGCATCCCATCGCATATTCTCCTGGGCTCGCTCGTCAGTAGTGCGCAGGGACTGCATGATTTTGTTATGCTTGTCGAGTTCCTTCAGGTATTGTGGATTCAGGTTGATGTGCCAGTCCTGGTTGACGGGCGTGAAATTACCGGGCAGTATGGCTTCTGCATTCGTGAGCCACGGCATGCGGCTGTAAGGTACAGACTCCCACCCTTTTTCCGTCACCTTGACGGCAGTGTTCTCGAAGAAGAAGAAATCAAAATCCTCACCATAGCTCTTCTCGTTGATATCCACTTGCTCGATACTTTCCAGCGTGCCCTGCTCCAGCTTTGCCGAGTAGATGGCACGTGAGAGGGAGCCTTTCTCGTCATTATTCTCCTTGTGAGCCTGCAGCCATTCAGCCATGAGGTCACGGGCCTGCGAGACGAGCTTGTTGTTTCCCTTTTCGCCGGGGAAGCATTCGACGTAGGTGTTATTGTTACGGAGGAGGAAGAAGCGGGAGAACGGCATCTTGCCCTGCTGCATCACCTTGCGGACCATCCCACGGGCACGCAGGAACACTGGCGTATTGCGAAGGTCGAACTTGTAACGGGCACGGCCTGAGCCGTCCTTGTCCTTGCGCTCCGACTCCCACTGCCAGAACTGGGTCGTAGGCGTATCGAAGAGCGCATTCTCGAACCAGTCAACAGGATCGTCATGCTGCAGGTCGGCGGGTATCATGTTCTCTACTTCCGAAAAACGGTTCACAAAGTCGGTGACATCCTTGAGCATCTTGGGCTGGCCGTCCACATACCCGCCTACGATCTCGGTGAGTTCCTTGGGAAGACGGAGCCAGTGGATACGCGGTTCGGCAAGCGCGATGGCCTGTGAGGCTGCAAGGCCGGTAGCATCCTCGTCGTAGCAGACATACAGGCCGCCTTCGACGGTAACGCCCTGCAACTTCTTCAGCAGGGAGCGAAGCCAACGGTTAGGACGCAGTGAATCCCCCTTGCTGCTGAAGCCGCTCAGCTCGGAACGCAACCACAGGACATGGGCATTGCAGTGGGAGTATACTGCGATGGCGTCACGGGGGCCGCTGCAGATAACGACACGCTTGAATCGAACCTTCAGTGGATTGCCGTTCTTGTCTTTCTCCACGACATCGAACGGATGGCGCTCGTCCAGCTGCGGCAGTGCTCCCTCGAGCAAATCCGTCAGGTCTGCATCTGCATACCAGCGACGGTCAAGGTCTGACTCGTCAGAGACATTCCACCACGTCCACTTGGCCTTGCCGTAGCCGGCCTTGGGCTCGTACTTCTTGATACCCCACGGATAACGGAACGCAAATATCGGGTAGTTTCTGGTGGACTTGACAACGATAACGACAGCACCCGTCTGCTTGGGTGTATCACGCAACAGGAAGCGCTTGACAGGTTCGACCCCGAACATCTTCTCGACAGCCTCGCCCCACTCCCTGATGGTCTTCGTCTCTGCCTTCTGCCCACGGTAGAAGTCGCGTCCGAAGGAACACCTGAACAGGGGCTCGCCTGTATCCGGGTTATATTCAGTGATACGGTCGCCAACGACGATCTCAGATACACCTGGTTCTATCTCTGTACTCTTGGCATGGTGAGAGGCAATCTCAACTTTCATGCCGAGTGCCTTCAAGGCTTCCTCGGTCCATTCACCCTTCTCGAAGATGGGCTCTGCGCCGTTCCATGTCGCGTACTGGCGTTCTTCGGCGTGGAATGCATCCCACCCCACTACCTTCACTCGGAGCGTATCACGGAAAGGCTTATCGCCCTCTTCCTCCAGCTTGACATTGCAGCGAGAGGCGAGCTCTGCGAGGACGGAAGGAAGATTCTCCTTCGATACCTTCCCCGCAGGCAAGCCCATCAATCGCGCAGCGAGCTGAATGGCCCCGAAGCCTGTCTCACCGCAAGCCATACATTTGAAGCCTGGGTCATTCACGCCCTCGCGCACAACCTTGTCGACGACAAGCGAAGGTCTATGGTCGTTATGCCACGGACAGAGAAATGTGGCGTATGTGCCTCCCTTGGATTCATGTCTGGGTACGTATCCCCACCCTCGCATGACATCCACTAACGGGATCTCGTTGAATCGTTTCAGGCTTTGGTTATTCATGAGATTGTCCTTTCTTATTTATCAGGTCTCTCAGAACGTAACCCGTTAATCTCTTCATCACGCTCTTTCAGTTTTGTGTTGTAATATTTCTCGACGTCACGGACATACCGGTCTTTTTCGGAGAGATGCTGGCGCAGGTTCTCGACAAGTATGATGTAGTCCGAGACGTATTGCTCGTATAGTTGCTGCTTCTCCTTGCATACGTCACACAGTTTCTGCAGGGCCAGGACCTGGTTCTGCAAATCATTATAACGGGTCTTTATCCGTTCAAGTTCCATTCTGAACGGGTTGCAACCTGCAAAGGCGAGGAGTATGTTTTTTATATATCTTATCATAGGGTAATAGCATTTTGTTTTGTTAGGCTTTTTTTGCATTATATTAAGCCATTAATTCGTTAGAAAAAACTAACTTTGATGCAAAAGTAATACATTTTCGGAATAAAACAAACAATTTTGGAATTTTTAATTAATTTTCGTAAAGTTCTATGACTACGGATCAATCAATTACTCTGAACACCAGGCTTATATCCAACCTCAACCGCATCCTGTACTTATCCCCGTCTGAAATCAATGAGGCAACGTCGATTGCCAACTCAACGTGGTATCGAATTACGCAGCTGCCGGACGGTATTTCTATTCAGCAGCTGCTGCTCGTAGCCAACGGGCTCAATATACCCGTAAGCAGATTCTTCAATTTCGGGAGCGAGGATGAGATTGGCAAGAAGTCGGACTATGTTGTGAAAGAAGGCTATATCAAGTGCTACTATGACGAGGATGAGCTGCAGAGACTGGTAAGCAGCGACTCGAAAGCGACGTGGAAGCATGCAGCGGACACCATAGGCATGACGAGCACGAGACTCAAGGAATCCCTACTCAGCATCACACGAACACCCGTGAAGAGATTCCTGTCCGTGTGCAAGGTATTCCATGTCGACCCATTCACCATCCTCATTGACCCGAACGCACGGACTGAAAACAGGCGATGCACAAGCTCCACAGCTATCAAGTCCGAAGAGATTGAAGAGATGCAGAAGAGAATTGACAGCCTGTCAGCGAAGGTCAGCGACCTTACTGAAAAATACCTCCAGCTGCTTGACAGGCAGAACGAGCTGGAGGATGCCATCAAAAAAAGCACCGCACCAGCAGGCAGCTGTGTATGAAAAAGCGCATACGAGAGCATTGTGCCCGCGCATGCGCGTATGTGTATATATTATATGTAAACTACTTTGTTAGCTCAATGTCCAATGGAGGAATCGTAATATCGAAATCAGCACCTTTCGTGCGCTCTATGACAACCCGCATATAGCCCTCCTTGTTTTTAAGGGCCTGAAGGGCTTTCTTCAGGAACCGTTGATGCTTCCGCTGATAATTCCATCCTGTGAAGATATACGCATAGGTACGGTCTTTATAGGACGTTTTCATATCGTCGCGAATCTTATCAACAAGATTCCCCTTCATGTCGTACAAAGCTATGATCGTCCTGACATAGTATTCAGGTAACCGACCGTCGCTAAAGGAAATCTGGTAAGTATAGAAATTTCCCTTCTCTGTCTTCAAATCGAATGCCCACCCATCGAAGTCATCAACAAAGACATATCCGACACCAGGGCTGTGGTATCGGTAATAATAGTGCGGTTTAACATCACGCAGCTCATCACCTGGATTATAACCCCGTTTCCAGCGAGGCTGTGCATACATGAAAGCACACATAAGCATGCAGAGTGCAGTTAGCAATAATTTTTTCATAGTCGTATTGTTTTAGGAACCAACGCTAACGTCGGCTACGTTATCTTTAATAGTCACCACCTCAATGCAGTAGTCCGTCTTCTCGTGCGGAGCGTAGTTATTTCCTTTGTCGCACTCGATGTTCAGCCTGCGGTTAATCTCCAGCAGCAGAGCGACAGTACTGAGCGCGGGCTTACCGTCGAGCGTAGGAAAGTCTCTGTGATTCTCCACCAAGTAGTTTACTATGGGATAGCCTATGCGTATCGTATCAACGCAAAACTGCACTGGCGAAGGATTTTCTCTGGCAAACTCATAGATGCCTTCAATATCATCCAGCATCACAAAAGGTCTAATTTCGTATTTCATAATCTCGTTCTCCTATCATTATTACCACGGTTTCACTTTTCCTTCCAGTTCTGCACGAAGCTCTGGATCGTCATCGAGTTGCTTTTTCAAACCTTTACACATGATATCCATCGCCTCCTGCTCGGCTGCCTCTCGCTCCGCCTCGTGCTGTGCTTTCAGTTCACACACGGCTTCTGCACCCTTGCCTGTTACCTGCATCCACACCTTGTCGCAGAATGGCACAGGCAACAAATCGGCAATATCCTCGCCGTAGGTCGTCAGTTCGTCCAGGTCTATTACCTCCAGCCCCTTGTGCTGGTCTAAGTCCTTGCGAACAATGGGGCTGTGGAACGAATGGCCTTCAAACTCATAGTACAGAAAGTAGCGGTAGTGCTTCTCGCTTACGTCACAGAAGTCCACATAATCGTTGGTTTCGTGGTCGAAATAGCTATTCATCCACACCACCTTCGACTCTTTGCCCTGTTCATAGTTCTTGCGCTCCTGTTCCAGCTTGTCGTACCCGCTCTCGTAGTCATACACACGGCGCTTACGCCAGTATGTCAGGCGATGTACGGCTGTCATCTTCTCGTCGCAGTGCTTCAGCAGGTCGCCCTTCTTCATATAGTATTCATCGCGCTTCAGCTCGCACTTCTCGGTATCGCCATACTTGTCGTACCAGTATGGGTTCCAGCGTGCCTTGTCCTGCAAGTCGCGTATGCGGTCGCGGTAGTTCTTGGCTCGTTTCGAGTACGAATAGAGCACATCCTGCATCATTGCGTCCGTCACGATGCCCTTCTTCAGGTTGTCCGTATATTCTTTCGGGGTCTTCATAATCTCGTCCTCCTATAATTCATTTATTGGTTCTGGTTCGCCTATTGGCTCGTTGTTCCGCATATAGTTCTTGCAGTCCATGTCCGTCCAGTTTTCGCAGCTCCGAAGCACGCTCATGTCCGGCTCAAAGTATTCATAGGCATAGCCGTCCTTCTCGATGACGAGCGACATATTGTTCTCGTCAATATCCAGATAATTATAAGCTCTCATAATCTCGTCCTCCCTGTAATTTCGTTAATTGTTACACAAGTTCTCAATCTCAACTTCGAGCCCGTGCTTATTGGAACGGGCCACGAGGGCTTCCCTTGCCTGCGGAGTCGGGAACCACGCAAGATCGGTACGTTCCCTTCCATCCTTGGTTCTACGGGTTAATACATATACGTCGTCCATAAGAATTTAGCTCTAACTAAACAGGTCCAACTGAACAGATACAGCCTTTGTCTTCTGGACTTGCGGTTGTACCTGCTCGATTTCGTAAGGATATACAACCAGTCCATGCTGGTCGCAGTAGAGGGTGTCGCCAAGTCTGTACTTGGCACGCCAGAAGTCACCGGCCTTATGCCAGACCTCCATCAGGGCAGGCTCAACCCGTCCGTCTTGATTCGGGAACAGCGAGGCATCCCCCTGTATGGGCATGCTCAGCATCTTGTCCCAGAGCGAACGCATCGAGGGTATATCACGGACACACGCCTTGAAGATAGACTCTCCTTCACTGACAAGCCTGTCATACTTCTCAGCGACCTCGGCAAAGAAAGCATCCCTGTCGAAGATGCAGACCTTGCGGCCGCCTGCTATCATCTGTCCTACTGTTACATTCATATTCCGTCCTCCATTTATTTCATCGTTCATAACTATACCCGTATGACACCATAGCGCATCAACAGGTAGACGCAACAAGCGCCGAAGAACCAACTTTCCATAAGCTAATTGTTTTAGATCTTACCATTTTTCTTCCATTCTTCCCATAGCTTCACGCTGTAGCCTTCATCAGTCTTGACACCGAGGAAGGTGTACTCGAAATGACTTGACTCAGGTTTTGCACATACCTCCAGAGCTGCAATATTACCACGCACCGTTATCTCCTCAGGATGTTCATGCAGGTATTTCACCGTCTTGTCGTAGGCATCCATCGCACTGTCGGCAATAAGTGTGCAGCTATATGTAAGCGTTTCACGATAATCATTACCCTTGTTATTGAAGACATACGCCACGAGGTCGAGCTCCACATGATACCAGCCACGACGCTCCTCATTCATTTCTTCGAGGCGCTTTTCCTTGGCTTCCTGCGCTTGACGTATACGTTCACGCTTGGCAGCCTCCCGCTGCTCGCCAAAGATACGCTCATGCTCCTCTAACGTGTCGGCAAGCGCAGGGCGGGCGGTAATATCCCAGCATCCGCACCCAGTGGTACGGACCGTGAGCACGTCGTGCTTGTTGCCTTCGAATGAGGTGTATGTGCCAGTGGAGAAATACTCACGGATCTTCTCTTCTGTCAGAGCGTTGACTTTAATCTGATCCATCGGATCATTGGAGTTCTTCTTACCGTAGTGCTTCCAGGTGTTGATGATAGCGATTGCTTCATCAGCCGTGTGTACGACTGCCTTATAAGGCGTCCACACATTGCCTTGACGGTCTGAGCCGCCGTAGCAGATAAAGATTGGTTTTTGCATATAAGAAACTGTTTAACCGATCAGTCCGGGGTCTTGAAAAAAAATGACAAAAATTATATTAAACAACGTTATGTATGGTCGTGCAAATATACGTTCAAATTTCCAAACATACAAGAAAATCTGGAAAATAATTCAAAATTTCGTGTACCTGCCTCGTGTATAAGGCGGCGTATGTAAGTGAAGTTTAATCACTGGCTTACGCTTTTTTCTTGGCACAAGAACCTCGTTGAGGGCATCAAGCAGCTTGCGCATGTCCTCGTCTACATAATCCGGGTAATTCATAGGCTTGAATGATAAATTTACAGTTAAACAAAAAAGACGTATGCTCAATCATACGTCTTTCGATTCTTTCTTACCGGCTTTCACCGCTTTTGCCTTGGGCTTATGCGGCTCCTTGTAATAGCATGTCACATTCAGACCGTCGCGAGCCATGTACTTGGCAAGCGTCTGCATCTCCTTGTAGTAGATATTGAGCTTGATATTCTGGAGCTTTCCGCTGAACAGGCCGTTGAAGAAACATCCTGGCTTGTAGTCCTTGCGACAGTTCTTCAGATGCTGCTCGTCGCATAAGAACGACACCAGCTGGTGCCTCCAGCACAGCTTCGGGTTCTTGGGATTCTCAATCCTGCTGACATGCAGGGCGCACATCAGGCAGTTGCTGTCGCGTAGCTGGATCTTGAACTTGTTATATACCTGACGGCCTTTCTCGTCCTTGACCTCGATGAGCTTGCCGTCCACCGTCTCTTCTCTCTTCTGGTACAGGGTGAATGTACCGATTGTCACACCCGAATAACGTATTGCCATAGTCGTAAATATTGTTTAGTGATTTCCTTCTACTTCGATGATCTCGTGCGGCTGTCCGATGAAGTTCAGCCACTCACTCTCCCTTGCAGCTTTCTTGTCGTCCATCTTCAGGCACAGGCTTTTATCGTCTATCCATCTTGTAGGTCTGGTCCTGTACAGGTACTCTGTC
>Ga0265298_10006330_pt1 | contig 14649 bp, 11 predicted proteins | sample AusTroGonzalo_MG_3_FD_193486 | JGI IMG/M metagenome (GOLD analysis project Ga0265298, IMG submission 193486) | Bovine rumen microbial communities from tropical cattle in Woodstock, Queensland, Australia - Gonzalo_01 | ecosystem: Host-associated > Mammals > Digestive system > Stomach > Rumen ... | reverse complement strand
GTAGCTGTTTCCGGATTTCTCTTTGAAACCAATCTTGATGGCCTTGCAGGAAACGTCGTTGGACTCACTGCCAGTGGTAGTGATGGTAAGGGTGCCGCCGGAGATATAGCTGTCGTCCAAGGTCTTGTTGTTGGAACTGTAGTAGTCATAGTTCCCGGCGCGGATACCTTTGCCGCCGCTACCGCTGTTGGTAATGGTCACCGTGCCTCCCGTCATGCCGAAGTAATTATCGGCCTTGATGCCGGCGCTACCGGTATATTCTCCGTCATCGCTGTCGTAGGCTACGCCGCCGCTGACAATGATAGTGCTTGTGCCACCTTCCACCAGTACATAGCCGTCGGAAGTGATGCCCTTCTTCATGGACGCCTTGGTGGTAATGGCCAGCGTTCCGTCGCTTATCTGGACGTATTCATTGGCCTTGAGGCCGTGTCCGGCGCCGGAGCCTGCGATAACGGAGACAGCAGCGTTCCGAAGCATCCGTATGTAGTCGTCCGAAACAATGCCCGACTTGCTCTGGGCGTTGCTGGCTGTCACGGTGAGATTATTCGTCCCGCTGGAGGGGCCGCTGAAGATGAGCTGGCCTTCGGAGAAGAACACGCCCTTCATATCTTCGTCGCCCGTGGTGGAATAGCCAGCCGATGAGCCGTCTGCTAGGGTATTGGTACCATCGACATATACGAAGGTGCGCTTGCCGCTCTGGTTGTTGATGGCCGCTCCGGAAGAGTTGGTGATGGAAACGCCGCTTAGCCAAAGGACTTGTTTCTTGGAACTGTAAAGCTTGAAATAACCGTTGGAGGCCGTTCCGGTGAGTTTATAGGCCACGTTCTCCGAACCGGTATAGGTGATGGTAACCCCCGCGCCGCTCACGGAAACGTCCATGACATCGGCCACGGCGTTGTACCCGCTTACCATGGCGCTGGTACCAGAGTAAGTTATCGTCACCAGACGCGTGAAGGTGGTCTGGGAAATATCGTCGTCGTCGGAAGAACCGGCGCTGTCAAAGCTGGTGGTCACCGCCCCGTCGTCGGCGTTGCTGGTCACGGTAAGCGTATAACTGGCCGATGCGCTCTTGTACTGGTCCGTGGTTTCCGAGGTAGCCGTAATGGTAGTGGTACCGGTAGCGATCAGCGCGGGAACACCCGTAGTTGCATTTACTGTAGCGACGCTGGTATTGGAAGAGACGTATGTGAAGGTGAGGCCTTCAGGGGAGGAGGTGCAGGTGGGGAAATCCCAACTGCTGTCTTCCAGCGAGGCCGAATAGGTGGACGCGCTCCAGGTAAGGACGGGTGTTCCTTTGCTGATCTTGAGGGTATAGGTGGCCGTGTATTCGGCATAGATGTCGCTGCCGGCATAGTACGCCTTGATATAGGTGGTACCGGCTGTCACGGGTGTGGGTAAACCGGAAGAATTAACCGTAGCAACGCTTTCATCCGAAGAAGTGAAGGTCACCGCCAGATGGTTGTCGTTGGAGAGGGTGGGGAAATCATTTTTGTCAAAGCTGCCGAAGGTTACGGAAACCTGTGCGCCGGAATTACTCCAGGCGATGCCAGGATCCGCGAGGCTCACGGTGAGGGAGTACGAGGCACTGCCGGCAAAATAGGTGTCGGTAGCTTCGGAAGTGGCCGTGATGGTGGTGGAGCCTGCGGCCAGGATGGTTACCGTACCATTGGAGGCGACGGTGGCCACATCCGTATTGCTGGATGAGTAGGAAACACTTACCCCGTTGGGGTTGGTAAGCGTCGGGGAAGTGAATGCGCTGCCCATCGTAGCCGTGTATGCGCTCTCCGGCCACGAGAAGCCGGGACTTACCAGGTTGCTCCCTTCGGCCTGCACCGTCAGGACGTAGGAGACGGTGAGTGCCGCATAACTGACTTCGTCCGTTTCTTTGGCTTCCGAAGTGGCGCTAATGGTTGTTTCTCCGTTCGATACCAGGGTGATGGTTCCGTCATCGGCAATGGTGGCCACTCCCGGATTGCTGGACGAGTAGGTGATTTTCTGGTCACCGGGATTGTTCAATGTGGGATAGACGATGCCTTGAGCCCCGATGGTTACCGTGGCGCTGCTCTCGCTCCAGGAGATGCCGTCCGTGTTCTTGGTGATGTTGAGCGTATAGGAGACGCTGCCGGCCTCGAACTTGTCCGTCTCCGCCGACGTGGCGGTAACGGTGATGCTGCCATTGGAAATAATGCTGATAGTATAGAGTGAGGCGTCCTCGAACATCGCAATGGTTTCATCTGAGGATGAATAGGTTACGCTGAGCCCGTTGGGATTGGACAGCGTGGGAAGGGAGTACGGTTCCCCGATGAGAATGCTGGCTTCCTCAGCCGACCAGGCCAGCCCGCTGGCAGAACGGGAGACCGAAAGGATGTAGGAGGTGTAACTGTCTTCGTAGGTATCGTCCTCTTCATAGGAGGCAGCGATGGTAGTGGTTCCTTCCGCCACCAGGGTGATGACTCCGCTGGAGGAGACTGTAGCAACATCGGTGTTGGAAGATAAATAAGTAACACTCACCCCATATTCATTGGTAAGAGTGGGGTAGCTGTTACTGTCGCTGCCCAGGTAGGCGGTACAGGCCGATTTGCTCCACGCGAGGGCCGGATCCACCAGTTCCGTGGTGGTGGAGCCTCCTCCGGACGGAATCGCTTCGTCCGTTATGTCAATCTCGTCGGCCCTGCAGCCGGAGATGAGCAGAACCAGAGCCAATGCCTTGATGAGGTACAGATGATTCTTGCGCATAGTGCTATGTGTTTAAGTGTTTTATTTCGCGTCCATAACAAATATAAACAGAAACGGGGCCGTCTCTGTGTCATGCCGGGCGTTTCCGAACGAACGGGCGATTTTTTAAACGAACGTCTCCTGGCATGCGGAAAAAAGTGCTAACTTTGCCCTGTGATGACCCGGGAAAATAGAATGGAAATGAAGGGGCACGCCCTTTTTTGGATTGCGGTATTTGCCTCAGTCCCGCTGATGTACTTGATCCAGTACCTCCTGGGGCGCGATTCCGGTATAAGCTTCACCGTCATTCTTCTGAACTGGTTGGAGATTCTGCCGTACTTCGTCCTGTTCTGCATCCACAATTTCCTGCTGGCACCCCTATTTTTCAAGAAGAAATACGGACTGTACGCCCTATTGACCCTTGCTGTTTTTATCGCGTTTTCCTTTTATATCCTGGCCACCATCATCGGCCCGCCAGTAGGAGCTAACGGTACAGTGGAGGCCCCTCTCGGCGTGCAGAGGCCCTTCTCCCCGGAGGTGATGAAGCTGATTATCGGGGCCCTGCTCATTTTGGTGAACCTGGGCATTAAGGCCATGGTTCGGTCGGCCGAGAATCAGCGAAAGGTGCAGGAACTTCGGGCAGAGAGCCTGGCCCAGCGAATGGACGTGCTCCGGTACCAGATCAATCCGCACTTTTTTATGAACACCCTGAACAACATCCAGGCGCTGGTACTAACGGAGCCGGAGAAAGCCACCGAATGCATCAGCGAGTTCTCCAAACTGATGCGGATGGTACTCAGCGAGGGACATTCGGCATTGATCCCCCTGGAAAGGGAACTTCAGTTTGTGGGTCATCTGGTATCGCTTATGCGGTTGCAACTTCCTGGTACTGTAGAGATTACATTTGATCAGCCGGATACGGCAGCAGATGCCATGGTCCCGGCGCTCTCGATGGTTTCCTTCGTTGAGAATGCATTCAAGCATGGAAGCAAGTCCAAGCCGGGATCTTTCATCCGGATAACCGTCGGGGTTGAAGATGGCCGGGTGATTTTCCGCTGCTCCAACAGGCTGGAGTCCCTGGCCATTCCGGATAGCAATGAAGACGGCGGTGTGGGTATCAGCAATGTGCAGAATCGTCTGGCGCTGCTCTACGATCAGGATTTCCAGTTGGAATACGGCGCCGACGAAGACGTATACAGCGTGCGGATGTCCATTCCCGCTTTCCCTAAAGAAGGCGTGCTATGATTCGTGCTCTCACCATGGATGACGAACCACTGGCCCTCAGGCTGCTGGGGGTGTTCGCCGCCAAGATTCCAGATATGGAGATTGTGGCCGCTTGCGCTGAAACGGAGCAGGCACGACCCTTTCTGGACAAGGTGGACGTAATCTTTGCCGATATCAATATGCCGCTCCAGTCCGGAATGGATTTCGTGGCCTCGCTTGAGCGTCCGCCACTGGTGGTTTTCACCACGGCTTTCGCGGATTATGCCGTGGATGCTTTCAAGGTGGGTGCCGTGGATTATCTGCTCAAACCCTTCACCTTCGATGAGTTTTCCCGTGCTGTCAGCCGGGTCCGAAAGGCGTTGGAGATGCGTGCATCCAAGGGGCCGAAACAGGAGAAACTGGCCTACTTCAAATCGGATTACAAAATTGTGCCGGTGAAGGTGTCCGATGTTCGTTACGTGGAAAGCTTCGGACCCTATATGAAAATATATCTCGCCTCATCGGATTCTCCGCTTGTCGTCCTATCATCTTTTAAACAAATCCTGCAGAAACTGCCCTCCGACCGTTTCATTCGCATACATAAATCCTATGTGGCCGATATGACCCGCATCACTGCCGCAGGAAAATCTTCCGTGACCTTGGACGATGGACAGACACTTCCGGTAGGAGACACTTACCGGGCCGCCTTTATTGAGCGGTATATGAACAAACCTGTCCGATAGATTTACATTTTCTCCGACTATCTGATAATGAACGGGGTACTTGTCCTGGTCATTGGATAGGCCCACCCAGATCCGCGCCACCAACGGATATCTTGCGCCTATATGTGTTGTACAAATTCGCCATTTTTGTACAACAGAATTGCACTTCATGGCAATCTTACTGCAAGCTAATGAGGTCACTAGAAGTATAATTGCCTGATATAAGCGCATCGCGTTATATTGAGATTGCAAATGATTGCATCGTAGATTTCCTGTTGGAGTCACGAAAAACCCCCGCTAGAGATAGTTCTGGCGGGGTTTTTCTTTAAAAGCGTACCACCGTTGTACCACCAATTTTTGAATATAAACGTTGCAGGACGTTTTACAGATACTAATAATGCCTTAGTTCCTGGCGGTGGAAGGTAAAGAAGGAGAGGTGTAGAACGTCTTCGTTGCCGTTCAAGATGAACCAAGGAATTAGTAGTGGATAGCGAAGGATGTGAGGTTCCCTTTAAGCTTTAAAGAGGTGCTGTTCAATAACCTTATTACCTATTTTAATTTCGAAGCATTCCTTCCCGTCATTCAGCCGCTTACGGCCGTAATCCAATGAATGGTTCTCCCGGACGGCCCTCTTGGCAGCCTTGAGGGCGCTCTCACAGTCCGAGTAGGTGAAAACGATGGGCGCATCCTCCTTGTCCTGGGTGCGTGATGTGTTTCTCTTGACGGTTCTCCCGTCCGGGGGTACTACCGTGGAGGGCGTGGGAGCCCCCTGAGGAGAATTCTTCCTTTCGTAGGCCAGGAGACGGGCGTCCTCGGCGCGGGCGGCCTCCTCGTCATATTGGCGGTCCCACTCCCGGTAGTACTCCATCCTGGGGTCCTCGAAGAGGGACATCTGGACGATGGACTCATGGGTGAGCTTCGATACCCCGAGGCCTACCTGCCTCAGCGGGGTCACCCCGTCCCAGGCCTCCGAGAGGAGCGCCCGGGCGGCGTTGAGGATGAGGGCTGTTACGTCGGTGGGCTGGTCGAGGGAGCACTGCCGCTGGGCCACGGAGAAATCCCGGTACTTGACGAACATCGAGACGGTCGATGCACGGAAGTCGTCCCGTCGGATGCGGTGTGCGACGATGCAGGCCACCTTGAAGAGCGCCCGGTCGATGTCCTTCGGGTCGGAGATGTCCCGCGGGAACGTCCGCTCCGCGCTGTAGCTCTTGGCCTCCTGGAACTCGGTCTCTACGGGGGAGTCGTCCCTCCCGTTGGAATTCTCGTGAAGCTGCTGCGCGAACTTCTGCCCGACGATACGGGAGAGCTGACCCGGGGAGACCTTCGCCAGGTCGCCGATGGTGAGGATGCCATAGGCAATGAGCCTCTCCCGGGTCTTCCTGCCGACCCAGAGGAGGTCCCCGACGGGGAGCGGCCACATCTTGCCGGGCACCTCGCTCTCCCATAGGGTGTGCACCTTGTCGGGCTTCTCGAAGTCCGAAGCCATCTTTGCCAGAAGCTTGTTCGAGCCCACGCCGACGTTCACCGTGAACCCAAGCTTCGTCTTCACCTCGTCCTTCAGCCTGGTGGCCACCGCCACGGCGTCCTCCGGGGTGCAGCGGAGGCTCATGTCGATGAAACATTCGTCAATGGAAAATTGCTGCAGCACGGGAGAATAACGTCGGCAGATGGAGATAAATCCCTCCGAGCACTGCTTGTACCACTCCCAGTCTCCCCGGACGATGACAAGACCGGGACAGGTCCGCAGGGCCATCGTGACGGGAGTCGCCACCTTGATGCCGATCTTCTTCGCCGGGATGGACGCTGCTGTGATGATGCTGCGCCGATCGGACGGATCTCCGGACACAACGGATGGGACCAGGCGGATGTCCGGCTTGCCCTCATGCACCATCTTCACCGCCGACCAACTGAGGAAGGCAGAATTTACATCAATATGGAAAATGACCCGGGACAAGGGGCTTATCGAATGATTCGGTAGTAGTTATCCTTCCGGGGCTTGGGAGCTTTTGGCTCAGAGGCGGGATAGCCAAGAGCGAGGGCTCCGACGCCCATCACGTCCTCCGGGAGACCCCACTGCCGGATGAGCTCCTTCCCTTCATCCGTGTCGAACATCTCCTGTTCCCGATTGATCCAGCAGGACCCCAGGCCGATGGCGTGGGCGGCGTTCATCATGTTGCCTAGAACGAGAGAGCCGTCCGGAACGCCGTTACGCCATTTCTCCGGACGAGAGGCGAACACGAGCACATATGTGGGCGCACCGTAGAACGGGTCCGAGTCGCTACCAAGAAACTCACGGTTCATGAGAGAAATCTTTTCCTTCAAGGCGGGGTCCTGAACGGCCACTATCCACGGGTCCTGAAACCCCATACCCGTCGGGGCCCAGGTCCCGGCCTCCAGGACGGTCCTCAGTTCCTCGTCGGTAATCTGCTCCGGTTTGTAGCTCCGGATGCTCCGTCGCGTCTTGAGCGCGGTAATCACGGCGTTTTCCATAATGCGAATTGTTAATGGGATAAAGTTAGCAATAAAAAACTGTACAGAGAAATCTGACTATGGATTAAGAAAGCTGAAGGAATTGGAACGCGGGAAAACACACCTACACTTGCGCTCCTAATGCGGGCTTACTGCTTGTCTGGTCCGGAAAAAAGCCGTAACTTCACAAATCTGATAAGATTACTGATGAAGAACATGAATATGAAACGTTTCCTGTCGGCCATCCTAGCGATGGTGCTCATCTGGGGTCCGCTTGTGGCCCAGGACTACGAACCCTACCTCTCCGAGGACGAAGTTACCAGCAGCGTCCGGCTTCTGCCGCCTCCGCCCGAAGAAGGGACAATCGAGTTCCTCCTGGACAAGTTCGCTTATTGGGAGTACTACCGGCTGCGGACGACGGACCCTGAGCGGGCCGCCCAGGCCGTGGCGGATGCCGACATGTCCGACGTGGGGGAGAAGTTCTCGGAGGCGTTCGGCCTGACGGTCACCCGGGAATCCATGCCGGAGACGTGGCTCCTTCTGGCCCGCTCCCGGGAGTGCTTTGGCTCCTCGGGCAGCAACGAAGCCAAGCGCATCTACAAGCGGACAAGACCGTTCGTGTATTTTGAATCCCATACTCTCACCCCGGACGACGAAGGGTGGCTAAGGACGAACTACTCCTACCCGTCCGGCCACACGGCCAACTACTTCGGCATTGCCTATATCCTCGCCGAACTCCGGCCGGAGAGGGCGGAGGCGCTTCAGCGCCGGGCCGAGCAGGGGGGCATCTCCCGCCTCATCGTCGGTGCTCACTGGGCGAGCGACGTGGCTGCGGGGAAGATGGTTGCGGCGTCGGTGTACGAATACCTGAAGCGTGATCGTGAATACCGGGAGCAGTTCCGGAAGGCGGAGGCGGAAGTCCGCCAGGCCCTTTCGGGCTTGACCGCAACCTGTCGCTGTCAGGAAGGGATGCCTCAAGAAACCCTATAACGATACTGAGATGGAAGAACCCATTTTAAATGCACATAACAAGGAGGAGTACCCGCCGATGCACACGGCCGAGCATATCCTGAACGGAACGATGGTACGGATGTTCGGATGTCCGCGATCAAGGAACGCCCACATCGAGCGGAAGAAATCCAAGTGCGACTATCTCCTGGATACGTGCCCGACGGACGAACAGGTGGCCCGGCTGGAGGCCGCGGTGAATGAGGTCATCGGCCGGAATCTGGATGTGACGGTCGAATATATGTCACGGGAACAGGCCGCCGCCCTCGTGGACCTCAGCAAACTGCCCGATGACGTTTCGGAAACCCTCCGCATCGTGAGGGTGGGGGACTATGACGCCTGCGCCTGCATCGGCGTGCACGTCGGAAACACGTCGGAAATCGGCACGTTCAAGATCCTTAGCCACGATTTCGGCGACGGACGCTGGAGGGTCCGGTGGAAGGTGAGTTGATGAAACAAATTCAGTATACAGGAACCAATTACGGCGAGGTAAAGGAACTCTGCGGGGACAGGGTCCTGGCGCCGTACTTCTGCATGGGGCTCACGATGCTCTCCCTCATGACGGAAGAAGGTTTTGTAACCGTGGACGAAGGGGATACCATCATATTGGAGGACAACGGGATTCTCCGGGTGGAGAAATAATCTACCGGGTCGTGAAAACCATTCTGAGGAAGTCCGTCCCGAAAGCGTGGCGGTGACCATCCGGGACGAAGCCGACGGACTCGTACAGGCGGATGAGGTGCCCGTAATCGGCATCAGCTACAAGGGTGACCTTCCGGAACCCCAGACCGGCACCCTTCCGGATGCCGTCCTCGAGGAGCGCCCTCCCGATACCGCGTCTGCGGTGCTCAGGGATGACGGCCAACGAATCCAGATAGTACTCTCCCGGGCCGGTCTCCGGATCGTCGTCCGCGTGTTCGGTGAAGAAGGTGGGCCAGTACTCGCGGAAGGTCTTGTCACGGAGACCCAGATAGAGTTCCCCGGGGTAGGAGAGAAGGGCGCCGGCGGGCTTCCCGTCCACCTCGGCCACGCGGGTCCTCGTCCAGCTGTAGAGCGTGTCCTCCCGGCCTTCGCACTCTGTGAGTCCCTCCAGGATATCTGACATCCCGTCGCTCATGAGATCCCCGAAATCATGGAAGTGCATCCCCGCCATAATGCATTCGGCGAGGAAAGGAGCATCCTCAGGGCGGGCATCCCTTATGAGGAGATCCTTAATCATGCCGATGGAATGCTTTCATGATGACAAAAATACAAAAAGTGCGGGAAGATAATACGATTAAACCGTTGCGTAAAAAGCATTCTCCTCAAAATTTATTTCATGCGTTTTCCAAAAATTCTCACATTTTCGGCAGTAATAACTGGACTAAAATCACATTTTCGAGGGTTTAATGATTCTGTTGCTTGTAACAAGCTTTTTTTCAAATAGTGTTGTTTGAGCGCAACACTTTTTTTGCGAGCAATTGAAAATCTCGGGAATTTCTTGCTAAATCCCGCTTTTCGGGAGACTTTTAGCAGAAAATAATTTCTACGCAAAGAGATTATCCATCACCACCTGGGACTGCACTGCGTCGGAGTACATGTTCTCCTTTACGCCATAGGTGGTGATCATTGATATGAGAATGGACTTCCTGGTTCCGCTCTCACGGATGAAGGCCGCGACCTTGTTCCGGAGTTTTTCATCGTAATCCTTGTCGATGGCATATGCCTCGGACGCCCACTTCATCTCGCAGATGTTGATGGTATCGTCCCGGCGGTCAATAAGAAGGTCTATCTGTGCCCCTCTCTCTCCTGATCTCAGATTCTTCTGATTGGCACGCCAGGCGCATTGTTTTGTCATCACGCCTGCAATGCCCAGCGCGGCTTTGATCTGCCAAACGTGCTGCAGGCATACCCGCTCAAAGGCCAGGCCGGACCAGGCGCGATGAACGCCCGAATTGAGGGAATGGCTCCAGAAAGCCGGATCGCCGCCGGACTCCTTGATGAACTTGTAATAGAAGAGCGTGTAGTTGTCGATAAGCTGGAAAAGGGCATCTTTCTTCTCCTTGCCGATGGCGGCGTACTTGCGGATGAAGCCGCACTGCTCCAGCTCTTCCAGGCAGGTAGTAAGGACACCGCTGTTCTCCAGGCCGTAATCATCAATCAGCTCCTGACGCGTGAGACCTTTGGCTTTGTCCCCCAGGGCCTCCACAATCTTGATGTAACGGTCCGGATTCTTGAACAAAGACTCATACAGGGCACTGTACTCCCCGCGCAGTTTCCCGTTCTCCGCAAAGAAGAGATTATCGATGTTCTGGGCGGCAGACTTTCCCCGCTGCAGCAGGCTCCAGTAGTAAGCCGGTCCTCCCATCACCATATAGAGCGTCAGAATCTGATACCGGTTGATACGGATGTTCCGGCTCTGCAGATACTCCTCACACTCCTTCAGCGTGAAAGGCATCAGATAGATCTGCGTGTTCACGCGGTTGTGAAGGCCTCCCCGGTCCTTGATGACCTTGTTGATAATCCAAGAGGTAGCGGAAGCACAGATAATCAGCAGAACGTCCTTGCGGGCGCTGCACCAGCTGTTCCAGAAATGCTCCAGGGCGGAAACGAAGTTGGACTTGGGTGTATCCATCCAAGAGATTTCGTCAATGAAGACCACCTTCTTTTTCTTCCGGCTGGACTTGATGACAACCTTCAGGGCATTGAAGGCTTCGGGCCAGCCGGTAAGCTCCGGACAATCTTTGTAGCCGTGGTCAATCAGCGAAGTGCGGAAAGCGGCAAGTTGACCGCCCATCTTTTCCTTTGCGACGCCCGTATGTTGGAAGGTGAATTCGTAGTTGAACGCCTCCCGTACGAGGAAGGTCTTGCCTACACGGCGACGTCCGTACACCGCCACGAATTCGGAGTATTCCGACTTGAAAGCATCATTGAGCTCCCTGAGTTCTTCTTTTCTGCCAATAAGCATAGTCGTATCGTTTTGATAGTGCAAGATAATTATTTTCTGCTAAATCTCTAAATTTTTCGACGATTTAGCGAAAAATAATTCCAAAAGGCGATAACCCTTTGATGCAAGTCTCTGAAACCCATTGGTTAATCAGTGTGATAGCTGTAGGAGTCACTTCAAAACCCCATCTGACACGCGTCAGATGGGGTTTTTCTTGTAAATTGCACAACGTTTGCACAACGGAATGGCTATCCCACCTTGCGGATTACATCCTGCAGGCGCTGCAGGAACTTCCCGGCATGGGCGCCATCCATCTGGGTGTGATGGAATTGGAAAGAGATGGGCAGATAGTAACGGAAACACTTCTTACGGTATCGGCCCCAGATAATGAAAGGGTTGTTGAAGATGCCGCTGTTCATCCCCACTGCTCCATCAATCTCTGTATCGATAATGGCCGAGGTACCAATGACCATACAATTCTCTGAAAGATCCCTGTCGGCACAAGTTTCCGCCACTTCTGCCGAGTATTTCAGATACTCTTGGTTGAAAGCCTCCATGTCCTCGTTAAACCGGATATCACAGGAATTCACTTCTCCGTTCCTGTTCTTTACAATGGTATTCACGGCTAATGCATCATACAAGACCAGTTTGTCGCCAACGGGCAGTAGATAGAACTCTTTGATGTCCGATGAAGCCTTGCCGATACACCAGTCCATCAGCATATTGAACTTCCGCCTGCTCCGACGGCTGACTCTGACAAGCTGCGTTACATCGAGCGTTTTTAAGAAGGTCACCATAGGATTGGGCGCCTTCATCCAAAACTCAAATGCCTGAGCACGCGTGGTCTCTTTGGGGGCAACTTCTCTTTTCATCTCTCATTCTATTGCTTGAGAATAGGCAATTAGTCAAAAAGGTCGTCCAGCGTGATTACATTCTGGAACGTCCCGGAGTATTCGTTGTAAACCAGTCCGAAGGTGGTTACAAGGACGGGGTTGATTGTACTCCGTTTAGGAATCATTGTATCAAGCCTATTGTACCTGGCAACCAGAACGCGATCGTATGACTTGGTAACGGTGTACTCGTCATTATAGAACTTCATTTCACACATATTGACGATGTTGTCCTTACGTTCGATAATAAGGTCAATCTGGCTCCCCTCCACTTCGTCGTCCCCCTTAAGCAACCAGCTGGATTGATTGGATGACACGCCGGAAATTCCAAGAGCCTTTTTTATCTTGTCAATGTGCCGAAAGCACACTTCTTCAAATGCAAAACCGCGCCAACTGCTGATACTCTGCGAGGTAACATTCGTCAGCCAGAAATCTTTTTCCAGACGGCTATTCCCCTTGACGTATTTCAGATAGAACACACAGAACGGGTCAATCAATTTATAATGCTCATCTCTCTTTGACTGGCCGAAAGGCACATATTTCATTACAAAGTCGCTGGCCACGAGAGCATTCAACATTTTCGAGAGCAGCCCATTATCGCCCAGTTTCGTCTTGTCGATAATCTCTTTTCTGGTGTAGCCACATCTGCGTCCGGCAAGAAGTTCCACAATCTTTTTCATATCTTCAGGATTGCTGAATACGGACGAGAACAGGCGGTCATACTCTCCACCAAGTACACGCTCGTTGGAAAAAAATATACTGTCAATGTTTTGAGCCAAACTGTAACCTTTTGTAAAATACTGCAGGTAGTAGGGGATGCCGCCAAAGACCATATTGCTTTGAACGATATCATAGCGGGATAAATGCACTCCGTTGTTTTTGAAAAACAACTCGCATTCCCTTAAAGTAAATGGGGAGAGTTTGATTTCGCGCGTAACACGCCCATAAAGCCCCCCGTGATTGTTGATCAAGTTATCTTGAATCCAGGAAGTGGCGCTCCCGCAGACAACAACCATAATATTGTCCCTGTGACAGGCCCACGTGTTCCAAAATCCCTCGAAGGCCGTTATGAATTTGGATCTGGGAGTATCCAGCCACGGGAGTTCATCCAAAAAGATAACCTGACGAGTCCCATTGTCGATGCTCTGAAGCCACTGCTCCAGCATGAAGAAAGCCTCGAGCCAGGATACTGGCCGATGGCTCTTTTTCATTCCATGCAGCAACAATGACTGGTAAAAATGCTGAAGTTGGTCTGACAGCATATTGGCATTGCCGTCCTCATCTATTGGAGATAAGCCTGCGTGCCTGAATGTGATCAGTCCTTTCAATGCCTCGTCAACTAAGAATGTTTTTCCCACTCGCCGCCTTCCATACACTGCTACCAATTGGGCTTTATTACTAAGAAAGAGGTCGTTCAGTTCCTTTATTTCTTTGTCCCGGCCGATGATTGTTTTCATACATTTCCCCGTTTTATCGTGCTGCAAATATAGTAAAAATATTAATCCCAGCAAAATAAAACGGCGAAATCTTTATGCGCATGAAACGCAAAACTCTTAGAATCTGCTATTTGGTTTTGGATTGTCTGTAGGAGCCACCCGGAAATACCTCGGGCCACCCCCTGCCTGTCACTGTCAGGAGGGGGTGGCCGGGACTATGCCTGGAGAAGGTTTGATCAGATGATGATTTCGACCTGTGCGGTCTCGTTGGCCTTGAACGTGTACTGGACATGGTCGCCGTCCTTGGCCAGTTCCTTGCCATTCACAAGGATGCGGCAGCCTTCCCGGCGGTTGCGAAGCGTCAGGGTCTGGTCCTGATTGGAGGTGATGGAGGCACGGATGCCCTTCTCGTCCCAGTCCATGTGATTAAGCTTGGCGAAGGTATACAGCCAGACGCCGTCAATGGAGCCGTGCATCAAGCCTGCGGGCATCGTCGGCAGGAATTCCACCGTGCCGGGCTCGCTGAAGACGCACATCTCCACCAGGAACGCCGGGACAGCACCCGTCAGATCCGGGAACACGCCCCTATAGGGGAAGTGGCTGGTCTGCAGCGTGCGGCGGACGAAGCCGTGGTTGAGCAGCTGGCTCAGGTTCTGCTCGGCCTCTTCCATATCCTTCAGGCGGATGGCCGTGAAGGCACGGTGGATGATGCCATGGGCGGAGTCGTCCTGCTGGCCGCGCTTGCGGTTGGAGATTATGATGGCTTCCGTGAGCGCGGGATCCTTTTCGGGCGTAATCGCGCGGCCAGGCCATACGTCATAATGGTGGGACACGTGGCGGTGGTTGTAGTTCTCCTCGATCGTTGGCCAGGCCCATTCCTTGAGGCCGCCTTCCAAGTCCAGGAGATAGGTTGGAAGGGATGCGAGCTGGGCCTCCCAGTGGGGGATGTTCTCCTCCTCGATGCCCAGGGTCTTGCAGCCATCGATCAGGTTCATCAGGATCTCGCGGCAGATGGCGATGTCCATGACGGAGTTAATCCTCGTGGGATTGATGTCTCTGCTGGTGACCGTCTCATAGCCGGGATTCGGGGTCGGGTTCTCCGGAGAGAAGGACGGATAGAAGATGACCTTGCCGTCCGGGCCACGGTCGCACGCGTAATCCTCGTAGAAAAGGGCCATTTCCTTGTAGGCCGGAATCAGGCGGGTCCGCAGGAATTCCTTGTCTCCTGTGACGAGGTAGTAGCCCCACAACTCGTTGTAGACCCAACCCAGGCAGCC
>Ga0265298_10006329_pt1 | contig 14649 bp, 8 predicted proteins | sample AusTroGonzalo_MG_3_FD_193486 | JGI IMG/M metagenome (GOLD analysis project Ga0265298, IMG submission 193486) | Bovine rumen microbial communities from tropical cattle in Woodstock, Queensland, Australia - Gonzalo_01 | ecosystem: Host-associated > Mammals > Digestive system > Stomach > Rumen ... | reverse complement strand
GATTGAAATGTGGTTTCATCATAACTGCCGAAAGGGCGATCCAGTTCTTCTTGTGGAGGAACAACAGGAACTTGTGCCTGAATGGCGGCAGCTAAGGATACAAGAATCAAACTCAATATCAGTTTTTTCATATCTATAAATTACTCAATGAACTCAAAAGCTCTCTGTGTTGATTATAAGCCCTGATCCTTTTAGGAACAATGAATAAGTTTGATGTTTGTCACAAAGAGCTGGGTCAATATAGTTTATAAAGAAGGTTGCCGATGATTTCCTTAAACCAGATTTCAGAGTATTTTAACCCTTGAGATTCAGGTATCAAAGTGAAATAGGGCGGAGTCTGAGGAATGCCGACGACATAAAAATCCACCGGATATTCAACGACTTCTAAATCCATTCGTCTGAAAATTTCCGCGGAACGTTTCATGTGGTAGGCGGATGTGACCAGCATGATTTTTTTCCAACCTTTTTCCTGAGCCAGCTCTTTTACGCCTTGAGCCTCATCATGAGTATTCATGCGGCCGCCTAAAGAAGAAATGTTGCCCTTGAAGATGTCCCAGTTACTGATCCAATTGGTTAGGTAGTCGCTCCAGGGATTCTTTTGATCAACTCCAATACGATTAAAACCGCTGCTGAGTACGATATTTTCCGCCTTGCCTTGGCGCATGGCTTCAAACGCGTGCAGAACACGGTCACCGGCTTCATTGAATTCTATGTAAAAAGGAGAATATTTTGAACTATATTGTCCTCCCCCAAGCAATATAATAGCGTCACATTTTGGAAGGTTTTCTAAACGAATATCTTGATAAGGTTTCTCCAAGGTGCTCATTAAATATTCAGGGAAGGGTCTGCCACCGGCTAAACTGAAAAGCAAGGCAGCTATCAAACAAAGACTTCCGCAGTATTTCTTTTTGCTTCGGAGAAGATAGATGCCCATTATCACTAAAAAAAGCCATAATAACCCGCAAGGGGAGACAAGCGGACGGAGCCACCGAAAGATATATAGAAAACTATCCATGATTTTGAAACCGGTTTTGATCATCCGGCAGCACAAACTTTAAAATATAAGAAGAGAAAGAGCGATAAGAATTTAACTGTGACGATTCTTTTGTTAGAATCTTTTCGCCATTTTAATGGCATGAACGGGATTTTTTAATATGAAAAGTTTGATTTGGAGTTGGATACTGGTATTCAGTTTGGCTTATGTGGTTGACACAAACGCACAATCAAAAGAAGAAGTTGCTCAAGCTGAAAAACTTATGTCTGAAGTAAAATTTGAGAAGATCTCAGCGGAACGAATCCTGTCTGATTTTAAAAAGGGAGCTTTTGAGAATATTCATCCCAGAATGCTGGCTTCTGAGAAAGATATTGAGCGTTTAAAAGAGCTTGCTCAAAGCAAGGATCCCCTCATTCAATACAGTTGGGAGTCTATCAAAGGAGGAGCGGAATGGGTGATGCGTCAACCAATACCCGCGGGGATATTGGATACAGCGGATGTTCGGAGGATCGGAACTCATGTAACTTCTGGATATATGACGACGCTGCTGCTGACGTATTGGGTGACAGGAGAGGAGAAATACGCACAATACGCCTTTAAGCTCTATGAGAATTTATGTACTTATGAAGATTGGGGGATTGCCATAAAACCGCCTTATAAAGACCGCCATTATCTGGATACAGCAATGGGGCTCTTTTGTGCGGCATTAGTTTATGATGGACTGTATGATTTTCTTTCAGATGAACAGAAGGATTTTATTTTCAAGACGGTGGATAAATATGTTTTTACACCAACTCTGGCTCAATTCGACGGAACGGTTCCTCTTCAATGGTGGTGTCATGAAAATCATAACTGGAATGGTATTTGCAATGGAAATATAGCGTTAGGAGCGCTGACATTTTTAGAGAGAGATCCGCAGAGACTCAGTACGCTGGCCGCTTACGCATTGGAGTGTCTGCCTTATTATATCACCTCATTTGAGCCGGATGGTCAAAGTGTGGAAGGATTGGCGTATTGGGAATATGGGTTGATTTCAACATTGTATTCATTAGAAGGTGTTCAAAGAATGCTGGGAACGACTTATGGATTAGCGGAGACCCCCGGATTAAAGAAAAGCGGCTATTTCCCGATACTGATGACAGGTCCGGTTGTGACATTGAATGTGGGGGATGATCCTATCAAAAATAATAAGTACTACACATTTTTCTGGTTTGCCAAGCATTTCAATGATCCGTTGCTGGCAAAGTTACAGTATGACTTGCTGATGCAAGATCGAGGCAGAATGGAATGGTTCGATCTTCTTTGCTATGACAGGGAATTGGTTCGAGAGGGCAGAGAGAAAGAGGTGAAGATACCGTTGGATAATCATATTTATGGAATAGAGATTTCCTCTCTTCTGGAAAGAAATTCTGATCCGAACGCGCTTTTTATCGCGATACACGCCGGTGACAATAAGGTGAATCATGCCCATTTGGACGCTGGAACTTTTGAAATACAAGCATTAGGCGAGGTTTGGGCTTATGGCTGTTTAGGTGGAGATGAGTATGGATATCCCGGATATTTCAAGAGGACCCGGCCTGATTATTTTGACAAGCCGGAACCACCCAAAGAGCCAGGCCGCTGGCACTTTTACCGGATGCGAGCGGAAGGGAAAAACGCCTTGGTGTTTAACCCGGATATGAGGCCGGATCAGGATCCACAGGGTACAGCTTATGTTCAGCGAAAGATTTCGACCACGGATCACAGCGCATTTATCGTGGATTTAGAAAATTGTTATTCGCGGGATGTCGTTCATTATACAAGGGGCATAGCGATGGACAGAACATCAAGAGTTATTTCTGTTCAGGATGATTTTGAAACAAAGGCTCCCTCCGTTGTTTGGTGGAATATGCACACAAAAGCGGATATCAAGATTTCTGATTCCGGAAGGGAAGCGATCCTCAGTTTAAAAGAAAAGAAGTTATATCTTTCTTTGACAGGCGTGGAGACGGCAAAATTTGAAGTTTTACCGGCAGCGTATTTGCCGGGACAATCATTCCCGTTGACAAAGAATTCTCCTAATACCGATTTCAAAAAGTTGGCTATTAGAATGACGGAGCAAAGAAAAGGTTCATTGAGGGTGGACTTCGGAGTATCTGAATTCAAGGAGAAGAAGCCTCTGATCCCACTGAGTGATTGGAAATAAAAAATTCCCCGGCGTTAGTCGGGGAATTTGGCAAACAGCATTTTTATTTTTGTGGGATCCAGACCTTGTGGCTGCTGTTCTTTTGACGGTTTGCAATTGCGTAATAAGGAACAGCAACCGCGGGGATAGTTCCCTGACATTGGATTTGATTGATTCCGCCAAGAAGGTCTTTTTTGTATTCCATTTTCAGCGGAGTTTCAGAATTCAGTATTATTTTCTCAAAGTCAGGATTATCACAATTTTCAAAGGCATAGATAACAGGCCCTGCGGCTAAGGCAGCTTGTTCTTTTAGATTATCCACTTCCGGGTGAGCGTAAATGACACGCGGTTGGACTGGGAGTTCCAGTTCGATTTGATCCATGTTTTTCCAGCTCCTATGAATGTGGGCATATCCATTTTTGATCTGTATGGGATAAGGCTTTCCGTTTACTTTGAGGGTGACGGATCTTTTCAAATTGGATGTGTAAAGTCCAAAAGGATTTTCTATGCCTTGTGCCCATCCGGGGATTCTGATTTTGATTGTGAAACGTGATTTTTTCTGAGGAGACACATTAAGAATTACTTTCCCATCCCAGGGATATCGAGTTTCCTGTTTCAGCGTTACACTGTTATTCCGGCTGATGGGGATATCTGTTTGACTGCTGATGAACAGATTCACAAATAAATTTTTATCTTTTTGCGCGTAAATGTATCCGGGAATCGCAGATGTGATTTTCAGGAACATGGGCGGGCAGCAGGGGCATCCATGCCATTCCCAGCGGTTATGGTTTCCTGCATTTAACGGATTTTGATAAGTATAGTTGTTGCCGGAAAGCGAAATAGCTGTCATTAAACTGTTGAAGAGGATCCGTTCCACTTCATCCATATACATCGCATTGCCAGTAAGTTCTGTCATACGATTGCTGAAGAAAGCGGCACCAATGGCTGCACAGGTTTCCAGATACGCGTCAGACGGCAGGTAGTAGTCAGGACCGAATTTTTCATCATAATGGATGGCTCCTACACCACCGGTGATAAACATTCTTTTGCCTGCCATGTTATCCCACAACCGCTTAGCCGTTTCAATGTATTCAGGCTGATGATTGACCAGAGCTAATGTGGATAATCCCGTAGCCATTAAGGTGGCGCGCACCGCGTGACCTTCAATGGTCTGCTGTTCAAAAACGGGGATGCGGTCTTGAGCGTAATCGCCCCAGCAGGGACGGGATTCATCGCCAAAACGAGGATCTTCGTAACGGCATTCCTTGATCCATCTTTCAGCTCTTTCATTGCCCCATTCTTCCCAATTCGGGAAACCGCAGTGGTGTCCGCGATTCTCCATCCAGCGTGTGACCAGCTGGAGATAGTGCTCTTCACAGACAGGAACTTCTATTCGATTTTTAAGTTCGGGGTGATCCCGGTACAGCCAGTAGAGTTTTACCATAGCTTCTTCGGGACCGGAGTGGGAGGGGACTACATTTTTCTTTGGATTCCGGGGATCATCACTGGGTCCCATGTAGTCGCACATGTAGTTGGCCAGACGGGTCGCGACTGTCAGCAGTTTTGTTTTTCCGGTTGCCTGGTAGTAATGAACCCCTGCTTCGATCAGCATTCCCGCGTTGTAAACATCATGCTGCCAGCGCAGAAAACCTCCATTCTCGCCCCAGCGATGATCGGGTTCATTCAAATCTGTATATGTATCGATGTATCCATTAGGATCCACTTTTTGCGCGGCTTCGATCCGTTCGATGTAGCCGTCCAGGCGCTTCTCCATTTCCGGATCCGGATTTTGTGCCAGATAATCAGCAATGCCGCGTATGGATTCGTAAATAAGTCCGTCAAACCAGGGCGCGCCAAAATGTCCGCCTGTGCCTTTATCTCCACGGGCTACCTTGTCAAAGTTGGAAAATGTATTATGATTTCCTTCTTCTTTGATATGTTTTCCTTCAAATTTATCCAGAACATCAACAGCGGTAGTGTGCTGCCAGAGGTCGAATTTTGGACTCCAGAATTCGTCATCTACATGCACCTGTTTGAAGCTGACAAAATGAATCGCGGGGGTATCAGACGGGGCGGCGCTCCCCGCGATGGAGAGCGCCAGACCCAGAAGAATACAAAAGCAGTATCTATTCTTCATGTTTGTTGACTATTCTTCGGCCACAGGTATCCTGATCAATGTAAATGAATGAGCCGGGAAGGAGTAGTTGAGCGTATTTCCGTTGACATCGATCTGTTTGGTGACCGTGCTGACCGGGTGCTCAGTGGCAGAATTCATGTCTTTGATGTCCTTGCTGTTGACTTCGTAGAGGGTGGCTGTACCCTTGAAGACTCCGGACTGGTTCAGGATATCGGTGTTGATCGCTTCATCTTTGTGGCGGTTCACCACGTTGACGATGATCTCCTTGTTTTCTTTGTCGTAAGCGGAGGAAACATCCAGGTAGGGGACTTTCGCGTTGCCCAGATTGTAGGTCTTGCTGTCGCAATAGGTCTGCAGGGCTGTGCCTTTGCAGTGATTGGCAAAAACCTCCAGAGGATAGAAGATGGTTTGATACCATAATCCGTCCGGTGTGGAGAACATGGGGGCGATCACGTTGACCAGCTGAGCCATGTTGGCCATTTTGACGGTGTCGGCGTTGCGCACAAAGGCATTCAGGAACATGGCCACGACCAGCGCGTCTTCCATGTTGTAATGTTCTTCCAGTGCCGCCGCACCGCGATACCAGACGTTGTATTCGTCAAAGGCAATGTAAATAGGAGTACGGCGGTTTGATTTTGTCGTGGCTTCTTTGATCAGACCGCGGGTGATGTTGATGACGTTCTCGGCATGGCGCGTGGAGCCCATAAATTCATAGTAGTTATTGGAGCGGTTGCCGACGTAGTTATGCACGGAGATGTAATCTACGTGGTCTTTGAGGTAGCTCAGGATGGTGCGGTTCCACTCGATCCAGTTCCCACCGTAGTCGCTGGAACCGGAGGCGATCAGTTTGATGTCGCGGTCTATCCATTTCATCAGTTTAGCGGTTTCCAGGGCGTATTTGCCATAGTCGTCCGCGTTTTTATGCCCCATCTGCCAGTTCCCGTCCATTTCATTGCCCAATCCCCAGTAGATGACTTTATGCGGTTTTTCAAAACCGTTCTGGCGGCGCAGGTCGGAGTAGTAGGTTCCTTTTTCCACGTTGCAGTATTCCACCCAGTTGCGGGCCTCATCCATGGTACCGGTGCCCAGGTTCACGCAGAAATAGGGTTGTGTGTTGACTTTGCGGCACCATTGAATGAATTCATCGGTTCCGAATTGGTTGCTTTCACGGGCACCCCAGGCCAGGTCGATGCGGGTCGGACGTTTGTCTTTCGGGCCGATACCGTCTTCCCAGTGATAGCCGGAAACAAAGTTGCCGCCGGGCCAGCGGACGATGGTGGCATTGAGTTTTTGGGTGCCTTCGATAACATCTTTGCGAAAACCTTGTTCATCAGCCAGTTGAGAACCCGGTTCATAGAGACCGCCGTAGATGCAGCGTCCCAGATGTTCTGTAAAGTTGCCATAGATCAGGGGGCTGATCTCGCCCACCTGACGATCTGTGTCTATTTTGATCCGAGCGTCAGCGCCTTGTGCCGTAAGGACTTGGCTGCTGAGCAAAGAAAAAGCTGCCGTCGCGAGCGCGACCCATTTGATTCCTTGTATTTTCATAGTTTTATATTGTTTAGAGTACATTGCTCTGTTGAGGAACAGTTTGCTTGAAACGGCCTTTGCTGTCAATATCACATATTGCGTCTGTGGCAATTATTGTCATTTACGCGTTCCTCCAATAGAGGAATCAAAAGAACCACAGATACACACGGATAGACACAAATAAATTATTCAATAACAATAATTTATCTGTGTCAATCTGTGTCCATCAGTGGTTCATAAAATATCGGCCTTGCGGGATGGACAAATATTTGCTAACTTGGCGGGGTCGTTTCTCGGCGGTACGTTCCACCGAGGAACGGGAAAAGAACATAAATTATAATAACATATAGTTTAACGCTTTAGCGTAAAACAATTAGGTCTCGTTCAAAAATCGGCAAAATTTTAGGCAAAAGACCGAAACTGTTTAGAACGCCCCCTTGTGGGGTGTCTCTTCGTGTTTCCTTTTGCCGGGCTTTGCCGAGCCTTGAACGGGGAAACAGACAGGACAATTTTGGGTCGAACTTAAAATTTCCATTTTGAAGATTCACCCTTTTTTCACACCTTCTTTTTCCCGCAGAAATCCTTCCTAAATTTCTTCAGACCGTTTTGTTTTTCATTTTGCGGAAAACGAATCGATCAAATGAGCTATATCATACCCAAAGGTGTATTTTTCCGGTACTACGGATTGTCTTCCAATGAATCGGTAACTGTTGTTTATAATACTATCAGCCAATCTGTTGTATTGCTTGAAGGTGATTCCGCAGAAGTAGGCAAACGCGTTTTGGAATCAGGTGGCAAAACTGATTCCGCTTTAGACTATATTCTGAAAAACGGAACATTTGAAAGAAATCCTCAAGAAGAGTCCCAATCCATATTATCAGAATTTCTGAAGAGTTTAGCCGAAGCGGATTTTCTCGCTGATTCTGAAAGTGCTGAAGTGAAAGCAAGAACTTCTGTCCACCGTGCGGACAATATTAGAGAGGTGGTAGAACCCAGTGAAAATCCAGCATTGCAGATCGGTCAGTTTATGGCGGATCATCATATTTTTTATAGTCTCATGTTTGAAACGACTTATCGCTGCAATGAACATTGTGTGCATTGTTATCTTCCCAGTGTAAAATCGTCTCAAGAATTGTCTGTTTCGGAAATCGAAAAGATGCTGACAGAATTTTACAGTCTTGGTGGTTTTTCCATTCTTTTGACAGGGGGAGAATTACTGATCCGAAAAGATATTTTGGATATTTTCAAGATCGTAAAATCATTAGGATTGATGCCTTCGATGATCAGCAATCTGAATCTGCTGGATGAAGATAAACTTCAGGCGATAATAGGATTGTCCCCTCATTCTGTAGGATGCAGCGTTTATTCTGCCAGGGCAGAATTGCATGACGCTATTACAACGGTCAAAGGTTCTTTTGAAAAATCAATCCATTCCATTCGTCAGCTTCGTTCTGCGGGAGTTCCTGTCATTATCAAAACACCTTTGATGCGCTCAACAGCTCCCTACTGGAAAGAGATCGAAAAGCTGGCTAAGGATTTAGATTGTGAATACCAGATGGATCTGGGTATCACAGCCAAGAATGATGGTGGTTTGTCCCCTTTAGCACAGCGTGTGGAGGATGAAGAGTTGTTAAAAGAGATTTATTCTTCCAGATTCTATAACCTTTTTTTGAATAATGAAGCTTTAGCTGATAATGTCCATGTTTCTCCTGAAGCCAATTTATGTGGAGCAGGGGCGGCAGGGTTAAGCATCGAACCTAGTGGAACGATTCATCCCTGTATTGGATTAAATATCCCCCTAGGGAAATATCCCGAAAAAAGTCTTTCCGATATTTGGTGTAATTCTCCATTTTTTAAGGATTTCGGTTCTATTAAACTCAAAGATATTCCGGAATGTGAAAAGTGTTCAAATTTTATATATTGCGTCAGGTGTCCCGGAGCCTGGCTCGCGGAACATGGAAATTTCCGCAAGCCTGCGCCTTATACTTGTAAGCTAGCCCGGATTTGGGCTAATGCCCGAAACTCTATGAAGAAAGGAGGTGAAAAAGATGAAACTAAAAGTAAATAGTAAGCATTATGTATTAAACGCTGATTGTGGTTGTACAAAGATTGTGACATACAGGTGTGGTATTATGTACCGCATGGGGTCTTAGTATTTCAATAACTTTATAGAATGAAAGCCTTATATATTTGTCAGAACGCGATAGGAGATATTATTGTTTCTTTGCCTTCGATTCATTTCTTGAAGGAGGAATGTAAAGATATTTCCTTAGATATTTGTATCAGTGAAAGTTATACGGATATTTTTCTGGCTGATATTCATATTAATTCAGTTATTGCTGTTCCCGAGGAATGGTATGAAATGAATACGGTGCTTCCAATAACGGATATAGTTTCTCATTTTACGAAACACTATGATCTAGTGGTGGATAGTATGTGCATTCCTCAGACTGCCGAATTAATAGAAAGGATTCATCCTAAAAAAGCTATTGGGATAGGTTTCACCGATGTCGTTCATGCCTATGATAACTATCTGACTCTGGAACAATGGGCAGCGTGGGATAATGGGGATCGAACGGCATCGTATTGCTTTGCGGATATTGTTCGACTTTATACAAATGTGTGTTCATTCAAAGAACCAAAACTTTATATTGTGGAAGCGGCTAAGAAACAGGGGCGTGAATGGATGGAGGAACATAATCCGGAACAGCGTTTTGTTATCGCACTGAATCCGGGGGCTGGCAGTGAAGCAAAGCGCTGGCCGATGTCTAACTTCATAGAATTGGCACAGAAGTTAAAAAAGAGGGGATTTCTGCCTTTATTTATCTTTGGCCCGAAGGAATTGTCCCTCTTTCAAGAATATTCTGAAAACTTAGCAAAAACAGGTTTTCTGATATTTCATTCAGCAACCTTTTCTATTCAGCTTCAGCCACTGGCTGGAATTTTAAATCAATGCGGACTGGTTATCAGTAATGATTGCGCAGTCATGCATGTAAGCGCGGCGATAGGACGGCCAACGGTTGGGATTTTTGGCCCATCCCGGAGTAGTATTTGGTTTCCTTATTCACGTGAAAAAAACAGAGTTGTTGAGAAAAATGTTCCTTGTAGAAAGAATTGCAATGGATTTTGTTCGCATTTTTCTTGTTTAACAGACATTCAATCTGAAGAAGTTCTTCAAGCTTCTTTAGAATTATTAGATTTATCTATTGATAGAAAATAAAAAATAGAGATGAATAATAATGAAGTGAAACCTCCTAAATGGATGAAGCATGTAATAGGTGTTATTGTGGCTTTTATGGGGCTCGGTGAATTAGATGACCAGCTAAGTCAAGGAATTACAAACAAGATCTACGGAATGTTTACTAGAAGACCTCGCTCTCGGAAGAAAAAATAGATTTCTTGCCAATTAGCACTGATGATTCTATTTATAGCATCGCATTACCCCGTATGGGGTTTCAGAATGGATCCCTGGGGGTAATAGATGAGATAATTTTATGCTTACTTTCCAACTTATCACACGTGTGTGATAAATTAAATTGGTCACATTGCCGCACCCTTCTTAAGGTGCAGAACAAAGACATATTACATTCGTTTGAAAAATAAAAACGGCCTCTGTTTGCACAGAAGCCGTTTTTACATTAGAAGTCAGAGGAGGTTATTCGCTCTTCTTTTCTTCTTCGGCCGGTTTTTGTTCGGGAGTTTCCAGAGCCTCGAAAGCGTGCTGGAGGGCTACGAGATCTTCACCGGGTTTGAGAGCGTCCAGAACGGCTTGTTCGGCCTGGAGCTGTTCAGGAGTGTAGTTGGCAGCCTTGATGGACAGACCGATACGACGTTCGGATTTGTCGATCTTGATGACACGGGCTGTGACTTCCTGACCGATCTTGAGGACGTTCTTGATGCGGTCCACGTGTTCTTCGCTCACCTGGGAGATATGAACGAGACCGTCGATTTCATTCTGCAGACCGATGAACGCGCCGAAGGAGGCGAGTTTGGTCACTTTACCGGTGATGAGGTCACCCACACGATAGAGTTGATCGATGTTGGCCCAAGGATCGGTCTCAAGCTGCTTGACACCCAGAGCGATACGCTGGTTGGCCTTGTCGATTTCGAGCACAACGGCTTCGACTTCGTCGCCCTTCTTGACGATTTCGGAAGGATGATTGATCTTGCGTGTCCAGGAGAGATCGGAGACATGGACCATGCCGTCCAGACCGTCTTCCAGTTCCACAAAGGCACCATAGCTGGTGAGGTTGCGGACTTTGCCCTTGATCTTGGTGCCCGGAGGATATTTCTCGGCGGCCAGTTCCCAGGGATTGGTTTCGAGCTGGCGGATGGAGAGGGAAATCTTTTGTTCTTCGCTGTTGGCGCCAATGACGACGGCTTCGATCTCTTGATCGAGCTTGAGGACGTCGGAGGCCTTGGCGATGCGTTTGGTCCAGGAGAATTCGGTCACATGGACCAGACCTTCCACACCGGGTTCGAGTTCGATGAACGCGCCGTAAGGAACGAGGTTGACGACCTTGCCCTTCACGCGAGAACCCACCGGATAGTTGATGGAGATCTGCTGCCAAGGATTGGCGAGTTTCTGTTTGAGACCGAGGCTGACCCGTTCTTTCTCACGGTTGATGTCCAGGACGACCACGTCGATGTCCTGACCGACCTTGAGAATCTCGCTGGGATGGTTGACACGGCCCCAGCTCATATCGGTGATATGAAGCAGACCGTCAATGCCGTTGAGGTCAATGAACGCACCGAAGTCGGTGATGTTCTTGACAGTACCCTTGCGGATGTCGCCGGGAGCCATTTCTTCGAGGAGCTTGGTGCGGCGTTCGCTGCGTTCCTGTTCCAGAAGTTCACGGCGGGAGAGAACGATGTTCTGACGATCTTGATTGATCTTAACGATTTTGAAATCAAATGTCTGGCCGACCAGGGCATTGAGATCCTTGGGCGGGATGATGTCAATTTGGCTGGTGGGCAGGAATGCCTCGATGCCGACGTTGATGATGAGACCGCCTTTGACGACGGATTTCACTTTGCCGCTGATGATGCCGCCTTCACTGCAGGCGGTCTGGATTCTTTCCCAGTTTTGTTTGAAGGCGACTTTCTTCTTGGAGAGGACGACATTGCCCTCTTTGTCTTCAAGACGTTCGATCAGAACATCTTCTTCATCACCGGGCTTAATATTTTCAGGGTCATCGAATTCAGTAATGGAGATGACACCTTCACTTTTATAACCAATGTCAACGAGGACTTCTTTGGGACGCACTTCGATGACATAACCTTTTACGATCTGGCCAGGAGCAAACGCCATAAAGGTGTGCTCCAGAGCTTCTTCCATATTGAAGGACATAGTTGAGGAATGCCGGATGTTATCCGGGGGAACGCCCTCAAGGCGTTCCGCTTGTTTTTTATTGTTGTGGCTTTGTTCAAAACTTGCTGAACGAAAGCCGATTTTATTTATTGTTTACGTTCCGCTTTGTCAGTGTGTTCCTCACACAGGGCAGCCGCACCAGCAAGCCGCCAAAAGCGAAGAAAAATTCTAATGAAAGTTCCACAAAAAGGCCAACTTATTTTTCTCGAAAAGTTAAAAAAAATGTGAAAGCCTCTATCGTTTTGGGTTGATTCCAGGGTGTTTTTCTAATAACATATACCTGTCCATGTCAAGGTGACTCGTCATCTTGAGTTGATAAAACTGATGATTCCAAGTGGGTTATCAGGGATTGAAATAAAACACTACACTTATCATATATGATGAAGAATTCTCGAGTGAGAGCTTTAGCGTTATTGGCCGTGCTGGTGACAGTGGGGGCTGGTACCGCTGGAGCGGTAGATTATTCCGCAGTCGTAAAATCCTTTAATCCGGCCAGTTATTGGCGGTTGGGAGAGACCAGCGGTACAACTGCAGTGGATGAGATCCGCGGTCGCAACGCGGTTTATACATCCAGCAGTGTGTTGGGTAAGACCGGTGCTATCGTGGGAGACAGCAATACAGCGGCCGGTTTCACCGGTGTGAAGTATGGAACTGAAGGCAATACGACTATGTTTGTGACTGACGGTATTGACCTCGGAACAATATCAGAAGCCACATTCCTGTGCTGGGTCAAAGTGGATGGTACTCAGGTTACACATACAGAATTACTTATGAATCGTCCCGGTGCAGGATCAGCTACTGGTTTGACAATCGTTGCCAACAACTGCCTGGGCTATCACTGGAATAACGCCAGTGCAACATATAATCATAACAGCGGTCTGGCTCTAATCCAGGGCGAATGGTGTATGGCGGCTTTGACAGTCACGCCTACAGCTGCGACTTTCTATCTGGGTGATTCCAAAGGAAATTTCTCCAAGGAATATTATGAGAACGAGCATGCCACAACGACACTTTCAACGGATTTTACCATAGGCGGCAGTCACGATAGCGATCGTTGTTTCAAAGGAGATCTGGACGAACTGGCGATATTTACCTACGCACTGAACGCAAACCAGATCGAGACAATTTACAGGACCGGTCTGAATAAGCCATTTCCGGTGACTTATGTGAACATTGTTCCTTCCAGCAATCCTTTTTACGAGGGTTTGGGAACTCTAACTGCTGAAGCTGATGGAGCACTACCGACTTATCAGTGGTATCTGAACGGAGAAGAGATCGCAGTCGGAAAAGACGGGACTATTTTCGGTATCATTGATCCCGGTGATTATACGGTGAAAGCCACTGCGGGCGGCGCGAGTGTGACCAGTCCCGTTTTTACGGTCCAACCCGCAAGCAAACCGATCTTTACATCTGTACCGACCGGCGGTGGTGAACGTTATCCGGGCGGACGTTTGAGTCTGGAAGGTTCGGCTGAAGGCAGTATGCCGATCTCTTATCAGTGGAAGCTGAACGGAAAGGCTATTGAAGGAGCTACCGGTAGAACATTGGATCTCGTCCTGACCGACAATGATTTTGGTGATTACACACTGGAAGCGACTAACGATGTAGGAGTTGCGGAAAGCAGAGCGGTCACTGTTATCAAAAAATCTTACGCGGCGGGTTCCTGGACAGAAGCCGTGATGAAGCGCAATCCTCTGGCGTTCTTCCGTTTTGACGATACGATCAATTCCTCCGCGGGATATCTGGATGACAAGGGAAATCCGGTCACAGGTTTTGTGACGGACTTTGCCGGTGGTCACACTGGTTACTACTATGATGTTTATGAAACAGACGTGGTAGATGGTGCTATCGCGCAGGATTCCAGCAAAGCGATCCGTTTTAACGGCTATTCTTATGTGGGGACCCGTCTTCAGTTGAACAACATGGCCAAGAGCGGCTTTACGACCATGGGCTGGGTCAGACGAGATTCCGATCTGGGATCCTTTACGACCCGCGCCGGTTATTTTGGTCAGAACGACTTGAATGAGTTCGGCGATGGCAATGATACGGAAACCATAGAATGCTGGTGTGCTGGTATTGGGAATATTAAGGTCAAACATGGCTTTGTGGATAAGAGATGGAGTATGATCGCTCTGACGTATGATGGTTCTACACTGATCCTTTACATCAATGGTAAAGAAGTTGGAACCAAAACAGGTACGCTGAGTGCTTCTGCCGGTACCGGCTATTACTTTAATGTCGGCGGCGGCGGTATTTTCAATAATCCCGAAACCAATATGGATTATTTCATGGGGGATATTGATGAGATCGCGATGTTTGACACATGCATGACCGCGGACGATATCCAGGAATTCTACTTCAAGGGATTCTATGGTCCGGGATCAGCACCTGAAATCACCATTCAGCCGACAGACGTAGAATCTTATGAAAATCCTGATGCCACATGGACTATG
>Ga0265298_10006326_pt1 | contig 14654 bp, 14 predicted proteins | sample AusTroGonzalo_MG_3_FD_193486 | JGI IMG/M metagenome (GOLD analysis project Ga0265298, IMG submission 193486) | Bovine rumen microbial communities from tropical cattle in Woodstock, Queensland, Australia - Gonzalo_01 | ecosystem: Host-associated > Mammals > Digestive system > Stomach > Rumen ... | reverse complement strand
GCTTGAACACCAGGTCCTTGCACCAGTCCATGAGCGGGATGCGGATACCCACGGAACCGTCCTCGGCCACGGCGTTGTACGCCAGGTGCCAGCGGTCCCCGGGAGCGCCGGGTTCCCCGGCCTGGGCCTCGGGGTAGATGATGGTCATGGGGGCGTCGTTCACCTCAACCAGGTCTACGGCGATGGACGGGATCTCCTTCACGTACTTGGCCACCATGTCCAGATTGCAGGCCAGGAGCACCAGGGACTTGGAATCGGCCCTTTTCTTGATGTCAAAAATTCTGGCCACGGCTTCGGGGTTGGTGGCGTCGCAGCCCAGGCCCCACACGGTGTCGGTGGGGTAGAGGATGGTACCTCCTTCGCGCAGGACGCGGAGGGCCTCACTTTGTATCTCTTGCGGCTTCATAATACGTAGCAATCACAGGGAAATGGTCGGAATAGGTGGCCTCCCCCACCTCATAGGAAACGGCGTGGAGGTCTTTGGGGTAAAGGATGTAGTCAATGCGAAGGAAAGGCCAAAGAGCACGGTAGGTGGCGCCAAAGCCTTTGCCAGCCTTCACGAAACTGTCGTGCCGGCCGCGCAAAAGACGGAAGTAAGTGTAGGAGAGAGGGGTGTCGTTGAAGTCTCCCAGCACCAGGGAGCGCACGGAGGCGGCGTTCACGCTCTTGAGAACGTGGGCCACCTGGCGCGGCCGTTCCCGGATGGATCGGCGCATCTTGAGGCCGGTTTCTTCGCGGAAGACATCGTCCCGGAGGCCTTTGACCAATCGGCCCAAAGAGATGTTGTAACTCTCGAAATGGCAATTGAAAATGCGCACCGTACTGTTGTCCAACGCCACATCGGTCCAGATGGCCATGTTGGTGGACTTTTCGAAGACCTCTTTTCCGCGGCCCACCACGGGACGGCGGCTCAGGGTGAGGTTGCCCGCGTGACCGCTTTTGCCGGTAAGTACGTAATACTCCGCCTTATAGCCCGGAAAATGCTGATGCAGCCAGCGGTCCATGTTGATCTTGGACGGAAGGTAGAACTCCTGCAGGCAGATGATGTCGGCATCCTGGCGCATGAGGTAGGCGCTCACGGAATCGGCCAGTTCGGCCCTGTCCTGCTCTTTGTCGGCATGGGCAAAAAGGCCGACGTTGTAGGAGACCACCTTGAGCGAAGGGGTGCCTTCGACGGTTTTCCAGTGGGGCTGGTAATATCGGCCTGCAAAGAAGAAGGACGGCAGCAAAACCGCCAGCAGGAGGCCTTTCATGGAGGAACGGCGGACCAGGGCCCATATGAAAAGCCCGAACGTAATCACCAGAAAGACGGGATACAGCAGGCCGAAAAGGGTGAAAAACCAGAACTTGGCGGGATCGAAGACGACGGAGCAATAGCTAAGCGCCAGCAGTACCGCCATCACCACGGATACGGTACCAAAGGAAAGGCGCGAAAGCCAATGCCGTTTCTTCTTCTCTGCCATTTACCAGCTTCTATACAGTTTGCCAGTCTTTTTCCAGTAACGGATGAGGAGCCAGCCAAAGAGGGCGCCGCCCAGATGGGCAAAATGGGCCACACCAACCTGAGTACCGGAAATTCCGGTAAACAGTTCAATGGCTATGAAAATGATGACCCACCACTTGGCGTTGAGCGTAATGGGCGGGAAAATGAGGGTGAGCTTTGCCTCGGGGTACAGCATGGCAAAAGCCACCAGCACACCGTAGATGGCGCCCGAAGCTCCCACCATGGGCGTATACATGGCCGTGGTGATGCTGCCGCCCAGGTACTTGATTTCCAGCCATTCCACGCAGGTGTGGAAGGCCACGGCGCCCAGGCCCGTCATGAAGTAGAATATCAAGTACTTCTTGGTTCCCAGCACCCTTTCCACCACCATACCGAACATGACCAGGGAGTACATATTGAAGAAAATATGCCACCAGCCGCCGTGCATGAACATATGGGTGACGGGCTGCCACCAGCGGAAGAACGGGGACGCCGGGTAAAACATGGCGAAGGTGCCCACCATGAATTCCTCGTTGATGAGCGAGGCGATGAACATGATCACGTTCACCAGCAGGAGGTTCCGGGTTACCGGAGGCATATTCTGAAAAAAGTTGCCGTTGTTTGCCATATTAGAATCTCTTTTCCAGTTCATCGGCCCCTATGATGGCAAGGATGCGTTTGCCGGCCGATGTAAATTCGGGGTTCTCGCTCTGGAGAAGGGCGTCTACCAGCCGCTGGGCCTCCAGAGGGGAAGTAATAGTTCGGGCGCTGCAGGCACCCAGGACGGCGAATTTCTGCGCCAGGTTCTGTTCCATGACACCCGGCAGCGCACCGTTTTCGTCTTTGAGGATGAGGAGGACATCGGCCATAAGGGTCTCTACCTCCCCTTGCTGGGCACTATAGCCTTCCGGCACGCCGCTCACCACCACGGTGTCGTTGCCGAAGGGCTGGATGTCGAAGCCCAGGTTCCTGAGGAGTTCCTGGTGCTCTTCTATGAGCAGGCGGCCTTCCACGCCCACGGGCACCTGCACGGGGAACAGGGCGGCCTGAGAAACGTGAGCGTTGGCGGTAAGGGCCTTGAGGAAGCGGTCATGTAACAGGCGCTCCTGAGCACGGCGGATGTTCACCGCCAGGATGCCTCCGGCGCTCTGCGTAAGGATATACTTGCCCTGGACAATCAGAATCTGCGAAGTGGGAAGGGTCCGGTCCTCGAACAAAGCACCGTAGTTCTGGTTCTTGTCCACATGGGACGAATAGTCAACTTGTTTAGGTTGTTTAGGCTCTGCATACGGACCAAGGTCTTCAAAAGGATTGAAGTCCAGGTCCACCCCGACGGTAGGGACGCTGGAGGGCCGATATTCCTCGAAGCGGGTGCCGATGACAGGAATCTCGCGGGCCTCGGGGTTGTCAAATTCGATGGAACCGGCCACGCCCACCTTACCCAGGGCCTCCTTCACCGCCGCGAAAACCGTCTGGAAGAGGATCTGGTCCTCTTCAAACTTGATCTCCGCCTTGGTGGGGTGGATGTTCACATCCACGGTAGAGGGGTCTACGTCCAGATAGATGAAATAAGACGGGGTATAACCTTCCGGTATCAGGTTCTCGTAGGCCTTCATCACGGCCTTGTGCAGCAGCGGGCTGCGGAAGTATCGGCCGTTGACAAAGAAGAACTGATTTCCCAGGGTCTTGCGGGAGCTTTCGGGCTTGCCGATATATCCTTGCAGGCTGGCAATGGAGGTGCTGGCCTCAATGTCTACGATATCCCCTACGATGGCGGGTCCCAGCAAATCCTGGATACGGAACTTGTGGCTGGGAGCGGGCTTGACCACATGGATGTCCTTGCCGTTGTGCGTGAGGGTGAAGGCGATATCCGGTCGTGTAAGGGCCACGCGCTGGAATTCTTCCACGATATGCCGGAGCTCAACGTTGTCACTCTTTAGGAATTTCCGGCGGGCGGGGATGTTGTAGAAGAGATTGCGGACGGCGATGTTGGTGCCCACCGGGCAGGAAACCTCCCGCGTACCTTTGTTCTCCGAGGCGGCCATGGTAACCTCTACGCCCAGCTCCGCATCGGCCTGACGCGTACGCAGGGTGACTTCGGCCACCGCCACGATGGAAGCAAGTGCCTCTCCGCGGAAGCCGAAGGTGAGGATGTGGTGCAGGTCTTCGGCCGATGCCAGCTTGGACGTCGCGTGCCGCTCAAAGCACAGCACGGCGTCGTCCGGCGTCATGCCGCAGCCGTTGTCGATGACCTGGATGAGCGTACGCCCGGCATCGGCCACCACTACCTTGATGTCCGTCGCGTCGGCGTCCACTGCATTTTCCATAAGCTCCTTGACCACGGAAGCGGGGCGTTGCACCACCTCGCCCGCCGCAATCATGTCTGCGATATTTTTAGGTAAGATCCTAAGTTCCATTAGAGCATCTCAAAGAATTTGGCCATGTAGATGAGGACCACCACTATCAGGACCAGGGTGACCAGGGTGATGATGGTGTGGGCCTTGCCCATGGAAGAGCGGGTGCGCTGGTAATTACCGTTGCGGAAAGCACCCCGCAGGCTGCTGCCGGGCACATACTCTCCACTTTCACGGGCTTTTTCGTTGGTTCCGTCCACGTCTCCGAACATCTGGCGCCGCTTTTCTTCCTCGGGGTCGTAATAGCGGGGCTTGTAGTTGAATACCCGGTGCGGCTGGTTGCCGAAAAACCCGAAATTGAACAAACTGGCCATAAAGCAATTCTTTAGCTTACAAATGTACCAAAAAATTGCTTTAAGTGCAAGGCGTCAGGCCTTCAGGGCCCGCATGGCGTTAAGGACGGCCAGGACGGTGACGCCTACGTCGGCGAAAACAGCCATCCACATAGTGGCAATTCCCAGGGCGGCCAGTACCAGAACCAGTACCTTAATGCCGATGGCGAAGACAATGTTCTGCTTGGCGATGCGAAGGGTACGGCGGGCGATCTTGATGGCCGTGGCTATCTTGGAAGGCTTGTCGTCCATGAGCACCACGTCGGCTGCCTCGATGGCGGCGTCGGAACCCAGGGCGCCCATGGCGATGCCCACATCGGCCCGGGTCAATACCGGAGCATCGTTGATACCGTCTCCCACGAAGGCCAGGGTGCCTTCCTTAAGCAGTTTCTCTACTTCGCTTACCTTATCGGCAGGCAGCAGCTGGGCGTGATATTCGTCCACACGCAGGGTCTGGGCTACGACGGCGGCAACGCTCTCCTGATCTCCCGTGAGCATGACGGTCTTGTTCACGCCGACAGCTTTGAGCGCCTGGATGCCTTTGGCGGAATCGGCCTTGATGCGGTCGCTGATGACCACATGTCCGGCGTAGGTTCCGTCGATGGCCACATGGATGATGGTGCCGTTGTGTTCGCAGGGATGCCAGGCGGCGCCTTCGGCCTCCATGAGTTTGCTGTTGCCCACGGCCACGCGCTTGCCGTTGACGGTGGCGATGACACCATGGCCGGCGGTTTCCTCTATGCCTTCCACTTTGCAGTCATCGGCCTCGTTGGGGTAGGCGTTTCTCAGCGCCATGGCAATGGGATGCGTGGAGTGGCGCTCCACATGGGCGGCCAGGTGCAGGAGTTCCTGCTGGTCAATGACTTCCGGATGAACGGCCGTCACTTCAAACACGCCTTCGGTGAGGGTGCCGGTCTTATCGAAAACTACGGTCTTTACTTTAGCCAGGGTGTCCACCAGGTTGGAGCCCTTGATAAGGATACCCTTGCGGGAAGCGCCTCCCAGGCCACCGAAGAAGGTGAGCGGGACGGAGATGACCAGGGCGCAAGGGCAGGATACCACCAGGAACATGAGGCCCCTGTAAATCCACGTAGCCCATTCGCCGGTGATGAGGCCGGGAACCATGGCTATGAGAACGGCCAGCGCCACCACAATGGGCGTATACACGCGGGCAAACTTGGTAATGAAGCTCTCGCTCCTGGATTTGGCCGATGCGGCATTCTCCACCAGATCCAGAATCTTGGCGGCAGTGGACTCGCCGAAGGCCTTGGTGGTACGGACGCGCAGCACGCCGCTCAGATTTACGCACCCGGAGAGGATTTCGTCGCCCTCGTGGATGCTGCGGGGGATGCTTTCGCCGGTGAGGGCTACGGTGTCCAGATTGGAATGACCTTCCAGGACCACACCGTCCATCGGCACTTTTTCGCCAGGCTGGATAAGGATGATTTCGCCCACCGCAACTTCGTCGGGCTTTACGGTTTCAATCTTACCGTCGCGCTCTACATGCGCGGTGTCGGGGCGGATGTCCATCAGATGCGAGATGCTCTTGCGGCTGCGGCCTTCGGCCATCTCCTCAAAGAGTTCGCCCACCTGGAAGAACAGCATGACAAAGACGGCCTCGGGGAACTGGGTCTCGGCCCCCGGCATGAAGCCGATGCCCAGAGCACCCAGCGTGGCTACGCTCATGAGGAAGTCTTCGCTCAGGGCCTCGCCGTGGATGAGCCCTTCGGCAGCCTCCTTGAGGGTGTCCCAACCCACCACCAGATAGGGCACCAGGAACAGCAGCAGATACTGCCAGGTGGCCCAGTCGGTCTTCTTTTCAATGATTACGGCAACGCCCAGAAGGACGGCGGCGACAATAATCTTGAGCAGTCGGCCATGACCTTCTTCCTCCTCATGGTGATGGTGGTGATGCTCGTGCTCGTGATGATGTTCGTGATGGTGCTCGTGCTCATGTTCGTGGCACTCGCATTCGTGATGATGAGTATGTTCGTGTTTTTCCATGGTCTATACCTTTAACTGCTGCAAAGGTACGGACCCATCCGTGCAACCCAGTTGCGAACTTATTTCCGTGCAAGTCTTACCGTGCCTACGGCCAAAAGAATCTGGGCCACTACGTAAGTGGTCATGATTACAAACTCCCGCAGGGCGAAATCAACGACACCGAAGGTACCTGCGGCAATCAGGCAGTCGGAGAAAGTGAACAGCAAGGCACCAATGAAGAGGATGACCCAGGTGCCCTTGTCCTTCATGCGGACCAGACCGCAGAAGGTACTGAACAGAAGCAGAGTCAGCATAAAGCCATAGACGGCCATGGGGGGCAGCAGTTCTCCGCTGACATGGAGTAACTTGACAAGCCCGAACACCATGCCCAGCATGGCCACGATACCAACTACCCAGCCCATCCAGGGCATCCTTTTCCAGGATTCGCCTCCAAAGATACTCACATAAAAGATATGGCCGATGAGGAAGGCGCCTATGCCCCCCGCGAACAGCGGGAAAGCGCCGCTGAGCAGGCAGATGTCACCCGCGCAGCCGAAGAGCTCGGCACAAATGAGCAGCGTCAGTTTCCGGCCGTCCAGCCTGTGATTCAAGGCATAGACAAGGACACTCGCCGCCAGCAGCGGCATGATGGCGGGCTTTACGGCCGAGGCCAGCGCTTCATTTCCCATAAAGCGTCCGGCCCAGTTAAGCAGGGTCACGACGACAAAAAACAGGGCGGGGATGTTCCGTTTCATAAGGCTATTGCATAAAATGTAAATAGACTGCTTCTACCGCGGTAACGGCGGCGGTTTCCGTCCGGAGGCGGGAATTCCCCAGATGGATGGGGATGTAGCCATTTTTCAAGGCCAGCTGCGCCTCTTCCTGCGAGAAGTCCCCTTCCGGGCCGATGAGGACGGTGATATCGCAGATTTCGTCAAGATCGGCCTTCTTCAAAGCATCCTTGATGCTGGTGCGAAGCGTTTCTTCTTCGAAACAATAGGCGATGAGTTTGAGAGATGCCCGGTCGGTGCCGGGCATGACGAGGAAGTCCTTCACGGTCACAGGCTCCGCAATCTCGGGAATGCGGGCCTTGAGGGACTGTTTGGTGGCGGAGAGGGCTATGCGCTGGGCGCGTTCGGTCTTGTAGACCTTGCGCTCCGAATGATCCCCGATAAGCGGCACAATGCGGTCTACGCCCAGTTCGGTGGCCTTTTCCACGAACCACTCGAAGCGGTCGTTGTTCTTGGTGGGGCAGCAGCCTATGGTGAGGCGGTAGGGGTGCGCCCCCCAATCGGCCTCTTCGGAGAGAATCTCTGCTTCGGCGCCCTTGGGGTTGTCCAGCGTGAGGCGGCAATGATACAACGTCCCCTGCCCGTCAATCACATCCACAGCGTCCCCGGCGCGGTGCCGCAGCACCCGCACACAGTGTCCGCTCTCCTCCGCATCCAGCCGGCAGTGCCGCCCGCTCACCTCATATGCATAAAACAGTTCCATCCTTACAAAGATACGATTTTTTTTCTAACCGCTAACAGACACATTCAAAACGGCCTGTCCTCGTTTCCATCCTTCGTTTTGAAGAAACAAATAGCTGATAATAACCGCATTACTTCGTTCTTATTATAGCTTGTTTTCCCCCCTTCAAAGAATGCTTTTTGCTGGAGATAAGAGAACCGTCAACAAGTATTAAGAATAGATATTTTTCTATTCTTTGATTTGCTTTTTAGTAGAAATATATCTATTTTTGTTCGCCTATGAAGTATGACGAAATCCACCGGCTCATCAAAATGAAGGGCTGGGAGGTCGTAAGGCAATCCGGAAGCCACGTAATTTACCGGAAGGGAACCAGGACATACCCAGTCCCTTACCACCAAGGAAAAGAGTTGGGTAGAGGCCTGGAGTGTAAAATCAAAAAGGAAATGCATTTGGTATGACAAAGATTGACGCAATCATTGAACGGGCAAAAGATGGAACCTATACCGTATACTGTAAATCAGATATCTTTTCCGGAGCGGGAGCTACCATTGAGGAGGCTAAGCAGGATATGCTCCGCCAGATGGATTTCTATAAAGAAACGGCGAAGGCAGAAGGGTTCAAATACCCCGCCTATCTGGACGGAGAATACGAACTCTCCTACGAACTGGATATGCCCAGCCTGCTGAAATACTATGTGGACGCCGGTATTTTTTCTCTTGCCGGCGTAGCCCAAATGACCGGAATCAACCAGAAACAACTCTGGTCCTACCTCAACGGCATCAAGCCCCGGAAAGCCCAGGCACAAAGAATGGAGAACGGATTTCGCAAACTGAGGGAAGACCTGGACGCGGTATTTGCATAAATGACAATACAAGCACTGACCGACTTGTTAATCCCGCGTACGTGCCTGGTGTGCGGCCGGATACTCGGAGCACGGGAAAAACACCTTTGTATCTGGTGTGAGGAAGACCTCCCTCTTACCTACTACTGGGAACAGGTGCATAATCCTATGGCCGACGAATTCAACGCTCTGCTGGAGCGTTATCGGCCAAACGACGGCTCCATGCCTTACATATTTGCCGCCGCCCTGCTGTTTTATCATCATGAGAATCCCTACAAACAGATTCCCCGAGCACTGAAATACGGAGGAAATCTTTCCGCGGGCCGTTTTTTCGCAGCACAGATGGGCCGATACTTAGCATCGGCAAAGCAGTTTAAAGATATAGACCTGGTTATTCCCGTACCCCTCCATTGGTATCGGAAATGGCGACGCGGATATAACCAAGCCGAAGTAATCGCAAAAGAACTGGCCGCAGCGCTAGGTGCCAGATTAGGGAAAGACATCCTCTGCCGTGTTCGCCGCACGCGTACCCAGACCCGGTTAGACGCAGAGACACGCCTGAAGAATGTAGCGAATGTCTTCCGAATTCGCCATCGCCCTTCAGCAACCCATCATATTTTAATCGTTGATGATACTTTCACTACGGGCGCCACATTGTCGGCCTGTTTTTCGGTCCTGCGTTCCGCACTAGGCCCGGACGTCCGAATCTCGGTTGCCACGCTTTCGGTGGTACAGAACTAGTCTCCGTAGGGATTCTGATCCTTCCATTCGCGGAGTTCGTCTCCGTGGGCCAAGACGCAGTGCTTGTATATAAAGTCTTTGCGGTCCTTTTCCAGGGCATTCCACCAGACGGTGCAGGCAGGATAGTGGGCCAGGGATTCATCGGCCTTGGGGTCCGTCTTTTTGAGGCCCTTGAGGGCAATGCGCTCTTTCTCCGCTACCGGGAGGGAAGACCACCATATTTCAAGATCTACGTTCTCCATAATGTAATCTCCTTTGCACAAAGATAGCTATTTTTTGTTACAGTAGATGTCACCGGGACTTTGACTTTTCCTACAAAATCTTATCTTTGTACGGCTTTTTCCCGCAACACCTATGAAAAAACACATTCGTCCCCTCTTTCCGGCTCTCCTGATCCTTCTGGCGGCCTGTGGCAGAGTGCAGCCTGTCACCCCTACCGACCGGCCCTGCGCCTTCGTCCAGGAAGGCGTCCAACGATTTGAAGCATGGGAAAGCAACCCGGCTTCCATCCCGGTCGCCTTCATCTACGACAAGCAGGAACACACCGGACTGGACGGACTGGAACTCCTCGCCCAAGACACCCGTACTACTGCGGCCGGACGTTCGGTGACGGCCCGTTTCCGTTTGGATGACAATGTGGAAGTCCGTGTGGAAGCCGCCCTCAACGGAGAATTTGGTGAAACGGAATATACCGTCTGGTTCGAAAACAAGGGCACAACCCCCAGCGCCGAACTGACCGGCCTCCGCAGCGTGGTCACAAGTTTCACGGGTGCAGATCCGGAGCTGCGTGGCTGCCTGGGTGACCACGTCAACCGCTATGCCGACTACGACACGTCCCTGCGGGATACGACCGTCTCCTTTATCTCCACCAACGGCCGGGCCACGCATGTCGTCTTCCCTTATTTCGACCTGGTGCATGGCGATGGCGGAACCCTGCTCGCCCTGGGCTGGGCCGGCACATGGCAGGCGGAATTCCAGTCCGAGGGTACGCAAACCCGCTGGACCGCATCCAATTGCAACAACTTTGACTCCGTCCTCCTGCCGGGCGAGAAGATTCGCACGGCCCTGGTAGTCATGTTACCTTACCGCGGCCGTAACCGGGACGAAGCCTCCAACCTCTGGCGTGAATGGTTCCTTAAATACAACCTGCCCAAGGCAGATGCCGAGGGCCACGACATCCGCCCTTTCTCCACCGCCTGCTTTGCTTCCGACACGGGCCTTCCCAACTCGGACGGGTCCATTTCGGAGCGCTTCTATACCTGGAAACGGACCCTCGAACGCCTGGTCTACGAAGACGTCGTTCCGGACTTCCGCTGGTTCGACGCCGGCTGGTATTTTGACCCGCGCGGCCATACCGTCCCCAAGGACTGGTTCGGCACCGTCGGATCCTGGGAACTGGACACCGTCAAATGGCCCGGCAAAACCTTCGCCGAGTCCAACGAGGCCTGCCATAAGGCGGGCATGAAGGTCCTGGCCTGGTTTGAGCCGGAAAGCGTCTGCGACGTGGAAGACCTCCAGGCCAACTACGGTTACAATCCCGAGTGGGCCGATAATTACCGGCGCAACCGCTACACCAGCAACCTGGGCATCCGCGAATGCCTCGAATGGACGCTCGGACGCATCACGAAGATGATGGGCGAGAATGACGTGGACCTGTACCGCGAAGACAATAATTCCGATCCGGTCAAAGCCTGGGGCGCCTTCGACGCCAGGACTGCAGAAGCGACCGGACTGCCCCGCACAGGCATTTCGGAGAACCTGGCCATCCAGGGGCATTATGAACTCTGGGACCGCATCCTTGCCTTCTGTGCAGCCAACGGCAAATGCACTTACATTGACAACTGCGCCTCGGGCGGCGGCCGCAACGACATCGAATCCCTGCGCCGCAGCCTGCCTTTCATGCGCAGCGACTATGACCGGACCACGACGGGCCTGCGCCTCTCCATGACCTGGTCCTACTGCCGCTGGGTCCCTTTCCACGGCGCCAACACCAAGGAGTCCGAAAACCAACTGGATCCCGGCATTGCCGGCGGCAGTACCTTCTACATTACCCGCGCCTCCTGGCTGCCGGTCTATAACCTGTCGGAGCAGTTCACGCACGACGTGGAGTTGGACTACGACCGCGTGCGCGCCACTTTCGGCGAATGGAAGAAGTACCGGCACCTCCTGGTCCAGGACTTCCACCCCCTAACGCCCTGGCACGGTCCGGAAGACACCTCCGGCTGGACCGCGTTCGTCTGGCATGACCGCAAGACCGGTGAAGCCGTCCTCGAAGCTTTCCGGCAGGAGACTTGTCCCGAGGCGGATTATACCGCCCGGATGCCCTTCCTGGAGCCCGGAAAAACGTACACGCTCACAAATGAAGATACGGGAGAAGTTCGAAATCTGACCGGCTCTGCGCTGGCCTCAGATGGCCTGGCCCTGAGCCTCGACACACCCAAATCATCCGCCGTCTGGCATATCCTACCTGCTGAATAACCTATGAAAAAGAACCTCGTTCTGGTCGCCGTCCTGCTGCTTGCAGCGGCCGCCTGCACATTCAAGAAGGCACCAGAGTATCATGTCTGCGCCTATGTCTGGCCTTCCTGCCACGATGACTCTCTCGCCCACCAATGGCTCTGGGCCGATGGAGAGGGCGAATGGGAAGTCATCCGAAAGGGAAATCCCCGTTTTGAAGGCCACTACCAGCCCAAGCGCCCGCTCTGGGGCTATGAACTGGACGATGACCCTGTCGTGGTGGAAAAATGGATTCAGACGGCCCTCAAATACGGCGTCAATACCTTCATTTATGACTGGTACTGGTACAACGCTCCTGACGGTTATAGCGGCCCCTATCTGGAGGACGCGCTGGACAACGGCTTCCTCAAGGCCCCGTCCAACCGGAAGATGAACTTCTTCCTGATGTACGCCAACCACGACGTGAAATACAGCTACTGGAACTACCACAAATGGGGTCCCGACGCCGATTCGCTGCTCTTCAACCCCCGAATCGGCATGGTCGACTGGAAGAAGCTCGTGGACCGCGTCATCACGCAGTATTTCCACCTGCCCAACTATACCAAGATTGACGGCTGCCCGGTATTCGCCATGTTTAACGCCGAAATCTTCAAGCAGGGCTTCTCCTCCGAGGAAGAGGCTGCCGAAGCAATGGCCTATTTCCGGGCAGAGGTGAAAAAGGCTGGCTTCCCCGATCTCTGGCTCCAGCTCACACCCGGCGACGGCAATTATCTGGTCCGTACGGACCCCGAAATCATAAAGGGAGATATCAAGAAACTGGGGATCAACAGCATCGCCTGTTACAACATGGGCGGCTTCAACACCGACTATGCGCAGCACTGCGCCAATTCAGTGACCATTCGCGACCAGGCAACAGAAATAATCGACATCCCTATCTTCCCCACGGTTTCCATCGGCTGGGACGACACGCCCCGCTACCCTCGCAAGGGCGCCGAAAAAGTGACGCAGGACAACCATACCCCCGAGGTGTTCGAGCAGTATCTCCGCATCGCGAAGGACTATGCCGACACACATGCTGACACCCAGCCCAAATTCGTCATGGTAAACGCATGGAACGAGTGGGTCGAAGGAAGCTATCTCCTCCCCGACGAGGTCTGGGGCTTCTCCTGGCTGGAAGCGGTCCGGAACGTTTTCCAGCGTTAGCAATACATGCCGCCATTGACGGCAATTACCTGACCGGACACATAGGAGGAGAGGTCGGAACCCAGGTAGAGGGCCGTGTTGGCAATCTCCTCTACGGTAGCGCCGCGCTTGAGCGGAATGAGCTTGATGAACTCGTCCTTCACGGCCTGGGGCAGGACCTCGGTCATTTCGGTGATCACATAGCCCGGGGCGATGGCGTTGGCACGGATGCCACGGGGACCCATCTCCTTAGCCACGGACTTGGCCATGGCAATGAGGCCGGCCTTGGAGGCGGAGTAATTCACCTGGCCGGGGTTGCCGGTCTGGCCGGCGATGGAGGCCATGTTGATGATGCTGCCGCTCTTCTGACGGGCCATGATGGGCACGACGGCGTGCAGGAAGTTGAAGGCCGATTTCATATTGACGGCGATGACGGCGTCCCACTGGGCTTCCGCCATGCGCATCACCAGGCCGTCCTTGGTAATACCTGCGTTGTTGACCAGGATATCGATGCGGCCGAACTCCTTTTCAATCTCGGCCACTACAGTCTGCGTTTCTTCGAAATTGGCGGCGTTGGAGGCATAGGCCTTCACCTTATGGCCGAAAGCGGCGATTTCCTTCACCGTCTCTTCGGCGGCTTCGTTGATGACCAGGTCCGTAAAGGCGACATCGGCCCCCTCAGAGGCAAACTTGAGGGCGATGGCCTTGCCGATTCCGCGTGCTGCGCCCGTGATGAGCGCTACTTTTCCGTCTAAAAGTCCCATTATCTGATTCTCTTTTGAATTTTAGCAACAACAGTGATGAGCAGGGAGCCCAGGACACCGGCAGTGAGGGATCCCAGCAGGATGGCAATTTTACCGGCATCCCGCAGGTGCTGCGTAACGGCCGGGTCAATGTCCGGGGCCGCAAAGGACAGGGTGTCCACAAAGATGCTCATAGTAAAGCCGATACCGCCCAGGCAGGCCACGGCAAAGAGCATGGGCCAGGTGGCGCGGGAAGGCATGGCGCCAATCTTGAACTTGATGGCCAGCCAGGAAGCCAGGGTGATACCCAGCGGCTTGCCCAGCACCAGGCCCAGGAAGATACCCAGACCCACGCTGCCCAGCACAGGATCGATGGCCTTGAAGATGTTGAAATAGGACGGGTCCGTGATTTCCACACCGGCATTGGCCAGGGCGAAGATGGGCATGATGGCGAAGTTCACGACGGGATTGAGACTATGTTCCAGCCGGTAGGACGGCGGGATGGTCTTCTTGGTGAGGCTGCTCAGGCGGCGGAGGTAGTGACGCTCGGGACCGTTGGGGAAATCCTCGTAGGTGTGCACCTGCTCGGCTTCCAGCAGACCATCGTACAGGATCTTGGCACGGCGGTGGAACTTGGCCTTGTTGTAGCGGGCGTCCATGGGGATGAGCATAGCGATGACCACACCCGTCATGGTAGCGTGGATGCCGCTGTAGTAGAACAGGAACCACACGATGACGGCCGGAACCACATAATAGGCAATCCGCTTTTCTCCCAGTTTCTTCATAAGGGCCACGAACATGATGACCACGATGGCCACGGCCAGCAGGGGCAGGTTGATGTTTCCACCGTAGAACAGGGCCACCACCAGGATGGCGATGAGATCGTCGGCAATGGCCAGGGCCGTGAGGAACACCTTGAGCGAAATGGGTACCTTGTCTCCCAGGATGGAGAGGATACCCACGGCAAAGGCAATATCCGTCGCGGTGGGGATACCCCAACCGGAA
>Ga0265298_10006323_pt1 | contig 14656 bp, 11 predicted proteins | sample AusTroGonzalo_MG_3_FD_193486 | JGI IMG/M metagenome (GOLD analysis project Ga0265298, IMG submission 193486) | Bovine rumen microbial communities from tropical cattle in Woodstock, Queensland, Australia - Gonzalo_01 | ecosystem: Host-associated > Mammals > Digestive system > Stomach > Rumen ... | reverse complement strand
CCTTGTAGGTTTTGGTCTTTCCGTAGGGAATCTTCATGGTGGCTTCCAGAACTTTCGTCTGGAATTCGGTGCCGTAAATTTTTATGGGAATACTGAATTTTTTCAGCTTGCCGCTCAGGTAAAGGTTCAGTTCCTTAATGGCACTGTGGTAAACTTGCGCGGTCCGTCCCCGGACTTTACCTTCGGCCTCCGGTTCGGCGTAGGCACATGCCTTTGGACTGCCAGGGTTGGCTCCGCCTTGGAATTCCAGACCACAAAGCTTAACCCCTTCAAAGGTGAAGGTCCATTGTCCCCACGCATTGCGGTGATAGACCGTAGTAAATCGGGGATTGTCGAATTTCATACCCTAAATATATATTCAAAATTTGCTATATTGGCAGCGTTAAAATTTTAACAAGGAATAAAAATGCGTTCTTTTAAATTGATTTCTCGGGGTGTGGCTGCGGTTCTGTTGATGACCGCCTTTGCCTCTGCCCAGTTGATGAATGGCAAGAGCTTTGACGTGATTCGCGTGGAAAAGGTGGGTATTTCGGCGGGTAAAATTGACAGCCTGGCCAAGATGCTTGGGGAACAGCAGTTCCGCGGCAAAAAGCTCAACGACGAGATGATGACCCAGTTGCGCTATGCCGTTATTGACAACCTGGTGGGTCAAGAACTGATTAAGTTGGAATGCAAAAAGCAGGGAATCAAGGTCCCCGCCGCCAAGGTAGACAGTGTTGCCACCCTCTTCAAGGCCCAGTTTGGGAGTGAAGCCAATTTCCAGGCCGAACTGAAGAAGTCCAACACCACCATGGCCCAGTTCAAGGAAAAGATTGAGGACCAGCTCAAGAGCGAAATCATCTTGGAAAAGAAGGTCCCGTACCCTGCCGAACCCACCGAAAAGCAGCGCCAGGCTTTCTGGGAACTGAACAAGAGCAAGGTGGCGGTTAACGATACCGTTAGTGGTGCCCGCATATTTATCAGCACCAAGGGCAAGAAGGCCCAGGAAATCAACGATGCCAAGGACATGCTCAAGGGACTTGCTGCCCAGGTCCGTAGCAAGAAGGCCACTTTTGCCCAGCTGGCCGCTATTTACAGTGATGACCCCGAAGCCAAGAAGACCGGTGGCGTCATGAGCAAGTTCGTTGCTAAGAGCAAGGGTGACGGCTATGTGAAGGCCATTGCCAAGATGAACGTGGGTGACATTTCCGATATCATCAACGAGAAGGACGGCATCAGCATCTTTATGCTTACCGAAAAGAACGACGGCAAGTACGAGAGCTACAAGCACCAGATCGACTACATCTTGCGTGTGCAGGCCGAGCAGGACCGTCAGATGCAGCTGAAGGCCTACCTGGACGGCCTTGGAAAGGTTTACAAGGTCCAGTACCTGGACAAGAAGTACACGCCTCCCGAGGCTATTGGCGGTAACTAATGGCTTTCCAGACCACACATACCGGGCTTATCGAGTTGCGGAGCCGCATCGACAAGCTCTGGGGGTATCTTTGACTTAGAGGCAAAGACCGAAGAACTTTACGTGCTGGAAAAGGACTCTAGCGACCCGAACCTGTGGAATGACCAGGAGAAGGCCCAGTCCATGATGAAAAAAATCGGGAACCTGCGTGCCCTGCTGGATTCCTGGAAAGAAGTTTCCCAGACCTGTGACGATTTGTCGGAACTCTATGAGATGTCCAAAGACGAAGAGTCTGCGGAACTTACTGCAACCATCGAGTCTGACGTGGCGGCCTTGAAGGCCCGTGTGGAGGAAATGGAATTCAAGAAGATGCTGAACGGGCCAGACGACGCCTGTAGCTGTCTCATGTCCATTCACCCGGGGGCCGGTGGTACGGAATCCCAGGATTGGGCGTTAATGCTGTTTCGCATGTACACTCACTTCTTTGAGCGGGAAAAGATGGACTTTAAAGTGGTGGATTTCCAGGAGGCGGAAGACGCCGGCCTGAAGAGTGCCACCATCGAGATCAGCTGCGAAAACGCCTATGGGCTGTTGCGTTCCGAAATCGGGGTGCACCGTCTGGTGCGCATTAGCCCCTTTGACGCCAATGCCCGGCGCCACACCAGCTTTACCGCAGTCTACTTGTACCCGGAACACGAAGACATCGATTTTGACTTGGATATGTCCGAAGTGCGCGTCGACACATACCGCAGTAGTGGCGCCGGCGGACAGTACATCAACAAGACCGATTCCGCGGTGCGCATGACTCACTTGCCTACGGGTATTATGGCCAGCTGCCAGACGGAACGTTCCCAGATCCAGAACCGCGAAACCTGCTACAAAATGCTCAAGACCATGGTGGCTGAACATTACCGCCTGGAAGAAGAAGCCAAGCGGGACGCCCGCATGGCCGAAAAGAAGAAGGTGGAGTGGGGTAGCCAGATCCGCAGTTACGTGTTGCAGCCTTACCAGCTGGTCAAAGACCTGCGCACCGGCGTAGAAACTTCGGACACGTCAGGCGTACTGGACGGAAAAATCAAGCCCTTTATCAACGCCTACCTGCTGAGCACCAGCGAAGAGCAGAAGTAGTTCTGCGAGCTTGTGTCCAGAATCTAGCGCGAACGGTACTAAAAAGCCCCGCAACTGCGGGGCTTTTTAACTTTCCGAACGTTTTTTAGTCCTCGTCTTCAGCAGGACGCTTGGACATCTGCTTGCGCTTAATCGGGTCAAGTTCCGTCTTGCGCAGGCGCAGCACTTCCGGCGTGACTTCGATGCATTCGTCTTCGTTGATGAAGGTGACGCATTCTTCCAGAGTCAGGCGGCGGTAGGGCGTCAGCTGGATCATGTCGTCGGCGGACTTGGAACGCATGTTGGTAAGGTGCTTACCCTTGGTCACGTTCACGGTAATGTCCACATCGCGGTTGTGTTCGCCCACAATCATGCCCGGATAAACTTCGGCACCCGGTCCAATAATCAGGTAGCCGCGGTCTTCCAGGTTGGAAAGGGCATAGCTTGCAGCTTCGCCGGGTTCCTTGGCAATGAGCACGCCGTTCACGCGGGCGGGAATTTCACCCTTGTAGGGTTCGTAGTCCTTGAAGATGGACTGGCTGACAGCATAACCCTTGGAAAGGGAAAGAAGCTTGGGGCGGATACCGATAAGGCCACGGCTGGGAACCAGGTATTCCAGGGTCACACGGTCGTTCTCGTCGGTGGTCATGTTCACCATTTCGCCCTTGCGGGTGTTGATTTCCTGAATGCAAGCGCCGCTGAATTCATTGGGCACTTCCACCTTGAATTCTTCGATGGGCTCCAAGAGCTTGCCGTTCTCGTCGTTCTTGAAAATCACCTGGGGGGAGCCGATGGTGAATTCGTAAAGTTCACGGCGCATGTTTTCCACCAGGATGGTCAAGTGCAAAATGCCACGGCCAGACACCTTGAAGGTGGAGGCTCCGTCCACCTTTTCCACCAGGAGGGCGGGGTCAGCCATGTGGGCACGTTCCAGACGTTCCTGCAGCTGGTTTCCGGTCATGAACTTTCCGCCGTACTTGCCAGCAAGAGGAGAGGTGTTCACCGTGAACAGCATGGAGATGGTGGGCGGGTCAATGTGAATGCGGGGCAGGTGCACCGGGTTGCTGGTAGAAGACAGGGTGTCACCGATGTCAAAGTTATCAAGACCGGCAATCAGAATGATGTCGCCGGGACCCGCTTCCTCCACAGGCTGCGGAGTCAGGCCTTCGTAACGCAGTACCTTCTGAATACGGATGTTCTTGGTCTTTCCATCGCTCATGGACTGGGCCACGGTAAGGCCCGGCTTGAAGGTGCCTTGCTGCACGCGGCCCACGGCCAAGCGGCCCAGGAATCCCGAGTATTCCAGGGAGGCAATCTGCAGCAGGGGTTCTGCGGCGGGGTCGCCCTTGGGGGCAGGAATGCGTTCGATAATCTTGTCCATCAGAATGTGGAAGTCACCGTCTTCGTCTTCCATTTCGGCCTTGCAGATGCCTTTGCGGCCGCTGCCGAACACCTTGTCAAAGTCCAGCTGTTCTTCGTTGGCGTTAAGTTCGCAGAACAGGTCGAATACCTTGTCCAGGGCCAGGTGGGGGTTGCAACCGTCACGGTCGATCTTGTTCACCACCACGATGGGGATAAGCCCCAGTTCCAGAGCCTTCTGGGTCACAAAGCGGGTCTGTGCCATGGGACCTTCAAAAGCGTCCACCACCAGAAGAACGCCATCCACGGTTCCAAGAACGCGTTCCACTTGGCCGCCGAAGTCGGCGTGCCCCGGGGTGTCCACGATGTTCACGCGATAGCCCTTGTACATGACGCTGGTGTTCTTGGAAAGGATGGTAATGCCGCGTTCCCGTTCCAGGTTGTCCGAGTCCATGACGCGTTCGTTGACTTCTTCGCCCTCGTGGAAGGTTCCGCACTGCTTGAGGAGCTGGTCCACCAGGGTGGTCTTACCGTGGTCAACGTGGGCGATGATGGCGACGTTTCTGATTTTAGAGGTATCCATAGAGTTCATCCTTTTTTCGGAGCCAAATTTAGAAAAAAAACCTATATTTGTCCATTATGGAAAAAGAATTTGATACTTTCGATGACGAAGAAGAGTTTGAAGAATCCGAAAAGGATCTGATGGACGAATCCATGGAAGAAGCGGCTCCTGTAGTCAGGGACTACAGCCAGCGTCAGATTTTGATATGGGAAAAGGACGACGTGCGTCGTGAGGCCTGCCTGGAAGTCCTTACCGACCTGCTGGTGGGGGCCACCATCAAGACCGTGGCAACGGAAGCTGAAGCACTGGACCAGTTGGAAAAGGAAGACTGGGACACCTTCGTGGTGGACTTCTATACCGAAGGCGTTTCCGAAAGCGAATTCATCAAGCGGGTGAACAACTATCCCGGCTCCATTTTGGTGGCCCTCTCTATGGGTCCGCTGACCTTGCCCGATGAACGGGACCCGTCCAAGACGGAACTGCTGCGTAGGCTGTTCGACATGGAAAAGCCCGTGGCCCAGATTCACGGATAAGTCCCGCGTGGACTTCGCGCGCTAGGACCGCACACTACCCTAAAAAAATTAAAACTCCGACCGCGTTTGGCCGGAGTTTTTTTAACCTAGGGGTCAAGTGTGCCGGGGGTGGGTGTGCCAAGGTTCCAGGCTGAGCCGTCGCAGCGGTTTTCCCACTGTGAAAGGTCCAGGTGGGTGCTCTGGGGATTCTTGGTGGGCGTGCTGTAGTTGGGTACCGCCTGCAAGGAATCGGCATTGGAGTAGAACAGGGAATCCAGTACGGTCCCACCGCACTGCAATACTATGGAACTCTTGGTGTTGGTCAGGTCTCCCCAGGTGGCGGTATTCCTGAATTCATCCGGAGTATTGGCGGAAGAATCCCCGAACACCAGGACTGTTCCCGGTAGTATCTCGTTTGCGGTGATTTCCCAGGCCTTGCTGCCGGTGGAACCCGTGCCGATGGTGCAGCCGTCCAGCAACAGGGTGTCAATGCTTCCGTTGTAGATTTCGATGAATTCGTACTGGCTGGAGTCCGATTTCAGGGGAGCGCTAAAGAATTCCGAAACCACAAGCTCGTTTCGGTTGGGAGTTCTGCGTCCTGCGGGGAGCCGCAGTACCGCCTCCAGATTCACCTCCGAGGAAAGTTCCAGGGAAAGTTGCACCTTGCCACGTAGGGACTTCAGTTCCAGCGTGGGGACAGGCATTTCCTGACTCAAGAACAGGGAGTCCTCCACTTGGTAGATGCTGTTGTCCTGACTGTCATATAGTACGATTCTTAGGGTGTAGGCCGTTCCAAGCGGGAGCAGGTCCGTGCGGAACACGCCGTCGCTACCATCCATCTCCATTAGGTAGGTGTAAATGGAATCGGAGGACCGTAGTTCCATTTGCCCGTAGGCGATGTTTGCGGGGTTGCCAAACCCCAGGGGAATCCGCAGGTAAATGAAACCCGCCAAGGGGTGCATCTTCAGGGAGACTTCCGTGGTCTTGCCCGCTTCCAGTCGGGTTTCCACTTCTCCCTTTTGCATCAGGTTCCCGTTGGCGTAAAGCTTGGCGGAAAACAGCCAATGGGGGTGGGGGAACAGGTCCAGTTCCAGTTGTTGCTGGTCGGGACCCTTCACTAGGTGAAGGGTGTCCGCTCCGTAGCAGTCCAGCACCAGGCTGTCCATGAGTGGGACTTCGCTGTAGCTTAGGTTGAGCAGCACCTTTGCAGAATTGCCTTCCACATAGGCGACGGATTCACCACCAGAATCCTTGCTACAGGCGGCAAGAATTAGGGCGGAAAGGGATAGGGCTAGGCTCCATAGGCCAAACCTTTTTATAGGGTTCATAGGGTACCTCCTTTGGTTTTTATTAAACCCATACCCTATAAACGGATTTGGAGGTCAAAAACAGCCTGGTAAAGAAAATATTACAGCTTTGCCACCTTAGGGCGATGCTTCGGCGGAGCGTTTCCGTTGCAGTTTTTCGGCACACTGCTTGTGTTGCCTAAGAATTTTTGTCAGGGCGCTGGGGGTGAGCCCGAATGCCTTGGCCGCTTCCCGAGTGTCACCGTTTTTCTGTTCCATGCGGTCGAAAACGTGAGCTACGAACAAGGGAAACAGGGGATTGCTGGTCTGGATGTGACCATTGCTCCCTGGGAAGGGGATTTCGGGCTCTTGGGGAGCTTCCCGTACCTGCAGGGCTAGGGCCATTTGCATGCGGTGCAGGGCGTGGACCTTATTTTCCTTGGCGCTCCGCCCTTCGGAGGATTTGATTTCTAAATTGTATTCCCGTAAGGTGAGCTGGACTCCCGTGTTGGTCTTGTTCCTGTGCTGTCCCCCGGGGCCGGAACCCTGGAAACCCTTGAGGGTACAGGCGGCAAGCAGTTGGTCCAGGCTCATTCTTAGGTAGGTATCGCGATGCATGTTTGGAAAGATAAAATAGTTCTTGCCTTAACCGTGGCGTTTTTCGCCGTATTTTCTGCCTGCGCGGGGTCTTCGGATTCTGGATCCAAGGCAGCTTTGGCAAACAAACCCCAAGACGCCCAAGCAAAAAATGCCCAATATCAGGAGCGGGTTCAGGACAAGCAGCAGATGCTGGAGACCATGTTTGAGGGCTTCTTGAATGCGATACGGAACGGAGCTTCCGCCGAAACCCTTTACGGTTATTTGACGGATACCTCGGAATATTGGCTGGACACTTTGGAGGTCCATGCCCGCCGTTACGATGCGGAAGCCTTGGACACCTGCCAGTTCTACGAGGCCTACTCCATTATCCTCTACCGCCTTTACGAGCGGGAACACCTGTGGGAAACCGAGGATGACCGGATGCTCTTTATGCTTTTAAGCAAGAGCGGCATGCTGGATCGTTTCCTCCGGCTTCAGCTGGGCCCCATGAAGGTGAAAAACGACCGGGGAAGCATCGGCCTTGCCAAGAGTCCCGATGTCCCCATAATGCTTTTTACTTGGGATGACCAGAGCTGGAAACTGGATTTGCCGGCGACACTTCCCTTGATTACCAAAGGTATCGAATCCATTGCGGTCAAGAAGAATTGGACCAACCGTAAACTGGCCCTGTATTGGATAGAGAAAGAATACCACATGACCTATTCACGGCTGGATGACTCCCTGTTGGAGCCTATCGGATTCTAGTAGGGATTGGAACTTTCGATGGGTAAAGCACTCCTTCGCAATGTTTGCCTACTGGCGTTGACACTGTTGTGTGCGGCACTGCCTGCACTTGCCGCCCAGCCCGCAAAAATTTCCGGTGCGGTGGATTCCAAGACTCCTTTTACCAGGGAACGGCTGTTTGCAGTGCTGGATTCCGTGGGCGGTTCCGGAACCTGGATGGAATGGGACCGTAACGGCGTGCAGGACCCTTCCATGATGTCGGTCCTTGGCCCCTCTTTCAAGTCTAGCAACCCGCCCCAGATGGTCTGGGTTGTTTCTGACCGGGAACGGCCCCTGATGGCAGTTCTTTTTGCGAAAGGAGCAGGTGAGGTTATGGTATTTTACGAACTGTCTTCCCTGGATGCGAAGCCGGAACCCCTGAAATTGAACCCCACGCCCAGTTTAGGCCAGCTTTTTGCAGATTACCAGCAGGTGAGTTCGTCGGAATTCGTCCATATGGACGAACCGAACTTGAAGGTGACGGTAACCGGCAAGCGCATCCGGTTTACCTACCGCAAGGCGGATGAGAATCCTCTTCGTTTTGACAAGGACTTTGCCCAAAAGAACTTTGTGGAAAAGCGTTCCGAGGTCAGGAGCTATATGGACTTTTTCCAGTTCGAGTACGCCCTGATGCTCAGAGCCTTTGTCCAGTCCGTTCACGGGATGTTCAACTGGCAGTCTTGGCATTGGTATATGACCGCCTGGAATTACAAGGCCATGATAAAGCCCGAAGAGGTGGAGGCCATCCTTTCCAAAGGAACCCCGCCCGAATACATTACCATTTTCAAGACCCGTGCCGTCGGCGGCGAATCTGTGGAATTTCGGGTGACCGGAAACGGTTTCTACGAATTGGACGTGGTGGCCCCGTGATTGAAAAACTCCCATTTTGTATTTTAGAACTGTGCGATTGAAGTTTTTGAAATGGTCCCTTCTGCTGCTGTGCCTGATGGCGGTACAGGTTTCCGCCTCGGTGACCTTCGTGGCCCAGTTTGCGGTAGGCGACAAGAATGTGGCCACCTTTAGTGAAGACGGACTCTATGCGGTGGATTATGCCTCCATCAAGAAGGCTTTGGCACAGAACCGCCGTCAGGGGGACTTGGATGGTATCCAGGTGGAAAAACTCTGCCTGTTTGCGGCATCACCCGATACTTTGAGTGACAAGGTCCCCGGTGCGGCCCTGCTTGCTCCGGACCAGCTTTTTGAGATACCTATAGATGTCAAGGACAAGAACGGCAACGGCATTTTTGACGATGGGGATACCCTGTTGTTTGTGGGTTACGGAACCTCCATCTGGAAGCGTGCCGATGCAGAAGATCCAGCATATGCCAATGGCAAGATGGATTACTTCCATTCCCACTCTCCCTATTCCTTTTACCAGAATTTCCAGTTGGGTTGGAAGTCCTCGGGCAAGGGACTCCGTTTGGGGGACTACCTGAAGGAACCTTCGGGAACGGGCAAGACCATTGACTGGATGCGTTACGTTCGTGCCGAGAAGGAAGCCCTTTTGCGAGATACTTACTACGGCCGCGAAGGCGACTGGGAAGGTGCTTCGGGCAGGGAGTGGTTTTGGCTTTGGCATGGCCGTTTTGACTCCACGTCCTATTCCAACTCGGATTTGACTCAGCCCCAGGTGCAGAAGCTGCCTGGCAGGGTTTCGGGCGGTCGGGAATACCTCGGGGTGTCCTTTTTCCCGTACCGGTCCCTGTGGCGTGATTATGCGGAAAAATTGCATGACCAGAATGCCGATGTCGAAATGTCGGGTAGGTCCTACCAAGAGCGTATGGAGGGGATCCATTTCTCCGTGACGGTAAACGGCAAGGCTCAGGGCAGGTCCAAGGCCACCCTTATGCCGGGGAACACTTTCCGCATGGATTCCCCAGGTTTCAAGGATCAAGGGAATACTTTTGGTTTGACGTTGCTGCCTAACGATTACCAGTTTGACCGATTTGATGGCTATACCCTTGCTTACCAATGGAAACCGGCAGTGGATTCTGCGGAATGGCTTTTGCCAGGCAAGGTTTCCGGTGTTATCCAGATTCCCGTGGGTACCGCCTCAGGGCTTCGGGTCATGAAGTTCGTGGACTATAGGCAGGCCGGCCTCCTTCCTGTAAAGAACGGCGTGGCGAAGGACAGTGTTTCGGCCAATGACGATGTCCGTTACTTGGTGTACAAGGAAGGCGTTTATAGGAATGCCGTTTCCGTTATGTCCTTGCCGACAAAACCGTCGGGTGTGCTTTCCGATATTTCCCGCATTGACAGTCGTACGGAATACCTGATTGTCGCCCCTGCAGAATTTTTGGACGGTGCGGTAAAGCTGGGTAAACTCCGTTCCGATGGTTCCCTAGTCACCACCATAGCGACCACCGTTGTTTCCGTAGAGGACATCTACTCCAAGTATACAGGTGGAGCCCTTTCCCCTGTGGCCATTCGTAACTACATCGCCTACGCAAAGTCCAAGTGCAAAAAGCTAAAGTACGTGTTGTTTGTGGGTGCGGGCCATTACGACTACCGCGGGATGAACACCCAGTTGGGCAAGATATTCATTCCTCCCTATGAAAAGGAGGGAGTAGCCAGTGAAGACTTTTATGGCGTGCTGGATCCGGGGGAAATGATCTTGTATGGCAAATACAATTTGGATGTGGCGGTGGGCCGCCTGCCGGTATCCACCGTGCAGGAACTCTCCAATTATATCGAGAAGGTAAAGGACTACGAACAGGTGGGGAAGTTTGACCATTCCGAATGGCGATCCACGCTCCTGTTGGCAGCCGATGATGCCTTGAACGGGCACATTGTGGACTACACGGAACATACCAAGCTACAAGAGATGCTGGCACGTTCCATCGATAGCATGGCCACGGCGGATAACCACCGCTGGAATTTGAAGAAAATCTACCTGCTGGATTACCCTGCCGATGCTTCGGGCCAAAAGAAGGACGCCGTGGACGACTTTATCAACATCATGAACCAGGGAAGCCTTCTGACGGCATATTTTGGTCATGGTTCTATGACGGATTGGGCATACGAGGGCCTCTTGAAACCCAGCTACATTTCCAAGCTGTCCAACAAAGGTCGCCTTACCATCCTTAATTCCTTCTCTTGCACGGTAGGCCGTTTTGACAAGGGTTCTGCCCGCTCCCTTTCCGAGGAATTCGTATTGGCTTCCCAGGTGGGCTCCATTGCATCGGTAGGTTCCACCCGCGAAACTTTCGGTGACTACAATGAGGTTTTTGGCCGGAAATTTCTTATAAATCTGCTAAAGTCCGAGGGAACCTTCATCGGTGATGCCATTGTAAAGGCCAAGAATGATGTCACTTCCGGTTTCAACAGACAGCGTTACAACAACGAACTCTACGTGCTTATCGGGGAGCCCGTTATCCAGATGCCCAATGCGACCATGAAGGTCCATTTTGACCAGGGAGTGGATACGTTGAAGGCACTGGACAAGGTTTCCTTGAAGGGTAGCGTTTCCGGCATGAAGGACGGTTTTGTAGGTATCTCCCTGCGGGAAGGCAAGCGGAACAAGAGGCTTTATAACGGCTTGGATGTGGAAAACGACACGGTGGATGTGGTCTTTGACGGGGCCTTGGTCCATTCTCAGGTGGTGGAAGTTAGGGGAGGCCGCTTCCAGACGGAGTTTATCTCTCCGCGGAAACTAACCTTCGGTGATAGTGCCGCGGAACTGAGCGCCTGGGCGTATTCCAGCAAGGACAAGGCGGTAGGGCGGTTCCGCAAGGGGGGCATCCTTATTTCGGGAGTGTCCGCTTACGCCGATTCCATCAATGATGACATCCCGCCCACCATTCAGGTTCAAACTTGTTACGGAAATGGAGTCGCCACTTCCTTTGCGGACGGCGAGACGGTAAAGATGCAGGCTCCCGCGTGCTTGCAGGTCATTATCGAAGATTCTACCGCCATCGATTTCCGTGAACAGCCCGACGAGGGAATCTCTTTCGAGGTGGTGGGGGTGGAAAATCCCTACCATCCGGGTCCTTTCCTGGAGCAGACATCCAAGCGGGTGGTGGTCCGCAAGACCTTTAATGCGGAATCTTACCCCGAAGGCAAGTACATCTTCAAGGTTCGTGCACAGGACGTGCTTGGGAATGTGGCTACCAAGACCTTGAATCTGGAAATTACCGAGGACATGAAGTCCGGTTTGCAGGACGTGTTCAACATTCCCAATCCCATGGGCAAGAAGGGAACCACCTTCTACTTCAAGAACTTGGCTATTAATCGGGCGTCTACGGTGAACATCTTTATCTACAACCAGAACGGCCGTCTGGTAAAGGTGTTGAAGAATGCTGTTTCTGGCGTGACTCGTTGGGATGGCCGGGATAACCACGGCAGGCTTTTGGCCAACGGGTTGTACCATTACGTGGTCCGCAGCGAAGTGGAAGCTTCGGATGGATTCAAAAAGAAAACTTGGACAAAGAAACAAAAATTGCTTATATCGAGGTAAATATGGATTTGCGTGAAAAACCGGGAAAGGTTCAGAAATTTTTGGAACTGGTTTTAAGGTTCCGCCTGATTTCTGTTTTGCTTTTGGTTATTGGTTCCGTTGCCTTGGTGGCAACCCAATGGCAGGCCATGGTGTCTTTGCCGGTAGCTGCTTCTGAATCTTTGGGAATGTGGCTTGCGGACCATCAGGGTATTGCTGCCTTGTGGCAGGGCGGTCAGTTCCTTGCCGTTGCCGCGGTGACCCTTGTGGTGCTGCTCTTTGTGTTTAGCGGAATCCGTGGGGGAGTGTCGGGGCTTGTTGGGCTTATGGCCTTCGCCTTTGCGCTTATGATATTGGGCGGTGCAGAAAGCATGGTGCTGGTTTTCTTTGGTGTGTTCACTTTTATTGCGCTTGTTTTCCTGTTCTTTGTAAAACTGGGCGTTGCTTGCACCTTGTTCCCCTTCGCTTTGGCTTGGGTGTTCTTGACGGCCCTTGTGGCTCTGGTGTCGGGTGGTGCTCCGGTGGCATCCTGGCTTTTGTGGGCGGTGTTCTCTGCCGTGGGCTTTGCGCTGACTCTCGCTTTTTCCTTGGTCTCGGCGAAGTTCCTTGCCGAGGGAACTCCCCGCGCAGGTTCCCTTGTCCGTAGCGGCAAAAAGCTCCTTTTGCCTGTGGTCATTTCCTCTTTCATTGCCTTGGGTGCATTGATTTTGGATATGGACAGGGCTACACTTACCGGTAGCGCCATCGCCAAGGGTGTAGGCCTTTGGCTCGGTTTCAACCTATGGTTCTACGGGTTCCTTTTCCCGTTGGTTTCTTTTGCCCCATGGGACAGGCTTCGTTCCAAAGAACGTCGGGTCAAGATGAAGGAAAAGAAGAAGTAAACCTTCATCGTCATGCTGAGGGCATACCTTCCACCGTCATGCTGAGGGCCTTTGGGCCCGAAGCATCCAGGCCAGAGTCTTGATGCTGCGATGTGCGGTAAGGCAATCGGGTCTGGATCCTTCACTCCGCTGTCGCTCCGTTCAGGATGACGAGATACGGGTTCTAGGAGCAGCGCAGCACTTGGCCCGGGCGGATCATGTTGCTCTTGAGGCCGTTAAGCTGTTTGAGCCTGCGTATGGAAATCCCGTACTTGCGGGCGATTTTCCCTAGACAGTCGCCCCGACGCACCTTGTAGTAGCGGTGCTTGGAAAGCTCTTTCTGGTAAAAGTCTTCGTTCTGCTGCAGGGCCACCGGGTCGATTTCTGTCTGTTCCCAGCGGTACTGGCCCTGCTCAAAGTCAAAGACGGTGGCGGGATCTATGTAGAGCCCGTTGTACCGCATTTCAAAGTGCAGGTGGGCCCCGAAGGAACGGCCTGTATTGCCGCCCACCCCGATGGTGTCGCCTGCTTGCAGGGTGTCGCCTACCTTTACCTTCCAGCTGGCCAAGTGGGCATACAGCGTGGTAAGTCCGTTCCCATGGTCTAGAATTACATATTTGCCGTAACCCCTGCGACGGCCCTGGTTGCGGACCTTGATGACTTTACCTGCAAAGGCGGCAACAATGGTGCGGTCCTCGCCGTGGCATAGGCCAAGGTCGGTACCGCGGTGCATGCGGTAGGTGCGTATTCCGTAGGGCCCTGAAATGCGGCGGCTTGCGGAGGGAATTGCCGCTGCGGTCATATCCAGGAACAGGCTCTTGATGGCGGTATCGGCGGTGGCGGAGTCGATAGCGGCGGCAAGTTCCGCATCTGCCTCTTCCTGGCTCATCTCCGGTTCTTCGCCTTCTGCCGCCGCGCTGTCAGCGGCAAGCTCCATGTTCTCGTCGGTTCCCTGGAGGGAGTCTGCGGCGATGTCGGTCTCGGCGATGTTGCTTGCCTGCGGGGGATTGCCCGCGTTGTCTGCCTGTGCAGAATCGCAGGGAACGTTCTCGGCCTGGCTTTCGGCTTGAATCTCGGCTTGGATTTCCGCCAGTTCCTGCTGGATGAGCCTGTCCGCCTCACTCATCTCGGCGGTGGCACTTGCATTTGCGGTGTTTTCCAGCAGTGGGTCTGCCTTCTGCACCATATTGTCCTCCTTTGCCCACAGGCAAAGGGGGAGGCACAGCAAAGGCAGTACTACGCGGAACTTCATGATTTCCGCAATATAGAATAATTTTTCTATCTTGTAGCCCCGTCAGGGCCTATCATCCAGGTAGGTTCCTAGTCCGGCACGCCAAAGTGCCTGCCGTAAAAAGGATAAAAAATGGCAAAGAAAGTCCAGGATGCCCTCAAGGACATCATCTCCCTCTGCAAGCGCCGCGGATTCATTTTCCCGGGCTCCGAAATTTACGATGGCCTCGCCAATACTTGGGACTACGGTCCGTATGGCGTGGAACTCAAGCGCAACATCAAGAACCTCTGGTGGAAGAAGTTCGTGACCAGCCGTCAGGACGTGCTCGGTCTCGACAGCTCCATCCTTTTGAACCCCCGCGTTTGGAAAGCCTCCGGCCACGTGGGCAACTTCTCTGACCCACTGGTGGACTGCCTCGCTTGCCACGAACGTTTCCGTGCCGACCAACTCTTGGAAGACAAGCTCGGCGAAGGCTGCTGCGCCGGCAAGAACTTTGACGAAGTCCACCAGATGATGATGGACAACAAGATTGAATGCCCGACCTGCGGC
>Ga0265298_10006320_pt1 | contig 14657 bp, 10 predicted proteins | sample AusTroGonzalo_MG_3_FD_193486 | JGI IMG/M metagenome (GOLD analysis project Ga0265298, IMG submission 193486) | Bovine rumen microbial communities from tropical cattle in Woodstock, Queensland, Australia - Gonzalo_01 | ecosystem: Host-associated > Mammals > Digestive system > Stomach > Rumen ... | reverse complement strand
CGTCGGCGTAGTGGCACACCTTGCCGTCCGCTGTCGTCCAGTCGTCCTCCCACGTCGAGACGACGTAGAACACGTCGGCTCCCGTGCCGTCCGCGTCGCCGTCTTCCGTAATCCACATCGTCGGGTCACTGTAGTCAGGAGCCTGTGGGATATACAGGCTCTCGACCTTCTGCCCCGACGGATTATCGTCGTTCGCCGTACAAGATGCAAACGCCGCCGTACCGCAGATAGACAGTATGACGGCTATCATCCATAGTTTTGTTTGTTTCATAAGTGCTATTTTATTTCTTCTAAGGCTCCAGTCTCTGAGTCGATAATGAAGCCACGAACCATAATATCTTTTGGAAGAAGAGGATGGGTTCTGATGGTTTCAACTGTCTTACGGACTGACTCGGGCGTATCTTTGAATCCTTCAAGCCAGTGATTTAAGTCGATGCCGCACTTGCGGATAGTATCGAGTGTTGCATCAGTAACACCACGGGCAATCATCTCATGATGGAAATGGTCATAACTCATATGGCATGCTCCGCAATGCGAGTGAGCCACTACCATGATTTCCTCCACGCCCAGCTCATAGATAGCCACAATGAGGCTACGCATGGCAGAGTCGAAAGCAGAAATCACTAGACCTCCTGCGTTCTTAATGATTTTGGCATCTCCATTCTTCAATCCCAAAGCTGCCGGCAGAAGCTCTGTCAGGCGGGTGTCCATACATGACAATACCGCCAGTTTCTTATCGGGATACTTGCTGGTGAGGTACTTCTCGTAGCCTTTCTGCGCCACGAACTCTTTATTGTAGGCAATAATCTGGTCAATCATATGCATTTATTCTTTAAATTTTCCTTTCGCCCAAAGCTTCCAGTACTTCCATCCACCTGTAGTCCACAGAACAAGGAAGATAAGTACAGGTTGGAAGAACAATCTGATTAGGCGTGCCTGATCAGTATTAAGTCCGAAGGCATCGATATGGTTTACATACTGATTGATGTTGCCAGGGAAAATGGCTACATAGAAAAGTGCCAGCAGCGCACCTGCGATTGCCCTCCATTTGCTAACAAGGAAGAGAATGCTAATGCCAAAGGCAATTTCAACTACGCCCGAAGCCAATACTACAAAGTCGGTAAAGTCTGGACTAAACTGCAACCAAGTAGGCACCTGCGCCACAAACTCCTGACGGTTGAATGTCAGATGACTGAATCCTGCGTAGGTCATAAACAAGCCTAACAACAGACGGAAAAATAGTTTTAGGTACTTCATAGGTTTTTATAAAATCTTTTAATTCTTTCGGCAAAGATAATGAAAACTGATGAATTATTGGTATCTTTGCAGCCAAAATTATAATAGTTTAGGAAAAACTGAAATATGACACAAGAACAATTTAATGAGTTGATGCGTAGTCAGCAAGGCGAACTTAACGCAGTATTAATGTATCAGAGACTGGCTAAAGTAGTTAAGAGTGATAAGGAGCGCGAAGCATTCCTACAGCTCGCAAAAGAGGAGGGTAGACATGCAAGCGTTTTCCACGCATATACCAAAAAGGTATTAAAACCCAAGAAGACAATGGCTCGTATCATGCCAATTCTTTACTTTCTATTGGGAAAGAAGCGACTTTATAAGATAATAGCTAAGGGCGAATACGATGCAGCTGTTGGATATGAACATCTGATTGCAGATTTCCCAGAAGTGGAAAGCGTAAAGAACGACGAGAAACGTCATGGAGATATTGTATCAGCACTATTATGAATGATTTTTAATATCCCCCGAGGCAACATAAAATAAAAAAGACCTGTCGCGATGACAGGCCTTGTTCTTTTGCTACATTCCCATGCAACTCGTTGCACCAAGTGCCGTTACTATCGCTGTAGCTACAGATGCTATGATCTGTACAATAAACTTAAGTGTTTCTTTCTTAGTCATGGTATTAATTTTTAAATTAATGAATAATTGATGAGATCTCTCCACGCGCTACGCTTGGTCGAGATGACAAGGGCGGTGTGCAAAGGGTAGGGGCTGGGCCCCTGACCCTTAGCGCTTAGTCTCCCTCGCCTGGTGCTACACCGCCCGTAGGTGGGTTAGGATTGTCGGGGACCTCATAACTGTTACCATTCTCGGGATCCTCCACCTCGCCTGAGGTTGAGGTAACACGCTTCACCTCCTTACCGTTACGGTCGATGCAGGTAATCTGGATAGCTGTGCTAGCCAGCTCGTCCTTCAGGTCAACCGATGGAGTGAAGATGATTCGACGCGTTGAAATCAAGCCAGCCTTCACGTCCTCTACCTTCTCAACAGACTTGCTTCGCAGACCGAAGCGCATGCTTCCCAGTCCAGGCAGAGCCACGCTGTGACCTTCTGTTGCCCATGCTTTGATTACCTCGCCAGCAGCGTCCCAGCAGGCCTTCATCACGCCCTGATTAACGCCGCTGCGCATTGCAGCTTCCTTGATAACCTTTGCCTGACTCAGACTGGTATACAGGTCAGCCTTCATCACATAGCGATAAACACCAGGATCATCTGGATTGTTTGAAAACTTCAGCAGTCTCTCTACTGCCTTTACTTTAAGTGCCATAAATTAATTAAAAGTTTTAAGAGTGTAAAAACATTTCCTTTTCCTTAAAACCTCTTCCTTATTCGTGTTTTCAGCAGTTTGGCTATGAAAAACTTTCTCGTCGACTAAGAAAAATTTTCTCTATAACTATGCCGCAAATTTTAGATGCTTTGTTTGTTTTACATCTATGATGCAAAGGTACGAAATTTTCTCGATATATGCAAGAAAATAAGCCATTATTTTTTAGAAAATTTTCTTCTTTGGTTACCCACTTACTCACTTACTCACTTAGGACATCTGTATTTGGAGATTATATGAAACAATAATTTATCTTATATATAATATATATATTATATATAAGATACCAAATGTAGTTCTAAATTATCACTATCCTCTACAGATTTAAAAACCTAAATGTCCTAAGTGAGTAAGTGAGTAAGTGGGTAAGTGCACACATAATAGGTTAATTGCACGTTTTTTTGCATTTTCAGAGAAAAAACTTCTCAAGTTTGAAATAATTGTTGTACCTTTGCAGTAACGAAAGATGTACATTACATTTTATACATATTACTACATAGTTTAATTACTTTGTTTTTGCTTATGACCTAAAATATATGAATAAGTATTTGTCTATATGTGTTATTGGGGCGCTGTTTATAAGTTGCATAGGGAGTGGTGGAGATGATTCTAAGTCTGCCCAAGACAACTACAAGACTCTTAGCGTGAAGCGGCAGAATTACATATTGAAGCGCAAACTGACAGTAAAAGTAGAAAGTCAGCATAACGTTGACGTCCGACCGCTTGTAGCCGGAAGGATAGTTAAGATGTATGTACAGGATGGTGCTCAGGTTAAGAAGGGACAGGCATTGTTTGTTGTGGAGCAAGAACCCTATATCGCTGCTGTAAATGCCGCTAAGGCTCATGTTAACTCTGCTCGTGCCTCACTCTCAACAGCGCAGTTGAATCTGGATGGTAAGGAACAGCTCTTTGCCAAGAAGATGGTAAGTGAGATTGACGTGCAGCGAGCCCGATATGCAAAAGATGAAGCAGCTGCACTATTAAAGGCTGCTGAAGCAGAACTCGCAGAAGCTAATGCTAACTTTAAATATACTACAACCTGTAGTCCTGTTGATGGTGTTATCAGCATGATTTTATATCGAGAGGGTAATCTTATATACCCCTCTATGGAAAAGCCGATGTTAACCATAGCCACCAATAACAAGTTATATGCATATTCTTGTTTTTCGGAGGAAATACTCTCGGGCTTGTTAGAAGAATATAGTTGCAGCACTCGTGAGGAACTGATCGAGAAGATGCCAGATGTGACACTCTACACCATATGGGACGAAGAGCTACCACAGAAAGGCCGTATTGATGCCATTGATGGAAGCGTTGATGTTGTTACAGGTGCCATTGATATACGTGCCTCTTTCGACAATACATCAGTATTATTCCGTAATGGAAGCAATGGTTACATTTACCTTCCATATATGAAGAACGATGTCATTGTTATTCCTAAGGATGCTGCCTTTAGGATTCAGAACAAATATTTTGTTTACCGAATCGTAGACGGCAAGGCTAGTCAAACTGAGATAAAGATTAATCCTTACAACAACGACGATAATTATGTAGTAACTACCGGTCTTGACAATGGCGACATCATTGTTGCCGAGAATGTTGGAAAGGTTAAGGAAGGAATGACTATTACAAAGAATATCAATAAGTAAAAAAACTTAGATAAAGAGAGCAAAGATTATTATTAACAGAAAACAAAATGCGTAAAAGGTTACAATATCTAATCTATCTTTCCATGCTGATATTGTCGGCAGGCTGTATAGGCTGTAGCGAAGAGGCATCACAGTCGGCACAGCATGGTTATAAAACCCTATGTGTAAAGAAACAAGACTTTACTCTGTATCGAGAGCTTGCGGCAAAAATCGAGAGTAAAAATAATATATCGGTTCACTCGGTTATAAGTGGACGTTTGGAGAAAATCTGTGTAAAGGAGGGAGCACGTGTAAAAAAAGGACAGACGCTGTTCATTCTAAACCAGGAGCCATATGTCGCTGCAATAAATGCAGCCAAGGCTCAGGTGGCCACGGCACGTGCTGCACTTTCCTCATCGCAGCTAAACCTTGAGGGTAAAGAAAAACTCTATGCAAAGCAGATGATTGGTGAGTTTGATATGCAGCGTGCCCGTCATACCAATAACGAAGCCATAGCACAGCTTGAAGCAGCCATTGCAGAGTTGGCAGCGGCTCAAGCTAACCTTAACTTCACGGTTATTAAAAGCCCTGTAGATGGAGTAATCAACATGATTGAATACCGTGAGGGCGAACTTATTGATCCGTCTTCGGATCTTGAACTTACCACAATCGGCGCTAATAAGAGTATTTACAGTTATTCGGCTATCTCAGAGGAAACGCTCATCGACTTTCTTAAGGAATATGGTTGTAGCACCACTGCAGAGTTGATAGAGAAACTGCCTGAAGTAAGTCTATACACCAACTGGGGCAAGGAACTACCGCAAAAGGGGCGTATCGATGCCATTAGCGGTACCGTCCATTTCAAGACAGGAGCCATCAGTGTACGGGCATCGTTTAATAATCCTTCTGAAATGTTCAGTAATGGCGGCAATGGCTATATTGTTATCCCCTGTGTTAAGCGCAATGTGATAGTTATACCTCAGGAGGCTGCTGCTGATATCGACAACAAATATATAGTCTATCGTGTTGTTAAAGGAAAGACCGTGGCTACCGAAGTAAAAGTCGTTCCTTACAACGATGGTCAGAATTTTGTAGTAACCGAGGGACTAACCCCTGGCGATATCATCATAGCTGAGGGTGCCGGACTTTTAAGCGACGGCATGGAAGTAGTAGTAAGTAAAGAATCGAAAGAAGAGAAATAAATATGTTTAGCCGTTTTTTTATCAATAGGCCCATATTTGCCTGCTGCCTTTCAGTACTTATTCTGTTGGCTGGTATTTTGGGTTTTGCCTATCTGCCTGTAGAGCAGTTTCCTAATGTGGCACCGCCTGTAGTAGTAGTTTCTGCAGGATATACTGGTGCCAGCGCCGAAGCTGTGATGAAAAGTGTTGTAGTTCCACTTGAGGAAGCTATCAATGGTGTGGAAGATATGGAGTATTTAACTTCGACATCAAATAGCAGTGGATACGCCTCCATCAATGTAACATTCAGACCAGGCACTGATCCTGACCTGGCACAGATACGTGTAAAGAACCGAGTAGAAATGGCTAGCAGCAGTCTTCCCGAAGAGGTGCTGCGAGAAGGTGTCGAGGTAGAGAAGGAGGAACAAGGTATTTTGCGTATTATAGGCTTGGAAAGTCCTGATAATCGTTATGACAACGCCTTTATCAGTAACTATTTTAATATCAACATTCAACCACGACTACAGCGTATCCCTGGTATAGCTAAAGTAAGTCTTCTGGGAAATGTATATGGTATGCGAATATGGATGGACCCCAAAAAGTTGGCGCAATACGAGCTTAACCCTGAAGACATTGTAAACGCCATCGAGGGACAGAACGTAGAGGCTGCAATCGGAACACTGGGCGAAGACTCAGAAGGCACCTATCAGTATACGCTGGTTTATAGAGGACGCCTGGAAGAGCCTGTGGAGTTCGAAGACATAGTAGTAAAGTCAATAGATAACTACGACCTGCACCTTTCTGATGTGGCACGCATTGAACTGGGTTCGGAGGCCTACAACTACGACAGTTGGGTAAACTCGCATAATGGCACCTTGGCTATCATCAATCCCTCTACTGGAGCCAACGCACAACAGGTAAACCATGAGATAGACAAACTTCTAAAAGAACTGGAGCCACAATTACCAGCAGGTTTGGAGTTCCGTGTACTGCTTGATACAAACGACTTCCTTGACGCCTCGATGGAGGCTGTTTATAAGACACTGATAGAGACACTGATACTAGTAGTCATCGTGGTACTGCTATTCCTGCAGGACTGGCGTGCCACCATCATTCCCGCCTTAAGTATCATAATATCATTAGTGGGTACATTCGCCTTTATTTATCTCATGGGGTTCACACTCAATCTCATCACCCTTTTTGCTCTGGTGCTAGTAATTGGAACTGTTGTAGATGATGCAATTGTGGTGGTTGAGGCGGTGCAGCAGAAGCTGGAAGACCCATCGTCGACAGCTAGTAGTGCTACTGTTAAGGCAATGCACGATATTACAGTGGCTGTTATCACCACTACAATAGTTTTTATGTGTGTGTTTATACCAGCAGCTTTCAAGGGAGGACTAAGCGGAACCTATTACCGCCAGTTCGGACTTACGATGGCTGTTTCAGTAGCTATTTCTACTTTTTGTGCTCTTACTCTTTGTCCAGCACTTTGTGCCCTGATTATGAAACCTCGTACCAGCGACAAGCCATCTTCATTCTCCGAGCGTTATCGTAAAGCCTATAATAAAGCCTTTGGTGCAATGCTGTCGAAGTATGGGCGAGCATTAAAGTGGCTCTTTGGGCATCGTTGGCTGGTGGGATCGCTCACTGCGGTTGCTGCAATACTGTTGGCATGGATGCTTTATGTTACTCCAAGCGGTATGGTTCCTGACGAAGATACGGGTATAGTTTTTGTCGATGTAACAACACCGCCAGGTTCTACACTGTCAAGTACAAAGAAGACCGTACAGCGAATATCTGAGATTATGAGCAACGATTCCGATGTGCGTGAATCTGGATCTGTAGTAGGTTGGAATATATTAGGTGGAGAGGGCGCTAATACCGGATTGGTAATGGGACGTCTGAAGCATTGGGATGATCGCAAAGGCGATGGTCATGACATATTTAGTATATATGACCGTATAAAAGAGGGTACAGAACAGGTTAAAAATGCCGAGACGTTTATATTCCTGCTCCCTACCGTATATGGTTACAGCTATAGTAATGGTGTTGAGCTGTATATTGAAGATTTCAGTGGCGGTTCTATGTCGAAACTTAAGTCTGTGACTGATGATTTCATAAAAGCGATGAACGAGCGCCCAGAGGTTGATGAGGCATATTCGCCCTATGAGATAAACTACCCGCAGTACACTGTAACTGTTAATGCCTCGGTATGTAAGCATTACGGTATCGAACCGGCAACCGTTCTAAGCACACTCAATGGGTATGTAGGTGGTTATTATGCATCACAGTTTAACAGTTTTGGTAAGCTATACCATGTGATGTTGCAAGCCGACCCGAGCTTGCGTGCTGACATAGATGATCTGAACAACATAGCAGTAGTTACAGAAAATGGCGGCTATACTCCTATCACTGAGTTGGTATCGCTTAAGAAGAGTTACGGCCTGCAGTCGCTGAACCGCTTTAACCTGTTCTCAGGAATTAGTGTTGAGCTTACTCCTGCAGAAGGTTATACCACAGGTGATGTTATTAATGCAGTAAACGAGGTATCGGCAACAACTCTTCCACAAGGATATGGTTATGAGTATACTGGCACAGCACGAGAGGAAGTCTCTTCATCTTCATCTACAGTATTGGTGTTTGCAATCTGTCTGTTGCTTGTATTTATCGTGCTTTGCTGCCTGTATGAGAGCCTCTTAATACCTATAGCTGTACTGCTTAGCGTACCCTTTGGACTGGCTGGTAGTTTCTTCTTCATTAATCTGGTTGGACTTGAGAACAACATCTATATGCAGGTGGGTATCATCATGCTGATGGGTCTGCTTGCCAAGACTGCAATTTTGATAACAGAGTATGCATGTGAGAACCGCCGCCAGGGAGTGTCGATAGTCGACTCTGCTTTAAATGCTGCAAAGGAAAGATTCCGCCCGATTTTGATGACAGCACTTACGCTTTTGGTAGGTTTGATGCCAATGATATTTGAACGTGGTGCTGGAGCTATGGGTAATGTCACGCTTGGTGTTTGCATCGTGGGTGGTATGCTTGTTGGTACTTTAGCATTAATGTTCTTTGTTCCAGTGTTCTTTATAATCTTCCAAACACTGGAGGAGAAGTTTAAACCACGTGCTGCAATAAGTACATTAGTAGTGCTTTCAGCCGTCTTTATGCTGCAAAGCTGTAAAACCTACTCGGTTTACCATTCTGAATCGCTGGACACAGATAGCCTCCTGCGTAAAGATATGTTTGCCGTAGATACCAATTACGTTGCTGCAGAGTGGCGCGAGGTATTCACCGAATCGAAGTTGGCAGCACTCATTGATGAAGCCTTGTCGCATAACAGCGATTTGCAGACTGCTTATCTACAGGTACAGTCGGCCAAAGCCATGCTACGCAGTGCTAAAGCTGAGCTGTTTCCTGCCGTAGGGCTAACGGCCAACAAGAGTTTTACACGATTTAAGAACAGTGACTTTACTGATAATTCTGACACACATTACATAGGTGCTGAGGCGAGCTGGGAGATTGATGCTTTTGGTCGCATTAGCAACGCTAAGCGCGCTGCTGCCGCTAACGTCGAAGAGCAACTTGCATACGTGCAGGCTGTGCGTACAGAACTTATTGCCACTGTAGCCACAACATACTATCAGTTGGAGATGTACGACGCTCAAATAGCAGCCACCCGCGACATCATCAATACTTGGGACGAAAGCATTGCTGTACAGAAAGTACTAATGGAAGTAGGCGAGGCAACCAGCGACGATGTAAACCAAGCTGAGGCTGCCAAACTCGAGGCTGAGTCGATATTGGAGGAGCTTAAAATGCAGTTGCTCCAGGCAGAACATGCCCTTTGTGCTCTGTTGGGTCGCAGTAGTCAGCACATTGAACGTGGCGATTTCTCTGAATCAAGCCTTAAAATCGATAGTATCCCATCGGTCAATATCAAAGCTTTGGCACGCCGACCTGATGTACGCCAATCAGAAGCTGCACTTAAAGCTGCATTCTATGCAACTAACGAGGCGCGCGCAGCCCTCTACCCATCACTGTCACTTTCGGGCAGCATTGGTTGGACCAATAGTGCCGGCGAGGTAGTAAGTCCTGCCGGTATACTTATGAATGCCATAGGTTCGCTTACTCAGCCGCTCTTTATGGGAGGCAGATTGATGGCTGAGGTGAAACGTGCCAAGGCAGAACAAGAGGCGGCAAAGGTAGCTTTCCAGCAGACAATAATTGAGGCAGGTCGCGAGGTTAATGACATCCTAGCCGAAGAGCAATATGCACGCCGCGCCATCAAACTTAGCGAACAGCAGGTAGAGAAGCTGTCGCAGATTGCCGATGCATCGAAGCTACGTATGCAGTACGATGAGGACGTGAACTACCTGCAGGTACTGCTGGCCCGTCAGGCATTGCTTGAAGCACGCTTACAACTACTTACCCACCGCTATGAAATGATGAATGCATACATTCAACTCTACAAAGCATTGGGTGGAGGCATGGACGATAATTTTATTATACACGACAAAATACATAAATGAATGCAATATGAAAGCTGAAAAAAGGAACTCATTCGTCATCAACCACTCCCTTCATATTTATTTAGTGGCAGCCATTTTGACTTCCATCGTAGGGCAAATCAATTCCACTATTGATGGAATTATAGTGAGCAACACATTAAGTGGTGATGCTATCTCTGCTATTACGCTTTCATCTCCGATTCTTACAGTTTCCTCACTTTTGGGATCAATATTCTTCGCAGGAGCAGGACTGTTGATTGCACCAGCTTTTGGCAATCAGCAATACAGACAGGTGAACCGAATCCTTTCACTTTGCCTTACCAGTGTGTTTGTGCTAAATGGCCTGCTTGCCTTGATTTTATGTATCTGGACAGGCCCAATCTCACACATCATCACCGATGATGAACGCCTGCTTCCTTTACTGATAGACTACCTTCCTTATTCTTTCATTGCAAGTGTGGTGACTCTTTTAGCCATGAGTCTTGACCAGTTCATTGAAATCAGCGGTCATCCTCGTTTGGTGACTAAAGGCATGGTTATTCTTACATTGGCAAACATCTTGCTCGATTTGTTGCTGGTGGTTCACTTTCAGTTGGGAATGAAAGGAGCAGCTATCGCTTCGGCCTTAAGTTCGATAATAGCTGTACTCTGCTATGTGCCTTATCTTACAAAAGAACCCCGCCCCTTCCGTTTCGATCTTCCCTTTTCTTCGGAATCATTGAAACTTAGTGGCAAATGTTTGCTACGTGGACTACCAGATGCCGTGAACGCTTTATCCTTTGCAGGTCTGATGCTGGGCTTGAATATCATCGTCATGCATACACAAGGAGCCGACGGTATGTTCATCCTCAGTGTCTGTTTACAAATGTTTTCCATCGGAATGCTTGTAGTTGACGGTGCAGGTAATGCCATCACGGGTATTGGAGGTAAGCTCTATGGCGAGCAGGACTTTAGTGGAATGAAACGGCTGTTCGATAGTATATTCAGGAAAGTGTTAGTTGGAGCTGCAATAATCAATTTGTTGCTGTTTTTGTTTCCATCCGTTTTGGCGCGACTCTTTGGAGCGGATGAAGCCCTTTTGGCTATATCTGTACAACCTCTCCGCTTGTTCAGTTTAGTGCTGATTCCCCTGGCCGTAACCTTGCTGCTGACAAACATTTACCTCATCACCGATCGTGGAACTCTTGCATCATGCTTAATGGTGAGTTTAATGGTTTGCATATTGTTACCCTTCTTGGCATGCTCATACTGGATTCCTTCAAACATTTGGATAGCCTTCCCGATAGGTCTGTGGCTGCTTATGTTCATTACGCTTGGCATTTCGTTTTTCATGTCAAGGCGTAAAGTTGCCACCCATAGGATATATCTCATATCTACTATCGGCAATATTGACTCCTTTGCTGTCAGTGTAAAGTTCGATTTCAACGATGTGAATAGCAAACTTCAAGATCTTCTTCTTTATGTAAGAATTTTCGACCTTGGTGAGAAACGCATGGAGAAGATTCAGCATGTTTTGGAGGAAATCATGTTTCACCTATATAATATGGGAGTACACGAAAAGAAGCAAGGCACCTTCGACGTGAGTATTATCGACCAGCCTGAGCGCTTTTCTATCATAGTGAAAGATGTGGGGAAAGCCTACAATCCATTAGTGAGCTATCGACCTGGATTGCTTGACAATATTGATGAGGAACAAATAGGCATGATCATGGTACAGAGTCTATGCGATGAGATAAATTACAAATACGCCAATGGACTGAATTGTCTATACTTGAATATCAAAAAATGACAAAACTTTAAGACAAATGAGAACTTATCCTCTATTACAATCGCAGTTAGGTGTCTTTCTGGAAATGATGCAGCACCCCCAGATGACTCAATATAATTTGGGATACTGCATACCCTTACCCAAAAGTATTGACATCGACCGTCTGGAGAAGGCTGTCAGAACCATCTATGCCAACCTACCAGAGTGGCGTATCCGCTTCTTGATGGATGGAGAAGAGCCACGGCAAACGGTTGACGATACAAGGGAGTTGCCAATAGTCAGGCTCACTATGTCAGAATCTGAATATGAGAAATTTCTCAAGGAACCCTTAAAACCCTTCGACCCCTTTAACGATGTGCTATGCCGTTTCTGGTTGATAGAGACACCAGATAGGTTTATATTTGTCTTTGATTTCTCTCATCTCATTTCAGACGGAACGTCCATTGCCCTTCTTTTCGTAAAGAGTTATTTGCCGTTAGCATACGCAGGCAAGCCATTGCCAGAGCAGTTTAATGGTATGCTTTCATGGGCAGACGAAGAGGAAGCTACGTTCCACACTGCCGCTTATGAAACGGACAAGGAGTACTACCTCCAGCATTTCCAAGGATGCGAGGCTCTCTCTTTGGCAGAGCCAGTCAGCGATCCATTAGGAAAAAAAATAAGATACGACGAGCATTTGCCCATGTCAGAGGTGGCTGAGTGGTGCAATAAGTACGACACTGCTCCCAATCTACTCTTGATGGCCGCCTTTGCCTATACGCTTTCAGTTGTAGGCAGGGAAAACAATTTCATCTTCACCACCACGAATCACGGCAGAATCAAACGCCAGATCAGGGAAGCATTTGGCATGTTTGTCCGCACCGTTCCCATCAGAGCCTTGGTGGCCCATGATACAAAAATAATAGACTTCGTTAAGTCGTTCCGCGCCGAACTGATGGGTACGATACGTCACGGGAACTATCCCTTCACCCATTTCTGTCGTGACCTTCGAATGATGCCAGGCATCTGTTTCAACTTCGTTGGTGGTAATATTACTGAGGATATAATACTTGGCGAGAAAAACTATCCTGCGTATCTCTTAGACTCAAATAACACATGCTGCAACCTGACACTCGATGTTTATGAACGTGAAGGGCTGTATGAACTCCGGGCTGTGTCTTCTGACAAGCTTTACAGCCCAAATTTCCTGCAAGCTGTAGTTAAGACAATAAAGACTGTGGCGCAAAACATGATGCTACATCCGGAATCAACCTTGTCGTCCCTCAATATCGTAGACGAGAGAGAGCAGGCAGCACTCATACAGCTTGGAACAGGTAAACATATAGATATCGATATCCAAGAGACCTTTGTGTCAGCCTTTGAGAGACAGGCAACAGAGACTCCGGAACGTATGGCCGTGGCGGACGGAATCGGCCATCTGACATACGCCGAGCTTTCCCAGCGTTCGAACCTGCTGGCCCATCAGCTTATGGGCGCTGGAGTACAGCCTGATAGTTTTGTCTGCGTCCTGCTCGACCGCGTGAAGGAATTCCCGCTTTCGGTCATCGCCATCATGAAGGCAGGTGGCGCCTATGTACCCATGGATACTGAATACCCGGCAGAGCGTTTACAGTATATACTGGAAGACAGCGAGGCCAAGGTACTTATTACCAGCCATTCTCTGTTGGAGGAGAAGCAGGCACAGGGGATGAGCCTGCCCGAAGGCATGCATGTCATCTTCATCGATGATATGGACTTCTGCAAGATGGCAGGACCCATTAACCTTGCCACCCCAGACGGACTGGCATACATGATATACACCTCCGGCTCGACGGGCAGACCCAAGGGAGCGATGCTCCACCAGGCAGGATTGTGGAACTATGTCAGTGGCATCATTGACATGGAGCAGCTTACGCAGGAGGACAGGATTGCCGGACACCGTTCATTTGCTTTCGATGCGCATGTCGAGGACATGTATCCGATCCTCACCCTCGGCGGTTCCTTCCACATTATGCCATCCACCATCAGGCACGACCTGCATGCCATGCGGGAGTTTCTGTATGAACATCGGATTACGGGAGGAGGATATGCCACGGCTGTGGCCACGCTACTGCTGAATTCTTTCAACGACCTGCCCATGCGTTTCATCACTGCAGGAGGAGAGAAGCTGGAAGGTGTGTACAGTGACCATATAGAAATCATCAATGTCTATGGCCCGACGGAATGTACCGTCGGTACCTCCTATTATAGGATTCCTCCAGGCACAAGGATGGACAGCATCCCTATCGGAAAGTCTTCTTCGAATACCTACAGCTTTATTGTTGACGTGCTGGGACACCTGCTTCCGAAAGGTATGGCTGGTGAACTATGCATAGCGGGTATTCAGGTGGGACGTGGCTATTGGAAACAGCCGGAAATGACAAAGGAGAAGTTTTCCGATTGCCCATTTGTCGAGAGAGAGCGGATGTATCGCACCGGCGACCTTTGTCGTTGGAACGAGGAAGGACAGTTGGAGTATCTGGGACGTATCGACTCGCAGGTGAAACTGAGAGGTTACCGTATAGAGCTTGGCGAGATAGAAAGCCTGAGTTTGAAATATGATGGCATCAGTCAGGCTGTGGCTTCGGTTTATGACGGACAGCTGCTGTGCCTGTACTATACTGCAGACTGGGATATTGATGAAGGTGCCCTGAAGGAGTTCCTTGCCCAGTCGCTTCCCGACTATATGGTGCCTGCCGCCTACATCCATTTGGAAGAGCTTCCGCTCACACCCAATGGTAAGGTTGACAGGAAGAAACTGCCAGCTCCAGACATGGCAGAGGAGGAGATTGTTCCTCCTGCCACACCTTTGGAGCAGCAGCTCTTCGACCTTGCAGCCGAAAGACTTGGTACTGACAGGTTCGGTGTGACATCCAACCTCATCTCGCTCGGACTGACCTCTATTGCAGCCATGCGTCTTAGCATCGCCAT
>Ga0265298_10006319_pt1 | contig 14658 bp, 12 predicted proteins | sample AusTroGonzalo_MG_3_FD_193486 | JGI IMG/M metagenome (GOLD analysis project Ga0265298, IMG submission 193486) | Bovine rumen microbial communities from tropical cattle in Woodstock, Queensland, Australia - Gonzalo_01 | ecosystem: Host-associated > Mammals > Digestive system > Stomach > Rumen ... | reverse complement strand
GAGAACTGCCATTATAACCGGAATATTTTTTTCAACGGGTGCAGTTTTAAAATGGCAATCCATTTCATAAGCACCTTCAAGCATTTGTTTAAATTTATCAAAACCTATTGCACAAGCTATAGGCAACCCTATTGCCGACCATAAAGAATATCTCCCTCCGACAAAATTCCAAAATTCAAACATATTATCGGTATCAATTCCGAATTCCGACACTTTTTCTTTATTTGTCGACAATGCAACAAAATGGTTTTTAACTGCATCCGTGCCTAATGAATCAACTATCCATTTTCTTGCCGTATTTGCATTTGTAATTGTTTCAAGTGTTGTAAAAGTTTTTGAAGCAACTATAAAAAGTGTAGTTTCCGGCTCCAATTGTTTTAATACTTCATAAATATCGGCACCGTCTATATTTGACACAAAATAAATTTTCGGTCCGTCGGCATAATATTTTAATGCTTCATAAGCCATTCTGGGGCCTAAATCAGAACCGCCTATACCTATATTAACAACCGATTTTATTTGTTTACCTGTTTTACCGAGCCACTTACCGCTTCTTAATTTTTCGGTAAAAAGTTTCATTTTTTCAAGAACGGCTTTTATTTCAGGCATAACATCTTTACCGTCAACATAAACAGGTTCGTTTGACATATTTCTTAAAGCCGTATGTAAAACAGCCCTTTTTTCCGTCCAGTTAATTTTTTCACCGGAAAATTCTTTATTTTTCCAATCATCCAAATTACTTGCTTTAACCAAATCAAGTAACAATTCCATTGTCTTTTCAGTTACTATATTTTTGGAGTAATCAAACAATATCCCGAGTTTTTCGTCATTAATACTGAATTTATCAAATCTTTTTTCATCTTTAAATAATTGTCTTAAATGAACGGATTTTATTTCCGTTTCGTAATGCTGTTGTAATGCTTTCCATTGGGAAAATTCTGTTAGTTTCATTTTTACCTCTTAAAAAATTGTTTCGCAATTTTTTATACCGTGAATTTATAACCGACTTTAAAACCTATTTTCTTATAAGTTATTTCTTCGTCGTTATTGTTACCCATACAGCAACTTGCACTTATTTCCATAAGGTAAGTTTCATATAATTCAAAACCTATTGCCCCACCGTAGTAAACACCGGGACTGCTGTTTTCAGGGCTGCTTATTGCAAAAATAACATTATACCCAAAATCACCTCTTATATACGGTTTATATTCACCATAGTTTCCTGCAGGATAAAATAATATACTTGCATATACCGGCAAGAAAGAAAAAGTTTTATCCGAATAATAGCATTCTCTTTGTCCGTTGTAATAAGGGTCGCCTTCTTTTTCATAATCTTCATTAGGTATCATTTCTTCAGTATGTTTTATTGTTCTTTTAACCAAATATTCAAAACCGGCCGCAACGGAAAAATAATTACTTAAATGGTACCTTGCTTCACCGCCGAATTTAAGGCCTAACGGATATACTTCATAATCACTTCTAAATGTTCCGTCCAAATCAAGCCCCACCATAGGAACCAAATCCACTTCCGCAAAAGAAGCGGAAACAAAAAGTGCGGTTATTAAAAAACCAAATAAAAATTTTTTCATTTTATAACTCCTTAAAAAAATTGCAAAGCAATTTTTAGCTTATAGCTTGTGGCTCATAGTTTAACTACAAACGGCAAACTACTATTTTAAAAATTTCTTTTGAAGCAATTACTTTAAAAATATTTTTCTTTTTGACAGTGCCTTAGGAACTGTCTATGAACGAAATATTTTTTCGGTAAGAATTTTTTACTTTAATTCTTAGGGCGATATGTAGAAAAATTTTTGGTTACATTAGGTTGTCCAAAAATTTTGAGTTATCGCCCGTGCCTAAAAAATATGAGTGAATAGTTCCAGCACAGAAAAAAGAGAAAATATTTTTAAAGAGCTAACGGCATAGATTGCCACGGCAACGAGTTGCCTCGCAATAACACAATGCATTGTTGAATGTGATACCGCATCAAGTGCGGTATGCCAACTATACGGCAATTTTTATAATAATAGCAAAAAATAACAACTTAAAGCAAAATTATTTTATTCTTTTTATACTTGCACCTAATTTTGTAAACTTCTTTTCCAAACTCTCATAGCCTCTGTCAAGGTGATAAATTCTTAAAATTTTACTTTTACCGTCTGCAAAAAGTCCGGCTAAAACAAGTGCAGCACCTGCCCTTAAATCAGATACCATCACCGGAGCACCGGATAAATTTTTAACACCTGTTACATAAACTTTTTTCCCGTCTATTTGAAGGTTTGCACCGAACCGTTGAAGTTCCGCCACATGTAAAAATCTGTTTTCAAAAACGGTTTCTTCTATTATACAACTGCCTTGAACCGTTGCCATTAAAGCCATCCATTGTGCCTGAACATCGGTAGGAAAACCGGGATAAATTTCGGTTTTTATATTAACGGGTTTTAACTCTTTAACCCATTTTACATTTATTGTTGTATCTTTTATTTTAACGGAAAGCCCTGCTTCAACAAGTTTGTCAATGACAGCCTGCAGATGTTTTGAATTCGTATTCAATAAAGAAATTTCCCCTTTTGTCATTGCAGCAGCTATCATATAAGTTGCGGTTTCTATTCTGTCGGGAATGACAGAATGTGTGAAACCTTTTAATCTGTCGACTCCTTCTATAGTAATTATTTTTGTTCCCGCTCCTGTAATTTTTGCACCCATTTTGTTTAAAACATCTGCCAAATCTTCTATTTCAGGTTCTTTGGCTGCATTGATAATTCTTGTAGTCCCTTTTGCCAAAACACTTGCAAGCAAAACATTTTCGGTTGCACCTACACTTGCAAACCTGAATTCAATATCACAACCTTTTAAACCTTTAGGTGCCGACATTTTTATATAACCTTGTTTTATTTCAACGGCAGCACCCATTTGCTTAAAAGCATCTATGTGTATATCTATAGGCCTTGCTCCTATTGCACAACCTCCGGGTAAAGAAACATCAACTTTACCGAGTCTTGCAAGTAAAGGCCCCATAACCAACACACTTGCACGCATTTTACGGACCAAATCGTAAGGAGCAACCGAGGCTAATTTTGAAGAAGTTTCGGCAACAACGGTATTTCCTTTTTTTACTGCGGGTTTTCCTATAAAATTTAAAAAATCGACAGTAGTTTTAATATCGGCAAGTGTCGGAACATTTGTAATTTTACATTTATCATCGGTTAATAATGTTGCAAACAATATAGGTAATGCCGAATTTTTTGAACCCGAAATTTTAACAGAACCTGAAAGTTTTTTACCGCCGTTTATTATTATTTTATCCATTTTTTATCACCAATACTCTATCCAAACCTGCATAATCTTTTATAATTTTATTATTTTTATAACCTTTATCTTCAAATATTGCTTTTATATCTTTTGACAAATTTGAATTCAACTCAAAAAAAGCCATCCCGCCTAAATTTAAAAATTTATTTAAATTATCCGCAATAATTTTGTAAAAAAACAAACCGTTATCTTCCGCAACCAAAGCATTTTTAGGTTCAAACAACAATTCTTTTTGAACCGTTTTAAATTCCTGTTCGGTAATATATGGCGGATTAGATGTAATTATATCAAATTTTTCGGATATATTATTAAACATATCTGATTTTTTAAAAACAATTTTATTTTCCACACCATTACTTATTGCATTTTGTTTTGCAATTTCAACAGCAGAAACACTTATATCAACGGCAACCGCCGATACATCACAATATTTACAAATTGAAACCGGAATACAGCCTGAACCGGTTCCAATATCAAGTAAAAATTTTAAATTATTATTTTGTTTTATACTGTTTATAACTTCTTCAACTAAAATTTCAGTTTCCTGCCTTGGAATAAGAACATTTTTGTTCACAAAAAAATTCAACCCCATAAATTCACTGTTTTCCAAAATATAACTTACAGGTTCTTTTGCAATTCTTCTTTTAATATATGATTGATATTTGTCAAACTGTTCCGATGACAATGTTGTATTTCTTAACAAAAAAAGTTTACTTCTTTTGATATTTAAAACACCGCACAACAAAACTTCCGCATCAAGTTTTGCTTCTGTTATATTATTTTCAGTTAAAATTCTTTCTGCTTGTTTTAGGGCCGTAAAAATATTGGATGCATCTTGCATCAGATGTTTGCCTTCTGCAGTTTTTCTTCATTGTCACAGGATATAAGTTTTTCTATAAGTTCGGTCAAATCTCCGTCCATAACTTCGGTAATATTATAAACACTGAAACCTATTCTGTGGTCGGTAATTCTGTTTTGAGGAAAGTTATATGTTCTTATTTTTTCCGATCTGTCACCGGAACCAACCTGTTGTTTTCTGTCACTTGAAAGCTGTCTTTCCTGTTCAAGCATTTTTTCTTCATAAAGTTTAGCTCTTAAAACTTTCATGGCTTTAGCTTTATTTTTTATTTGGCTTCTTTCATCCTGGCATGAAACCACAAGCCCGGTAGGCAAATATGTAATTCTTATGGCAGAGTCGGTTTTATTTACATGCTGTCCGCCTGCACCGCTTGCCCTGTAAGTATCTATTCTTAAATCTTCCGGTTTTATTTCAACATCAACTTCTTCGGCTTCCGGTAAAACAGCAACCGTAATTGCCGATGTATGCACTCTGCCGGAAGCTTCAGTTTCGGGAACTCTTTGAACTCTGTGTGTTCCCCTTTCGAATTTAAAATATTTCCAAACTTTATTGCCCGATACTGAAAAAATAACTTCTTTATAACCGCCAAGACCTGTGGGGTTACTGTCTATAATTTCATATTTCCAACCGTTTCTTTCGGTAAACCTTGTATATGCTCTAAATAAATCACCTGCAAACAAAGCAGCTTCTTCACCGCCTGTTCCTGCCCTTATTTCAACGATAATATCCCTGTCCTCATGCGGGTCGGGCGGTATAAGCAACAGCCTGATTTCTGTTTCAAGTGCTTCTTTTTTGGCAACGGTTTGGTCATATTCGGCAAAAGCCATCTCTCTCATTTCTTTATCGTCAGATTGTTTTAATTCTTCAAGTTCCGTTATATCTTTTAAAACTTTAAAATATTCTTTTGATTTCTCAACGATAGGTTCAAGATAAGAATGTTCTTTTGAAATAGCTTTATACTGTTGCTGATCGGCAATTATGTTACTGTCACCGAGTTTTTGTTCTATTTCCAAAAATTTTTTATTGATTTCTTCCAACTTTTCTTTTAACATTGAAAAAATTCTCCGAATTTTTTTAGTTTAAAGCTGAGCCGGACACTTTGTGTACACATGCAATAGCAACAGCTTAGAGTTTTAACGGCAATAATAAACAACCTGCTAAAACTATAAATAAAAAAAATGGCAGAGTTAATTAATTAAAATTAATCTGCCATTTGTTTAGTATTATTTACTTTGCTTTTTTATCTTCTTTCTTTGCTTCTTTTTTTGCTGCTGCAGCCGTTTTTGTTCTCTTTGGTGTAGATGTCAACAACTTAGATAATTTTTTTCTTTTCGGTTCAACTTTTTTAGCTGTTTTCTTTTTAACAACAGTCTTACCTTCGGTAGCAACAAACCTCTTTTGGAATTTTTCAACTCTTCCTGCAGTATCTATAAGTTTTTGTTTTCCGGTAAAGAAAGGGTGACAATTTGAACATATTTCCAACTTAATATTAGGTTTTGTCGACCTTGTTTTAAATGTATAACCGCAAGCACAACTTACAGTTGCTTCAACATATTTAGGGTGAATACCTTCTTTCATTTTATGCTCCTTAAACTTTAAATATTGTGTTATTATACATTTTTTTAATAAAAAAAACAAGAATTTTCGGTTATGATAATAAGAGGGCAATTTGATACAATGTTTATAAATGAAAAAAATTGAATTAAATATAAACAATAAAATTTATAAAGATGTTTACAAAGCTGAAACTTTTTTTGAAAGGTTGAAAGGGTTAATGTTTGTCCGGGAGGAAAAATCTTTTATTCTTTTTCTGCCAAATTGTAACAGCATACACACATATTTTATGAAATTTCCGATAAAAATTATTTGTTTAAATGAAAAGATGGAAGTTGTTACAATAATAAAAAACATTAAACCGTTTAGGTTTATATTACCTGTAAAAAATGTAAAACATATTGTTGAAATACCGCAAAAATTTAAAATATAAAATATATTCCGCAAGTACAAATTGCTGCATATAGCCCTGCAAAGACATCATCCAAAATTACACCGTTTGCCGTTAAAAATTTTTTATCTATATAACCTACAGGAAACGGTTTTTTAACATCAAACAATCTGAAAAACAAAAAGCCGACAATATATATCCATAAACTTTCGGTATTATTTTTTAAATAACCTGAAACAAACAAAAAAGAAATTGCTTGTCCGATAAATTCATCTATCACTACAAAACCCGGGTCATGTTTTGTATATTTTAAAACTTCTTTTATTGAAAAAAAAGCCAACAGATAAGACACAATTATTAATATTAAAAGACCCCGAAAACCGAAATAAAAACAAACAAGAAAAATAACAGGCAAACTTACAAAAGAGCCTGTGGTTCCAGGAGCTTTCGGGCAATAACCCGTTCCAAAAAGAGTTGATATTAAAAAAGATAATTTTTTCATAATCTTATAACTCTATATTTTTAAATTTTGAAACTTTATCCGTTTTATTGAAACTATCAATATATAAATTTTTCATTTTTTCCGCTTCGGTCAAATTTCCTTCGTACCTGTATATCAATGCTAAATTATAGTATATTAAAGGATTGTTGTCATTTAAAGATAATGCTTGCAATAAAACTTGTTTTGCCTGTTCAATTTTTTTCGTCTTCATATATAGAACAGCCAAATTAACATAATGTTTTGAATTTTTATTTAATTGTATTGCTTTTAAATATTTTTGTTCGGCTTCGGCATATATTGCATTATCGGTTAAAATTCCCGCAACAACGGCATTTGCAATATCGGAATTCGGTGAACAAGTTACGGCAGTAACCCAAAAAATTTCTTTGTTTTTAAATTTATCGGTATACACATAACTTATACAAGAAAAAATTATATAAACTGTTACAATTAAATAAAAAACTTTTTTTGAATATAAATTTTTATCCGTTAAAAATTCCGATAAAACAATTAAAATTCCGACTAAAGGCAAATATATTCTATGGTCATAAAATTTATTATCCGGCATTAGAAAAGTGGGAAACAAAAAAAACAAAAACCAACAAAAACCGAAAATTATATTTTTTATATTATATTTTTTTGATATCAAAAAGAATAATATAAAAACAAGTATTGAAGCAAAAGCAAGCAAATAATTATTTTCCAATCCGGAAGGGAAAACAGATAAATTTATAGGAAAAAATATATTTGAAATATATTTTATTACGGCAGGAAACGAATTAACAAAATTTTTTAAAAGAGAAATTACAGCAACTGTTTCAAGATGATAACTTAAAGCGAATTTACGGTATAATAAGTAGACTATTATTAGTGATGTATAGAGGTATGTAATAGAAGAGAGGAAGAGTGGAAGAGTAGAAGATTTGAGGAAAGAGGAATTTTTATTTTTAATAGAACAACAAGATCCCGCATCAAGTGCGGGATGACACGACATATTATTAGCAATAGCAAAACAAATAAAAAAAATCGGGGCGATTACAGCGGTTTCTTTAATCAACAATGCCAAAATAAAACACAACAAATGCAACAAAAAAAATATTTTATTATTTTTATAAAAATATTTAATAAAAAAATAAAAAGATAAAATTAAAAATAATGTTAGTAGGCTGTCGTTCCTTCCGGGAACCCAAGCAACTGCCTGAACTATTGCAGGATGAACGGCAAACAACAAACATAAAACAAAAGTTTTATATTTATCATATTTTAATGTTAAAAATAAAAATATTGAAAATACGGCAAGCAAGTGAATTACTAAATTCGTAAGATGATAACCTGTAGGAGTTGTTCCGTATAAATATTTTTCAACCAAAAAGGTTATATTTAAACCTGGCCTTAAAAACCTGTCTTGTTCTTTACCGAAAACGGTATCAAAAAAAATATTTTTTATATTTGAAAATTTTAAATAATCCTGTTTATCAAGTATTAAAACATCATCGTCATAGTAAGTCCAATCAAAAAACAATGTTTTACCGTACAAAGAAAAAATTATCACTGCAAGTGATAAAAAGACAAACAAATTAAAATGATTATTAAAAAATTTTTTAATTTTATTTATCATAATAAAACTTTTTTTAAAAAATATAGAGGAACAGAACACTTGTTGTATCTATTCCTCTAAAAATCCACACCTCAAAAGCAAGAGACAAAAGCCCCTTTTTTTATAATATTACAGTTTTAACTTTGGTTACACCTTCAACTTTTGCAATTTTTGCTACTACATCGGCTGAAACTTCACCATCTATTTCCAAAACAGTTACTGCTTGTTTACCGGTTTCTTTTCTGCCGACTGTCATACCTGCAATATTTATTGAAGCAGAACCTATTATTGTTCCCAATGTTCCTATAACACCGGGTTTGTCGGTATTATTAATAAATATTTTGTGTCCTTCCGGTTTAACATCAACTGTCAATCCGTTAATGGAAACTATTCTCTGTTGTTTATCAAATAAAGTTCCCGCTATTGAATATTGGCCCTTATCGGTTTTAACTTTTGCGGAAATTAAGTTATTATAATCTTTAACATCTTTTACTATAACTTCTTTTATGTTTATGCCTCTTTCTTTTGCAACCGTTATTGCATTAACCGAATTAATATTCAAATCCAAAATTTGCCCCAATAAACCTTTTATATAAGCAACCGTCAAAGGATTTGTTTTAAATTCCGAAACCGTTCCGCAATAATTCAATTCAATTTCTGAAATTCCGCCTTCAACAATTTGCCCTTGAAATGAACCTATTTTATCGGCAAGTTCAATATAAGGCATCATTTGTTTTTGTGTATCCCAATCTACCGTTGCAACATTTACGGCATTTCTTATTAAACCTTTTGTAAAGAAATCTATAACGACTCCTGCCATTTCTATTGCAATTTTAACCTGGGCTTCTTCGGTTGAAGCTGCCAAGTGAGGAGTTGTTATTATGTTAGGTGTAGTTTGAATTGACCAGTCAACGGGAGGCTCTTTTACAAAAACATCAAGTGCTGCATTTGCAACTTTACCCGACTTAACGGCTTCAATCAAATCGGCATCGTTAATTATTGCCCCCCTTGCACAATTTATAATTCTGACACCATCTTTCATTTTTGCAATATTTGCTTTATTTATCATTCCCCTTGTATCGTCGGTTAAAGGTGAATGTATCGATAAATAATCAGCTTGTTTAAATACTTCGTCAAGTGTAGTTAATTCTATTCCGTTATTTTTTGCAACTTCTGCACTTGCAAAAGGGTCGTAAGCTACAACTTTCATACCGAATGCCAAAAGTCTTTTTGCAACTTCGTTACCTATTCTGCCAAGCCCGATAAGCCCGAGTGTTTTACCGAATATTTCGTTACCCATAAATTTTTTCTTTTCCCATTTTTGAGCCTGCATCGAAGTAACGGCAGCAGGAATATTTCTTGCCATTGAAAGAATAAGCCCTATTGTATGTTCTGCAACCGATATTGTATTTCCACCGGGAACATTTGAAACAACTATACCTTTTTGTGTAGCTGCTTTTTTATCAACATTATCTACACCGGTTCCTGCTCTTCCGATGAATTTTAATTTTTGTGCGGCTTCTATAATTTCTGCCGTAACTTTAACTTCGGAACGAATTATAAGCCCGTCGTAATCTTTTATAATTTCTTTAAATTTTTCAGGTGAAGGTTTTGCATGAACCTCTACTTTAAAATCAGGGTGATTTAATAATTGGTCTAACCCTTCCTGGCTGTCATAAGTCATCAAAATTTTAAACATTTTTTACACCTCTCAATATTTTTATATTATTTACTTTTTTTATTTTCAAAAGCATATTTTATAACTTCGTCCATGTGTTTAACTGGAATCATTTTTATTTTTTTCTTTACATTTTCGGGAATATCGGTTAAATCCTTTTTATTTCCTTCCGGAAATAAAACCATATCTATACCTTCCCTGTAAGCAGCCAAAACTTTTTCTTTAAGCCCGCCTATGGTTAATGCCCTTCCCCTCAATGTAATTTCACCTGTCATGGCAAGTTTTTTCCGGACCGGTTTATTCATACATACCGAAGCCAAAGCCGTTGCCATTGCAAGCCCGGCACTCGGACCGTCTTTTGGAACGGCACCTTCGGGAACATGAACATGAAAATCCGTATTTTTAAACATTTTTTCATCTATCTTTAATTTTTTTGCCGACGATTTAACATAAGTAAATGCAGCCTGAACAGATTCCTTCATAACATTACCAAGCTGTCCGGTAAGGTTCAACATTCCTTTGCCTTTCATTTTATTTACTTCTATGGTTAATGTTTCACCGCCGACTTCGGTCCATGCAAGCCCCGTTACAACACCCACATCATTTTCGGAAATTTTTTCCCTTTCATAATGAGGAATACCTAAATATTTTTCTACTTTTTGTCCTGCTATTTTAACGGCTTTTATATTCTCTTTTAACGACAATTCGGTAGCAGCTTTTCTGCAAAGGTTTGCTATTTCTCTGTTTAAGTTTCTAACACCTGCTTCCCTTGTATAACTTGCAATTATACTTTTAACCGCCTCATCGTCTATTGCTAATTCTTCATCTTTTAAACCGTGGTCTTTTTTCTGTTTTGGAATCAAAAACTTTTTTGCTATCGATAATTTTTCTTCGTCGGTATAGCCGGAAAACCTTATAATTTCCAACCTGTCAAGCAAAGTTACCGGAATATTGTTTAATGTATTTGCCGTAGTAATAAACATTACATTCGATAAATCGTAATCGACATCCAAATAATGGTCGCCGAAGGCATAATTTTGTTCCGGGTCAAGCACTTCAAGAAGTGCTGCCGACGGATCACCCCGCCAGTCACTGCCCATTTTATCTATTTCGTCAAGAATAAAAACAGGGTTTCCCGAACCTGCCTTTTTCATGGACTGTATAATTTTACCGGGCATCGAACCGATATAAGTTCTTCTGTGTCCTCTTATTTCGGCTTCATCCCTAACACCGCCCATAGAAATTCGCACAAAATTTCTGCCGAGACTTCTTGCAACCGATTTCGCTATTGAAGTTTTACCTACTCCCGGAGGGCCTATAAAACAAAGTATCGGCCCTTTTATTTTATTTACTCTTGATAAAACCGCTAAATATTCGATAATTCTTTCTTTAACTTTATCCAAACCGTAATGGTCTTGGTCTAAAATTTCTTTTGCCCTTTTCAAATCCAAATTATCTTTTGTCATTTTTTGCCAAGGCAAATCCAAAAGCCATTCGATATATGTTCTTATAACACTTGATTCCGGTGATGTTGCCATCATCTTTTCCATTCTGTCAAGTTCTTTATTTGCAACTTCTCTTGCCTGCTCGGACATTGAACTTTCTTTAACTTTTTTCCTTAACTCGTCAATTTCTTTACTGTTATCGTCTTTTTGTTTAAGCTCTTTTTGAATAGCTTTCATTTGCTCGTTCAAATAGTATTCTTTTTGGTTTTTTTCTATTTGGCTATGAACTCTGCTTTGTATCTTTCTTTCAATATTTAAAATTTCAATTTCGGCATTTAAAATTTGAACTATTTTATCCAACCTTTTTAACGGGTCAACCGTTTCCAAAATCGACTGTTTATCACTGTTTTTTATTGATATATGTGAGGCAATAGTATCAGCCAATTTTGAAGGTTCCTGTATATTTGAAATGGAAATTGAAATTTCCATCGGCATTCTGGGGTTAAGTTTAACATACTGTTCAAACAAAGTTACCGTGCTTCTCATAACGGCTTCAACTTCCGGATTATTTTCTATGCTGTCATCCAATAAATTTATTCCCACTTCAACATAACCTTTATCGCTTAACCTGAAATCCGTCCATTCCGCCCTTGTTATGCTTTCAACTAAAACTTTTAGTGTTCCGTCGGGCATTTTTAACATTTGTAACACTTCGCAAACCGTTCCTATTTGAAAAATATCATTCGGAGAAGGATCTTCAATTTGTAAATTTTTTTGTGTAACAACAAATATATATCTGTCGGAAGTCATTGTTTCTTCCAATGCCCTTATGGATTTATCCCTTCCTATAGCCAAAGGAATAACCATGGCAGGAAACAACACAACATCCCTGACAGGCAACATAGGTAAAGCTTTCGGTATTTCTTTAAATTTGTTATCCGCTTTTTTATTCAAAATACTCATGCTATCTCCTTGTCTTTATAAACAATTTTAGGCTGAGTTTTTTTCTTAACCGTATCCAAGTCAACTATACATTGTTTCACTTTATCATCTTTAAATTTTTCATACATCGTTTCAAGTAATATAGCCTCAAGCATTGACCTTAAACCCCTTGCACCGGATTTTCTTTCTATTGCAAGGTTTGCAATTTCTTTTAAAGCAGCATCTTCAAAAATAAGTTCTATATTTTCATTTGCAAAAATTTTCGTATACTGTTTAACCAATGAATTTTTAGGTTCTTTTAAAATATGTACAAAATCGTCTGCCGTTAAATGTGCAAGTGTAGATACTACCGGCAACCTGCCTACAAGCTCCGGAATAAGCCCGAATTTTATTAAATCTTGTGTTTGAATATTTTGTAAAAGTTTATCTTTATCCTGCAATAACTTTTCTTTATCGGCAGTTTTTTCGTTTAAAAAACCCACCGTTTTTTTATTTGTTCTTCTTTCAATAATTTTTTCAATACCGTCAAAAGCACCGCCGCAAATAAATAAAATATTTGTGGTATCAAGTGCAATAAATTCCTGTTGAGGATGTTTTCTTCCGCCCTGCGGAGGAACATTTGCAACCGTTCCTTCTATAATTTTAAGCAGTGCCTGTTGAACACCTTCACCGGAAACATCCCTTGTTATTGAAGTGTTTTCGGACTTTCTTGCAATTTTGTCGATTTCATCTATATAAATTATTCCCATCTGTGCTTTTTTTATATTGAAATTTGCATTTTGTAAAAGCCTTAACAAAATATTTTCAACATCTTCACCTACATAACCGGCTTCCGTTAAAGTGGTTGCATCGGCAATGGCAAAAGGAACATTAAGCATTCTTGCCAATGTTTGTGCAAGCAAAGTTTTACCTGTTCCGGTAGGTCCCAATAACAAAATATTTGATTTTTGAAGTTCGACATCATCAGCAGTTGCACAAGACATATTCAATATTCTTTTATAATGGTTATACACGGCAACCGATAAAACTTTTTTTGTTTGATGCTGACCTATAACATATTTATCCAAAAAACTTTTTATTTCCCGAGGGTTCGGCACATTTTTTAATTCGACGGTAGATTCCTGCCGTTCAATGTTGTCCAAAACTTTATTTGCTTTTTTTATGCAGTCGGAACAAATTAAAACCCTGCTGTTACCTATAAATTTACTGTTTTTTGTTTGTTCGCTTCCGCAAAAGGAACATTTTGGTTTATTATTATTTGTATTATTGTTGTTTTCCATTTTTTATTTCTTTCTCGGCACTATTACTTCGTCAATAATGCCGTATTCTTTTGCTTCTTCGGCAGACATATAATAATTTCTTTCCGTATCTGCCATTACCTTTTCTTTACTTTGCCCCGTATGGTAGGCAATAATTTCCGACAATTTTTCTTTTGTTATTAACAATTCTTTTGCTTCAATACCTATATCGGTAACTTGTCCCGAAAGGCCGCCGCCGTATATTAAAGGTTGATGTATCATTATCCTTGAATTTTGAAGGGCATACCTTTTGCCTTTACTGCCTGCAGCAAGTAACACTGCACCAAACGACATAGCCATGCCCATACATATAGCGGTTATAGGGCTTTTTATATACTGCATTGTATCATAAACTGCCAAACCTGCAGTAACCATACCGCCGGGACAATTTATGTATAAGTTAATATCTTTTGTATTATCTTCGGCATCCAAATATAAAAGTTGGGCTATTAAAGAATTAGCGGAATCCGTTGTAATTGCACTTTCATGTCCGCCTACAAAAATAACCCTGTCTTTTAAAAGCCTTGAATATATGTCATAACCTACGGATGTATTTCCGCTTTTATCTATAACCGTCGGTATAAAATTCGGCATTTACCCCCCCTTAAAATTTGTTATGCAAATTTTACCGGCATATCCTTTTCGGTTTCGGTAATTTTTGCATTATCTGTTAAAAACTTAAACAACTTATCTTCTTTTAAAGTAGCACCGATATCTTCTTTATGAGCATTAAAATATTTTTCAACTTCATCCTGTCTTGACGGATTTGCTTTTAACATTTTTTGTTTTTCTTCTTCCAAATCTTCGTTTGAAACCGTCATTTTTTCCAAAGTATAAATTGAATTCAAAATATAAGATAACCTAACATTTTTATCCGCTTCTTCGGCATATTTATCTTTTGATGTTTCTATTTGTTTATCTATAAAATCTTTCGGAGCACCCTGATTTTTCATATAATCTGCCATTCTGTCCGTTAAAACTTTCTGTTGTTGTAAAACAAGGGTTTTAGGAACTTCAAATTTATTTTTTTTCAACAAACTTTCTATTATCTGTTTTTCAACTTCACTGTTTTGTCTTCTT
>Ga0265298_10006318_pt1 | contig 14661 bp, 12 predicted proteins | sample AusTroGonzalo_MG_3_FD_193486 | JGI IMG/M metagenome (GOLD analysis project Ga0265298, IMG submission 193486) | Bovine rumen microbial communities from tropical cattle in Woodstock, Queensland, Australia - Gonzalo_01 | ecosystem: Host-associated > Mammals > Digestive system > Stomach > Rumen ... | reverse complement strand
AGGTCCACGGTGAGGGCCGATACGAAGGCAATCAGGAGCACTCCCACGGTCCCCACCCGGATGGGAATGCTCAGGATCATGACGGGCAGGATGGTGAGCATCACATACGGAGTGAGCTGGAAATAGTTGCTCAACAGGAGCTGGGCCAGGAGCATGAGCAGATAGACAATCCAGAAATCAGACTTTCTCATGGCACAAACTCCTGTATTTCTTCAAAGGCGGTGTTGTGCACCACCATGACATAACGGACGGCGCTGAAATCCTGCAGCAGCGTCACTTCGATCTCGTTGGTGGCCCCGTTCACCAGCCGGGCCTTGCCGGCGATGCCCAGGGGGATGTCCGGCGGGAACAGCAGGGAATGACCGCTGGTGAACACCGTGTCGCCGGGCTGGTACTTGTACTGGAGGGGAATCTCCTTGAGCAGGGCGCCCTGGGTGTGGATGCCGTCCCAAACCAGGATGCCGGTGCCGCCTTCCCCGCCCAGCCGGGCGCTGATGGACACGTCGCTATTCTGGAAAGACAGGGCATAGGCGTGATGGGCGCTCACGGCGTCCACGACACCCACCACCCCGCTGCGGGTGATGATGCCCGATTTTTCCTGGATGCCGTCTTCGTAGCCCCGGTTCAGGATGAGGTAGTTGTGCTGCTTGTGCCGGCTGATTTTCACCACCTCTGCGCTGTTGTACTGGAAACCGGGCCGATGCTCGGCCCCGTAGCGCATGGTGTCGATGGCCGCCTGATGCAGCAGGGCACGGGTGCGGGCCAGTTCCGCCTGCAGTTCAAAGTTCTCCTGTGCCAGCTGGCGGTTGGTTTTTCCCAGGCTGAAGAAAGACCCCACCTGCTGGGTGCTGCCCCAGACCGCGCCCATGAAGCGGTGGGCGCTCCGGGCAATCCAAAGCTGCTGCAGCTGGGCGCTCCTGGACAACATAACAAGCGACGCGATCTCCAGAAGAAGGAAGACCGCGAGGCTGATAAGGGTCGGGAACAGGCTGCGCCGCTTCATGGCTTAGCGCATCAGGAAGGAGTAGTTGTCCGTATTTTTGAGGGCGATGCAAGTGCCGCGGGCCACGGCGCGAAGCGGGTCTTCGGCCACGTGGAAGGGGATATTCACCTTCTCGGAGAGGCGTTTGTCCAGGCCGCGCAGCAGGGCGCCGCCGCCGCTCAGGAAGATGCCGTTCTCCACGATGTCCGAATACAGCTCCGGCGGGGTCTGCTCCAGCACCTGCTGGATGGAGGCCTCCAGGCGGGCGATGCTCTTGTCCAGGCAGTGGGCAATCTCCTGATAGGGGATCAGGGCCTCTACCGGGTGGCCGGTCATGAGGTTGGGACCCCGCACCAGGAAGGGTTCCGGTTCCACATCCAGCTGGGGAATCACGGCGCCCACGGCGATCTTGATCTTTTCGGCGGTGGTTTCACCCACCTTGATCACATGCTGCTGGCGCAGGTAATTCTGGATGTCGGCCGTGAATACGTCACCGGCCACGCGGATGGATTCCTGCTGGACGATACCGCCCAGGGAAATGACGGCGATCTCCGTGGTGCCGCCGCCGATATCCACCACCATATTGCCCTTGGGGGCTTCCACGTCCAGGCCGATACCGAGGGCTGCGGCCATGGGTTCGTAGATCAGGTACACGTCACGGCCGCCGGCATGTTCCGAAGAGTCACGCACCGCACGGATCTCCACTTCCGTGGAGCCGGAGGGGATGCCCACCACCAGTTTCAGGTTGGGGGCGAAGAGGCTGCGGTGACGGGAATTGACCTGGCGGATGAATCCGCGGATCATCATTTCCGCGGCGTTGAAGTCGGCGATAACGCCGTCCCGCAGGGGCCGCACGGTCTTGATGCCCGGATTGGTCTTTTCGTGCATCAGTTTGGCCTTCTGGCCCAGGGCGATACACTTCCCTGTCTGGTTGTCGATGGCCACGATGGAGGGCTCGTCCAGGGCAATCTGGTCATTCTGGAAAATGACGGTATTGGCGGTGCCCAGGTCTATAGCCAGTTCTTGGTTCAGAAATCTAAATGCCATATCGTAGGAGTCTAGTTGCTAAGTTGTCGAATAATCGTTCAAAATTACGAAAAAAATCTTACATTCGCATAAAGATTTCGTCCGATGGAAAGAAAAAAGTATTTGGTGGTGACGGCCGGCGGCATGGGGGTCCGGATGGGGGGAGACAAGCCCAAACAGTTTCTGGAACTGGGGGGAAAACCCATCCTCCGGCTCACGATCGAGCGCTTCCTGGAAGCGGTTCCCGACCTGCATGTGATCACTGTTCTCCCGGAAGACTATATCGGCTACTGGCGGCAGTATTGCACCCGGGACAACTTCCTTTGCCCGCAGCGGCTGGTGGCCGGCGGCTTCACCCGTTTCCATTCGGTCCGGAACGCCCTGGCCCAGGTCCCGGACGGCGCCCTGGTCGCCGTGCAGGACGGCGTGCGCCCGCTGCTTTCCGTCGGACGGATCCGCTCGCTTTTTGCCGCCGCCGAAAGCGTGCCGGCCCTCATTCCCGTGCTGCCCGTGACGGATACCCTCAAAGTCCTGGACAAAGCCGCTGACGGCAGCCTGGTGCAGGCCCACGAGCCCCTGGACCGCAGCCGCATCTACGGCGCCCAGACGCCGCAAATCTTTTACAGCGAGCTGCTGAAGCAGGCCTATACGCAAGGCTACAGCACCCTGTTCACCGACGACGCTTCCGTTGCTTCCACATACGGAATACCGCTCACCTTCGCGGAAGGAGAGCGGTATAATATCAAGATCACTACGCCGGAAGACCTGGTCCTGGCCAGGGCCATCCTGGCGCAGGTCTAGTCGCGGCCGGTATAGCTCGTGGATTTATAGTCTTTCACCCAGACCTGCCTTTCGATGGGCTCGTCCAGGGAAATCATGGTATCCGTGGACTGGATGTACGGAATCTTCTGGATGGTGTTCAGGAGCACTTCCATGAGGTGGTCGTTGTCCAGGCAGTAGAGTTTGGCCAGGATGGCGAAACGGCCCGTAACGAAATGGCACTCAACAATTTCCGGAATCTTCTTGAGGTTGGCAATCACCTCCGCATACTTGGTGGATTCCGACAGGGAGATGCTCACGAAGGCACAGATGTTCAGTCCCAGGGCCTGGGGTTTCACCAGCAGGCGCGAGCCGGTGATGACGCCGTTGGCCTCCAGGCGTTTGACACGTTGATGGATGGCAGCTCCGGAAACGCCGCACTCGCGGGCAATCTCCAGGAACGGCATACGGGCGTTCTTTACCAGGAAGGAAAGGATTTTCTGGTCAATCTGGTCGATGTGATAACTTGCCATTGCTTAAGAATTAAAACTATCGACCACAAAAATACAAAAAAATTTTATTTTCTCCCCCCTCTTTTGAATTTTCCGGTAGGTTCGGTGTGCTCGATGATGGACAGGCAGTCGGCTTCGGTGAGGGTGGCGGCATCCGTCCCCTTCGGAATCCGGTAATTGGTTTCGCCCTGTTTCAGATAGGGACCATAGCGGCCGTTGATCACCTGGATGTCCCCGAACTGGGCCAGGATGGCTGTGGCGGGTTTCTCTTCCCCGGCTTCCTTGATGAGCTGGGTGCATTCTTCCAGCGTCACCTTGAGCGGATCCTTTCCGCGCGGCAGCTTGACATTCTTGTCCCCATATTTCAGGTACGGGCCGAAGCGTCCCTTGGTGGCAATGATTTCCACGCCGTCCAGCACCCCCACGGTGCGGGGCAGTTCCAGCAGTTTGAGGGCCTCTTCCAGGGTGATGGTCTCGATGAGCTGACCCTTCCCCAGGGATGCGCTTTGCCGGTTCTCCCCTTCGCCTTTCTGCACGTAGGGGCCGAACTTGCCGAAGGCGGCGATGACCTTCTCGCCGTCCGGGGCGGTGCCCAGTTCGCGGCTCACCTTGGTGAAGGTCCTGTCGGCCAGCACCTCCTCCACATGGGCGTGGAAGGGCCGGTAGAAGGACTCGATGGTCTCTCCCCAGGGCTTTTCCCCTTCGGCCACCTCATCCAGGTCGGCCTCGATGGTGGCGGTGAAATCATAGTCCAGGATGTCGGAGAAGTGGCCCACCAGGTAGTCGGCCACCACCATGCCGATTTCCTGCGGCATGAGCCGGCCTTTCTCTGCGCCCACGGTCTCGTTTTTCCAGGCCGAGCGGACGACGCCGTCGGCGAGGGTATAGTTGGTGACCCGGAAGGTCTTGCCCTCCTTGTCTCCCTTCACGACATAGCCGCGGCTCTTGGTGAGGGTATCGATGGTGGCCTGATAGGTGGAAGGACGGCCGATGCCCAGTTCTTCCATCTTCTTGACCATGGTGGCTTCCGAATAGCGGGCCGGCGGAACGGTGAACTTGCAGGCGGCGCTTACGCCTTCTTCCAGCAGGATGCTGCCGCGATGCAGTTCCGGGAGGAGCACTTCCTCCGTGTCTTCCGCGCTCTCGTCGTCGCGGCCTTCCAGATACACTTTCATGAACCCGTCGAAGAGCAGCTGGACCGACTGGATCCCGTACAGTTCGGGCCGTTTGTCGGAGGCGACTTTCAGGTTGGTGTTCATCACGCGCGATTCGGCCATCTGGGAGGCTACCGTGCGTTTCCAGATGAGCTCGTAGAGTTTCTTTTCCTGCGGCGTCCCTTCAATCTCGGTGTTTTCGATGAAGGTGGGCCGGATGGCTTCGTGGGCTTCCTGCGCCCCCTTGGACTTGGTGCGGTACTGCCGGGTGTGGAGGTATTCCTCCCCATAGTTCTCCCGGATGAATTTGCTGGCCGTGCCGATGGCCAGGGAGGACAGGTTGGTGGAGTCTGTACGCATGTAGGTGATCAGACCCCGTTCGTACAGGCCCTGGGCCAGCCGCATGGTGGTGGACACCGGGAAATGCAGTTTCCGGGAGGCTTCCTGCTGGAGCGTGGAGGTGGTGAAAGGCGCCGCGGGGAAGCGGGTGCCTTCCTTCTTCTCTATCTCGGCAATCCGATAGGTGGCGCCGATGCTGTCGTTCAGGAAGGCCTTGGCCTCATCGGCCGTGGCGAAACGGGTGTCCAGGGTGGCTTTCACCCGCGTGGACGTTCCCTCCGGGCGGAAGTTGGCTTCCACGCGGTAATAAGGCTGGGGCTCGAAGGCCATGATTTCCTTTTCGCGGTCCACGATCAGGCGCAGCACCACGCTCTGGACGCGTCCGGCCGACAACTTGGGCTGGATCTTGCGCCAGAGGATGGGGGACAGTTCAAAACCCACCAGGCGGTCCAGCACGCGGCGGGCCTGCTGGGCGTTCACCAGGTTCATGTCAATGGTGCGGGGATGCTCCACCGCCTCCAGGAATGCGGTCTTGGTAATCTCATGGAACGCGATGCGGCGGGTCTTCTCCGGCGGCAGCCCCAGGGTTTCCACCAGGTGCCAGGAAATGGCCTCTCCCTCGCGGTCTTCATCGGACGCCAGCCAGATGGTGGACGCCTGTGCCGCCAGTTTCTTGAGTTCGGCCACAATGCGTTTCTTGTCGGCCGGGACCACGTATTCCGGACGGAAGCCGTCGGCTACGTCCACACTGAGTTTATGTTCTTCCAAATCGCGGATATGTCCGGCCGAGGCCTTGATTTCCCACTCGTTCTTGTCAACGTACTTCTGGATGGTCTTCGCCTTCTGGGGAGACTCCACGATGACTAAATTTTTACCCTCCATAGCTGTAGAATTTTGGACTTTGTGTCCATAATTATTTGCAAAGTAAAGCAGAATTGGGGCAATTTTCCAAATTTTCTGATTAATTTTGTAAACTCATTTTGAAGCAAGACCTAAGGTCTTGTACGCAAGCAATTATTTTGGAAGATGACGGAGAAGACAAAGAAAACAATCGTCCGCTGGTTCTGGATTCTGCTGGTAGCGCCCATGGCGGGACTCGCCGCTCTGCTCCTGCTGGTCTGGGCCACGGCCGACATCCCCTCCATCGAGGAACTCCAGAATCCCGACTCCAAGCTGGCCACCCAGGTCATCGCGGAAGAAGGGGAGATCCTCACTACCTATCATATAGAGAACCGAACCTTTGCCTCCTATGAAGAACTGGCCCCCTCCCTGGTGCAGGCGGCGGTGGCCACGGAGGACAAACGCTTCTACAAGCACTCCGGCGTGGATTTCCAGTCCCTGGCCCGCGTGCTCTTCAAAACCCTGTTGTCCCGCGATTCTTCCCAGGGCGGCGGTTCCACCATCACCCAGCAGCTGGCCAAGACCCTCTATCCCCGCCAGGAAGGCGTAGGGAAGCTGGGCCTGGTCATGATCAAGCTCAAGGAATGGATCACCGCGGTGAAACTGGAGCGCAATTACACCAAGGAGGAGATCGTGGACATGTACCTGAACGCCATCTTCTTCGGCTCCAACTCCTACGGCATCTCCTCGGCGGCCAGCCAGTTCTTCGGCAAGCTCCCGGCGCAGCTCCTCACGGAGGAAAGCGCCGTGCTGGTGGGCATGGTGAACAAGCCCACCCGCTACAATCCGGCCATCAACCCGGAACACGCCCTGGCCCGCCGCAACCTGGTGCTCAAGCGCATGCAGGAAATGGATTACCTCACCCGGGCCCAATGCGATTCCCTGCAGGCCCTTCCCATCGTCCTGCATGAACGCGTGGGAGACCGCACCACCGGCGTAGGACCGTATTTCCGCGACATGCTCCGCCGCACCATGAGCGCCGGCAAGCCCAAGCGCTCCTCGTACGCCACCGCCGAGGATTACCAGGCCGACTCCCTGCTCTGGGCCGATGACCCCCTGTACGGCTGGCTCAACAAGAACAGCAAGAGCGACGGCACGTCCTACGACCTGGACCGGGACGGCCTGCGCATCTATACCACCATCAACTACAAGATGCAGCGTTACGCGGAGGAAGCCATTGCCGAACACCTGGGGAAGGACCTCCAGAAGGCCTTCTTCCGGGAACTCAAGCTCAGAAAGAACGCCCCCTTCTCCTCCGACACCGACAAGAGCGTGGTCGAGACCACCCTCCGCCAGGCCCGCCGCTGGAGTGACCGCACCCGCACCATGAAGGCCGCCGGCCGTTCGGACGAGGAGATTGCCAAGAGTTTCTCCGTGCCCGTGAAGATGCGGGTCTTTACCTGGGAAAAGCCCGGTTACCGGGACACCGTCATGACCCCGGACGATTCCATCCGTTACTACAAGTCCTTCTTCCGTGCCGCGTTCATGGCCATCGAGCCCGGAACCGGCCATGTGAAGGCCTATGTAGGCGGCCCCGACTACCGGTATTTTAAATATGACAATGTGCGGCAGGGCAAGCGGCAGGTGGGTTCCACCATCAAGCCTTTCATCTACACCCTGGCCATGGAGTCGGGCATGACCCCGTGCGACCCCGTGCTCAATTCGCCGGTGGTGATCGTGGTGAACGGTGACGACACCTGGACGCCGCAGGACACCCATGCCGACGGTTCCATGGTGGACCTGACCTGGGGCCTGGCACACAGTTCCAACTCCGTATCGGCCTACCTGATGCAGCAGCTCGGCCCCATGTCCATGGTGTCCACCATGCGCAAGATGGGCATCACCGGCTTTATCGACCCGGTGGTTTCGCTTTGCGTGGGATCGGCCGACCTGTCGGTGTACGATATGGTGACGGCCTATAACACCTTCCCGTCCGGAGGCGTATATACCAATCCGCTGTTCGTTACCCGCATCGAGGACAGCGACGGCAACGTGCTGGGGCAGTTTGCCGACCGCAAGCACGAAGTCCTCTCCACCCGGGCCACGGGTGAGATGATCCACATGATGCGCGCCGTGGTGGACGGCGGCGGTACGGGCGCGCGCCTGCGCTTCCGCTATGGGCTCAAGGGCGTCATCGGCGGCAAGACGGGCACCACCAATGACAACTCCGACGGCTGGTTCATCGGCTACACCCCTTCCATCACCGCCGGTGTCTGGGTGGGCGCGGAAGACCGTTATGTCCACTTTAACAACAGCAATCTGGGACAGGGAGCCAACATGGCCCTGCCCATCTGGGGCCTCTGGATGCAGAAGGTCCTGAAGGACGGTACGCTGGGCATTTCGGAAAGCGACGTGTTCCCGGAGGAGTTGCAGGGACCCTGGTGCAACGCCAGTACGGATGCTGCGCCCCAGCAGGAAGATTTGGAAAATTATTACTTCGAATAGTACAGAATAGCACATGGCCAAGTATCAGTCTATCGCGGTCATTTATGGGTCGGATTCCTCCGAATGGGAGGTCTCCTGCCGCAGCGGCGAGTTCACCGCTTCCCGTATTGACGAGTTTCAATACGATGTCTATGAAATCTTTGCGCGCTTCGGCAGCTGGAAGCTGGTTGCCATGCGCAAGGCCAACTCCATGCGGGTCGCCTTCCCGGAAGGCGCGCAGCCCGAAGTGGACAAGACCGATTTCTCCGTCATGGTACTGGGGGAGAAAATCCGTTTCGACTTCGCCTATATCATGCAGCATGGTGCGCCGGGTGAGAACGGTCTCCTGCAGGGTTATCTGGAGATGCTGGGCGTCCCGCACTCTTCCTGCAGCGCCTTTGTCACCACCGTGGCCTTTGACAAATACTCCTGCAAGCGCTATCTGCAGGGCTCGGACTTCGTGAAACTGGCGCCGGATGCCTTCATCCGCAAGGGAGATGACGTAGAGGAGATGAGCGCCGCCATGGTGAAAAACCTGGGCCTGCCGCTTTTCGTGAAACCCACCGACGGCGGCTCCAGCTTCGGCATTACCAAGGTCGAGAAGGCCGAAGACCTGCCGGGCGCCATCCGCTACGCCTTTACGGAAGGGGATACCGTCCTGGTGGAAGCCGCCATCCAGGCCGAGCACGAGCTCACCTGCGCCGTCTATTTTGACGGGCAGAAGGTGCGGGCGCTTCCGGTCATCGAGATCATCTCGGAAACGGGCTGGTTCGACTACGATGCCAAGTACAACGGCCTCAGCCAGGAAGTCTGCCCGGCGCAGATTCCCGACAGCCTGTCGGCCCAAATTCAGGATATCTCCTGCCGGATCTACCGGAAACTGGGCTGCAAGGGCCTGGTGCGCATGGACTATATCTCGGCGGCCGACGGCGTCTATTTCCTGGAAGTGAATATCATCCCCGGCATGACCAATGCCTCCCTGGTTCCCAAGATGGTGCGGGCCGCCGGCATGGATATCACCACCTTCCTCTCCCAGATAATCGAAAACGCCTAGATGCTCCTCACCGATTTCCTCAAGCAGGGCGTAGGGGCCCTGGAAAGCCTGTACCCGACGGCGGAAGCGCGCAGCATTGTCCTGATGCTCTGCGAAGAACTCATCGGCACCAAGAGTTATACCCATATTGTGGAACCGCAGTATGAGATTGACAAGAAATGGGTGCAGCCCCTGGCCGAGGCCATGGTCCGTCTCCAGGCCGGCGAACCCATCCAGTATGTGATTGGCAAGATGGAATTCTGCGGCCGCACCTTCCGTGTGACCCCGGACGTGCTCATTCCCCGTCCGGAAACGGAACTCCTGGTGCGGGAGGCCATCAAACTGGCCGACCGCGTCAAGCGCATGCGCATCCCCTACGGCAAATCGGCCGATCCGGTGCGGGTGCTGGATCTGTGCACGGGAAGCGGCAACATCGCCTGGTCCGTGGCCCTGTCGGTTCCCGGAGCGCGGGTCGTGGGCGTGGATATCTCGGAATCGGCCCTGGACGTGGCCCGGAGCCAGAATTTCTCCTCCGTACTCAAATCGACCGGCGCCCTGGCTCCCACCTTTGTGGCGGCCGATATCCTGGATACGGAGCAAGAGTTCAATTATGGCCAGTTTGACCTCATCCTGTCCAATCCGCCGTACATCATGGAGCGGGAAAAGCCCGATCTGCGCCGCAATGTGGTGGATTTTGAACCGGCCGGCGCCCTCTTTGTTCCGGACGACGATCCGCTGCTGTTCTATCGCGCCGTGCTGCGCTGGTCGGAGCGCTTCCTCTCGCCCGAAGGAAAGGGCCTCACGGAAATCAACGAACTGCTGGGAAAGGAAACGCAGGCGCTTTTCAGTGCCGCCGGCTTCTCCCAGGCCGATCTCGTGAAAGATTTTTACGATAAAAATCGTTTCATCTTCTACGCTCGATAGGCCTTCTACGCATCTGTAAGGCCGTTTTTTGCAATTAGTGGTTTCATTTTTGATGAAACCGATAACTCTTCTGTACTTTGCATCCAGGAGCCGGCCACTGGCGGCCGGGAAAAGAAACGATGAGATGCAAGTATGGTTTTTGGGGCGCTGTCGTCGCCCTCTGCACCCTGGCCGGGTGCAATAAGCTTTTGGAAACAACCGCGATGGAGGAGCCTCCGGTGGAGGCGGGGACCCTTCCGGATATCAGCGTGGAACAGGTGGCCCGGCTCTTTGCCGGCCTGCCCATCGGAGCGGGGCAGATGGAGGAGGTGCATGATGCCGTTTGTGCTTCGGCCGGGAACGGATACGACGAGGAATACACCCTCCGGGACCTGCTGTCCACGCCGGGCTCCGGGGTGGGGGATGCCGCCACCCGGGCCCCCGCACGCTCGTATGAGCGTCCTTTGCGCGATTTGCTCCGCGAGGCCCTGACCGCCACCCGCGCCGGCTCGGCCGAGGACTATCTGTCGCAGCTCACGGCCTCCGACCTGCAGCTGTACTGGCCTTTCTCAGAGTCCTGGGACGGCACGCAGCTTCCCGTGGTGACCTTCGATCCCGGCGATTTTGCCGTGGAAAACACCGGCTATGCCTTGCAGCCCGACGGCAGCGTGGAAAGCGTCCTGGTGAACGAAGCCATGGCGCAGCGCCGCCCCGTCTGGGTGGTGAACCGCAACTCCGATGCCGACTACACCTCCCTGGAACTGCTCCGCCGGCAGGACCCTTCCTGGGGCCAGGGCGGCGGCGACATCCTGGTGCGCAGCGCTTCTTCGGCCGACAAGGACATCAAGACCCTGATCCTTCGCTCCGTCAAGGCCAAGCGGAATTTTGACAGCTGGTTCTGTGGCGGCAGCGAGCTGCTTTTCAAGGTGGGCAGTGTCGAGGATTTCTGGGCCTCTACAGAGGCGGAACTCCGGCTTTACCAGCCTTCCATTACCGATTTCATGATTGTGGTGCGCCGCGACCAGCTGGGGCAGGAGCTCCCTTTCAATGCCGTCCTCATCTCGGAATGGACCAGCCAGCTCACCAACTGCGCCGTGATGATCGTGGAGGATGACGGCGGCTCGCAATCATCGTGGAAGTGTACGGCTTTGGTCAGTTATAACTCCAAAAAGTATGGCTTCGAGCTGGAGATCCCGCTCAACAGCCGGGACGACATCATCTGGCGCGGCTCCCTCACCCGTTCCTACATCGAGCGTTACAGCGGCACCACCGGTCACTTTGGCGACCTGGATTTGGTGCTGGAGTTGGTATGAGTACGGGCTCTACGGCCAATAATGTTATTACGGATTTGCGAATTCGTAATAATTTTATTAGCTTTGCCATCATGAAAGATGGCATTATAAAAACCAGCTTGATCCGCATTGGGAACAGCAGGGGCATCGTGATTCCTTCCCGAATCTTGAAAAAGTATGGCGGGAAGGAGATCGATACCGTTTATCTGGAAGATAGCGAAGAGGGACTCTCGCTCCGTTTTTCCAAACCGGAAGAACCTTATACCTTGCCTTTCACGGGCCCATTTTCCGCGTTGGCACCCTATCGGGACGAAGAAGCGTGGGGCGGTGCGGAGGCCGATGCATTGGATGTAGCCCGTGCCTTGTACGAGTCCAGGGTCAATACCAGAGAAATCCCAGAATGGTAATGCTATGTATCTGTTAGACACTTCTGTCTTAATCTCCATGTTTAAAGGACAGCATGGCGTGCAGCAGCGCATTGCCGCGGAGGGGTTATCAGCCTGTTATGTTTCGGAATTGGTTTTGGCGGAACTCTCCGTAGGTGCCTATAAAAGCGGGCGCCAGTCAGAGAGGGAGCACATCCGTTTTGTCCGTCACCACTTTCCTGTGCTTCCCGTGGACGAGCCGGTTCTGGATCGCTATGCCCAGTTGCGCGCCTCCATGGAGATGTCCGGGTTTCGGATAGATAGCCTGGACCTTTTGCTGGCCGCAACCGCCCTGGCACACGAGTTGACCCTGATTACCGGCAACACCCGCCATTTCCTCCGTATCCCCGATCTTGAACTGGAAAACTGGATGGCCTAGCGCATCATCGGCTCAGTAATCTTTTGGAGAAATCGCTATCTTTGCAGCTATGACGGCTTTGGAACTGTTGGCGCCGGCACGGACGGCACAGATTGGCATCGCGGCTGTGGACTGCGGGGCCGATGCCGTGTATATCGCCGGTCCGGCCTTCGGGGCCCGGCAGGCGGCCGGGAACAGCGTGGAAGACATTGCCACCCTTTGCGCCTATGCCCATCGCTTTGGCGTACGCATCTACGTAACGGTGAACACCATCGTCTATGATGACGAGCTGCCCGGGATGCGTTCCCTGGTCAAGCAGCTGGCCGATATCGGCGTGGATGCCCTCATCGTGCAGGATCCCGCCGTAGCCCAGGCGGCCCGGGAAGCCAGTCTCATCGTGCACGCCTCCACCCAGTGGGCCATCCGCACGCCGGAGAAAGCCGCGCTGGTGGAGAGCATGGGCTATGGCCGGCTGGTGCTGGAACGGGAACTGTCGCTGGAGCAGGTGCGCGCCATCCGGGCTGCCGTGCAGGCCGAGCTGGAGTTCTTCGTGCACGGCGCCCTCTGCGTCTGCTACAGCGGACAGTGCTACTTGTCGGAGTGTCTGACGGGCCGGAGCGCCAACCGCGGCGCCTGCATCCAGGCCTGTCGCAGCCTCTACGACCTGGAAGACGCCAGCGGCAAAGTCCTGCTGCGCAACAAAGCTGTCCTCTCGCTCAAGGATTATAATCTCCTCCACCGCCTGGAAGACCTGGCCGATGCCGGTGTCTGCTCCTTCAAGATTGAGGGCCGCCTCAAGGGCGAAAGCTATGTGCGCAACACGGTCAAGGCTTATAGCGAGGCGCTGGACGCCCTGATGGAACGCCATCCGGACCTTTATCGGCGGTCCTCCTTCGGCCATGCACGGGGCGGCTTTACCCCCGATCTGGCCAAAACCTTCAACCGGGGCTATACGGAGCTGTTCCTGGATGGGAAACGGGGCAGCTGGGCCTCCATGGACGCGCCCAAATCCATGGGCGAGTACATGGGAACCGTGGCCGCCCTGCGTCCGGACGGATTCCTGCTCAAACCCGCCCGGCCGGATATCAAGCTGTCCAACGGTGACGGCTTTGCCTTCGTGACGCCCCGCGGCGAGATTGTGGGTTTCCGGGCCGATGTCTGTGAAGGGTTCACCGTGCGATGCAAACGGGTGGATGGGCTCAAAACGGGCCTGGACCTTTACCGGAACATCAGCGCCGCCTTTGAGAAGCAGGTGGAAGCCAATGCCCCTGTGCGGGAAATAGCCGTTTCTGTCCGGGTGTCCCTGGGCGGCGGCCAGCTGACTGCATCGGCCCGGAGCGAAGATGGCAGAACAGCAGTTGTGACGGTAGCTACGCCGGAAGATATGGCCCGCGACCCGCAGCGCATGCGGGAAACCATCGGCACGCAGCTGGGTAAACGCGCCGGCATCTATGCTTTTGAGCTCACCGAACTGGAGGCAAGCGATCCGCTCCCTTTTATGGGCGCGGCCTTCCTCAACGGTATCCGCCGGGCGCTGGCCGAGCAGCTGGACGCCCAGCCCGTACACGTCACGGCGCTCTGTCCCGGCAGTGAGAATCCAACGGTTCCGGCCGCGGAAACACTTACCTATAAAGCCAATATCGCCAACACCGAGGATCGCGCCCTGTATGCCGCCCGCGGCGCTACGCAGATGGAACCCGCCTACGAACTGGCGCACCCCGCCGGCGCGGAACTCATGCGCTCCAAATACTGCGTCCGCCATGAGCTGGGCCTTTGCCCCCGCCAGCAAAAGGGCCTCAAGCCCGACCCCCTGTATCTTCGCAACGCCGGCCGCCGTCTCCGGCTGGACTTTGACTGCCCCGCCTGCGAAATGACCGTCAGCGCTTTATAAAAAGTAACTCCGCCACACAGGACGGAGTTAAAACGGTAGGGTGTTCGTAACCAGTTACTTGATTACCAGAGCTTATTTCAGGGTCTTGAGCTGGGCAGCAGCCTGGTCCTTGTACTTGGCGTCGCCGGTGAGCTGGTTGTAGTATTCGATGGCCGTGGCCTTGTCGCCAGCCTTCTGGGCGGTGGCGGCGATGGTGAAGAGGATGTCGCTCTTGTCCTTGGCATCGGGGGCTACCTCCAGGTACTTCTTGTAGGCGCCGATGGCATCCTTGCTCTTGCCGCTCTTGGTGAGGGCGCTGGCCATGAGTTTGTAGGCGTTGGCGCTCTCGAGGTATTCGTTGGACTTGGTGAGGGCTTCCACGGCTTCGGCGTTCTTGCCGGCCTTCAGGAGGGCCTGGCCCTTCTTGAGGAAGATCGTGGAGTTGAGCTTGTTGGCTTGGTCGGCCTTGCCAAACTGGGCGGCGCTCTCCAGGGCGGCTACGGCACCGTCCATGTCACCGGTCTGCATGAGGGACTGGCCCAGCATGAGGAAAGCCTGACCGTCTTCGGGGTTCAGGGCAATCACTTCCTTGGCAGCCTCGGCGGCGGCGGCGAAGTCCTTGGCCTTGAGCAGCGTGGCGGCCTTGCGGGTGAACACGTTGGGGATGAGCTTGGTGGCTTCCTC
>Ga0265298_10006317_pt1 | contig 14661 bp, 13 predicted proteins | sample AusTroGonzalo_MG_3_FD_193486 | JGI IMG/M metagenome (GOLD analysis project Ga0265298, IMG submission 193486) | Bovine rumen microbial communities from tropical cattle in Woodstock, Queensland, Australia - Gonzalo_01 | ecosystem: Host-associated > Mammals > Digestive system > Stomach > Rumen ... | reverse complement strand
TTGACCTGTTTGCCTGGATGGAGAAAGAGGGCTGGAAAGTTACTGGTTCACCCCGCGCTGTCTATGTGGACGGTATCTGGAATCAGGAAGACCCGGAGAAGTGGCTGACTATAATTCAGGTTCCGGCAGAGAAAGCCTGAGTGCGCTGCGGCCATGTGGAAAAGGGGACAGTGACTTCGTCGAGCTAAACCTTCCCCTTTTCCACATTTTCACAGCGTTTTCATGAGGCTCCAGTTACCCATGGTCTGACCGTTGTGGGTGATTTCATACTCGTGGAATACCTGGTAGCCCCGTTTCTGATAGAAATTAAGGTTCTTCCGATTGTTGGTGAACAGCACCATGGTCTTGCCTCCGCGCTGGCGAACGTAATCTTCAAGATAGGCCAGGAACTGAGTACCAATACCTTGGCCGTGGAACGGCGGATCCACCTCAATCATACTCAGGTACCATACATCGGGATTGTCTTTCTGATAATCATGACACGGAGTTCCGGCCTCCTGGTCATTTTTAAGGAAAGCATGCAGATGCTTCCAGTTGGTAAGGAAATACATCTTAAGATATCCGCACAAAATGAACCGGAGTACCGATGGCTGCTTGTAACCTGGTGGTTCAAGTGATGCCTCGGCTACCATACGGCCGTCCAAACGTGCGGTCAACATGTGTGCTCCCTTAAAGTTTCCTTTCCTGTTTATGACCATGAAACGGGCCAATCCCCTTTGCCGTTCCTTAAGACCCGGGAAAAAGATAGTAATGTAGATATAGTCAAAATAGGCTCTGGCGGCCAATGCCGATGCCTCCTTAATCTCTGCCTTTTTTAAGCTGTCATATTGTAGCATACTCTATGTCCTTATTGTCCTTTTTCTGAACTACATAGTTAGACATAATTTTGCTGATTTGCAAATTTGGGGCGCCAATCTTTGCAAGGTTGGCAGTAACATTCTACGAGCAGAACAACATCTCAGCATTCAAAAAGATATTCATAGATCAGTTTGCATTTGCCGTAGGAACTTATTTCTGATGACACAGAAGGAAGAGAACCTTTTGTGATGGATTAAACAGCCGGGCATTGGACGGTGGTTAGAAATGAGTACCTTTGCGAAAAAGAAATGAGTATGAAGTTGATTGCAATTCCTACACGTGACGGTATGGTTGATGACCATTTTGGACACTGTGCGTATTATACTGTTGTTACCCTGGATGAGGAGGGCGAGATACTGAAGCAGGAGCGTCTGGATTCGCCCGAAGGGTGCGGATGCAAATCAGACATTGCACGGGTGATGCAGGAGATGGGCATTACTCTGATGCTGGCCGGGAACATGGGCATGGGTGCGTACAATAAGCTGACTGCCCACGGTATAGCCGTAATAAGGGGATGCCATGGTAAGGTGGATGATGTGCTTGGGGCTTACCTGAATGGTGAGCTGAAGGATTCTCTGGAGGCATGTGACCACCACGATTGTGACAACCATGAGGAGAAGCCGGTGTTCATTGTTCCTAAGCTGGGCAAATGAGGTGGACGGTATTGGTTGACAACAGGACGAATGACAGCCGTCTGGAGACGGAGCATGGCTTATCGGTCCTGTTGGAGACGGAGCGTTACCGGATCCTGCTTGACACTGGGGCCAGCGATGCTTATATACGTAATGCCGAGCGTATGGGGATTGACCTGAGCGGGGTTGATTACGTTTTTATATCGCATGGACACAGCGATCATGCAGGTGGACTTAAACATCTGGCAGAGGTTAACGACAAGGCAAGGATTATAGTTGCTGAAGAGGCTGTACACGGTAGGTTCTTTTCAAACAGAGGACAGCTGCACAGCATTACTGCAGAGTGGCCACAGGAGATACATGATAGACTGTTGTTTGCCGATGACTGCAGCCGGATATGTGACGACATACATATTATGACACATATACCGCAGATACGCCCTATTCCTGAGGGGAACCGGTATTTGCTGACAGAGAATGAGGATGGCGATTATGTGGCCGATGATTTTGACCATGAAACAGCTCTTTACACGGACGGGCTGCTGTTTACGGGTTGCGCTCATAGCGGACTGGAGAATATTCTGGCGGCCTGCCACTACCCTGTTAAGACGGTTGTGGGCGGGTTCCATCTGCTTGATGACCATGAGACTGAACAGGAGCTTACCGATTTGGCCCACAGGCTGACAGAGGGCTATCCTGATACACATTTTTACACTAGCCACTGCACTGGCGACAAGGTGTTTTCCACACTGAAAAAGATTATGGGCGACAGGATTGATGCATTCTGTTGCGGCATGACAGTTATGGTTTGAAATCAGGCCGTATTTGTGTGATGACGCTTGGATATCTGCTCGGAGTTATCACCAAATCCGTCCTGAAATCAGGCCGTATTTGTGTGATGACCCCTGGCCCGCCACGGGTCTTCCGCTCAAAGTTATCACCAAATATGCCTTGATTCTCAAGCCATATTTGTATGATGACCCCTGGCCCTGCCACGGGTCATCACACAACAAAAAAAGATTCTGAACTCCCTTGAAAGCAAGCTTTCAGATGATTTCAGAATCTTTTTTTGTTGGTGATCCGCTCGGGATTAGTTGCGGCGGTTTTGGATGGTCTTGTGAAAAGGGCAAGTTGTTGGTGTGCAGATAGATAGCGATTATTTGAATTTATTTAAGAATATGGGTGGTTAAAAAATGGGGCACGAATGGGGCACGCAAAAATATTAATGATTACCTTTGTCCAGAAGATATTGTGACTTTGTTTTTGCAGTAATTAATAATAATTGTGACCTTGATATGCCGGCTGTTTTTACACTAAAGAAGGATGGAGTCGTGGAGGCTCGCCTTAGAATCAAGAGAACCATTGATGGGGTTCCTACTGTTATTGTCAACCAGCGCCACCTCATAAAGGGGTTGTCTATCACTGAGTCTGATTGGAACCGCTATCGTTCCTTGAGGAAAGAGAGTTCGAGGGACTCATTCCTGGATGATAACACGGAGTTTGCTAAGGATATTACCAGGCTTAAGGCTATTGGCAAGAAGATGGATGAAGCTGGCGAGAATCTCACCGGGAAGATGCTGACCGAGATTATCCATGATGTGATGTTTGCCGAGGAGATTGCAGAGAAGAAGCGCATTGAGGAGGAGAAGAAGAAGGAGGAAGAGGAGAAGCTGGAGACAAAGAAGAAAAAGGAGAAGATGACGCTGACCAAGTTCATTGACCAGTACATTCAGGATGTGAAGGATGGGACTCGTACTACTTTGGCTCATGGAAGGACTTTTGTTCAGGGGTCACGGTTCAGCTTGACCAACTCACTTGGGCACTTCAAGGAGTTCATGAAGGATACCGGTATTACATACGACTTTCAGGATGTGGACCTGGACTGCTATGTCAAGTATAAGGCTTGGCTGATGGCGCAAGATATTAGTAAGGATAAGGCGGATCCTAAGCATGAGCCGGTGCATTATGCTGACAATACTATAGGTGGATTTATCAAGAAGCTGAAGTGTGTGCTGCGTGCGGCGGAGAGCCGCGGATATCCGGTTAATCCGGCTTATAAGAGTACGGAGTTCAAGGCACAGTCATCTGTGGATGTGGATACCATTTATCTGACCCGTGAGGAGGTGGAGAGGTTTGAGAAGGTGGACCTTACAAAGAAGGAGGATGGGAAGAATCTGGAGCTGGCGCGTGACATCTTTTTGGTGGGTGTTTGGACTGCGCAGCGTGTATCTGACTACAACAATCTTAAGCCTGAGAATATTAAAGAGGTGGACAACAATGGCACCCCTATGACGTATATCTCCATTCACCAGCAGAAGACTGGCCGACTGGTTGAGATTCCTTGTAATGCTAAGGTCCGTGCTATCCTGAATAAGTACCCAAAGGGCCTGCCCCATTTGAGTGACCAGAAGATTAATATGTACATTAAGCAGATTGGCAAGATGGCGGGGATTGATGAGGTGGTTGAGGTTAAGGGTAGCCGCGGTGGCCAGGTTATTAAGGAGTACTACAAGAAATACGAGTTGATTTGCACTCATACGGCCAGGCGTACCGGTGCCACTTTGATGTATCTGGATGGTATTGCCATTTATGATATCATGAAGGTGACGGGACACAAGAGCGTTACCACTCTGGAGAAGTACATCAGGGCAGATAAGCTGGAGGTGGCTCAGAAGCTGGTGCTGCAGTATGATTACTTCAAGTGATGGTCAGGGCTTAAGGTCTTTCTCCTTGCGGAGGCGTACTATGAGGTCATCATGGACTTTCTGCCAGGCGGCTTTGGGGTCAAAATCCAGGCCGGGGCGCAGGAGGCCGGTGGTATCGCCCAGGAATTCGGGATTCTGCATTTTCTCTTCCATATTTAGGACGTACTCCTTATATGTAGGCGCATGCGATGCTACGAAACGCAGGTAGCGGTCATAGGATGCCATCACTTTTTCGGGATCCAGGCGGTTTGAACAGAGTGCGGTATAGACATCAAACAAGTCACGGCCTTTGAGTCTCTGATACAGGGCTCTTACTTTTGTGCCTACCAGTTCATCAAACTCATAAGTGAGTATCTGGCACTGGCCGCTGAACCAGTCATTCCGGACGGAGAACGGGACATGGACCATGGGCTGCACGCTGAAGTGCTCCTTGCAATTTATCTCGATCTTGAGGTGTATCTCACCGGCACCGGCATCGGTGGGCTCTACGCGGAATACCAGTGTGTTGTTGTGTTTCTTCTGCTTTACTACGGGTTCACCAAGCCATGAGAGGGCATCACGCAGGTGGTCTATTGTCTCACGTATGGGTTGCGCTTGGACCTGTACCAGGTCAATATCCTCGGAGTACCGGGGCTGTGGGCTTAGATATAGCTTATGAAGTGCTGTGCCTCCACGGAAAGCCAGGTGGCTGGCCAGGAATTCATCGGTGTATATTGACACCAGTGCACGGCAGATTATGAGATCCTGCTCTACAAGTCTGGGAGAACTCCATGGTACTACTGTTCCCCACTGGGTGATAAATGCTCTCTGAATCATAAATGGTCTATAAATCGTCTGTTTCTATTTGCTGATTAACTATCACTTTCCAGCGCTCACAGATGGGACTGTCATCTGTTGGAGCACCTGATTTGAGTGGCACGGTCTTGAACTTGAGGCCTGCGCGTTTGATGAGTTCCATGAGGCCGTCGGCTACGGAGGTCTCTTGAAGTACCTGATCAAGCAGATAGCCCAGACGCTGGAATGCCGGGACTGACGCTACTTTTGCAAAGTCTGTGCCCAGATGGCTGAAATCAAGTTTCATGGCCAGTTCCTCAAGTACTGTTGCTGCCCTGGTAAGGCCGCCTACATGGTCTTGATATACTACAAGGTCAATGGCGGTGAGTTCGGGACCGGAGATGTTGAGCCACCCTGAAGGAACCTCGAGACGCTGCACATAGTCCATGGGTATGGCACGGCGCTCGGCATAACGGAGGGCGTAGCCGTCACGGACTTTGTCACGCAGTACCGGCGGCTCTACCATGACCTGGCAACCCATGGGGGCCTGATGGGCGGCACCGTGACGTTCGGCGGCACTGAGCAGGGATACATAGTAGCGACGGCCCAGATACTGCATCATGCGGTCCAGGTACACGTCCTGTGGAACTGCTTTCCAGAGCCGATACTCCTCAGGGACTATGACGTAGAAGCCGCGGCTGGGCGAGAACAGACGACCCTTGCCAATTGCACGCTGCACGGCTATGTCTATGGAATGACTTGTCATATCCGGAAAAGCCCGCATGACATCATCCCGAGAGAACGTGTAACGTCCGCTTGGCGCCTGTATGTCTATCCAGTCTGCTAAACTCATGATTAAAGCCTTAGTATTCTATCCACTTGCAAAACTACACATAATTTGTGTATTATCGCAAGCAAATGGAAATATTTTTTCTTTTCCCATTATGGCTGTTTTTGGTTTTTGTTACGTAACGCGGCGTTACGGTTTTCTTGAAAAGCGTGACATTTGGCGTAACGGGGCGGTAAAAGTTGGTTAAAACTAAAATTGTTAGGGACGGGGGTTGGTATATTTGCGACCGACAATAGTTGAGATTGTCCTTGTTTGATAATAAGCCCTTAAAACATCGAGAAGTATTTAACCTTATTATTAACCTGTAACTGACTTAAAATGGAAAAGAAACCCGTATGGGATTCTGAGCCGGGTGTTGCGGAGCTGATCAACGAACATAAGGTTGATGTGCTTTGGGACCTGGACTGGGAGAAGATTACGGCCGGATTCAAGGCCGAGTGTTTGCGAAAACTGCTAGTGAAGATCAGGGAAGTGAAAGACCGCATTGTTGCCGTGAAGGCCTGCCTTTGCCATTACCGGTACTATCTGATTGGCTTGGACCATGAACAGTACGTGGAGTGTTGGGACGGTGGGTGCCCTTTCAAGGATTTGTGCGAGCAGATTATCTGGGACCTGGAGGAGATTTGCACGTTTACCATCAGTGCAAGCGGTGATGTGCGGCAGGTGCCTGAGCATGAGTGCGTGAACAGGATATTCCGCACGGAGCAGGCGCAGAAGCTGCTGGCGCGACTTAGCCCGGAGTACTGCAGGAACGGGCATTGGGTGAAGGAGGCGAAGAAGGCGTTCATCTGTCAGGTGGCCCATGTGCTGAGCGGGCTTTTGGAAATTCCGGACAGCAAGAAGTGGATTTACTTTGAGAAGTATTGGGGTGTGACGGGACTGGCCCAGGCTTGGGCGGGCCGTAACGGCAAAGGTCTTGACGCTGAGATTGACATGCTCTACCCTGAATACAAGGTGAAGTTTAGAGGATAGCGGGTGTATAGTTTTGCTATACCTGAGATATACAATGGTTTCCTTTTCTATGCGACAGCCCCTCTGTGAGGGGTTGTCTTGTGTATAGACACTGCTATACAATTTGTGTACATGTACTGTTCAATCCCCAACAAACTTTACTTGACAACTTTGTGCCGTGACAACTCAATTAGGCCTTATGAGTGACAGCACACTGATTGTTAAACCTTAATTAGAACCATTACGATTATGGAAATTGAGAATGCGAGAATACTTGCCACCCTGACAGTGGGTGAGTTCAAGCAGGTTATGAGTGACATGGGTGCCGACAAGAACAAAGAGGAAGAGAAGCCCCATACTTATGTATATGGAATTCCTGGTATCATGGAGCTGTTTCACTGCTGCCGGTCAACGGCCCAGAGCCTGAAGGCAACGGTGATCAAGGAGGCGGTAAGCCAGACGGGCCGCAAGATTGTGGTTGACGTGGAGTATGCGAGAGCTCTGTTCAAAGCTAAGAGACCCTATAAGACTATCTGGTGATATGGAACAGGACGGTAACAATAAGAAGAGAGAGTTCTGGAAGCCGGAACCGATGACGTTCTCAGTGTTGGACAAAGGGGTTACGACTACGGAGCCGAAGGGTGTGATGGATCCTTACGCTGTCTATACTTACATAAGGGATGGCATATCACGGTACCAGACGGAACGGCTGAGAGGGATTCTGGATGCGGCCGAGTTCAAGAAGTACAAGCAGAGTGAGTTTGAGACGGCGGTTTTCAGCGGGGTGTATAGCCACAAGTGCGATGCCGGTCTGGTGAAGCCATCGGGGTATGTGTGCATAGACATAGACCATGTGCCTGTACAGCAGACCAAGGATGTGCTTATGGGACTTGAGCTGTTTGAGACGGTGCTGATGTTTACCAGCCCATCAGGGCACGGAGTGAAGTGGGTGTTGAACAACAGGACGCTGTTCAGCCATGTGGACTTCTACTCGGCCGTGAGCAATTTCCTTAGGGATACCTGCAAGATTGAGGTGGATATGACGGCAAGGCCTCTGTCACACGGATGCCTGCTGCCGTGGGACCCTGAGGTGTATTTGAATCCCAATTACATGTAGGACAATGTCAACGAAGGAGTTTGATGTTGGGTTGTGGCTGAAGGCGGGCCGTGACAAGGAAGAGGAGTCACGGCCTGCAGCGGCCGCACCGAGCAAGGCACCGGCCGACCTGACGGATGACGTGGAAACGGTGGTGTGCAGGATTGAGGCCTGGGGGCTTGACATTACGGCTACATACGACAGCTGGAGAGATATTGGGTTTGCTCTGGCGGAGGGTATGGGTGAAGCGGGACGGAAGTATTACCACCGGGTGAGCCAGTTCTACCCCAGGTATAAGAAGTCAGAGACGGACAAGCAGTACAATCAATGTCTGAAGGGGCGCAAGAGCGGGATTACGATTAGGACTTTTTTCCAGAAGGCGAAGGATGCGGGGATTGACATAAGGACCAGGAACTTTATTTTACCGACAAGAACGATGGTTACTACTGATGGGAAAAACGGAGGTTCCGCCACAAACAAGGGGTTGGCGGAAGTGGCGGAAATGGCGGAAGTGACGCACGCTGCGCCAAAAACGTCAGTTCCGCCAATGCGCCAATGTGGCGGAAGCGGCGGAAGGATGGATGAGTTGCCCACTTTCTCTGGTTTGGTTGAGGAACAGTTGCCTGCATTCCTGCAGAGTGTGGCCAGTCACGGAAAGACGCTGCAGGAGAAGGACGTGCTGATACTGGGGAGCATTGTGACGGTATCGGCCTGCCTGCCGAATGTGAGTGGGCTTTATGATGAAGTGGAGGTATATCCCAATCTGTATTTCTTTCTGACGGCAAGGGCCAGCAGCGGCAAGGGTCGGTTGAACCTGTGCAAGTTGCTGGTGGAGGGAATCCATGAGCGGCTGTTTGAGCTGTACCGGCTGGAGAAGGAGGAATATGAAATGAAGAGGAAAGAGTATGAGAGCAGCAAGACTCCCGGCATACCGAAGCCCACCCCACCGGTGAAGAACATGCTCTTTATACCGGCCAACAGTAGTGCGACATCGGTCTATCAGATCCTGGGAGAGAGCAATGAACGGGGACTGATTTTTGAGACGGAGGGTGATACGCTTGCCTACTCTTTTGCCAGCGATTTTGGGAACTTCAGCGACGGATTCAGGAAGGCGTTTCACCATGAGTCTATCAGTTACCATCGGCGCAAGGATGATGAGCATGTGGACATAAAGCATCCACAGCTGAGTGCGGTACTGAGCGGCACGCCTGAGCAGCTGCGGAGTCTGGTGAAGGATGCGGAGAACGGTCTGTTCAGTAGATTCATATTTTACCGCCTGAACAGCGGACTGACATGGAAGGATGTGTTTGCCGTACCGACCGGCCGGAGCCTGAACGTGGAGTTTGAGGAATTGGGCAGGTACTTTGCCGGATTCCATGAGAAACTGATGGAGGCACCGGCCCTGCGGCACTGCCTTACGAAATGGCAGGCGGACAAGTTCAACGCTTATTTCCACTCACTGCAGCAGGAGCTCTTTTACCTGTATGGCGATGACATTGTGCCCAGCGTGAGGAGAATGGGTCTGATATTCTTCAGGATCACGATGATACTTACTGCGCTGAGGATAATGGAAACCGGTGACATGTATTCTAACCTGGTATGTTCTGACTTGGACTTTGATAGCACAATGGAGATAGTGAAAGCCATTATTGAGCACACCAAATACGTGTTTGCCGAACTGTGTAACATAGAGGCACCGATGCTGGAGGATAAGAACCTGGTAAGGAAGAAACTGCTGCAGATACTGCCCGAAGAGTTTGACCGCGACACCCTGTTTGTGACTGCCGCCAGCATAGGGGTATCAAAGCGCACCGCCGAAAGATATATGGCCCATTACACCCAAAACGGCGACGTGGAGAGGAAGACCTACGGACTGTACACCAAGGTAAAGAATGAGGAGTAAATGAGCAGCCAAACCGCACACCGGAAAATGAACGACTTGAGCAATAGATCAAAAATAAAAGATTACCTTTGTGACGCTCCAAGGCCCGAAAGCCGGGGAGCAAAACGAAGAGTAGATTTCTGCTTGAGTTTCGGCCAGCCCTTTAAAACATCGAAATTTTATAGCGTTCAGGAGTTGAAACAAGAGCCGAATGTCTGCGTAAGGTGTATATGCAACCCAAAAAGGGTTTTACATATTCCCTTCCGCACGGCATCGGCATGTCAGCTCAAACTGAACGAGGTTTTTCGATGTACCGAAGGGCTTTTTGACTGCATGACGTTTGTCGTGCGGTTTTTTGCATCCCTTTGGGGGTTGCCGGACCAACCCCACTCACTTAGATGGACGATGCCTGGTCACATCCGACACCCACGCCCAAACAAGCCACCTGCTGCCAAAACCTCAATCCCTACCTGAAAGCCCACAATCACGTGCCCGGCTTGGATAACCGTTGGACGATGGCGGAGCACAATAATCAATAACCAGCCCGGCAGCAGCTGGCCAGCCAACAATAATCAATGTAACAATCTGTGATGGAAACGGTGTGTCTCGGGGCGATGGCGGTACCTATCAGGTTGTAGTATTGCATTCAAATTGTATTTGTTCAATAAACATGCCCTGTATAATTTCACAGAACAATGTTATTTTTTTATTTTTGTCGAAACTAGTATAGTCATAGTATCAGACTCCCATATTAATGAGCACTAAAGCTGAATTAATTGATATATATAAGCGACTCGAAGGATCATATAAACCCTTTGGGAAAGAAGTTGGCACCTATTCAACTCCTGTAAATTTTAAAGAATCTCTATCTATCCCTATTCATAGATGGTATGCATACAAAGAAGGTTTCTCACCGTCTTTCGTGCGCAATTTCATTAATAGTTATTCCAAATCTGATGATGACGTTGTTTTTGATCCGTTTGGAGGAATAGGCACAACAGGTTTAGAGGCTATATTATTGAACCATCCAGCATATTCGATGGATGTTAACCCTCTTGGAATATTTGCTACACGTGTTAAAACTCATTGCTATAATAGCGATGAGGTTGAGAAACTTCTAAGCATTGTTGAGACCTTAAATAGAATTGATGATTATACCATTTCATGTGAGATTAATAACTCTACTGTTGAAAGTTATTTTAGCCCCATTACATGGAATGCTTTGCTCAAAATGAAAAGTTTCATTAAGAGCATAGACAACAATGTTTGTAGTGAACTATTACTATTAGCCTTATTGTCATTAGTAGATGAAATATCCACTCACAGGAAAGATGGGAATGGAGTGAAGCGAAAAAGAATATTACCTTCACCTTATGATTTTGCTTCCTTAAAGGAACTTATGGTTAAACGCATCAATCTTTTTCTTGAGGACATTAATACCACAGGGAAGATTAATCAAAGATGTACCATAATAGAATCCAGCAATATTCAGGATTATACGCTTGAAAGGAAGGCAGACATTGTCCTAACATCCCCCCCTTATGCCAACTGTTTTGATTACAGCAAAGTATATTTAACAGAATTGTGGGTCGGAGATTTCTTTACTAATAAATCAGATCAAAAATCTTTCAGAGAACAATCCATTTCTAGTCACGTTCATTATAGATGGTCTGAACGTAACTCTGAATATAAGCCCTCCATTATAGAACAAAATGTATTACCACTACTGACAGCGGAAAAACTATGGAGCGACAATATCCCCAATATGCTATCTGGCTATTTCGGGGATATGGGTCATTTTCTCAAGAATCTTTCCAAGAATCTCAATGCTGGTGCTACAATAGGTATTGTAGTTGGGAACTCTGTATATGGAGGTATTCCAATAGCTACAGATTTAATTCTTACTAATATGGCGGAAGAATTTGGATACGAGCCCTTAAAAATTGAAGTGTACCGCCAGATAGTAGCATCTGCACAACAAATGATCCGTCTAAATGATGCTGAAAAACACTTCGTACGTGAAAGTTTAATCATTTTGAAATGGCAGTAACAAGAAATAAATATGATCATTACTTTGACTTTAATCCATATAAATTGGAATGGGGTCAATCTGTAAGTTTCCCTAAATCGAATCAACTATCGGAGTACGGAAATAGGATCTACAATAGGTATCCTGCTAGGAGTATCTTTCTTGTTCCACGCCTTATTTTAGCCCAACATATTAACAAAGGATTAAATATCCTTGATCCTTTTATGGGTTCAGGAACAACTGCTGTCGAGACTATTATTAGTGGTAACAAGCCATATGGCACCGAGATGGACCCTTTTGCCAGGTTAATAGCTGATGTTAGTACGACAACCTTCTCAAAGCAAGAACTTATACAATTAACTCAGTTCAGAGATGAAATACTAAACCGATGGCGTGATTTTGAACCTGCCGAGGTTCCTACACTCCCAGGAATTGAACGCTGGTTTAAGGACGACGATTTAACTCAATTACTTAAGCTTAAATCATGCATACTGAGTCTTACTCCGGTACATTTTAAACCGTTTATGCTCATTTCATATGCTGATTGCATTAAACCAGTATCTCTGATGGAGAGACAGTCCTTAAAGCCATATATATCAAAAAAATACGCCAAAGAGACTAAAACCATTGACGATTCCTTTAATTATAGTTTTGATGCACACTTTGCCGCTATATCGGATATGTCCGATTTATGTCTTAACAACAATGGTATTAATTGGGTCGGCAATGATGCAACATCCTTTGAAGGTATTGATGAACAAATTGATTTAGCAATAACCTCGCCTCCATATATCAACGCTTTAGATTATACTCGTTGTATTAAAGTTGAAAGCGCTATGTGTGGTTTGATACCAGCTACTGGTACACAAACTCTGCATAAAATGCAAGTCGGTCATGAGGCAAGGAGACACCAAACAATAAGCGAATCAGTTAGGGATGTTTTTGCAGAATATTATGATAGGCTAGCATTATTAGACAAGGATCGTGCCAATACATGTCTTGCATATTTCAATGACATCTACAAAAATCTGACACGAGTTCATTTATCACTAAAGCATGGAGGTGAATACCATATGATAATTGGTGATAATATTATACGAGACATTCCAATCCCTACCCATCAAATTATTGCAAAATTGGCTCAAGAGGTCGGTTTTGAATGGTTTGGTTATTATCATTACTCTATTAAAGACCATAGGACTTCCATTCCTAGGTCAAATAGTGCAGATAAAATAACTACAGAATATGTAATCATGTTAAGGAAGTAATTATGGCCCAAAAGAATCCTTGCATATACAGTTATATTGACACCCTATTAGCTAAGTGGTGTGAATGGAATGAGTCTTTCATGAGTGGAGGTTTTGACAGTGAAGCAAAAAATTTAAACGACATTCTTGGAGGAGATACATCCGACAACCGCTCGCGTGCAAGTGAAATGCATCGAATAGGTTTGACGACTATCAAGTTAAGTGACAGCCAAAGTGCATTAGGGAAAATCAGGTCAGGTTATAATATTCAAACTCAACTTGGTTTTTTAGCTTACGCTATTTATAAGGGCCGTGGCATTTCTTCAAAGCAGAGCATTCAAAAGGCATACGAATCATTAAATGCCATTTTCTCTATCATTCAAGCAGTTGAAATAAACGGAACACCCGTTTCTATCAATACTGTCATTTATGCTCTTAATGACATATATCCTAGGCCATCAAGTTATAATCCAGTTGTTTGGAACAGATATCTATTATCTGCATTCTTCTGCGAATATGACACATTGACGCGCTCTAATGTTTTATTGGATATGATAAAGCAAAAAAGAGCACTCATTCCATTGCGCATAATCGATTTTAAGTCAAAAAATGTAAGGGCTACTTTTTCTTCTTCTGAAGATGTTGAAGATGCCATAAAAAATAAACTTTCATTGACTGGTATTATTCAGCAAAAAAGAGCTCTATTTATAGTTAGCAATGAAGATGACAATCCAGCCAGAGGCTTTTATTCATTAGCATACCCTAGCTGTGATCCTTTTTTAAAAGCAGCTTATGATTTTGAGCTTAAACAGATTGATGACAATCCATTAATTGCAATATTTGATGAAGATAATGAGAGCCGAGAAATAATTAAAGATTTATTTGAAATTGTATCCGACGACCCAGTATTAAACAGACAATATCAGATTATTATGAAAACTATAGTTGAAGGCGCAGTGGACGCTATTTCCGCAATTAGAGGTCAATTGAATCCTCAATCAGCAACAGGAGATATTGGTTATAATAGACTGGTATATGGGGCTCCTGGAACCGGGAAATCATGGGATGTGGAAGAAAATATCGTTAGGAATGAAAAATGCTATCGAATTACTTTCCACCCAGATACTGATTATGCAGCATTTGTTGGCTGTTATAAGCCACAAACGACTTATACAAATGATGGTGGTCAAACTAAAAGCACAATTGGTTATGGCTTTCATAAACAGGTATTCCTTGAGGCCTATATTGAAGCTTGGCAACAACTCAAAGAAGGCAAAAAGGTTTTTCTTATCATTGAGGAAATTAATAGAGGAAATTGTGCTCAAATTTTTGGGGATCTTTTCCAGCTTCTTGATAGAAGAACAGACGGTTTCTCTAAATATACCATCAATGCAGATATAGATATAACCCAGTGTTTAGAAGAAATAGCTGATTATGAAGAGTTGTTTGTAGCTGCGTATCCTAATAAAAAGGAAGATTGGAAGGGTAATTTAATGGCAATTCCATCCAATCTATATATTATTGCCACAATGAATACATCCGACCAATCTCTTTTCCCGATGGACAGTGCGTTTAAAAGACGCTGGGATATGGTGTTTTATCCAATTGACTATGATGATGCAAATAAAGCGAAACTT
>Ga0265298_10006315_pt1 | contig 14662 bp, 14 predicted proteins | sample AusTroGonzalo_MG_3_FD_193486 | JGI IMG/M metagenome (GOLD analysis project Ga0265298, IMG submission 193486) | Bovine rumen microbial communities from tropical cattle in Woodstock, Queensland, Australia - Gonzalo_01 | ecosystem: Host-associated > Mammals > Digestive system > Stomach > Rumen ... | reverse complement strand
TTCATATGCCAGTCTAGGTTAGTCTGGCAAAGATAAATTCAAATCGTTGCGGTCAAAAAATCCTTGTAACGCTCTAACTTACAATATTTTCAAAGAACTTTTATTAATTTTTAGTGGACACTACTGTCCCTAAATTTGTTCAGAAACCCTATGCGGAATTCAAAGTACGATTTCCTGGTGAGACAAGGGTTTTGCGGAACGCATGAAAATAGGATATGCAAGATGCTCCACTGAGGAACAGAGCCTCGACCGCCAGCTTGATGCGCTGAAGGCGGAGGGCTGCGGGCGCATCTTTGAGGAGAAGATTTCTGGCTCGCGGCTGGAACGCCCGGAGCTGAACCACATGCTCGACGTGCTGCGTGAAGGAGACACCGTAGTGATATGTGAGCTCACGCGGCTCAGCCGGAGCGTGAAAGATCTGTTCGCGCTGGTCGAGCGCATCAACGGTGTAGGAGCCGACATCAAATCGCTGAGGGAGCCGTGGCTGGATACCACCACCCCTCAGGGAAAGCTGCTTTTCACGATGTTCGCCGGCATTAGCCAGTTTGAGCGCGACCTGACGCACCAGCGCACGATGGAGGGCCTCGCCGCGGCAAGGGCCCGTGGCCGCATGGGCGGACGTCCGAAAAAGGATGAGGAGGCTGTGAAGCAGGCGCTGACGCTGTATGATTCCCGGGAACACTCTGTGAAGGATATCTGCAAAATAACCGGTATCAGTCGTACGACGTTGTATGAGTATATAAACGAGCGCAAGGCAATCAAACCCGTAGACAAGAAATGAACAAGAAAAGCAATATAGCAGTCGCGGCTAAGCAGTTTGCCGACAAGTGGTCCGGTCAGGGCTATGAGAAGGGTCAGACCCAGCAGTTCTGGATGGAGCTGCTGCAGAAGGTGCTGGGTGTCGAAGACCCGTATTCCTTCATCCAGTTCGAAGGCCAGCTGAAGGACTTCAGGAGCACGTCATTCATGGATGCTTACATCCCTTCGACAAAGGTGCTCATCGAGCAGAAGAGCAGCAAGATCGACCTGTCGGAGCTCATCCGCCAGAGCGACGGCAGCCTGCTCACGCCTTTCGAACAGGCCCGGAAGTATATCGTCCACATGCCGCTGTCGATGCACCCCCGCTGGCTGGTCACCTGCAACTTCCGGGAGTTCCGTGTCTATGACATGGAGAAGCCGACGGGTGAACCAGACATCATCAGTCTGGAAAACATTGATACGGAGTACTACCGCCTGCAGTTCCTCGTGGACAATACGAAGGAGATCCATAAGAAGGAGGTCGAAGTGTCGATGGCCGCCGGCGTCATCATTGGCGAGATATACGAGGCGCTATACAAGGAATACAAGGACCCCGACGACCCGCACTCCCAGCAGAGCCTGAACATCCTGTGCGTGCGCCTGGTGTTCTGTCTGTATGCCGAAGACTCCGGGCTTTTTGACAGCCACACGGCGTTCCACGACTACCTCGCGCAGTTCAAGCCCGGGACGGGCGACATGCGCCGCGCCCTCATCGACCTGTTCGACACCCTGAATACACCCGTGGAGAAGCGCGACCCTTATCTGCGGGACGACCTCGCGGCGTTTCCGTATGTCAATGGCGGACTGTTCGCTGAGAAGGATATCGAAATCCCCCGCTTCAACGACAAGATAGCCACGCTGCTGCTGAAGCACGCCAGCTCGGACTTCGACTGGAGCGTCATCAGCCCGACCATCTTCGGCGGTGTTTTTGAGAGTACGTTGAACCCGGAGACCAGAAGGAAGGGCGGTATGCACTATACGTCCATCGAGAATATCCATAAGGTCATTGATCCGCTATTCCTGGACGACCTGAAAGAGGAGTTGGCGGACATCAAGGCGGAATCGATAGAAAAGAAGCGTATTGCCAGAGCGAAGGAATTCCAGGAGAAGATTGCCGGCTTGAAGTTCCTCGACCCGGCCTGCGGCTCCGGCAATTTCCTTACGGAGACGTTCCTGTCGCTGCGTCGCCTGGAGAACGAGTGTCTGCGCATCATCTATAAGGGTAATATGATCCTTGGTGACATCGTGAATCCTATTAAAGTTTCCATCAGCCAGTTCTACGGCATCGAGATAAACGACTTTGCGGTGTCCGTTGCTATGACCGCGTTGTGGATTGCGGAGGCGCAGATGCTGTTCGAGACGGAATCGATCATGCGTGTCGACCTGGACTTCCTCCCTCTCAAGAGCTACACGAACATCCACGAAGGGAACGCATTGAGAATGGATTGGAATGTGGTCGTAAATGCTCATGAATTAAACTACTGCATCGGTAATCCACCCTTTGTAGCTAATGCTGGTAGGGTGTCGTCTGGAGATTCAAGTTCCAAGGGGATGCTTAATGAAGAGCAGAAAAAGGATAAGGAAACTCTTTTTGGAAAGGATGGCGGCGTTTTGGATTATGTTGCTTGTTGGTTTAAAAAGGCATCGTTATATATTCAAAACACTGATGTGAAAGTTGCTTTTGTTTCTACTAGTTCTATATGTGAAGGACAACAAGTGGCGCCTTTATGGAAGTCATTACTGATGGATGGCGTGAGAATATTATTTGCATATGAAAGTTTTAAGTGGGGATCCGAGGCGGCGGATTCAGCGGTTGTATATGTTGTTATTATTGGATTTTCAGTCAAAGAACCTAAAGAGTGTCTCCTGTTTTGTACAGATGGCGGTAAAAAGCCTTGTTCTCATTTAAATCCTTATCTGCTTGATGCACCAGATGTGTTTATTGATAAAAGATCATCTCCTATTTGCGATGTTCCGGTTTTTGTACGAGGATGTCAACCGACAGATAATGGTAATTATATTCTCACCGAGGAAGAACAACAAACATTGTTGATTAAAGAACCGCAATCAGGTCGGTTCATTAGGCCTTTTATGATGGGCAAAGATTTTATTGATCGTAAGCCTCGATATTGTATTTGGCTTAAAGGGGCTGAACCATCAGATGTTCGAAAGTGCCCTTTAATAGTACAACGTATTGAAAATGTTCGTGATTATCGGTTAAGAAGCACTAAAGCTGCAACGCGTTTAAAGGCTGATACGCCGATGCTTTTTGACGAGATCCGAGAGCCATTATCTGATTATATTGCTTTGCCTACTGTTTCTTCGGGTAATCGTAAATATATTCCTATTGACTACCTTTCTTCTAATATTATTCCCGGTAATAAATTATATTTTATGCAGGGGGCTGATTTTTACCATTTTGGAATTATAACATCTCTACCGCATATGGCATGGATGAGGGCTATCGGGGGCTTTTTTGGCCCAAGTTATAATTATTCCAATACAATTGTTTACAACAGTTTTCCTTGGCCAACTCCTTCGGATGACCAGAAAGTTAAGATAGAAAAAACAGCCCAGGGTATCCTTAATGCCCGCGCTTTGTATCCAGATTCATCCTTGGCCGACCTGTACGATGACCTCACGATGCCGCCGGAGCTTCGCAAAGCCCACCGCGCCAACGACGCGGCTGTCATGGAGGCCTACGGCTTTCGTAAGGATATGACCGAGGCGGAGATTGTTGCCGAACTGTTTAAGATGTACCAGAAACTCACAAGCAAAGACTCAAAATGATCGGCTATATCTACAGATACACGTTTCCTGACGGGAAGGTCTATATCGGCCAGACCGTGCGCCCTGTTGCCGCCCGTCATAGGGAGCATACGATGCCGTCCAGTGGCAGGTTAAACACTGCTTTCTGGAGTGCCTGGCAGCGGTTTGGTGAAGCTCAGCTTGACACTTTGGAAATAGTGTATGCCGAAAACTCTGAAGAGCTTACTTGGAAGCTGGATAATCTCGAAATGCGCTATATCCGTCAGTATCATGCTCTGGATCCCAATTATGGATACAATCGCACCCGTGGCGGACAGAATACTAACTCTTCTCGAAAACAGCTAAACAAGGCGTTTAGAGCCGAATTTGAAAAGGCGTGGCAAGAACGCGGACTGTTTTATTGCGTCCTTAGTGATACGCTTCATGGTTCTTCAATGTATAAAATACAGCTTGACGAAGAGCAGGCTGCCTTTATCAAGGATTTTGTTCTGCCGAATACGGATCCTGAATACGGACAGTTCGCTAAGGTATCGGAGACGGGAGAACTTATCTTTGATGCACAAGGTAATGACTTTCTAGAAGAGGAATCGTTTTCCTGGTTATTGTTTACAGTAGATGAGCTGATGCAGATGGAGATGGATGAGGTTGCCAGAGACGTCGAGGCGTATATCCTTGAAAACGAATCTGTGTATCTGGAAGGGAGCGTCATCCTTAAACTTGACAAGGCCGGCAACGTGATCAAGGAGTATGCGAATATCGCCGAGATTATGAATGACCTGAACCTGTCTTATAGCACGAATATTTATAACGTCCTCGAAGGCAAGCAGAAGACCGCCTACGGTTACGTTTGGAAATGGAAGAAATAAACAAATAAAATGTTTATGAGATATTTATTTTTATCAATTGTGTTCATGCTGTTTCTGGGCATATTTGATTGTTCGGGTCAGGCGCTGTTCCGTATGAAGCGGCATTTTAGTAATGATTCTTATCAGGTTTATGTCGGGAAGAAGGTCGTTTTCTATGAGCCCGTGAACAAAGATGAGAAAAAGATCCGTCTCAAGGGCATCAAGACAGGCAGGCCGTACACAATCCGGAGCATAAGATACAGGGAAGACAATCCAATTGTCGAACCTATGTTCTTCATGGATGTTACTGATGATGAATATGTCAATTCTCCCATAGTCAAAATCAAATGTGAGCCGTATAAGGTAGATAAGATCCCCATGTATTTTGTTGATCTTTTTGAAGATTGGAAAAGGGAATATGTAGGGACAGAGGTGGCTTATCCTGATGAACCATATGTGGTTACTGATTTAATATGGGAAAAAACCAAGATACTTAACGATTATTACGTTAACTTGCCCTATGTAGTATATCGGGGCAAAGAAACGCAATTCAAGTATAAAGAATTGCTTAAAAAAGAGCTCGAATCTGAATACGTAATCGAATTGTCCCGGGTAGAAAAGCCGGCGGACGAAACAATCCGTTATGGCGAAACATCTGTTGTGCAGGGAGATCAGGTGACAAAGTATTCTTATGTCGACAATGTGATCTCTATACTTGTTTATGGCAATAAATCGGGCTTCTTCATTGAGTTGGAGAACATTTCGGAGAACTCTGTCCGGCTGGTATGGAATGAAGCGGTTTTTGTCAATGTGAATGGAGTTACTTGCAGAGTAACACATAGCGAGTCCAAGCTAGATGGCCAATTTGTCGACCAGACCCCTTCGCTGATCATAAAAGGGGCTAAATTGGTGGATGTGGTTATTCCCAATGATCTTGAGTATGATGATAAAGTTTGGGTTGTAAAAGACATGTTTTCATTGAAGAAAAAATACGGGGAAGCGAGTAAGGTGAGCCTGATGCTGCCGATACAAATCAAGAATACGATCAATGAGTATATCTTGGTTTTTGATACGATGATAAGATGGGTGCATCCGGAGCTGCATACCAACGATGGGGTGGTTGATTTGTACTTTGATTTTTTCCCGTTGTAAGTTCTATTTCGAAATTCCTATTTTCGCTAAAACCATTATTTAATGGATAAATTTATTACATCAGTCGATACCCTTTTCTCGTCTCGCCAGATCAGTCCCCGCCTGTATTATGGCCTTAAGAACCTTGACATCGACGACATCCGGGAACTCGAGGGCGTCGGTATGAAGACACTGCGTATGGCACGCGGCTGGGGCAAAGGCATGGTTGGTGAGATGGCCGCCTTGGCCGAAAAGGCTGGCGTCGCTATTTAGCGTCACATTTCTCGCAATATCAGCAAATCGATGATTACCAGCGATATCTAAACGCGGTTAAAACGTCAATCCCTGTCAGAGTGCATTCTGGCGGGGGGGGGTATGTTGCGAGTTTTAGAATACTATATGCGCATCACCACCTTCTGTAATGGGTGAGTCGACCGCAATATATAACAACGGCAGATTTGGGCGTAGGTGCCACTAGTTCCACTGCTGACTGCTGCGCGCAGTCTTTCTGCTAAACATAACGGCAGGCCGCCATTTCTGGCAGCCTGCATCGTTTTTATGTTTCTTCCTCGTTAATATTCAACCACTTCCTTGCATACGCCCCATCCGGCCTGGATATAAGCATCCTTTGTTCCTCTTGGAACATAGATGGAATACGGATATTCCCCCGCTTCATAAAAGAAATAGTCATATTTGAAAGGGATGGGCTTTGTCGATCTGAAATAAATGTTCTCCAACTTTATACAACTGTCAAAAACATGGCTTTCCATTAAAACCAGATTCTTTGGTAGTGTCATCGTCATTGCTCGCAGGCGAGCGGCAACATCATTGCCACAAAGAATAGTACTATATATCTGGTTTTCATATCATTCTACCATTAGACATTATTATCCTTTGGGGGTTCGACGTCCACGGCGTTCCATAGGTTCGACGGTATCCTGATAGCCTCTTTCTCTATCTGCTCCAGCGTCTTCCCTGATTCTACCTGCAGCCAGATGACCTTCTCGTTGATGTCGAAAATGTTTTCCGCGCACTCCACGGGATCGGCGGTGGTGATGGCCTTCATGAATTTCAGATAAATGAGCTGCAGCAGCTCGTCCTTCCTGGCCTCGCCGATATCCTTGATGCACCTCAGCAGGAATGTGATTTTGTATCCGTCTGACATAAAATCGTTCCGGCCGTCCAGATCAAGATCTTGTTTATCCTTGGCCACCAGCGCCCCCTTGCCAAGGATAAGATATTCAGGGTTGTAGCCAAAGGCGACAGCCAGGCGTTCCGCCTGCCGGGGCGTGAAATACGCCTTCTTATTGGCCATGATATTACAGATAGTCGGGTACCGGTATCCCGTTCGGTTGGCGACGTCCATGTAGGTCACGTCGCGGTCTCGCCAGTCGCTGACGACCGCCAGCTTCACTTCCGCTGGCGTTGAAGGTTGTTTATACATATTTGCAGGACTATGACACGAAGGTAATACAAATTACCGAAAAAACCGCATTTTAAGGGTCTCTGCACGTATTTTTTAAAAGAGAGGAGCAATATTTCAGCAACATATTATATAAATCGAGTAAGTTTTCTTTGAAACTTACTTAAAAGTTATTACCTTTGCCCTTGGCAAAAAGAACTAGGCAATCGTGAATATCGTAGAGAGAGTCTTTTGGAAACAGACCGTTTTCGACGTTATGATCCGCGACGAGAGCGGCCATAAGGTCGTCGACCGCACGGTCTATGTTCCTTATGCCAGGACGAAGCTTGCGGACGGCACGCCCTACCATATCATCTACGACGAGTACATGAACCCCCTTGACGAGATGGTCTACCACCTGAACGTCCGGATGAAGGGGTACTCTCCGAACTCCGTGGAGCGTGCGGTCACGTCGCTGCGTCTGTTGGCGGCGTTCTGCGAGGCCATGGGCTGCAGCGGGTTCCATATCCCGGAGGAGCTGTGCTCGGATTTCGACGAGTTCCTGCGCCGTGGCGGCAAGGTCTGTTCCCGCACTGCCGCAGAATACTTTAATGACATCAAGACGTTCCTGCTGGCCACGGGCCATGCCGGCGACCCGCTCATGGAGAGCACAACGCGGCGGCGGCGCGAGGAGGGCGCCGACGGCGTGGAGCGCCTCGTCACCGTTACGTCGTACACGCATTCGCCGAAGGTTTCCGGGGAGCTGGACAAGATGTGCCCGCCCCACAACACCGTGAGCGACTACGTGGCCATCACGGATGTAATGGGCCAAACCAAGCGGTTTTCCAACGGCAAGACGCGCCTCCCGGACATCACGGGCCGCATCCTGCTGACGCTGCTGTTCTTCCTGGCCCGCCGCATCGGCGCCTGCCTGGGTCTGACGATAGAGGACGTGTCGAACTACCTCATCGTGGAGACGGGGCAGATAGCGCCCAGCCTGTATTTCCGTGAGCGCCTGACGGACGTCAAGGGCCAGAGGTGTAAATTCGGCTACAAGCCAAAGTCGAAGGCGGACTACGCCTCGAAGGATTACATCCGGGAGTACAACCGCCCGAAGAACTGCTTCATCATCACGCAGGAGCTCCACGACCTGCTGGTGCAGTACGTCATCAACATCCACGGCAACGCCGCACGCAATCAAAAGCAGCGTTATGCCACCACTGTCGCCGACACCGTGAACCCTGAAAAGTTCCATGAGGAATGGGGTCGGTACGGCATTACGGAGAACCACTACCTCTTCCTCGACACCCTGGGCGACAGGTTGGGCAGGGAGACGTGGCGGCAGCGCCTGCACGGGTATTTCCGCGAGGCGGGCGTGGCCATCGGGCCGGGCAAGAGCCCGAGCCACTCCTGGCGCCATACGTTGGCCTACATCATGAAGAAAGAGTTGCGGATGACAGACGCCCAGATTGCCGCATACCTCGGCCAGGACAACCCGGCATCCTCGCAGGTATACTCGCGTCCGGACCTCCCGGACATCGCCGACATGCACGAGACTATCACCGCCAAGATAAAAGAGATGATCGAAAACTTGAAAAATGGATAGCGACGCCCCAGTCAGCCTCAAGGTCTGTTCCTTTACCGGACGCAGCGGCTATGGCCGCTCGCAGTACGCCTTCATCAGCGGCGACCCGCTGGTGCGGCGGCTCTGGTCGTCCTTTGCCCAGGACTGCACGGAGCTAGACAGCGTCAACCCCGGTGTCGTGAGGGCGTTCCTGCACCAGGCCACGTCCCCGGCCATGGTCGAGCTGCTGCGCTCCTCCGGCGTCGCATTCCTACTGGAGCCACGGTCGCTGAAGGCCTGGTTCCTCCATTTCAAGCAGGCAAACGTAGACGGGAAGGCCTATTTCCGGCGTTGCGTCATGTTCGCAGCCATATATGCCGTACGGTATATGATGGACCTGCACCCCGAGGCCGTTGCCCTCAGTGATAATCTCGTTGCGATGATACGCTCGCGGGAGATCGCTACGTTCCTCCTCGACCACTGGTCGGGCGAGGGCGTCGTCGGCGTAGCGCGCGCCAGCGACGGCAGCCGCACGGTGATGCGCGAGTTCGTCTTCCATAATGCCGACCTGGCGCGCCTGTACTGCCGCTGGTTCGAGAGCGGCATCCCCGCGATGCGGGTGTCAGAGTTCGCGGACTTCGCCGACGAGTTCGAAGAGAGTCTCGGCGAGAGTGCCGCCTCCATCCATACTTTCGGCGACTTGTCGGAGACGACGCTACTGCGGCAGACAGCGTTCTTCCGCAAGAAATACCTCTTAAACCCCACCGCCAGCCGCAAGGCGCTTCGCCATGTCATCGGGTTCTACCGCTACGTGGTTAACACCGAAGAGGGCTGTCACATCTTCGACGACAGCAATTTCTCCCCGGCGATGCTGCGCAAAAAGTCCATCATACGCAAGATAGCGGAGGGCTGGGAGTTCCAGCACTACCGCGGCCTGCCGCTGACCGAGACGCGACGGCGGCTCGTGGTGCTGCTCCGCGACGTGCAGGTGCCGAGCACGCGCTACGTCGAGGGCGAGGCCGTGGACATAGACTTCTCCGTCGTGGAGTCGGAGCATTACCGCAACTTGCTGTGGCGTTATGTCAGGACCAGCATCTCGAACCTCCTCTCCGGCTCGTCGCTAACGCACGTCGCCGACGCGCTGCACAGGCTTGAGGAGGCCAAGCGACGCAGCGGCAGGAAGCCCGGCACGATATGCGAGTCGGAGGGAGAGATACTCCTGGCCGCCGCCCTGGAGAAAGACACCTGCGACGCCACCACCATCAATGAACTCAAGGACATTCGTTGTTTCTTCGACTGGGCCATCGGCAGAGGGTATTTCGTGCCCTCGCCGTTGTTCACCACGGATACCTTCTTCTACCGGTCTAACGGCGACAGCGAGTCAAAGCCCCGTGAAGCCATGCCCGTGGGCGACCTCGACATGATCCGCGGGCGCCTGGCCATGGAGTCCGAGAAGTCGGACTGGTCGTTCCTGATGCTCACGTTCCTCCGCATACAGTCATCCTCGTCAATGCGGCCCAGCCAGATCTGCCAGATCGACATCCGCAAGGTATTCCTAAACGAAGACGAAGGTTACTGCGTGATATATGGCATATCGAAGGTGTCGCGCGGCGACAAGAACGCATACGTCACACAGCCGCAAGTGTACCGCTGGATCGAGGAGGCCATTGCGCGCACCGCGGAGTTGCGCAGTCGCTGTGTTGACCCCGCGATCAAAAACCTGCTGTTTCTCAACGAGGGAGCCACCGGCATTGTCCGTATCAAGGAAGGCGACGTCAAGGCGGACATGGCTCGCGTGTGTGAGATCCTGGAACTTAACACATGGACGCCGTACAACGTGCGCACGACCTTCGGCACCGTGGCGGAGAAGCTGTTCGGGGACGACGCTCACTACGCCATGAACCATAAGTCCGTGAAGACAACGCGTGAACACTACGTCGACCTGTCGTTCGAGCAGTTCCGCGAGACGGGCGACATAGACGCCATCGGCAGCGACGCGGCGATGGAAGAGGAGTACGAACGTTTTCTAAGGGAAGGCAGGGTATGAGTTCGGCGGCGAGAAAGCTGGAAGGCATACCCCGCTGGCCGGGCATAACGCGCGAGAAAGGCTTCTGGCGCTATGCGACGGTATACTACCTCGTCGACGGCGTCCCGTGGGAGGAGGATGCGTCGGAAGTCTTTGCAGACGACATAGACGCCCTGCGCCGCGTCGTCGAGGCGGGGCTGCAGCGCCGTGGTAAAAGGCCTGTGCTCATCCCGTACGCAGCCGAACAGTGGAACCTCGAGGGCGAGGTGATTAAGTTTCACGGCTTCCCCGACGAGATGTTCGACGCCATGCGCAAGTTCGCCCTCTACGAGCATATCCGCCACCGCTGGCGCTCGTTCTCTACCATCAGGGGCACCGTCGAGACGCTGCGGCGGTTCTTCCGGCAGTATGGAAAGCTCAGCCCGGGTTTCTACCTGCGGTATGTCTATGCCGATGACCTCGAGGCGTTCTTCCAGCAGAGCGGCATGAACCCTGGCGCTAAGCAGAGGATGATGTCCTGCCTGAGGGAGTTCTGTACCTTCTTCGAGAAGAACTACGGGGCCGGGAGTCTCGCCTTGACGAAGGAGGAAATGGACGGGCTCTACGAGAAATACAAAAAAGCCAACAAGAAGAGGAAGGAGCCGGGCTTCGACTCCGTGCCGGAGCGCGTGTTCTACCCCATGGATCGTTGCATGCGGGAGCTCATCCGCGATCCGATGACGCCGTTCGACACGGCTGTCACGGCGGCCGCGACGCTTCTGCAGATGTGGGTGGGCTTGCGGCCCAAGGAGCTGCGGGGCCTGCGCCGCGGATGCTACTACTCCGTGGAGCGCGACGGCAGAACGCTGTGGTTCCTGCGCTACAGCTCGCCGAAGAACGGCGGGCGCGTCCAGGACGCCCTGCTGCTGCCGGCGGCGCTGGAAGCCGTGCGGGCGCTGGAACGCCTGCAGACGCGCCGCGAGACGGTATACATCTCCGAATACCTCGTGTCGTTCTGGGACAACACGACGGGCAACCCGGAGAACGACAAGGATTTTTCCGCGAAATATAACGAGATGCTGGCGACGTATATGGCGAAGGAGCTGTCGGAGCCGCATCCCTGGCTGCACCGCGTCAGGAAAAAAGGGGTGACCATCTACCGCCCCGTCCTCTACAACTTCCGCGTACACCTGTATACGTACCTCATCGACCACGGCAAAGACGAGCACTGGGTCGAGGCGCACCTGGGACATCTGTCGCGGGCGATGCGCGGAAAATATTACAGGATGAAGGCATGGCGGCGGCAGCAGGTCAACGACGCCGTCAGGGTAGCCCTGCCGGAGACGCAGCAGGTCATCGCCACGCTGAAGGCCGAGCTCGACGCCATCGGCGAGAAGCGGACGCAGGCGGCGTTTGCCGACATCTTCGAAATGATGAAATAACCGATAAACATAACGCACATGGATGAAAAGAAGAAAGAACAGCTGAAAGCCAGGATCATCGACTCTGGCCACTCGCCGATCGAGGCGGACGACAAGAAACTGAGGTATCTCGAAGCCATTGACATGGCCGCGCAGCGGATGCTGCAGCGGCGCAGGGAGGCCCAGGAGACGCTCAGGAAGAACGAGATCACCGTCATGAGCGTCGAGCGCGAGATGAAGGGACAGGTGGACGGCGACGGCAGGGCGATGCCCTCGCTCACCGACCAGACGATGCGCCGCAGTGCGCTGATGATGGACTTCATCGCGACGTACGCGAAGGAAGACGCTACCCTCAGGGATGAACGCCAAGTACTGAAGGAATTGCAGGAGGAGGTCGCACGGTGCAAGGAGGAACTCGAACTGCTGCACCAGAGGGATGCGGAGGCATGCCGTGACAAGTATGAGAACCAGCGCCTCGCAAAGCGCGTGGCGGACCTGACGAAGACCAAGGCCGACCTCGAGAACCAGGTCCGCAAGATGGAGGCACAGAACAAGGGCGGCAAAACGCGCGGGCGCATCGTCGAGCTCAACATTCGAAAGGAAGAGGAGGATGCGTCATGAGAATCGTAACCATGAACATCAACGGTCTGCCGTCCGCCTGGGAGGCGGGCCTGAACGACTATGTCCGCGACCTCGCGCCGGACGTGTTCTGCATGCAGGAGACGCGCTCGGACAAGGGCCTGTCGGTATACTGCCTGACGGGCTACGAAGCATACTTCTGTCCTTCGGCGCAGCTCGGCCGTTCCGGCGTCGGCGTGTTCACGAAGATCGATCCGGAGGTCATCATCAGCGGCCTCGGCGTGCCGGGCAGCGGCAAGGAGGGCCGGGCGATGACTCTGGAACTGAAAGACCGCTACCTCGTGAACGTCTATGCTCCGGCGTCGGGCGAGAGCCTCGAACGGCTGGAGGCAAAGGTGCGCTGGATGCGGCAGCTGCGGGAGTTCCTGCAGTATCTGGAGAAGCGCAAGCCCGTCATCCTATGCGGCGACCTGAACGTGGCGGCGACACAGTGGGACATGCCCGTGGCGCAATGCCACGAACGGTCCGCCGGCAACACCGACGAGGAAAGGGCCGGCTTCGAGGCCATCCTTGCCGACGGGTATTACGACGTGTGGCGCATGGCGAAGCACGACACCCCAAGGGGCGTCACCTGGGCTCCCGCATGGATGAGCGGCGCGGCGGCCAAGCACAACGGCTGGCGCTTGGACTACTTCCTCGTGTCGAAGAAGCTCTCCGATAACTTCGTGTCGTGCGAAATTCTAGAAGCCACGGAGATGAGTGACCACCGGGCTGTGATGCTGGAAATTAAATAATCAATAATGAATATGAAAGCAATTAATGTATTGACAATCCTCTTGTTGTGCAGCCTGATTGGCTGTTCTAAGGAGAAATCGGAACACAAGAACACGTTTGTTCCCAACGAAGTAGATTTTGAACAAATCGAAACCATTGACGGTCTGGCTGACTTTATTGTCGGAAGTACCACCTTTCAGTCCTTTTCCAGAAGATACAGACAATATAACTGGCGTATCAGTCTGGAGACATACTATGATGAGGAATGGTCTTCTCCTTGGGACGTTGAATGGGGGAAGGCTTACAAGGAATTTAATTATGATGACAGGGTAAAACTCATAGACAACCTTAAAAAGAACAAGTCAATAAGAAGCATTAAGTTGAGCAACTATAAGGTTGGAGAAATTGAATTACAAAACTTTTACCTGGCCTTCTTTACAGATACACTTGTCGCATTACGCTTTGAACCGGACAAGGAACACAGGATGTCCCTGAGAGACCATTATCTCGTAAAATATGGATGCGGAAAAGGGTTCTCTGATACATTGGATTTCCTTGATGTGTTGGGAAGGTACTCAATAAAAGAAGAAAGAGAGTGGTCCAATCAGCTTCTTACAGCAACATATTACCGTACTCGACTGATTGACAAAGACAAAGGATACGATATGGATGAGAACGTCTATTTCTATTGGCACAAACGACTATATCCGATGTATGTCAATGTAATCGAAGACGAGATCCAAAAGCACCAGGAGAGCAAAAGCAAGTCAATTAATAATTCTTTAACCGCATTTTAGAACGTCAAATAAAGCTTTCTGCTATTTATTTCTTTAATAAATATTTGATATTCAGTATATAAAGAAAGGCGTCACCCGTAATGGATAGCGCCTTTCTCAGAATCCTGCAAAGTTTGTATATTTCAATTAGTATGTTTAAGCGTCATTTTCCCCTAAAAATCGCAAATTTAGAAGAAAGCAGAGTTGGCATATCGCCTCTACGGGGGCGCGGCCCCGCCGCCCCACCCGCCCTCACGCGCAATTATTTAGAGGAAACCAAAGTTGGCTTATTGTTTGAAAAGGTATCAAAAACAGGGCACATTTTCTAATTTGTTAAGTTTTGGTAAAAATACCGATTTCGTTTCATAGATACCACTATATCAGCTATTTACAAACACCGATACTCAAATTAGAAGAAATTAGACTTGGCTTAGGACCCAGCTTGAGAAGATTGAGGTGGTTGATAGCGATGTTCGTGCTTTTTTGGAAAAGGCAGCAGACTCGTTGAAGACTCGTTCTTCCAGTGTGCGAAATACATCATTGTTTGTGACAACCACAGAGAATTCGATATGCTATGATGAGGATTTCCCGTGTGTGT
>Ga0265298_10006313_pt1 | contig 14667 bp, 7 predicted proteins | sample AusTroGonzalo_MG_3_FD_193486 | JGI IMG/M metagenome (GOLD analysis project Ga0265298, IMG submission 193486) | Bovine rumen microbial communities from tropical cattle in Woodstock, Queensland, Australia - Gonzalo_01 | ecosystem: Host-associated > Mammals > Digestive system > Stomach > Rumen ... | reverse complement strand
CAGGTAGCCCTCCATTTCAAATATAATGCCTGAAACCACTCCGCTCTCCATGGAAGCCTTCTCGGAAAGGCCCACCAGGTCCGGGTTTTCGGGGGTATCTACCAGGGGTAATGAGCGGGAATAGCGGCTCATGGCCTTGAAGCGGGTACGGAAACCCAGGGACAGGTTGCCACCCGTATAAAGCCCTTCGGGAGAGGTGAAATCTACCGACAGGATGGTTCCGAAATCCACTATGGTACAGCCCTTTCCGCTAAACAGATGGCGGGCGGCCACAATAGCGGCGGCGCGGTCATAGGAAAGGTAGGAGGGTAAACCGTGGGACAGCAGCATCTCCCGGTGGTTCTGGTCCAGGAGGAGCAACTTGTCACATTCTTTTTCCAACAGCTCTATATCGGCCTTCGAAAGGGGATACACGGAAGAGACCACCATGACGGCGGGCTTGTCCCTCTGGGTGAGGGAAAGGATAAAATCCAGGTATTTTTCCCCTTGGTAACGGAAGGTCTTTCCAAGGGTGGTTTCCTGGGCCCAGGCCGCCTTGAGGGCGGTATTTCCTATTTCTATGAGCAGGTTGGACATAGCCCGCAAAGATACTTATTATTGCAGTTTTTTCAAAATATGAAGGGCCGATGACAGGGTATTCACCCCGCGGGAAACCGTGCGCAGTTTGCCGCCGTCCTGGTTGAACTTGAAATCGGCCGGATATTCGTTAACCCGGGAGAGGATGGTTTCGAAACGCTTCGACTTGTAGTAAGGAGACATGGGGTTGCTCACGAAGAACATAATCTGCATGCCGTTCTTGATGATGATTTTCTCGAAGCCCATCTGGGTACCCAAGTTCCTGATTTTGACCACGAACAGCAGGTTCTGCACCTCCAGGGGAAGCGGGCCGAAACGGTCGGCCACCTGCTGGCCCAGCCGGTCAATTTCCCGTTCGTCAGTAAGGGCGTCCAGCATCTTGTAGAGACGGATTTTCTCGGCCGTAATATCAATGTAATCGTCCGGGATGAGGGCGGGCTGGTCGGTTTCGATGGTACAGTCATCCACGAACTTCTCGTGTCCGGAACGTTGGGTCACCTGGGTTTCCATCCCCAGCTCTTCCATGGCTTCGGACAGGATCTTCTGATAGGTTTCGTAGCCCATGTCGGAGATAAATCCGCTTTGTTCGGCACCCAGGAGGTTACCGGCGCCGCGGATATCCAGGTCCTGCATGGCAATGTTGAAACCGCTGCCCAGGTCCGAGAATTCCTCTATGGCCCTCAGACGGCGGCGAGCGTCGTCCGTAATGGAAATGAGCGGCGGCACGATGAGGTAGCAGAAGGCCTTCTTGTTGGACCGGCCCACGCGGCCACGAAGCTGATGCAGGTCACTCAAGCCAATATTCTGGGCCTGGTTTACAATGATGGTATTGGCATTGGGAATATCCAGGCCGTTTTCGACGATGGTGGTACAAAGAAGCAGATCGTAATCTCCCCTCATGAAGGCCAGCATACGGTCTTCCAGTTCCTTGGCTTCCATCTGCCCGTGCGCCACGCATATCTTCATATCAGGCACCAGTCTGTGCAGGATATCTTCAATGGCAGGAAGTTCCTCTACCTTATTATGAAGGAAGAAAATCTGTCCGCCGCGGTTCAGTTCATAATTGATGATGCCCTTGATTTCATCCTCGTTGAACAGGATTATCTCTGTCTGAATAGGAATGCGGTTGGGCGGGGGAGTCTGGATAATGGACAGGTCGCGCGCACCCAGCAGCGAGAACTGAAGCGTACGGGGAATAGGAGTAGCCGTAAGGGTAAGGGTATCTACGGAATTCTTGAACTGGCGCAGTTTTTCTTTGGCCGATACGCCGAATTTCTGCTCTTCGTCAATGATCAGGAGCCCCAGATCCTTGAATTCAAAGCCGCCACCCAATATTTTATGGGTGCCTATGAGGATATCGATACTTCCCTCCTTAAGGCGTTTTTTGATGTCGGTAAGCTGCTTGGCCGTCCGCAGGCGGCTCACGTATTCCACCGTACAGGGAAGATTGGCCAGGCGGGCCTTGAAGGTTTCGTAATGCTGCAGGGAAAGGATGGTGGTGGGAACCAGGACGGCCACCTGCTTGGAATCCGTAACGGCCTTGAAAGCCGCCCGGATGGCAATTTCCGTTTTGCCAAACCCCACATCTCCGCAGATAAGGCGGTCCATGGGGCAGGTATCCTCCATATCTTCCTTAACGGCTTTTGTAGCCCTTTCCTGATCCGGAGTATCTTCATACATGAAGGAAGATTCCAGTTCTTCCTGAAGGTATGTATCGGCCGAAAAAGCGAAGCCCGTGGAGGCGCGGCGTTTGGCATACAACTGGATGAGTTCCTTCGCTATATCCTTGACACGGGACTTGGCGGCACTCTTGAGATTGCTCCAAGTCTTGGAACCCAGTTTGTTGACACGCGGAGCCTCCCCTTCCTTGGAACGGAAACGGGAAATCTTATGCAGCGAATGTACGGATACAAATACCACGTCTCCCCCGCTGTATATGAGTTTTACTACTTCCCGTACTCTGCCGTAGTCATCTTTCATTTTGACCAGGCCTCCGAAAACGCCCACGCCGTGGTCTATATGCACCACATAGTCTCCCAGATTGAAGGAGTTAAGGTCGTTGAGGGTTAACTGTTCGGATTTTTCTACGGTCCTTCTCAGGCGAACCCTGTGGAAACGGTCGAAGATTTCATGATCCGTATACCAGCATACCTTGTCATCATGGTCTATGAATCCGGAATGGATGTTCTTTCCTTTCACGAATTCGGGCATGGCGGCATGCTCGTCCTGCATCATGATGGAACGCAGACGCTCCAGATGGCTCTCCTTTTCTCCGAAGATATATACCTTATAACTGTTGTCGATCCGGGAACGGATGTCGGAGATAAGTAGTTCAAAGTTTTTATTGAAAACCGGCTGAGGAGCAATATGGAAAGCCACAGACTCTACATCCTGCCTCTTGAGCGGGATATCCAGATAGACCCTTTGGAAGGCCGATAATTCCTGGAAGAAAGGCCTTTCCTTATACATGTCGGAAGAATCCAGCCAGACAGTGCAATCGGCCGGAAGGAGGGTAATTAGAGAGACACCTTCTTCTTCATCGGCCTCCCTGGCGGCTATGTCGGGGTAAATATCGGCCCTTTCCAGTTTTTCTATGGAAAGCTGGGTGTTGCAGTCGAAGGTATTGATTTTATCTACCTCGTTTCCGAAGAAAGTGATGCGGTAGGGCTTTTCCAAAGAATAGGAAAAAATATCAATTACAGCACCTCTTACGGCGAATTGTCCGGGGGCCGATACAAAATCTACTTTCTCGAAGCCTTCTTCCTGAAGGCGGGAGCGAAGTGCCTCATAGGCCAGGTTTTCACCCGTTTTGATAGTAAAGAGCGCTCCTTCCAGTTTTTTCTGGGAAGGTACTTTTTCTTCGAGGGCTTCAGGATAGCTTACTATAAAAAGCCTTTTATCGGCCTTTTGAAGAAGCTGGCCGATGGCAGCCGTACGCTGCACCCCCAGCGAAGATTTGTAATTGCTCCGTTCTACGCTTTTGCCGGATTCGGGAAGGAAGAAGACGCAGTCACCCTCCGTCAAATTATAAAGGTCTGCGCTGCAATATTCGGCCGATTCGCGGGTCGGGAGTACTATCAATTGGATATTTTCAGAAGATACCTGGGAAACGACGGCCCAGCGGGCAGACAAGAACAACCCACTGCAAAATACTTCAGAACCATTTTGAAGCTTTTTTTGCAGCAGGGCGGAGGATTTTTGACTTATCAACATTTCCTATATTTTCCCTGTTGAAAAGCTGTTGATAACCCTGTTAATAACTCGTTCTTAACAGTGGAGGAAAAAGGACGTCACGGCCATTCACAGTTCCTCTACAGGTTTTCCAGCTTTTTTCAACAACTCGTTTTATTCTTAAAAAGTTGACCTTTAATAGGTTATAAAAGTTATTAACATTTTAACAACTGTATCAAAAACAACTCTCTTAAAAATAAAAAAACTATATTTGTATCTGAATTGAATCTGGTCCGCTATGAACGAATTCGATCCTCACGATACAATAGAGCGCAAAGATAATGAATTTGACGGAATTATCCGCCCGCAGGGGTTGGACGATTTTACCGGTCAAAAGGAGATTGTATCCAATCTGGGCATATATATAAAGGCTGCCAAGCTTCGCGGAGAAGCCCTGGACCATGTCCTTTTCCATGGTCCTCCCGGTCTGGGTAAAACCACACTGGCCCATATCATAGCCAATGAGATGGGAGTCAATATGAAGGTGACTTCCGGTCCTGTGCTGGACAAGCCCGGAGATTTGGCGGGTCTGCTCACCTCCCTGGAAACGGGGGACGTGCTCTTTATCGATGAAATCCACAGGCTTTCCCCCGAGGTGGAGGAATATCTTTATTCCGCCATGGAGGACTATGTGATTGATATTATGATTGATAAGGGACCGGGTGCCCGTTCCGTCCGCATTTCCCTGAATCCCTTTACGCTGGTGGGAGCCACTACGCGAAGCGGTTTGCTCACGGCTCCGCTGCGGGACCGTTTCGGCATTAACTGTGCGCTGGAGTATTATGATACGGAGGATCTTAAGAAGATTGTCCTAAGATCGGCCCGGATCCTCGCCTTGGAAATTGATGACGATGCGGCTTATGAGATTGCCCTCCGGAGCCGCGGTACAGCCCGTATTGCCAATGCGCTTTTGAAACGAGTCAGGGATTTTGCCCAGGTGCTGGGAGACGGCCGTATCAATCTGGAGATTACCCGTTTTGCGCTTAACAAGCTCAAGATTGACAAGCGCGGTCTGGATGCCATCGACAACAAGATTCTGCGTACACTCATCCTTACTTTCAAGGGCGGTCCTGTTGGAATCGGCACCCTGGCTACTTCCGTCAGTGAAGATGCCGGTACCCTGGAAGAAGTTTACGAACCTTTCCTTATTAAGGAAGGTTTCATAGTCCGTACCCAAAGGGGTCGTGTCGCCACGGACCTTGCCTATTCGCACCTTGGGATGGAAGCATACATGAACCAAAGAAAATATTCATTAGATGAAAGCGGCTCATTATTTTAGTGTTCTGCTGTTTTTGTTAATCAGCGTTCCTGTTTTTGCCTGTACTTCTGTTATTGTAAGCAGTAAGTGTACGAAGGATGGAAAGGCAGTGATGTTCAAGCACCGGGATTCCAGTTGCCAGGAAGTGGCGGTGGAATACTTCATGGGGGAGAAATACCGGATGATGTGTCTGGTAAATGCCGACTGGCGTACCAATCCCTTGGCAAATGTACCGAAAGGAACCCGTGAGGCCTGGGCCGGAGAGAACGAGACGGGTTTTGCCATCATGAATACGGCTACTTATGATCTGAAGGATGACGATATTCCCAATGAGATGATGGACCGGGAAGGAATCCTTATGTACAGGGCTCTGGAGATATGTGCCACCCTGGAGGATTTCGAGCATTTTCTGGATACGCTGTCCCGTCCCATGTATGTGGAAGCTAACTTTGGAGTCATTGACAACCAGGGTGGTGCCGCTTATTATGAGGTAAACAATCATAGTTGGGTCAAGTTTGATGTGAACCGCGAACCTCTGGGATATAGGGTAGTTACCAATTTTACCATGACCGGCCGTCCGGAAGACAGAAAGGGAGTCGACCGCTATATCAAAGCCCATAAGATTCTTGCTTCCAGTTATGTACCTATTGAAGAATGGGATCATAACTTCCTTGTAAAGAATATTTCCTGCTCTGGAGCACCTATCATGAGGAGCATTACTTCCTGCGCCATTGTTTTCGAAGGAAATACCATGTGGGCATCCCTTGGAAAGCCGGATAAAGTGCCTTGTTTACCGTATAGGTTATAAAATGTCCTAACTTATTCCGTAAAAATGCTTATCTTTGCAAAATCCAGATAATAATTACCTATTTATATTTTTATGTCAGATCCTAAATTAATTTCCAAGATTCCGGAAGGACCGCTCAAGGATAAATGGTCTAAGCGTAAAAGCTCCATCCGGGTGGTTTCTCCCAACAACAAGCGCAAACTGGAAGTGATTGTGGTGGGTACCGGTCTTGGCGGTGCATCGGCCGCTGCCTCTCTGGGCGAAATGGGCTACAACGTCAAGATTTTCTGCATCAGCGACTCCCCCCGTCGTGCACACTCCATTGCTGCACAGGGTGGTATCAATGCTGCCAAGAACTACCAGAACGACAATGACTCCGTGTCCCGTCTGTTCTTCGATACCGTAAAAGGTGGTGACTACCGCAGCCGTGAAGCCAACGTCTATCGTCTGGCAGAGGTTAGCGCAGCTATCATCGACCAGTGCGTGGCCCAGGGTGTTCCTTTCGCCCGTGAATATGGCGGATATCTGGCCAACCGTTCCTTCGGTGGTGTGCAGGTAAGCCGTACTTTCTATGCCCGTGGACAAACCGGTCAGCAGCTGCTGCTGGGTGCTTACGCTTCCCTGAACAAGGAAATTGCCAACGGTACCGTGAAGAGCTATCCTCGTCACGAGATGCTGGATCTGGTTATTATCAACGGTGAAGCCAAGGGTATTATCGCCCGCAATCTCGTTACCGGTGAAATCGAACGCTTCGGTGCCCACGCCGTAGTTCTGGCTACCGGCGGTTACGGAAATACCTATTTCCTTTCTACCAACGCCATGAACTCCAACGGATCGGCCGCCATGCAGGCATACCGCAAGGGTGCTTTCTTTGCCAATCCTTGCTTCGCCCAGATTCACCCCACCTGTATTCCCGTACACGGCGACCAGCAGTGCAAACTCACCCTTATGTCCGAGTCCCTGCGTAACGATGGCCGTATATGGGTGCCCAAGAAGAAAGAGGACGTAATGAAATTGCGTACTCATCAGATTAAGCCTTCCCAGATTCCTGAAGAGGACCGTGATTACTATCTGGAGCGTCGTTATCCCGCTTTCGGTAACCTGGTTCCCCGTGACGTGGCTTCCCGCGCCGCCAAGGAGCGTTGCGACGCCGGCTTCGGTGTCAATGAAACCGGCCTGGCCGTATTCCTGGATTTTGCCGATGCCATCAAGCGTCTGGGTCACCAGAGAGTGGAAGAGCGTTACGGCAACCTGTTCCAGATGTATGAGAAGATTACCTCCGTTTCTCCTTGGGAAGAGCCTATGATGATTTATCCGGCCATCCACTATACCATGGGCGGCCTCTGGGTAGACTATGACCTTCAGACCACCATCCCCGGCCTGTTCGCCATCGGTGAAGCCAACTTCTCCGACCACGGCGGCAACCGTCTGGGTGCATCGGCCCTTATGCAGGGTCTGGCCGACGGTTACTTCATCCTGCCTTATACCATCGGCGGTTACCTTTCCCATAAGTTCTCAGAGCCCAAGACCGACATCAACGCCCCTGAATTCGTAGAGGCTGAGAAGAAGGTGAAAGAGCGCATTGCCAAGGTTTTCGCCGTCAAGGGTACGGAAACCGTGGACAGCATCCACAAGAAGCTGGGCCACATCATGTGGGAATATGTAGGTATGGCCCGTAACGAGGCCGGCCTGAAGAAAGCCATTGAGGAGATTGGTAAGCTGAGAGAGGAATTCTGGCAGTCTGTCCGGGTACCCGGAACCAACGAGGAATTCAACCAGGAGCTTGAAAAGGCCCTGCGTCTGATTGATTTCTTCGACATTGGAGAACTGATGGCCCGCGACGCCCTCAATCGCCGGGAGTCTTGTGGTGGTCACTTCCGTGAGGAAATGCAGACCGAAGATGGTGAAACCAAGCGCGACGACGAGAACTTCATGTATGTAGCAGCCTGGGAGTATAAGGGAGAAGGGGTGGAACCCGAACTGCACAAGGAAGACCTCGTTTACGAAAACATCAAGATCGTCACCCGTAACTATAAAGACTAATCCCGACTATGGAATATAATGTGAAAGTATGGCGTCAGAAGAACGCCAAAGCAAAAGGCCATTTCGAGACCTACCACGTTACGGATGTGGAGGAAGATGCATCGTTCCTCGAAATGCTGGATATCCTGAATGACCAACTGATCCGCAAGGGTATCGAACCCATCGCCTTCGACCACGACTGCCGTGAGGGTATCTGCGGTGCCTGCTCCCTGTATGTGGACGGCCGCGCCCACGGACCGGACGACCAGGTAACAACCTGCCAGCTGTTCATGCGTCATTTCAAACCCGGTGCTACCATTACTGTGGAACCTTGGCGCAGCGGCGCTTTCCCGGTGATCAAGGACCTGGTGGTAGATCGTTCTGCCTTTGATAAGATCATGCAGGCCGGCGGTTTCATCACCGTACGTGCCGGCAGCGCCCAGGACGGCAATGCCATCCTGATTCCGCACGACGACGCTGAACTGTCCATGGACGCAGCGGCTTGCGTAGGTTGCGGCGCCTGTGTAGCTACTTGTAAGAATGGATCGGCCATGCTGTTTGTGGCTGCCCGCGTAAGCTCCCTGGCCCTGCTGCCGCAGGGTAAGCCGGAAGCTGCCCGCCGCGCCCGCGCCATGGTGGCCAAGATGGACGAACTTGGATTTGGCAACTGCACCAACACCCGCGCCTGCGAGATGGAATGCCCCAAGCACGTAACTATCGACCACATCGCCCGTTTGAACAGAGAGTATCTGAAGGCCCGTTTCAGCGAGTAAGCAAGTTTTAATTTGAAAGTATCGGCGGCCTTCCCAAAAGGTCGCCGATATTTTATTGTCTCATTATACGGAATTAACCTAATTTGGAAACTTTTTACATAAATTAGGAATTTTTATTATTACTGATACTTTTCGGTAAAATCATAACCAATATCCCGTTTTACGCCTATTATTTCAGGATTTTAGCCATAAAATCATTATTAGATAGCACTATATTGCGTATTTTGATATTTGCAAAATTGAAATTGTTTTCTTTTCTTTGCAGCCTTATTCCGTTTTTTACGGGGTAGAATGTAGTGTATTAGATGCAGAAATCGGTTTTTTGTATCAATATTTATGTTTAACTAGTTCTAATGCTTATGAAAAAAATTCGCATTTTTTTCGCAGCCATGGCTATGCTCGTTTTGAGTGCTACGGCTCTTGCACAGAATGTAACTGTGAAGGGTTCCGTAGTAGATGAAACTGGCGTAGGCATCGTGGGAGCCTCCGTTCAAGTGAAGGGGACGACCACGGGTATTGCAGCCGACGTGGACGGTAATTTCACCATCTCCGTTCCTTCGAATGCAACGTTAGTTATCTCTTCCATCGGTTATGAGACCAAGGAAGTGGCTGTCGATGGACAGAAGGTCATCAATGTGACCCTCCGTACCGACAATGAATTCATTGAAAGCGCCGTCGTACTGGGTTACGGTTCCGCCAAGAAGGTGAGTACCCTGGTAGGATCGGTTGCCACCGTCAACTCCGAGACGGTGAAGAACACCCCTGCCGCCACCGCTCTGGATGCTCTCCAGGGTCAGGTTGCCGGTATGTCCGTTCTCACCACCGGTGGTGTGTCCGGTGACAACAACGTATCCATGACCCTGCACGGTGTGGGTTCCCTGGGTGCCAGTTCTACCCCGCTGTTCGTGATTGACGGTATTCCGTCTTCCTCCAGCGCCGTGATGAACATGAACCCCAACGATATTGAGAGCGTGAGCGTTCTGAAGGATGCTTCCGCTACCTCTATCTACGGTTCCCGTGCTGCTAACGGTGTTGTGTATGTGTCCACCAGGCAGGGTGCCTACAGTGAGAACGCCCATATCACGGTCCGTTCCCAGTGGGGTGTTTCCACCATTGCCGATATGACCTACTACAACAACATGATGAGCGGTGAGGAACTGCTGGATTTCTGGCAGCGTTCCGGTATCGCATCGGCCGAATATCTTTATAACAACTACATTGCCAAGGGTTATACCAACAATACCCAGTGGTGGCGTAAGTTCTACAACACCAACACCCTCCAGTCCCAGAACGATGTGACCATCGAGGGCGGTGGCAAGACGGTGGCTTACCTGGTATCTGTTTCCCAGTATCACCAGGACGGTACCACGGTAGGTAACTACTATGACCGTTACACCCTCCGTTCCAACATCCAGGGTCACCCTACCAGCTGGCTCAAGTTCGGTGTCAATTCCAACATGACCATTGACGAGACCCAGCGGAATACCAACTTTGGTAACTCCTCCAATGCCGGTGGTAACAACTACCTCTATGGTGGTCTGTCCGTGATTCTGAACCCCCTGTATCCCGATGTTCTGAAGGCTGACGGTCGTTACGAGGCTTCCAACTATCAGGATCCTAAGGTGCGTTTCGACAATACGGACGATGTTTACAAGAGCTACAACCTCAACGGCAGCGCTTTTGTGACCATTGAACCCATCGCCAACCTTAAGTTTACTTCCCGCGTGGGTACCGATGCCGGTTTCGATATTAACAAGTACTACAGGAACCCCAGCTATTATGCTTCCAGCGGTTCCGGTTCCCGTTATCGTAACTGGTCCGGCTGGTATACCAATACCATTACCAATACCATCGAGTATTCCTTCAGCGCCAAGAAGCACGATGTTTCTTTCCTGGCCGGTCACGAAGGTGTCGATTATATGTACGATTACTTCCGTGCTTCGTCCACGGGCCAGACCAACGACCAGCAGCTTCGTCTGCAGGATGGTAAGAAAGACGAGTTTGTGGTGGACGAGAGCATGAGCCAGTACCGCTTCCTGTCCTTCTTCGGCCACGCCGACTATTCCTTCGACAAGAGGTATATGATTGACGTTACCGTACGTAACGACGCTTCCTCCCGCTTTGGTAAGAACAACCGCAACGCCATCTTCTGGTCTGTGGGTGCCATGTGGAAGATTGCCAGAGAGCCTTTCATGAAGAATGCGACCTGGATCAACGACCTGGACCTCAAGCTCAGCTATGGTACCCAGGGTAATGCTGCCATCGGCAACTATTCCCACCTGGGTCTCATCAACAAGACCGATGACGACTACGCCATGGGTAAGAGCTGGGTCCTTGTCCAGCCTTCCAACCCCGACCTTTCCTGGGAAAAGCAGGGCCTGTTCACCGTCGGTCTCCGTGCCCGTCTCTTCAATAAGCTGAACTTCGAGGTGGAATACTATAAGAGAAACACCTCCAACATGCTTATGGACGTGCCTTATCCTTACACCGCCGGTTTCGATGAGCAGACCGCCAACGTGGGTACCCTGAGCAATACGGGTGTTGACCTTACCCTGGGTTGGGACATCCTGAGAACCCGTGACGCTTTCCTCACCCTGAACGCCACCTTCAACTATAACAAGCAGACGGTGACCGAACTGTTCAACGGTTTGGACAAGTGGACGGTAGCCAGCACCGGTATCACCTATGTGGTGGGCCAGCCGGTTTCCTTCTACTATCCCCTGTGGGCCGGTGTAGATCCCGAAGACGGTGCTCCTACCTGGTATCTGCCTTATGGCTATGAGGATTATCAGGCTTCCGTTGCCGCCGGCAACCCGGATACCGACCTCATTGATATCACCCGCACCCGCAAGGACCCCAACGCCACCACCAAGAACTTCAACGAAGACCTCCTGATGCAGAATACCGGCATTGCCCGTTATAACCCCATCAATGGCGGTTTCGGTATCTCCGGTGGCTGGAAAGGCCTGTCTGTCCGTGCCGACTTCACCTACATGCTGGGCAAGTACCTCATCAACAACGACGGTTACTTCGTGGCCAACCCGAACAACTTCTTCGGTTACAACCAGTCCAAGGATGTCACCGACTTCTGGACTCCTACCCACACGGATGCCAAGTATCCCAACTGGGCCGACGGCTACAGCATGCAGTTCGACTCCCACCTCCTTCAGGACGCTTCCTTCCTGCGTCTGAAGACCCTGGTTGTCTCCTATACCCTCCCCGCCTCCTGGTTCAAGTGGCAGAAGGCCGTCAAGGGCATCACTCTCTCCTTCACCGGTCGTAACCTCCTCACTTTCACCAAGTACGAAGGTATCGATCCTGAGGTGAATTCCAACCTGACGCTCGGTCTCCCGGGTAACTCCAAGCAGTTCCTCGGCGGTATCCAGGTTCAGTTCTAACGGTTGATTATTAAATAATTGAGATTATGAAAAAGACAATCAACTATATTCTTGCCGCTTTCTCCGCCGTGGTCCTTATTAGCTCCTGCAACATGGACCTGTTCCCTAATGGCAGCGTTGCCTACGATGAGGAAGGCGCCCTGTTCCACAATGCCACCGAACTGGGTTACTTGCAGAATGGTCTGTATGTATCTTACCGCAGTGGTTTTTACGGTGAATATTCCATTACCGAAGAAGTGATGGCGGACGGCTTCAACGCTTCTGCCGACTTTGGTAACAACTACGGTGGCGTACACCGTTCGGACAGCGACCTGAACCCTGGTGACTATTATATCCGGGATTTCTGGGCCAACCGCTACAGCGCCATCAAGAATTACAATATTTTGATCAAGGGTGTTGAGAATCTCCCTGAGGAGTATCAGTCCCTGAGCGCCCAGGCACAAAAAGTCAAGGGTGAGGCTTATTTCTTCCGTGCATCGGCCTATCTGGATCTGATCCGTCACTATGCTGCCGCCTACAATGCTTCTTCCGCCAATGCGGAGAATTCCGGTGTTCCGCTGGTGCTGGTTTATGACCAGAACGAAAAGCCCGTGCGTGCTACCATCCAGGAAGTGTATGACCAGATTAAGGTTGACCTGGATTCTGCTGCCGTCAACCTGGCCGGTGTGGCCGGAGCCAAGGCTTCCCAGAAGATCACCATCGACGCTGTGAACGCCCTTTATGCCCGTTACTATCTGGATGTGAAGGATTATGCCGGCGCTATTGCCAAGGCCAACGAAGTCATCAACTCCAAGGCCGGTTATGCCCTTTCTTCCTCTGTGAAGGAATTCACGGATGAATACCTCAACGATAAGGGTACCGAGGCTATTGTCCAGCTGTATGCCAGCAAGTCCGAGAACGGTTCCGGAACCAACACTGTGTATACTTCCATGGCTACTTCCACGTCTGAAGTGACGGACAACACCAACGGCCGTTACTTCAACAAGCCTTACTTCTTCCCGTCCCAGAAACTTCTGGACCTGTACGATGAGGGTGACCTCCGTCTGGCCTGCTGGTTCACCGCCAATGGCGAGAACAAACTCACCGGTGAGAAGTATCCTACCTTTATCATCAACGCATTCACGTATGATGTAACCATCTTTACCAAGTACCTGGGTAATCCGGACCTCACCAACAGCGCCGCTCTCAACGCCCGCCAGCACGTGAAGCCCCTACTCATTGGTGAGATGTACCTGATTGCTGCCGAGGCCAACTTCCGTGCCAATAACGAGGCTGCTGCCCTCGAGGTTATCAATGCCCTCCAGACCAAGCGTGGTTCCGACCTTTCCAAGCGCTTGAACGAGTCCATCCTCTACAACGAGTGGTTCAAAGAGACCATCGGCGAAGGCCTTCGCCTGAGCACGATCAAGCGTTTTGGCACCGGTTTCACGGTCCGTACCAACCAGCCTGCCGCAGAAGGCCTTATCATGGATGGTGCCAACTACCAGAACAAGAGCATGGAGGCCTCTGACTACCACCTCAACTGGCCCATCCCTACCAACGATATCCAGACCAACAAGAACCTTGTTCAGAACCCTGGTTATTGATCGTAAGGAAAGTCTTTGCATCATTAAATTGAAAGACCATGAAAAGATTAATTAATATTCTTTTGACAACGGCCTGTGCAGCAGTCCTTTTCTCCTGCACGCACGAATATGCCTTCAAGACGAATTCCTACGTCATTCTGGGCGAGACCAGCTTCTCCGTGAAGGAGGATGTAGGCAATATCTATATTCCGGTATCGGCCTACAATTGCAGTTCCTTCACTGGTTCTGTTTATTTCAAGGTGAATAACGGCACTGCCGTTGAGGGTACCGACTTTACGGTTGAGCCCGCCAATGGCGTGCTGAATTTTGACGGCAACGGTACGGAAAGCATCGTGATTTCCGTGATTGAGCATCCCGGAGTCCTTACCGGAAGCCTGAAATTCTCCCTCGAACTCACCAGCGTGAGCGGAACTATTTCCGACATCGGCGGTGTTTATTCCGCTACGGTTGAAATCAAGGACAACGACGTTGTGGTTGACTGGGATTTCGTTGCCGGCAGCTGGAACGCTACCGATAATGGCAGTTCCTATTACGACGTGGAAATCAAGCAGGTGAACGAGAATACCCTGCAGCTCGTCAATATCTGGGACGAAGGCTCCACCATCGAAGGAACCATTACCTTCGACAAGGCCAACAATTCCGCTTCGATTGTCTTTGCGGGAGGTCAGGTTGTGTATACTGACGGCACCTATGGTCCCTGCGGTATTTACAGTGTCTCCGACGGCAAACTTGTTGATTGCCCGGCTACGGTTACCAGCGGTGGAATCGTCATCGGCCCTTGGTATGCCATTATCCTTACCGGCCAGTACGCTGGATACAACTTTACCGGTGATGGTGGCGGTTACGGTGGAAATACCGTACTTACTAAGTAATTGAACTATCCTAAAAGAGTATCGTTATGAAAAATGTTTTCCAAATCACTCTTGTTGCCCTGTTTGCGGGCGTCCTTGCCGTGTCCTGCGCCAAGGAAAAGGATAACGACAGCGCCATTGAAAAACCGGTCATGGTATCCATTGCAGCGGACCCCTACTTCACG
>Ga0265298_10006312_pt1 | contig 14671 bp, 14 predicted proteins | sample AusTroGonzalo_MG_3_FD_193486 | JGI IMG/M metagenome (GOLD analysis project Ga0265298, IMG submission 193486) | Bovine rumen microbial communities from tropical cattle in Woodstock, Queensland, Australia - Gonzalo_01 | ecosystem: Host-associated > Mammals > Digestive system > Stomach > Rumen ... | reverse complement strand
GATCTGAATCACGACACCGCGGAACTTCTGAAGTCTCTCTTTATCACCTTCCTTGATTCTGTAGGTAACGGTGATGGTGTCACCGGCCTTGAACTCGGGATAGGAAGCTGCTTTCTCGTTATTGAAAGCCTGCTCTACTACTTTAATCAAATCCATAATTTCAATAATCCTTTAATGCAACATTGCGGTTTGGCTCCTGACAAGAGGTTGCTTGTTTTTGGGACTGCAAAGATACTATCTTTTTATTAAACCCCAAAACTTTTTTAGGAAAATTTTAGAAAATATTTTTCACCTTGTCGAAGGTGGCCTTGTCTTCGCGGGTAAGGTCGGGCTGGAAGGAGTCGCTGGAACGCATCTGCTCCAGGGTTTCTTTCTCGCTTCTGGACAGCTTGTGGGGGACCCAGACCTGGAATTTGACATAGAGGTCGCCGTTGCAGCGGCCGTAGCCCTGCACGCTGGGCAGGCCCTTGCCGCGAAGCTTGACCACGGTGCCGCTCTGGGTGCCGGGTTCTACCTTTACTTTATAGCTGCCGTCCAGGCAGGGGACAGACACCTCGCAACCCAGCATGGCATCCATCACGGAAATGACGCGGGTATAGAAGAGGTTGTTGCCGTCTCTCTGCAGCTGCGGGTGCTGGATCTCGTTGATGACGACCAGGAGGTCTCCGTTGACGCCGCCGTGAGGAGCTGCGTGGCCCTCTCCGCGGATGGTGATCTGCATGCCGTCTTCTACGCCGGCGGGGATGCGTACGCGGACCATCTCACGTTTGCGCTCCAGTCCGGTACCATTGCACCGGCGGCAGGGGTTGGTGATGATCTTGCCTTCTCCGCCGCACTGGGGGCATACGCCGATGGTGTAGCCGACGCCGAACAGGCTGCGCGTCTGCTGACGCACGCGGCCCTGGCCTCCGCAGGTGGGGCAGGTCTTGATATCGGCCTCGCTTTTGGCGCCTTTGCCGCCGCAGTCGGGGCAGGGACGGGCGCGCTCCAGGGAGATCTCTTTCTCGCAGCCGTTGGCAATCTCTTCGAGGGTGAGCTTGACGCTGGTGCGGATGTCGCGGCCGCGCTGGACGCGCTGCTCCTGGCTCTGTCCGCCGCCGAATCCGCCGAAACCGCCGAATCCGCCGCCTCCGAAGTCAAAGCCGAAGCCTCCTCCGAAGATGTTGCGCAGGAAGTCGTTGATGTCCATGCCGCCGAAGTCGAAGCCGCCGGCACCGGCGCCGCCCATCTGTTCGGCCGCGAAGCCGTACTGGTCGTAGCGGGCGCGCTTGTCGGGATCGCTCAGGACCGAGTAAGCCTCGGCCGCTTCCTTGAAGTTCTCTTCGGCCGTCTTTTTCTCTGCGTCGCTGCCGTTCACCCAGCGGTCCGGGTGCCACTTGAGGGCCAGCTTGCGGTATGCGCTCTTGATCTGGTCGGCCGATGCCTTTTTGTCAACGCCCAGGACCTCGTAGTAGTCTCTCTTGTTTGCCATATCTTATGCTCCTACCACTACTTTTGCATAACGAAGAACCTTGCCGCCGAGGGTGTAGCCGGTCTGGACTACGTCGATCACCTTGCCCTTGAGCTCCTCGGAGGGGGCGGGGAAGGTGGTGACAGCCTCGTGCAGTTCGGTGTCGAAGTCGGCCCCTTTGGCCTCGATGCGCTCCAGGCCCTTGCCCTTGAGGTAGGCGCTGAGCTTGTCGAAGATCATGCGGGTGCCTTCCTTGGCGGCGTCGCTGTCGGTGCTCTTCTCCAGGGCGCCGAGGGCGATCTCGCAGTCGTCGAGGATGGGGAGGAGGCCCTTGATGGTGTCGGCCGATGCCGAACTCACCAGCGCGAGCTTCTCTTCTGCCGTGCGACGGCGGAACGTGTCAAACTCTGCCATCAGGCGGAGGTAGTCGGCCTTGGCGTCGTCGGCTTTTGCGGCGGCGGCTTTGGCCTCGGCCAGTTCTTCGTTCAGGCCTTCAATCCGTGCCTCCAGGGCTGCCACTTTCTTGCCGTCAATGACTTCTTCTGTATTCTTTTTCTTCTTTTCTGCCATGGTAATTCTTAATTGCTGGCGCGGTTAGAGCAAAATGCCTGCCACTTGCGCCATTCCTGCCAAAGTGGCAGTTTTACAAAAAAGGCAACCCAAAATCTGAGGGCTGCCTTTTTGAACCTTGTGGGCCGAAGACTTACTTCTTGCGGCTCTTGTATCTCTGATAGAACATATCCACACGACCGGCGGTGTCCACCAGCTTCACCTTGCCCGTGTAGAACGGGTGGGAAGTGTTGGAGATTTCCAGCTTCACCAGCGGGTACTCAACGCCTTCCACTTCGATGGTCTCCTTGGAGGGAGCGCAGCTACGGGTGACGAAGACGGTGTCATTGGACATATCCTTGAAAGCTACAAGACGGTAGGTTTCGGGATGAATTCCTTTCTTCATTTTACGTAAAAATTAAATTGTTAACAATTTTGGACCGCAAAGATAGAAATTATCTAAGAGAAATCCAAATTATTTCATTCTATACGGCGTGTCTTCGTACAAAACGTAGCGTTTGGCCTTGCGGATCCACTTCTGTTCTTCCAGCTTCATGTGCTCCTGCACCACGTCGAAGGAGATGTCTTCCTTGAGGTAGGCTTCCAGGACGGGATCTGCCAGTTTGGTCCAGAAGGCGGGCTCGAACTCGAAGGCCGAGTAGTGCTCCCGGAACCAGCGCATCAGGTGCAGCGTGTGCAGCAGGCTGTGGTACGGCTCACCGGGGATCAGCATGATCTGGAAGCCGAAGCAGCGCTGACCGGCGTATCGGCCCGCGGCCGGCGTGAACGAGCAGGGACGCAGCAGGGCGCCGTGCGCCTGGGGCAGTTCCTCCGGGCGGAGGGGCTTCACGAAAGGCGCGCCGATGTACTCGTACGGACGGGCCGTGCCGATGCCGGGCGTGATGGTGGTGTTGTTCCACAGGCCGCCGCCGCTGTACAGGTAGGAGCTGAACAGGCCGGGGATGTCGCTTGCCGGGGCGATGGTCCAGGGCATGAGCTGCCGGTTGGCGTCCGTCGCCATGGCCGATATGACATGGATGGGGAAGCGGGCCCCCATCTCCGAGGCGTAGAGGTTGACCAGCTCGCCGAGGGTGAGTCCGTGCCGATGCGCGACCTTGGGGACGTACATCTCGCCGGCCACCGCCGGGATGGTGCCTTCCACCACGCGGCCGGAAGGGTTCAGGTGATCTACTATATATAAGGAAGGGGCTTCGTCACCCAGGAGCGCGAGCATCTCCATGAGCTGCATCACGTCCTTGGTGTAGTTGAAGTACCTTACGCCTACATCCTGGATTTCCACCACGACGGCGTTGAGCTCGCGGAGCTGGTCTGCTTCGCAGACGATGTGGTTGGTGCCGGGGGTGAGCTCGGCCTCGCGGGGGTTGAACACCGTTACCAGGTTCCCTCTCTCGCGGAAGATGTCCCACATCCAGCGGCTCTTGGCCGTGTCCCAGCAGTTCTGGGTGCAGAAGCACCCGACCTTGCCGTAGAGCAGGGCCTTGTCCAGCTGATCCTCTAATGCGGTGGTTCGGAAACTGAACATAGTAGTAATAAAGAGATACACTCGGCCTTCGGCCTCGGTATGACAAGAAACTGTCATTCCGAGCGAAGCGAGAGAATCTCCAACTGATTAGCCAATAATTTTGTTAGCAACGGCAATCACTTCGTTGCCCAGGGCCTCGGCGGCTTCCATGGTGGAGGCTTCGGAGTAGATGCGGATGATGGGCTCGGTGTTGGACTTGCGCAGGTGCACCCAGGTCTTGTTGGCCTCGAAGTTGATCTTGACGCCGTCAATGTCGTTGATGTTCTCCTTGGCGTAGATCTTCTTGAGCTCGGTCAGGATCTTCTCGATGAGGGCGCTGTCGCTGAGCTGAATCTTGTTCTTGGCAATGAAGTACTGAGGGTACGTCTTCTTGAGTTCGCTCACCTTCATCTTCTTATGGGCCAGGTTGGAAAGGAACAGGGCCGTACCGACCATGGCGTCACGGCCGGCGTGGATGGAAGGATAGATGACGCCTCCGTTGCCTTCGCCGCCGATGAGGGCGCCCACCTTGTGCATGAGGGTGGTCACGTTCACCTCGCCTACGGCCGATGCATAGTAGGTGCCGCCGTGCTTCTCGGTCACGTCGCGGAGGGCGCGGGTGCTGGAGAGGTTGGAGACGGTGGCGATGGGCTTGCCTTCTTTCTCGGCCAGTTCGCAGAGATAATCGGCCACGCTCACCAGGGTGTATTCTTCCACGAAGGGTTCGCCGTCCTCCTGGATGAAGGCGAGGCGGTCCACGTCAGGATCGACGGAGATGCCCAGGTCGGCCTTTTCCTTCTTTACGGTCTCGCAGAGGTCCACGAGGTTGGCCGGAAGGGGTTCGGGGTTGTGGGCGAAGTCGCCGGTGGGGTTGCAGTTGAGTTCGATGCACTTGACGCCCAGGCGCTTCAGAAGGCGGGGCATGATGATGCCGCCGACGGAGTTGATGGCGTCCACCACCACGGTGAAGTGGGCGGCCTTGATGGCTTCGGCGTCCACGGCCGGCAGGGCCAGGACAGCGTCCAGGTGCTTATCGGTGAAATCTTCTTCTTCTACGCTGCCCAGGTTGTCCACCTCGGCGAAGTTGAAGTCCTCTTTCTCGGCCAGGTCCAGGACGGCCTGACCTTCCACGGCGGTGAGGAACTCGCCCTTGTCGTTCAGGAGCTTGAGGGCGTTCCACTGGCGGGGGTTGTGGCTGGCGGTGAGGATGATGCCGCCGTCTGCATTAGCGAAAAGGACGGCCATTTCCGTGGTGGGGGTGCTGGCGAAGCCGCACTTCACGACGTCGATACCACAGCCGATGAGGGTGCCGACGACGAGCTGTTCTACCATGTCACCCGACATACGGGCGTCCTTGCCGACGACGATCTTGTAACGTTCGCCGTTGGGGCGGGCCTTGCGCTGGGGGAGGGTGGCGGCATAGGCTGCCGTGAATTTGACAACGTCAATGGGGGTGAGGGCGCCGCCGGGGGCGCCGCCGATGGTTCCGCGAATACCGGAAATGGATTTAATCAGTGTCATATTTTGTGAGAATTATCTGCGATAAATCGTACAAAGTTATTAATTTTGCAGGCTCTAAACAATAGTTTTTTTATGAAAGGTTTCTGGACTGTTCTGATGCTGGTTTTTTCGAACGTTTTCATGACGTTCGCCTGGTACGGACACCTTAAGTTGCAGGAGATGAAGATCTCTACCGGATGGCCGCTTATCCTGATCATCCTGTTCTCCTGGGGTATCGCTTTCTTCGAGTACTGCCTCACGGTGCCGGCCAACCGCATCGGCTTCATCGAGAACGGCGGCCCGTTCAACCTGATGCAGCTCAAAGTGATCCAGGAAGTGATTTCCCTGACCATCTTCACGGTTATCGTGACCTTCTTATTTAAAGGTCAGACCCTGCAGTGGAACCACCTGGCAGCCTTCGTTTGCCTGGTCCTTGCAGTTTTCTTCGTATTTTTGAAATAAAAATTTGGAGATTCAGATTTTTTGCGTACCTTTGCACTCCCAACCGCTGGGTTCGTATAACGGTTAGTACTCGAGATTCTCAATCTCGCAATAGGAGTTCGATTCTCCTACCCAGTACCAAAAGCGCTGCCTCACACGAGACAGCGCTTATTTTTGTGTCTATATATGTCCTCCGCCTTCTTGTTTGAGCTGGGCGTCCACTTTGTCTTTTTCGGCCATCAGGAGCTCCAGGAGCCAGTCTTTCTGCTCTTCGGAGAGGCCCAGGTCGCGGCAGGCGCTCTCGTAGCGGTTGATGATGGCCTCCTGGTAGCGGTGGTACAGCAGGGACTTGCGGATCTCCTCCTCGATGGTCTCGTGCTCGATCTCGTAGCTCTCCTTATAATACTTCTTATAGGTGAGCTCGGAGGAGTAGTTGAGACAGAAGAAGAACAGGCCGCTGGAGAGGATGACGATGCCGATGATGCCCAGCGGCAGCGGAACCACTTCGATCAGGCCCAACATGCCCAGGGTGCCGCCTACGCTGAACAGCGCCAGGGCGATGAGCTCGTACTTATAGTATTTGAACAGATTCAGTTTCATAACTGGAGCGTATTGAAGTTTCTTTTACGGAGGAGTTTGATGCGGAGGCTGTTCTCGGCCTCCATGGCGTCCAGGGCCCGCTGGAAGGCGCGCCGGTCGGTGAGCAGGGCCGTGTTTCTTTCCCGCAGCTGGTCCAGGTTCTCCCGGAGTCTCCACTGCTGGACGATGATGGCGATGAACGCCACCAGGAACATGACCAGGAAACCGGCCATGATGGCCATTTCGTTCTGGATTTTCAGCTGCTGGGCCTCTTCCCGGAGCTGGGCGTTGTTCATCTCGGCGTCCAGAATGGCGAGGTCCTCGTTCTGCACGCGGATGTAGGTCGAGTCTTTCTCTTCCATCAGGCGGGCCAGTTCGCCGTAGGCCTGGGAATAGGCGCCCATCTCGGCATAGAGGGAGTGCTTCTGCGCCAGGCGGTCGTGGTCGTTGCGGAGGGCATCGGCCCGTCTGAGCGCATCAATGAAGGAGCCGCGCGAACGGAGGTAGGTGATGTCCAGGGCTCCGCGGGTGTCGGCGTCCGTCTGGAAGGTGTACAGCGGGTCTTTGACCAGGGACTGGTAGAGCTCCCAGAAGGCGGGGTAGTCGCCTTGCGCATAGGCGAGGACGGCGCGGGTCATATCGGCCTTCAGGCGGATGGAGGGGAAGAATTCTTCGTATTCCTCGGCGCGGGCGCAGAAGGCTTCGGCCTCGGAGAAGCGCTGCATGCTCACGTTTTCCTGCGCCAGGAGGATGTAGAGGTTGGGTAGCTCCTGCTCCGAGCGGCTCTCCTTGCAGTAGCGCACGGCCTTTTCGAGGTTCCTGACGGCGAGGACGTGGTTCTCCCGGTAGCTTTGGATGAGGCCGATGATGCGGTAGGCGTACATGCGCCCTTCGGGCCTTTTTTCGGCCGATGCCAGGCGCTCCATGGCCCTCGCTTCCAGCATGGCCTCGGAGACATAGCCCAGGCGCACGAGGAATTCGCTGTACTCGTGGAGGGTGGAAAAGTAGAAGTCGCGGAGGTCCTTGCGGTCGGCCAGGAGGGTCTTGACCTCGGCTGCGGCGCTGCTCATGCGGTCGTAGTCCCCTTGCGCGAAGCGGACGGGGATTTCCAGGGACAGGCCGAGGCACTTGTAGCGGAAGTTGTTCTGACGCACGCCGGCCTGGTAGAGGGAATCGGCCAGGGGAAGGTTCTCCAGGCTGAACTCCTGCATGCGCCCGTAGGCATAGCGGAGGAACGTCTCCTGGTCCACCCGGAGACGGTTCACGATCTGTGCCGGGGCTGCCAGGCACAGGAGCAGTGTCAGGCTGACGGCCAACAGGCGGCGCATAGGCTAGCGTTTTTTATTCTCGACGATAGACATCTGCGTGACGACGCAGCTGAGCAGTTTCTCCATGATGATGGGCTTCATGATGAAGTCGTTGGCACCCACGTTGAAGCCTTTGATGACGTCCTCGTTGGAGTTGAGGGCCGACAGGATCACAATCTGGATATCGGAGGTGGTGGGGTCTTCCCGCAGGCGGCGGATGACCTCGAAGCCGTCGATACCGGGCATCATCAGGTCCAGGAGAATCAGATCCGGCCTTTTTCTGGCTACGGCGTCCAGCGCTTCCTGGCCGCCACCTGCCGTGCGCAGCTCGAAGTTAAAGCGCGACAGCATCTTCTGAACCAGCAGAAGGTTCAGGGGGATGTCATCTACTGCCAAAACACTGTATTTGGAGTAGTCGTGTTCTTGGGCATATAACGGAATCATAGTTTATAGTTTATGTGGTTATAGACCGGGGCTCAGTACAAAGATATTAAGTTTAAGCATACCCTCAAATTTTTTTTACAGGGTATTTGAAGATACCCTGGCCGCCCAGACCTTCGGCGTGAAGCCTGTGATGCGCTTGAAAGTACTGTTGAACGACGATGCACTCAGGAAACCGCAGGCCCTCGCGATCTCTTCCTGCGTGGCCTCCAGATGCTTGCGGATGAACTGCTCGGCGTAATCTACGCGCAGGATGTTGAGCACTTCCGGGAAGCCCAGGTTGTAGGTGCGATTCACCATCTTGGAGACGTAGGTCTTGTTGGAGTGCAGGCGCTCGGCTACGTCGCTAAGCGTGAGGCTGGGCTGCAGGAACAACTGCTCTTCCATCATCAGGTGCTGGAAGCGGGTGAGCAGGCTCTCCTCATCCTTGGACATGGGCACGGGGCCCAGGACGGCCGATGTGAGGGACATGGCCTTGGACTTGTTGCCGATGGTGCGTCCGGGCGATTCCACGCCGGCCTGTACTTCCAGGCGGGACAGTACGTGCGTGAGGGACTCTCCGTGCAGCTGGCCCACCATGTCCGAGATGACTTCCTCGGCCATGGCGCTGGCGTTTTCCTCGGAGTAGTTGTAGCGGAAGGCGGTGCGGATATCCGGGATGGAAATGAACTCCTTGGCGCTGAACAGGGCGAAGAAGCCGAAGAAGAAGTCCAGGATGATGATGATGTGGACCAGGACGTCCATGTACACCTGACTGGTGTTGTAGAGGACCGTGTGCAGGAAAATCTTCAGGCCCAGGCCGATGATGATGAAAAACGAAAGGGTAACCTGGATCTCCAGCACGCGCATGCGCCTTCCCTTGACCAGGAAGTCAATCCAGTGGGAAGGCTTGAAATGGAATTTCAGGTGTATCAGGACGAAGTGAGCGAGCTGGATGAGGGTCTCTGCGATCATGATGCAGTTGAACACGATGATGCTCCAGAAGTAGTAGGTTTTCTCCGTTCCGTTATGGAAGAGGGCGTCCCCGCTGTAGCCGGCGTGGAGGCGTTCCAGGAAGTCGTTGGTGTTGGTGACGCCGTAAATGCTTGTGATGATGAGGGATGCCGTGAAGAGCATGGCCGGCAGCACGACCCAGAGGGTCTGGTAGGGCCGATGCTTGTAGCTGCCGGATAGATGCGCGAAATAGATGCAGTTGAGCGGGATGATGGCCGGCGTCATGAGCTGGATGACCAGGACGGAAATGGCCTCGGATTTCACCAGATCTGCCAGGATCAGGTCTCCTGTCGCGGTGAAGAAGATGGTGAGCATGCTCCAGATGAGGACGTGGTAGGTGCGGGTGCGGGACGCCAGCAGGCTGTGGACGGCCGCCCAGTACAGGAAAACGAGTCCAGGGGTTAGATATAAGAGGGAGGGACGCATTCGGGAAGCTAAAAGTCGTCGTTGTTCTCGTATATCTTGGTTTCCCAGTCGTTGACGCTCGCGTCGAAGGTGATCTCGCGATACAGACTGCTCAGATCCAGTCCCAGGTGGAAGGTGTACTGCTTGCCGGGTATCATTGTATTGCCCGGAAGGATACCGTACAGGAGGTATTTGCGCACCTGGCCGGGGAGGGGAGCATAGTATTCATCTCCGATGGTGAAGCCTTCCACGTCAAATTCTACCTCTACCCACTGGCGGGTCATTATGATGTCGTCGGGGATGGCGTAGAAGCGGGCGCTTTCCGCCATGTGCTCCACCAGGGCGTCCCGGCCGACGAAGCGCTCCTCGGAGGAGCCGACGCCGACTTTTTCGTCACCCTCGAATACGGTGACGTTCCGGTAATAGCCCTGGAAATCCCAGTTGCCGCGGCCCAGGGTGATGTCGTTCACATAGACACCGGCCGACGCCACGTTGCCGGCAACGAGTTTTCTGAGGTGGATATGGCCCTGCAGGGCCTTGGTGGGCGTTACGTCGCAAACCTTGAAGCCGATATCGTTGGTGATGTGGCCGAATTCCAGGGGTAGGGTGTTCAGCTGCGCGATGCTGCGCTCGACCGTCCTGGATACCAGCGGGCCTGCTTCCGTATCCGTAGCCTGGAAGGGGATGGAGTAAGCGCGGTTCCCCTGCTCGAAGGTAACGTCCTTCACGTGGGGATAATAGGCGCTGAACAGGATCTGGGAAGGGATTTCCAACAGGTTTCCGTCCAGGTTGAGGGCGTACTTGCCGTTGTCGTTGGTGGAAACGGGCACGTTGTTCAGCAGCAGGGAACCGGAGTCCTCTTCCACGCCGATCAGGGAGAAGGGACGGCGGATATCCATGGTGGCGAGAAGTTCCTTTGCGTCAACCAGGTCTCCCTTGGTAGAGGGGATGACGCGGGGAGCGATGCGTGCGCTGGGGATGGCCTCGCCGTTCCTGGTCACGGAAATATCGAAGAAAAGTTGCTGCGTCCTGAGGACTGCGTCCGGCTGTTCAAGACGCTGGCAACCCATGAAAACCAGGGCCGTCAGAACTACAGGTATTATGCGTGCGCGTAACATTGCTGCAAATATAATAATTTTCTCAGATTCGCTAGACCTTTTTACTTGAATTTACTTGCTTAATCGTTTTAATTATTTATGATTCGTAAATTTTTATGAATTGCTGAAACGGAAATTTTGCAGGGGCTGATTTTGTTTCATGTCTGGGTTGGGTTTGTACACAATTTACTTAGTTTGATGGCGTTTTTTTATATTAATGAAACGAAATTGTATGGATTTATGGGAGTTCGACATATTCAAGAATCATAAAAATCTTCTGAAATGCCTATTTTTTCTTTTGAAAACTGGTGTATTTCGTTATAACTTTGCGACCGTTTTTTAGACGGTTAGAGTGCTTCTCGCAAATTGTCACATTTTTACATTGACCACAGCAACACGAAAAGTTGCCGTGGCATTGTTGTTGGCTACTCTGACCTCTATTTTTTTACGCGCGCAGGTACGTGACATGTACACGCGTATTAACGTCCTTTTCCCGGTCAACCGCGCCGTCCTCCTCAGGGATTACGCCAACAACGAGCAGGCGCTCGCCACCCTCGACCGTTACCTGGACGAGACCATTCCCGCCGATATCCGACTGGTCGTCATCTACTCGGCCGCTTCCCCGGAAGGTCCCGGCGCCAACAACCTCTCCCTCTCCCAGCGCCGTGGTGAGGCTCTCAAGAGCTATATCCTGGCTATTCGCCCCGATCTGGAGGATCGTATTGAGTTCCATTCCGTCGGTGAGGACTGGGGTGAACTGAGCGTCATGGCCGCCAATACCCCGAAGTCCGAGCGCAAGGCCCGTCTGCGTAATCATCCGGATTACAAGCAGATCGCTGCCTACACGCTGCCGCAGCTCCGTTATGCCCGTGTGGATGTGACCCGTGAATCCCTGCCGTCCCTTTCCCTGGACGCACAGCTGGACTGGTCCTCCCTGTCCCAGCAGCTCGCGGTTCCCGCTCCGGTTTATCGCAAGCCCGGTATCCGTCCGGTCTTCGGCCTCAGCACCAACCTTCCGTACGATATCACCTACATCCCGGATTACGGCGTTACCTCCGTCCCCAGCTTCAGCCTGGAGTTCTACCCGGCCCGCGGTCACTGGACGGTAGGCGCAGACGTGGAATGGCCCATGTGGAAGCATTACGAGGATTACCGCTTCCTGCAGGTGAACAACATCACCCTCTGGACCCGCCGCTATTTCAAGCCCGTTGACGGCCGCTTCAAGGGCGCCTATCTGTTTGTCAACGCCAACGTCGCCCGTTACGGCATCGGCTGGAACGCCAAGGGCTGGGAAGGCGAGGGCATCGGCGCCTCCCTGGGCGCCGGCTACAAGGTGCTCCTGGGCAAGCGCCTCTTCCTGGACTTCGGCGCCGCCGTGGGCGCTTTCTACTCGGCTTACGACCCTTACGTGTATGGTTTCGACCTCACGCAGAGATATTACTACGATTACGACGGCGATGTGGACAAGTTCACCGCCCGCCGTAAACGCCTGATGTGGGTGGGCCCGACCCGCCTGTACATCTCCCTGGGCGTGGACCTCTTCAACCGTCGCAGAAAATGATGCAGCGCAGACTCATATCGCTTATGGCTGCGGGCGTCATCCTGCTTGCCGGCTGTTCCATCGAACCGCCGCTGTATCTGCGTCGCCCGGTGGCTACCCGCCTGGTGCTGGTGACCAAGGTGAACATCGACGTCATGTGGCAGCTCAACTGGCAGGCCCAGTGGCAGTTCAACTGGAACACCGCCGCGCTGGGTCCGCTGGGCTATACCGAACCCGCCAGCATGCGTCTGCATCTCTACACGCAGGACCTGAATGGTGCCCCTGCCTCGCATGCCGTCCACAATTTCGTGGGAATGACCTCTACGATGGACGTGTTCGTGGGCAAGCACAACCTGCTGTTCCACAACAACGACTCCGAAGCCCTGCTCTTTACTGCAGAGAACGACCTCGCCCCTGTCCACAGCTACACCCGCATCATCTCCTCGGGCCTCAAGTCTTCGAACCAGGTGCACACCACCGCGCAGAAGCTCTCCGGCATGACCAAGGCCGATGAAGTGGCCGAGGAACCCGTAGCCCTGATGCCGGACGGCCTCTTCTCGCTGTTTGACAGGGACCGCGTCATCACCGACAACCCCGACGACTACGTATTCGAGGACGGCCGATATGTGCTCAAGATCACCGGCGACCTTACGCCCGCCACCTATATTTATCTGATCCAGATCAAGCTCCTGAACAACAACGGCCGTGTGGTCGGCAGCAGCGGCGGCGCCGCCATCACAGGCATGGCCGAGGGCGTGAACCTCTGGACCAAGGAGACGCACGACAACACCGTGAGCGTTCCCATGGATATGTATATGGATCGCGCGCAGGACATGATGGGCGCGCGCGTATTAAGCTTCGGCCTGCCGGGCTGCAACCCCTACGACGAAGCCAGCGTGGCCGCCGCCGCCAAGAACGACCATTTCCTGGTGATCAACGTGAACTATTCCAACGGCAGTTGGAGAAACGTGCGAATCGATATCACGGACGATGTGAACGCCCTCCCGCTGGGCGGCGTCATCACCCTGGAGATTGATGTGAATGACTTTCCGCCGGAAGCGGGGCCGGTAACCCCCGGAAACAGCGGCGGCTTTAATGCCCTGGTTTCCGATTGGGATGAAGAGACAGGAACAATGACAATTAAAAACTAAATACTTATATCATCAATTTTTAACTTTTAACCAAAAACAATTCAATGCGTATGAAAAAGATTCTTTTCATCGCCGCAGTTGCCCTGGCAGCTGCCGCTTGCAGCAAGACCTACAATGTGGGTCCTGACACTCAGAAGGCCATTGGCTTTAGCACGTGGGCTGAAACTCTGACCAAGGCTGAGGCCCGTGTACAGGGTTCCAACGAATTCAAGGCCGGTGATACCTTCAAGGTTTCCGGTATTAAGACGACGGGCTCCACTGATGCCAAGGTGTTTGATAATGTTGTTGTTACTGCTTCTGGTAGCAGCTCGCTTTCCTGGGCTTACTCTCCCATCCGCTTCTGGGATACTCAGGCTGATTCCTACACCTTCTACGCTATTTCTCCTTCCGCTGCTGGTACCGTTGCATACGCCGATGGTGAAGTAAGCGCCACTGATGTTGTGTTTGCAGGTGATGACAACGATATCCTCGTTGCTAACAAAATGGTGCTTACCAGTTCTTCTACTCCTAAGATTGGTGAGACGGTGGATCTCGTATTCAACCACGTCGCCTCCCTTGTTGATATCAAGGTGAAGAAAGCTCATGTGCTTGAGAGTGCCACTGTTAAGGTTTCTGCTTTCGCTTTGAACAACATCAAGAGCAAGGGTGACCTGGCAGTGAGTGCTTATGATGCTACCACCGGTGTGCCTACCGCTGATTGGACTCCTGAAGGTACGACGGCCACCTACGGTCCCGCCAGTGGCGTGGAGGAAGTCGATATCACCTCTCCGATTGTAATTGAAGATGACACCAACTTCGTACCTACTTATGGTAATACCCCCGCCGCTTCTACTGACATTGTGAAAAGCCTTGTCGTGATGCCTCAGACATTTGCCGCCAGCGCACAGCAGATCGCCATCTCTTATTCCATCGCTGTCACCGGTGGTGACACGATTAACTATACTGCTACTCTCGATCTGGCTGATTTCGACATTGTTGACGATAAGGATCAGAATGACACTAAGGTTCAGAAGTGGGAAGCCGGTAAGCACTACACCTTCTATATCACCCTCGATGCCAACGCCATTGAGTTCTCTGCTTCCATCACTCCTTGGACCAGTGCTTCCGCTGGTTATCACTACGTAATCAAGTAAATTCCTAAATGACTAATCGCATCATACGCATAGCGGCTCTGGTTGCATGGGGCGCCCTGGTACTCCCGGGGTGCTCCGTGCGGCTGGACAGCCCGTTGCAGGATGAGGCCGCCATCGGCTTCAACGCCGGGTCCATGCTGCTGCGCGAAGATGATGCGACTGTCAAAGGCGGAGTCATCAAAGACGGAACCGAGTTCTCCGACCAGGACAACTTCTTCGTCTATGGCTCCAAAACGCTGCCTTCAAAGCGCAGTACCGTGTTCCGCGGAGACCGGGTGTCCGTGGACGGCGCCAACAACTGGGACTACACCCCGCACCGCTTCTGGGACTTCAATAGCAGCCGATACGACTTCCTGGCCATCGCCGGCCCCGGGGACGACTCGACCATCAGCTGTGACCCTTCGCAGGACGGGGCCCTGACCGCCCAGGTCTCGTATGATCCCACCGTGGCGCAGTACGACCTCATGGCCGCCTGCAAGCGCCGTCTCACCGCCACGCACTCCACGGATCCCGTCAATCTGGTTTTCCACCACATGCTCAGCGCTGTGAGCGTCGTCGTCATC
>Ga0265298_10006310_pt1 | contig 14676 bp, 14 predicted proteins | sample AusTroGonzalo_MG_3_FD_193486 | JGI IMG/M metagenome (GOLD analysis project Ga0265298, IMG submission 193486) | Bovine rumen microbial communities from tropical cattle in Woodstock, Queensland, Australia - Gonzalo_01 | ecosystem: Host-associated > Mammals > Digestive system > Stomach > Rumen ... | reverse complement strand
TTCAGGCAGCTACAGGTGCAGAACATGCATTCCAAGTCGTACTTGAACAGGATTACGAGAACATGGACTGCTTTAAATGCGATGCGCCTACGGTCGTATCGGCCAAAACATTCTTAAGCCAGCTGGCATAGTTTCTGCCATCACGGTTCTGGACAATTCTAAACTGCCATTTAGAATTGTCCAAAAGGATATCGCAAATGCGCGGCAGTTCTGACAGTAAAGAATGTCCGGCTGTTAACATAATTCGAGGGCGAAGGATTTCTTCGCCCCCGATTATATTCTTTCAATAAGTACTTATTTCAAGATAAACTTATTGAGGGAATCAACAGCTGGAGCCGCAACCAGATAGAATACAGAATCGCAAAGGCCACCATCAGTTGCCGCTGTCAACTTAGCTGGGATAAGTTTAGCCTCTTCTGCAATTTCACGCCGCAGATAACGAGATCCTTGATTCCCGCACCACATCAACGGATCTTTTTTCGGTTGTTTCGAATAGTCAATCATTGTCACCAATGTTTCCGAACCCTTAAAATGTGTCAAGGATTTGCTTTCGTAAGCCGGAACACGATACTGAAACACTAGTTTTGACCACGGCCGAAACAAATCCTCAACACCCCAAGGATTATGGACATTCTCCTGCATAAACCCCCATACAAGCCGTGGGTCTCCCTTCTTTGCTTCGGCCTTCGAAACATATTCATACTCTGCTTCCGTGGCAACACGGAAAACATACCCATGTGGCAACAACTTGCCATACTTTTCATTCATTAGCTGCGAGAATTTCTCGATTGAAGCAACAGGATTGTTCACATTAGCGGGAATGTCTTTATCTTCCGACGGAACACCGACCTTCACAAACTGACGTTTCGTTATTTTCCGCTTTGACATCCAGAACGGACGCGAAATCGTCACATCATGCAAAGGCGCAATCTTTTCAACACCAACATACCCCATCTTGAACGACCCTGCAGGGCAATAAGCGAATTCGATATCACAATCATCAGCAATCTTGAGAGCCGTTATCGTACCCGGCTTCACACCTGTTTTAAAATCTCCTGTTTGCGAGTGCCGAGACATGACCTCCCCTTTAGTATCAATGTCAATGGACAAGCGGAATCCAAATGGAGGACGGTTGACGTCAACAGTTCGGCCAATTCGCATGTGCGATGCACACTGGGAGGCGGAATCCAACCATGCTGCACTTTTAGCAACTCGCCCCGCCGTAGAATCCTGAGGACCTTTCGGATCTGATCCACCAACAATTGGTCCAAACCAATCACGGCACCATTCATTTACATTTCCATGAACATCATACAAACCCCATGCATTAGGTTGATATGATCCAACATTCGCGGGTGTCCCGTCCCTACGCTCGTAACGAGCCAGTTTTTCAAGCGGAAACCTTGCCGTCCGCCGCCGCGAAGTTCTCGAGCGCCAAGTCCCACTTGCCGAGGTAAGCGTAATGTTCGGCCAATTTCAGGCGGAGCGAACGGTCTGCCGGATTCCGCTTCACGGATTTCTCCAGCGACGCAGCCTCGTTCGTGTAGCGCATGCGGGTCTTGGTTTCGTCCAAGAGGCGATAAAGCTGACCACCATTCTTGCGCGGAACGACGCGGAGAGCCGCCTCGATGATGTTGGCCATGTTGGCGGGCGGCATGTCGGGGATTGCCGTCTGCAAACTCTGGAGTGTTTCAATGGCCTTGTCGAAGTCGCCCGCACGGACATAGAGGTTGAACGCTCCTTTCATCAGGAGCAGCTTGGCCGCCTCCGAGTCCGCCTTGTCGGCAAGTTCCATCGCCGATTCGGCAACCTCCACACGCGTCTTTTTGCCGCTCTTGAGAGCCGCCTGATCGTCGCGCATGAGATCCATGACCAATGGTTCGACCTTCTTGGTCTGTTCCTGTGTAGGCATGGCTTGAGCCGTCGTGGTGAGCGCCACAAGCCCGCCCAGAATGATTTTCGTGTACTTCATAACTGTTTTCTCCGTTTCTTTTTCTCCGGCGGAACTCCCGCCGACATGAGAAGAATCGCATCGGCGACAGACTTTTGACACCAAAAAACAAAATTATTTTTCATCGGCAAATTCCTCCTCGATGATTGCGGCCATTTGCTCGACACGGGACTTGATTTTGTAGATGGTGGCCTTGGTGACCCCAAACTGCGCGGCAATTTCATCCAAAGGCCGCTTCTCTTCCACATAAGCACGATAAACGGCGCGAGATTGCGCGGATATCGCCGTTTTAGTCAGCACATGCTCGATTGCGCTCTGATGCCGCGCCAACCGCCATTTGGCGTCGATCTGTTCGGCGATGTCCGCCGGCACGGACGGTTCCACATCGGCAATATCGACATGTAGCCCTGCGCCTCTCGCCTGATCTTTCCGATAGAGCGAGACGAGATGCCGCCGGATCATTGTCGCCAGAAACGCACGAAAACTTCCCTTGGACGAGTCGTAACCGCCGGACTGCACGACATTTACGAGCTTGAGGAATATGTCCTGCACTACGTCGTCGGGATCGTGGGTACTGTCATGGTACGCGACAAACCGCTTTATGGCCGGTTCGTAGAGTCCAAAGAACCGCACCCATGCCGCTTCACGTTCGCCTGTCACCTGAACGGCAATCTTCCGCAGAAGGGTCATTGAGGTTTCAGGGAATGCGCTCATCTGCCGTCCCCCTCGGGCTGGAACACATCTGGAGAAGAAAACAGTTCGCCAAAATCATCTTGCGCGGGCGGCAGAAGACCATTGGCCTTAGGGCGAAATGCCAAGACAGCCACCACGGCAACCACCAAGGCGACAAGGATAGCTACAAGGGCAAGGGCAATCCGCCGCCGCTTTAAGAAACCAGTCCATGACTTCCGGGGGATTACCTTTGTTGGTGCAAGTTCTTCGGGAGATTCAATGGGCTGTAACTGGCGCGGCAAAACAGAAAGCGGCAACGGCCTGTCTTGCGGATCGACTGCAAGCATTCGCGTCAGTACATCACGCCAGCGGTACTTGAAACCATCGAGAAGCCCAAGAGCCTTTGTTCCCGGCTCGTACCAAAGTCCCGTCAGAAGATGGAAGAACATCACGCCAAGCGAATAGACATCGGCAGCGGGCGTCGCGTCATGGCCGCGCTGCACTTCGGGAGCCATGTAGCCCTCTGTTCCCATGATGAGCTTGGTTGACGTCTGGCCGTTTGAAACAATCGTTCGCGTCACATTAATCTCGCGCGAAAGCCCCGCGTCAAAGATACGCGACACACCAAAGTCAGAGAGCATCACGTGCTTGTCCTCACGCAGAAGAACGTTGCCGAGCTTGATGTCACGATGGACAATACCCTGCGAATGAATGTAGTCAAGCGTCTTGCACAGATCGTCAAACCAAGTGAAGATGTAATCCTCCTCAAGATCATCCAACTCCACATCATCAAGCGTATGTGGCACTCCGTCCTTGTATGTGATGATGTCCATGACGAAGAACGGCACACCGGTTTTATCATCAATGGCAAGGTCGAACACGCGAATGAGAAGCGGATGGCGCAACCGTGCAAGCACCTTGCCCTCGGCCAGAAACTTCTTCTTGAGGATGTCGGCGTACCCGCTTTGCGAAGTGAACGCCTTGAGCGCGTAGCGAACGCCGAGCTGTTCATGCTCAACTTCATACACCGCGCCCATGCCGCCTTGTCCGAGAGGTCGGATGATTCGGTACGAGCCGATCTTTTGTCCCGGCTCAAATGTCATTCGATGCTTCTCCACGCCTGTATTGTCTTGCCTCTTTCGTGTTTTTCCTCCTTTGCGCCGTATGCAAGGCAGTCAGACACAAAAAGAAAACCTCTCCACGCATCTTTGTGGGAGGCTGTGAGAATCTGCCTTTGACCTAGACACGCGGAGAGGCAAGCGCGTTTGCGCTTCCTCTGCCAAGTGTCGCAGGTCGTCAACTTCTCACATTTCCCACAAGCGACTATCTTGCAGCATTGCAAATTGCTGTCGGCGGATTTCTCGGCTCTCGCTCCCGCTCGGCGTGTTCGCTTCCCCATGGGTCGCGAACCCCCTCAAGGGGCGGTTACCCCCGCCTTATCGTTTTAACTGTCTATGGGCTTTCTCCTTTCATTTCCAGTTTCACGATACAATATGTTTTACGCCATCGCGGGAGCGACGCGGGCAATCGGAAGGCGAACGTACTTTCGCCCCCTCGCTTCCTCGATGCGCTGCTGCTTTGCGATAGCCTCTGCCAGCCTATACACATCGTGACCGTAGCGTTCGGAAATTCTTCTCCGAACAGCATATATCTCTTCTAGGACAGGATCATAGGCATTCATGTCAATTTCCATAACCGAACTCCTCTTTTCGATCTATGAATTCCCATGGTGTCAAAATAACTGGACATTGATAACCGGCCTTACAGATGATAGAGGCCGTTTTTGGAAGTGTGATGAGGTTTGCCATGTGGCGACAGTTCCATGTCAGTAACACGTCCATTCCATAAACTGCCGCAACGGCAATATGAGAGGCATCGGTCGCCTCACTTTCCGGCACTGCATGTTCACGCATCAACGTATCGGCGAGCGACAACACCTCTGGCAGAGTGGCGTCAAGCCATGCTGCATCTTCCATACTTGCTTGACGCCGTGATGCAAACGCGGCATCGCCATCACGCACCTCGTCTTCGACATACTGCGAGACGTATATCTCGCACGTTGGCGCGATGTCCTGCCACCATTGAAGCGTCGCGGCTTGCTTGACGGCGATATGCTGCAACGGCGTATGGCGACCGTTCAGGTAGCTCCAGAAGGTCGTCTCGCAGTACACTTTCAGTTTCTTTTCGTTGCCCATTTCCGCCTCCTTACCTGAGCAGGGTATACCACACCCAGAAAAGACGCGAGTATTTTACCATATTTCGGTGTTGTCGTGTGATGGAAAATTCATATCGCCCAAAGACGCGCGAGGGATTCCGCTCATCTGTTCTCGGCAGGGGATGGTGAAGGAGTTTCTTGCCGGATGGTTCGGCTGCCCGTTCGGGAAGCTGAATGTGGTCGCCACCTATAACCTCATCTACAACGCCGCCGTATTTGTCGAGGCGGGACTTGGTGCGGCGATCTGCATAGACGGAATGATACCGCAGGAGTTTGCCGACCGTGTCGTGTTCCGTCCGTTCGCGCCCGCGCTCGTCAGCGACGTCTATCTCGCATGGCGCAAGAACACCGCGCTCTCTCCCGCTGCTACCGCCCTCGTCGATGCAGTCAGAAGTATGTCGGCAAAGTGATTCTCAAGCGTTACAATCTACCATCTGAGCGCGGGCTGGCGTTGAAGAACATTGCGTGGGCCAACAGGGTCAGACTTGATTGCCACAGTAGATTGCCACAGTATGTTTTCCTTGTCATAGCGACGCGACCCTTTCGATTCGCCGCCTGCCATCCTTCGTCAAGGCGCGGTGGGCGACGCGACCGGTCAGATGATAGCACCGATTTGGAAGCTTTATCCTGCAACGTCTCATGCCAAACAGTATATCATAAACTCCCGCTACTGTGGCAATTTACTGTGGTAATCAGGTCTGACCCTGTAGCCCCCGCAGCCAAGCCCATGCCCGCCGTAGATGGCGTCATAGCCGCGGATGGCGTCCGCATCTCCACCGCAGGCCTCGTGGTAGCTCCCCCAGCGGTATTCGGACGCATTCTCGATGCCGGAGACGATCTTCGCCTTCACGGGATTGACGTCTATGTACCCAGCCGTCAGCATCGCGGCCCCGCCCATCCCGAAGTCGTCGGGCTTGTGCACCCGCACGTGGTAGCGCCCCTCCCACATCGTGCCTGCGTGCTCTCTCCTGGAGTTGTACGACATGGTGAAGTGCTGCTTCAGCGTCTTCATGAACTCGCCGGCGTTCCACATGCGCTTCAGAAAAGACTTGCGAAAACGACCGAACTGCGGCGTCCCGGGATGCGCCGCAAGCATGTCCCACTGACGCTTCAGCTCGTCGAACCTGGCCTTGCGGTAGAGCGTGCGCATGCGGGCGAGAATGTCGTCGTCGGACAACTTCTCGGGTTCCGACACGTACACGAGGATATGCACATGGTTCGTCATGACGCACCATGCGAGAAGCCGCACTCCGGAGAAAGCCGCGCTCCGCTTCATGACGTCTATGAACCTGTCCCGCTCGTCGGCATCCAGGTAAAACGCCCTGTGGGCGATCCGGCTTATCAGGTGATACACCCTGTTGTGCTTGTTTTCGCGCAGCTTCCTCATGTCGGATATTATACCACAACTCCCCAGACCGTATCACATCGACCGTATCACAAGGGTCTGTCCCTCCCATCCCCCGTCCGACGCACCATCCAACCCAGGCGCATCTACTAGGCCGACAACCAGACTTGCGCGATGGGCTGGGGGAGCTTTTGTCTCGAGGTGCCAGCGTGAATTATACGCCAAGACATGGGCGCATTGCATGCGCGGCGAGCGGAGGGACGGGGTGTGCCGCGAATGAGGAGCGAGGTTTTGCAGGCGGAAGAATTTAGCGGGAACTCCTGTTGCAGTTTTCAACCACGGAACACACAGACGCCCGCATTCGCGGGACACCGAAGGCGCAGATAAGTCTTGTATGAACGAGTCTACATATAGTGCGAGCGAAACACAAAAGCCGCGGATTTGGTTGCCCAGAAGAGGCGGCTGGAGGCGATGCCCGACCCCCTCGCGCCCTTATCCTTAGGCTACGGCACAGCACCCTACTGACTGCGAATGGACGGTTCGAGGCTGACTATTACGTAAGGATGCTCTGTGAAGCCGTATTCCTCTTCAGGAGCGATGTATGTGGCGCTGGCGGCTGTGCGCGGCATTTCATAAGGTATATCGCCATGAAAGACTCCATTTTCGGAGAACAGCCTCACATCCACATTAAGGCCTTCCGGCGCGACGGCCGAAATTGACGAGCCGTCTCGAAACAGCCAGGACGCAGACGGCCTGGGATTCCAAAACATCTTCGGCCTTGCACTCAGAGTAGATCTCACGTCGTCAGGCGATCCATCAGGCACGAGGCTGAAAAACACACGTGGCGGCGAAATCGCGCCGTCGCCGTCATTCGTCAATGCTATGTGTTCGGCGACAAAAGCGCTCTTTCCAGCAGGAAGGAAGTATCGCTCCTTCATGCGGTATCTACCAGTCAGCGAGACGAATGTCACGTCCAGAATGCAGACGCCATCTTTCACTGTCCCGGTCGCTTCAACCACGCGCATTGCCGACGGCCAACGCGGGTTCGGGCCACCCGTACATATCATTGCGAATATCCGCCCCTTGTCGCAAATGTGCAATCCGTCTTCGCCGATGCGCCCATGCAGGCGAAGCAAGCCATTGTCCGCCGAAAATGCACCGCTGGCGTCTTTCGCAAATACCGGCAAAGTGGCATCGCCGTCTACCATCGCTATTGCGCTTTCTTCGGGCGACGGCGTTGAGAGGGGCTTGCATTCAGGAGGCGACTGGCGTCGCCAGTATGTTGATGCGTTCTGCACCAACGACATGGCACGCGTCATTTCCGCATATTCGCTCCCGTCCATGGAGAAAAGCCCGTAGTTGCAATTCTCCGATCCAGGACCACTCGCGCCATTCGAAGGCTGGTCACACCAGCGGAAAAATACATGGCCCACCACGCACGGCAACGAATACAGAGTCTTAAGAAATAGACTTGCGGCCTCTCCACGTTCCTTCTGGGTGGCGAAACGCTGACCAGCGCCATGTTCGCACGGACATGGCGATTCAATCGAGGAAAACGACCATTCCGTCACAATGATTGGTCTTCCGGCCCAGCTGCTCCGCTCTTTTATTACATCCGACAGCTGAGGAGCCCATCTCATCTCTCCGTCAAGAACCACGCCGCGCCCGAGATCAGCTATGGGATAGCAGTTCACGGACACCACGTCGCAAAAGCGTCCACACTCCTCCCAAACGACGCGGTCGGCTGTGGTCAGCCCCGCAAAACGGCATCCTAAAATAAGATGGTTTGGATCAACTTCGCGTATGGCGGATGTCGCCGTTTCGAAATACCTCCGCGCCACGAGCCGAATGAAATCACGCTTCGTTTCGACCGATGCCGCCGCCGGATCGTCAATCCCCCTTAACTGTAGAAACTCGCGCAATGCGATTTTCGCTGAGTGATCTTCGCCCTTTCTTACGACTGCATTAAAAATGCCGTCCGCCACGCCGGAATGGAAATCGCTGCCGCCGCCCCACCACGCAAGTTCGTTGTCGAGATAGTACCCCACCAGCCACGGGTCGTTTCTGCTCGCATAGCAGAGACGTCCGGCAACAAAACGGCAATATTCGGAGAACTTCGGCGAAAATACGTTGGGTATTGCGGTGCACGGCTGTTCGTTTCCGGCGACAATGTTCAATTCGTCGTCACCCGCCGCGACCGTAGCGCCGAAATTCAGCATTTCGGTGTGTGCAAGCCCCCTGCCAAGAAGCATTCCGTCGGAGAACGCAAGCGCGTTGAATCCCAGTGACTTCAATTTCTCGATTGCCGCCGTCGCCCAAGCCTCTTGCGAACCATGTTTCGCCTCCATCGCATCGCGATATGTATGCCTCCCCGCCTTCATGTCGAAGTCGCCGAGATATGTCACAACTCCGCAACCTGCCAGAAACTCGCCGCGCCCATCCGGTGAGACGAACTGCGCACGTCCTGCCGCATCATATCCGATGCGCCAGCAAGGTACAGACTTCTGCGGAGATGATTCGGCAATATGCCGAACTGCCACCCCGGCCTCAATCTCGGCGTTTGCATACTTGCCGCGAAGCCTCGCGCCCATCATGACCGGAATGCCGCACCCTACGGCGCCTGGCGAAAGACGGCAGCGTTTAAAGAAAACCATTTCACCGCTAGACGACCGAACTTCTCCCTCGACGGCGCCATCTCCCATTTTTATCGTAAGCCGATAGCATTCCCCAATTTTCCACGCACCGGCGGAATAGTTCGTTTCGCATACAAGCGACTTGTCGGCCTGCCAGACGCCATCGCGCATCTCGCAAAGTTCGAACGCCCGCCAATTCACGGGCGGAGGGGATTCGACGAGCGCCACATGCCAGTATCTGTGCGGCGTTTCCTCAAGCGCGATGGCCGCCGTCTTCCACATCGTGCCGCCTGTTTCGCCTGGCGTGAAGTCCGCCGAGAACGTCACGTTCGACGAAATCCCGAAGCCTGCCGCGCGAGCAAACACCTGTACGTTCTTGCCGCGGCATTCGTATGTTCCGTTCGTGAAAACCCCGCCTAGCGGATTCACCTCAACCCACAGCGCCTCGTCAAGCGGAAGCGCCGCCGCTGCGGTTACCAGCGGCAGCATCCAGAATATGGCTGCATTTATGCGAATATATGCTGCAATATTCATCGCCGAGCCGTTTTATTTGACGATCAACATGAATCCGCGCGACTCTTTAAGGACCGAGAAACGAATATAATCGAAGAGGTAGTACGCACTGCTGTTCACGCTTGAGCCGCGCAGTTCAAATTCGTTCCATCCAGCCTGCAGTTCGCCTGGATTGAATTCGACCTGGTCTTGACCAGCCGTCCATGTGGTTGCCGCTACATCGCCCTGATGCAGCGTCATCTTCTCGGCACCGTTCACGTACAGCTTCACCCATCCGTCGCCGCCGACCGGCAAATTTGCGCCGCCGATCCACGAATCAATCCTGAACAGCGTCTGACATCTGTCAGCCACCGCCTTCGAAACCCATACGCGAATCTTCTGACTGGACTTTACAATGCTGGATTCAGCCGGACCAACCACGCGCGGAAAATGCTGCGGGTTCATGTCAGCCATGGTTTCCAGGTTCGGCGTTACATAGCCTTCGTTGGCAAAATCACCCCATGCGTTTCCGTATCCTCCAAGCTGCCAGCTGCCGGACATCTGCATCATGTCGATCTCGAGCGAAGCATTGCCCGAATCTATGCGGGAAATCTCAAGTTCGTTCGTGTCACGCCTCAGCTTGGCCTTTGGAATGAACCAATACTGGGTCAATCCCGCCTGAACGGATTTCGATCCAACGCTTTGGCCGTTTATCGTGACCGAAAGCGTCGCACTGCCGGATAGCGGCTTGATCAAAAGAACCTGCGCCCCGGAATCTACCTCCTCGGCGCGAAGCGGGAATGCAACGGTGCGGCTTTCACCGGCGTTGAGAACCGGCGAAACGTCGTGCCACGGCTTTTGCACGTCTATCGTCTGAGATGCAACGTGAGTGGACGAAAATTCGGTGGAGCCTCCATTCTCCAACCCAACCTGCCAGACGGACGGACGGGGGAAGCCGAATGCCTCGACAACTTCCGCGTCGCTCAGCGCACGCGGCCAAACCGCGACCTGCTGGCAACTGCCGCTGAAGAATTTGTCAGACGTCGCACCTTCCGCAAACAAAGCCCAATCGCCCTTGCCCTTTTGTGGCATCACATCAGTAGAGAATGTCTTCTCTTCGAAGACAATGCCTTTTGCACTGGAACTCGCAGTCGGCTGGGCAACGCCGATGCGAACTTTAGCCCCCGAAACCAAGACCGCAATGTCAACCCATTCATTTGTTGGAATTTTCAGAGTGTTGTAGTGTTGAGACCAGTATGTCTTGTTGATATAATACACAATATGCTTTCCATCAGCAGAATCGTCATCACCGACAAATCTTAGAAGACCACCTATGTTGTAGTAAGACGAATACCCCACAAGTGCAAATGTCTGTACTGCATTTGCGGTGGTGTTCCGTTCACGACGAACGCGGAATAAAAGCGTATAAGCGTCGAAATGACCGTCTAGTACATTATTCATCAGACTGGATGTGCTCACGTATGCGGTTGCCGTGCTTCCGTTCTGAGGGATGTAGACGACGGGAACCGTGTTGGTAGCAGAAAGCGCATCGCAGGCACGACGAACAGGCTCGTTGCGATATGTGAGCGTCCCCGTAACAGCGGCGTTGGCATGTGCGGCGGCAGCTGGGTCGCTTGCATGGATTTCGTCATAGAACTCTCCGGTCGCAAGCGTACCGCTCGAATCGGCGTCGCGTCCGCCACGGAACCACCACGCGCAATCGTCATATACGCCGCCGACCGCCGGAGCGGTAGCCAGGCTTGCCACGGCAAGAACGCCGCCCATCAGTTTACTTTTTGCTGTCGCTGTTCTCATTGTTTTGTCCTTCTGTTGGATTTGTAAAATCGTTTGTCCTGCTTGTTCGGTCAATGATTCTGCGGAAAAATTGTCCGCATCACCCGCGTACGAAGCATTGCCGTCCAGTTCCACACCGGCCATCACATCTCCAGAGGAACCGTTGATGACTTCCAAAATTTTCCCTGCCGCCCAAACCGACGAGACGAGAATCACCGCGGCAGCAAGAACCGTTGATATGACGCGTTTCGATTTCTTTAGCTTCTGCCCTAGCGCAAGTCTTGCATAGTAGAGCCGCGACATGATTGTGCCAGACGACACCGAGAGTATCTTTGCGATTTTTGCGACGGGCTGATCCATGAAATAATGCAGCACAACCACTTCGCGCATCTTCGGCGGCAAATCTTCCACTGCGGCCCTTATGATGTTCCCGTCTATTGGCACAGTCACTGATTCGCCGTCCATCATCGTGCCGTCCAGCGACTCAAGATCACTCGCCGCCCCAACGGTAACCGTGTTTCGCACCATGCATCCTCGAACCGACTTGAGATGAAAATTCCGCAATATCGCATACATCCAAGCATAGAACGACTGTTCGTCACGGCAATCTTCAATCTTATCCAATACTTGCTCAAATGTCTTGAACACGAGGTCTTCGGCTGCCGACTTCTCGCCGCATAGCGCAAAGGCATCGCGGTAAAGGCGATCCCTATACTCGGCAATGAGTCTTGCCGCGCCTCTTTCGCGATCTTCCACTATGTCGCGCACAATGCTGGATGATGTCTTCACCTTCACAATAGAGCTAGACCCACCCAAGACGAGTTCTATTCAAAATTCTTTTTCAAAATCCTCGCAGACTCGACTCATATTTTGCAAAACTGCGAAGATCCGTCTTGAAGAACGAAATAGTTCGCCGTCACGGAAAGGCGTCCACACCTGCGAGGCGCCCTCAAATAAGGCGAGCCGCATGCTCTTCCACGGGTCCGCGTCCTTCTCCCACGGACGGCGATAGCGGAACTCGACGCGCGCCGGAACCAACAGGGTCAGACTTGATTGCCACAGTAAATTACCACAGTAGGTTTTCCTTGTCATAGCGGCGTAACCTTTTCGATTCGGCACCTGCCATCCTTCGTCATGGCGCGGTGGGCGACGCGACTGACCAGGTGATAGCACCGATTTGGAAGCTTTATCCTGCAACGTCTCATGCTGAGCAGTATATCATAAACTCCCGCTACTGGACCCTGCAGCCCCTCACTTAAGCCTCCTATGCGATGTCGAATTCAGCATGCATTCCGGCAAATCAGCCGAACGGTATTGTGTTGCCAACATTGTTCTACCCCGCCTATTTCCCAACGTCTTGCGGCATTACATGTTCGCAGATCCAGGCAAGGAATTCGTCGTAGCCCATGGAGCCGTCGGCAAGCGATAGACCGACGCGGACAATCTCGTCGTCGGTGCATTGTAGCCGAATTCCGTTCACTTCAAGAAACGTCAGCATCACATACATGCCGATTCTCTTGTTTCCGTCGAGAAACGCATGGTTCGAGACAAGCGACGCGCCGATGCGGGCAGCCTTTTCCTCCTTTGTCGGGTAGAGCTCGCGTCCGCCAAAGGTGGCGAATGCGCCCTCAAGCGCCGATTCGAGAAGTCCCTCGTCGCGAAGCCCCACGCTACCGCCTGTTTCAGAGGCGATGTACTGGTGGAGCAGGAGAACCTTGTCCTTGGAGAACTTCGTCATTTCGCCAGCTCCAGAAACGCAGCCTTGTGTCGCTTCATGATGCGCCTTGCGACAACGTCAATTCTCTCGTCCTCGGTGAGGTCGAGATACCCGCCGCCATCAAGGTCGATGAGGATGTATTTGGGGCGGTTGTTCTTGAATATCACGGACTTGCCGTCCCTTTCCGTCTGCCGAGCGACAGCAGAGAAGTTTTGATTCGCCGCCGTCATCGTGACAATCTTGTCGGTGTCAATATACATTAGAAATATCCTATCTATGTGCCTCAGCGGATATTATAGGATATTTTAATCCTATTTGTCAACTATCCTCCAGCCCAGAGGGAATGAAGGTTTTTCATTTTCTTCTTTTTGGGATGCCCACAGGATGAACCCCTGCGGACAGGGCGGACGCACGTTCAATTCGGCTGGTGGGCGAGCGGCGACGCCGCGCAACCCACTAACCCATTACATATTCCGTGTCGATGCTTTGACGCGGCATTAGCAGTTGTCATGGGAGGTGGAACTTTTCAAGCGGCTCGTAGCCGCGTTCGGCCATCAGCGAATCCCATGCTTTCGGGAGCTGTATCTTGATTGTGGTGAATCCGCCGCCCGGCAGGCACATCTCCTTGTTCCGCGCCTTGTCGCCGGTGACGATAAAGGCGCTCTTGCCCTCCGCCATCGCGGGCACGGTCTCAAGGCGATCCAGTCCCGTCCAGCCAAGCCACGGCGGCGTCGGAGTCTCGCGCGCCTCTTCGTTCGAAGCGATGCGATACTCATGTCTTCGCAGCGAATAGCGTTCGGGATTGAACGCGCTGCCGGGATTGCCCCAGTAGTTCGCGAACGCACGCGCCCCGAGCGGAATGCGCGCGGTCTCCTCTATGGCGCGGCAGAGCGCGTCCTTGGTCGAGTATGTGCGCGACAGGTCGCGCGCCACGCCCTCCGTCAGCAGGAAGACGCGATAGGTACAGGGCATACCGCTCGCCACGGCCATCTGCGACTTCTCCGCGGCGTCCCACGCAATCATGTCCTTGATCTTCTCGCCATCAGATGTCGCAGGTACGAGGTTGTTGCCCCAGTTGATTGCCGAGGCCGCCGTGAGGGTTGAATCGTCAATGCTGTACCCCCTCTGCAGACTCCAGGGCTTCCAGCCAATCTTCAGCGCGGTGGCTTCATCCTCGACCATGCACCATGGCATCAAATACCCGAACGTGCCCATGCGGTTCTCCTTCACGCGGTAGCCGCCGAGGTTGAGCATCGCGAGGTTCAGGAAGCGGCCGAGAACGGCGTTCTTCGGCTCGTTGATCTCCCCCTGCCCACAATCGAAGCCGAGCTGCCGCGCGACGGGACCGTTCAGCCAGCAGTACGGCGTCCAGGCATGGGTCGAGGCGAGCGGACGGCGGAAATCGCCATCTTTCATCGCCTCCACGAACGCAAGGCACAGGGGCAAGAACTCGGGCGGGCATCCTGCCATCACGGCGTTCGCCGCGACATGGCGGACCGTGACATTCCGCTGTGCGGGTGGGATTGCACCGAGCGAATCGTCCGGCTTCAGATCGGTAAAGCGCAGACACTCCGCCACCTTCTCAACGGTCGGCGGCACGATTGGCAGACCGTCCGTCCACCCCGAATCCAGAAACACGCGCTGGATTTCGTCGAAAGTGCCGGTGAGCGTGGCGGAGGGTTCGCCGCCCTCGCGCCGCTCATTTGCGGCGGACGGATGGTGGTCCGCCTTGCCGGTCAGTCCCGCCTTTACCTGTGGCCAAAGGATCTTCCGCGTATTCGTCAGCAGTTCCTCCCGCGTGTGGCTTGCGAACGCGCCGGGGTATTCCGCGACGCAGAGGTGCGACAGACCGGCGGA
>Ga0265298_10006309_pt1 | contig 14681 bp, 17 predicted proteins | sample AusTroGonzalo_MG_3_FD_193486 | JGI IMG/M metagenome (GOLD analysis project Ga0265298, IMG submission 193486) | Bovine rumen microbial communities from tropical cattle in Woodstock, Queensland, Australia - Gonzalo_01 | ecosystem: Host-associated > Mammals > Digestive system > Stomach > Rumen ... | reverse complement strand
ACTTGCTATAACTATAACAAATATGACTAAACCCCCAACACCGTTGGAAACGGTGTTGGGGGGTCTTAACTAAATGAAATAGGTTGGAATATAGAGGGGTGGGGGGATGGGTATTGCTCGCTACGCTCACAACCCACTGCTACGCATTGGATAATGTGTCCTATTAAACGGACACTTGTAAACTTACAAATCAAAAAGCACCCTTGCGAGTGCTTTCTGACAAATAAGGTAACAAAAATTGACTATGAGGAGAATCATTAAAAATGGAGCGATTAAATGGTTTTCCTTACAATTATTGTACCGTATTTATGTGGTGGTGTCAATAGTGAACTTCGGTGCATCACCAAAAATCAGTTCTTGCCACAACCTAACCTCTTCGAGTACCTCTGCACTATCAGGGTACATAGCATCATAACTTGTTTCTACGGTGTAAGTAACACCGTTAATAGTAGTTGTGTGTGGCTCATTGACAATGCTTCTAAATAATTGTCTAACACCTACAGGTAATGAAGGTAAGTCAAAAACACTATCGTTAGCAGGAATTGTGTCTTTGTTACAACCTGATGCCTTAACAACAACTCGACCATCTTTTGTCTTGTAAGCATAGTGTCCGATAGCAATAGCCTTAAATCTTACGATTTCGTTTTCGATTTCAAAACTACCAAGTTTTTTAAGGACTTCATAATCATAACCATTTCTATCACAAAATGCCTTAACTGTTAACTGTGCCTGTTTATTGTATTCCGCTATCTTCTTACGGTTTTCAGGTGTGTCATAACAGAAGATACTATCGGTATTAGAATATAACCAACCCTCTAACTGTGTACCTAACTCAATGATAGCCTTTTGACAATATGCTACAATGAACGAACCCCATTGTGGTGCAAACACTCTTTCTGCCGATTTGAACTCTTGTAATGTGGTAAACTTTCTTAATGAATTACCATAAATTGAGTTGATAGCAATTTTATTAACCGCTTTTTCACCACCCGTTGAAGTTTCCTTTTTGATAAAGAAGTTAACTAAAGTATCTGTGTAGCATTTAGGTAAATAATCACAATCATATACCGTAATAGAAGTACATTCAACATCATATATGGTAATAAGGCTTGTAAACAAATCGTATGCCACATTGTTGAGTACAAACTTACCTGTAACCTTTTCGCCCGTGATGATAGGGCTTTTGTCATTAACATCCTTAAAGCACTTTACGAGTGAGTTTGTTGTGCTATAAGTTATGTTATATATACCTATGCTCAATTGATTTTCACCACGGACATCTTCGGTTGGTGCATCATAAGAAACGCCTGCACTAACACAATGAGGTAATATATAATCATAAATGTATGCTGATTTAAGGTCAACCTGAATTATGTTGTGTTTAATATCCTCACCAAGACAAGGACAATAATTAACGCCACCGTGAGCAGACTTCTTGATGATTTTGTATTCAGGAAAAGTCTTTGGTGATATATCATCCGCAAGTGTAACCTTATCTTTCTTGCAAGCACTCTTGACGATTTTTCTGCTCATTTGTGAACTTGTCATATAAAGTCGTTTGTCAGGTACAAATGAGTGTTTCCACATTGTTTCAGCCCAATTAGCAATATCCTTACTTGTCGTAGGTTTCTTGTTCCAACAATCCCTGAACTCAATGTAGTCTAATACCTGAAAGTAACCCTTACAATTATTGACATCAACCAAATAGGTTGTTGTAACATAGTTGTAAAGATAGCACCACAAATCTCTTAATCTATTGTTAGGTGTGTAGATTACCAAATAGTCCTTTTTATGAGCGTTATATGATTTAAGGTCGTACTCTTTACACACAGCAGATAAGGTGTTAAGTAACTCCTTAACACTCTTACCCGTGTATGATTTTGTTTGAGAAGAAAGGCTCCAATCTGTCAAGAAATGACAACCTTCCTCTACAACATAAATATCATTAAAGGATATTCCCCAACCCTCAACAACATACATTGAGTAATTAGAGCCACCACCTTTAACAGGCTCATAGCCTTTGTCCTTAATACAAATTCGCTCCATTTCCAATTTCCTCTTACGGTAGTCTTAACATTTGTTCCCTTAATTCAACTAATTCCTCGAAGGGGGCTTTACTATTAACCAATTTACCAAACTCCCTCATCATATTACCTATCTTTACCTGTGACTCAAGTGATTTGCCATAAAAGAACTCTGAATAATCTCTTGTCTTTGGGTCTTCACCGTCATAATACGCTTCGATTACATCGGTAAGTAATGACTTAACATCGTCCTTGTACCTTTGTTCTGCAATTTGAAGTGCAATTTCTCTTTTGCGTTGTTCATCGTAGGCTTTCTTCGCTTGAATTTCCTTACCAAAGTTAACATAACCTCTATCGCCTGTTGAGTTAGGTATTTGTGCCTCTAATGCTCGTAAGTTTTCAGCAGTTAAACCTTTGGTACTAATCTTGCCTCTTGAAGTGAACTCAATTCCTGCATTTGATAAGTTTTCCTTGATGTAGTCGGTATCAACATTACCTGACTTTTTCATAGCATCTAATCGAGCATTGTACTTACCAATAACCGAACTGCGTTCCTTCCTTGTCTTAAAAAACCCTTTAATTGCTTCAAATATTCCCATAACTTATTCCTCCAAATCTGTGTGATTTCTGCGTCTACCGATAGGTATTGCGTTTGCTATAATGGAAACTACTCCTATTATACCAACAAATATGATGAAGTGTAATGGGTTTCCCTCTAACCAACGAACGAAGAAGTCCTCTATGTTACTAAAAATCGTATCCATTACTCCTTGCCTCCTGTTTGATGAGTTCGTCCAACTTGTCATACTCTAAATTGTAGACATAATCCATCCCATACTTACTAATTACACGCTTTAACATAATTTCCCTGTGTTGAGTATTATCGTTATTACTGTAATAAGCGTTCATTGTGTTTCTCCTTTTAATTGTAACCACTTTTCGGTTGGCTTATGGTCTTCGGTAAAGTAACCGCCTTTAATGAGAGGCTCCCAAGCCCAATCACCAAGTACCTTTTCATTATCATATTCCCTCTGTTGCTCGATTATCTTATTAAGTCCGTTCATATTACAATTCCTCCTGAATAAGTTTTGTAAGGTTTGCCTTTTCCTCTTCGGTAAGTGTACTCTTGATAGGGTTGTTATCAACGAGTGTCAAGTTAGTTATGATAAACTGTTGTTTGGATGCTCTTGTAGATGTTCGCTCAAAGTGTTCGATAGTCCAAAAGCACTGACCACAGCAGTTGCATTTAATCTTTCTTCTCGTTACGGATAAATCGAAAGGCTCTGATACCACTTCAATTTCACCATTAGGGTTTGTTTTGTCAACAATACGGTTAGCCTGAATTGACTGCTCATTTGAGTAAGTATTGTTAACCTTCAAATCGTCGCTACCACAATAAATGCACTTCATAGTCTTATACCTCCGTGTTTAATTTGTTATACATTTTACGCATAGCTTCCTGTACCGTCTTGCCTCTGTACTCCCAAACTCGAAAACCTTTCTTCTCTGCGGGTAAGAGTTCACCGTTTTTGTAGTAAACTATTTGATAGTACCTTGCCATATCAATAGTGAACCACTCACTCCTTTTATGGGTTGCACAGAACTTCTCTCTGTCGGGAATTTCCCTCTGACGAAAACCTCTTTGGTGGTGTGTAATTACCGCTTCATAGGTATCATCACCTATCTTGAACTCACTAACGGCATACCACTTTTTAGTATAGTCTTTGCTTTCAATGTCCTCGCCTTTGATTACAATGGTATTGCGGATAACATTGGAAGAGATGTAATACTTTGAGTAGTATTCGTTCTTTTCCGCTTCACAGATGAGGTAAACCAAAAACATTAGTTGGTGATAATCACAAGTAGTGATTGTACCTGCATCTAAAGCCTTTTCCAAATCTTCAAAAGTAGTAGGTGTAAACATAATAAAATCCTCCTATAGTTTTTGTTTGTCACCTTAATAGGACTTATCCTATTGACTTTATTATACCAGATACATCTATCTAATTCAAGTAGTTTTATTAAAAATATTCAAAAAAAGGGCTTGCCCTATTTTAAGAACAAGCCCTCTATTATGGTAAGTATAATCAATACAACAAGCAAGCAACCTATTGATATGATAAAGCCCATTATGCCTCAATATAGATACCGCTATTAAGGTAACTATTGATAGTAGAAAGGCTTGCCTCGCTTGCACCTGTAGCACCTGAAACCGTAGCACCTGCACATTGACAGAAACCACTAATACTACCAATTTGTAAGTATTGATTACAAGGATAACCATATTTATCACAATAAGCGGTATAATTAGCCAAGTCTTTTGGTAACAACTGCATCATCTTGAATATAATCTCACCATTGTAAGTACCATTACCCAAGAAAAGTCCAGGTAATCCACCACCTATTTGACCGCTCGCACAACCACTTGAAACACCTGATTGAGCAAAAGCACCACCAACACCACTTGCGATGGCGTTTGTAAAGGACGAGCCTTTGCTACCCATTTTAGGCTTTGAACTTTCATCGTCAGAGCCTTCATCTTTTGTTCCAATCATCGAACTACCCCCCATAGAATATACCTTTGCGGTAAGTTCTGCTGTCCTGTGCATAAATGCGGTATATGAAGTATTGGCTTTACCAACTGCACCAAGTATATCCATTCCGATATTACCTGACCAACCACCTATGATAAGTCCTGTACCAATGTTATTGGCTCTTGCATACATAGCCCATTCACCCGAAACTAAATCAAGTGCATAACTTAAACCACAAGAACCCGTTTGGTCACGAAGATAGGTTAAATCTACTTCTGCAAAACCACCCCAAGTCTGTACCTGCATTGAAGCCCAACGCCTATTACGCAAGAACTTGTATGTTAAAGCATCACTACCCCACGGCATAGAAACTGTCAATGCACCGTGCTGAATATATGATGTAGGTATCTTCTTACCATAGTGTCCTGTCTTAACACCACCAAGTACAATTTCCGTACTCGAACCAGGATAGCTACTTGTTGCAATAGGTATATATCTTGCGGAAATTATGTTATCACGCCAAGAGCCTAAACCACCAACTTGTGATAATACATTAGCCAAGTCTTTTGCTACATCACCAACCCAAGTTGAAGAACTACCCATAAGAACGGATGCGAGGTCGCAACACATATTATTGAACTCTGTTACTGTAAGAGCAAAAGTGTTTACACCATAACTTGTATCAGCACAACTCATACAAGCCATTACAACTGTACCACTATTACCTTCAGCCCAAGTGATTCCAGGTATGTTACCGTGTGTAGCCGTAATTGATACGGACTCCTCTTCGGGTTGCATACGAATATCGTCCATATATTCGTTCCAATGTCCTGAATCACCATAAACAACAAATGCGTTTGTGTTTTTGATAGCATCCGCATAAGTAGCCAACGGGTCTAAATGACAATGGACTTCTTGTAAATTGTTTGTAAGGTAAACAATATCGTCTACCCAATAGTAACGACCTTCAAATGATGCATAGTTGTAAAATGTTCCTTTTGATAAACCTTGTACTATGAATACAGGTGTTTGCATTGAACAAGGCTCTTTGAGTTTACAGTTCAAACTACTACCGCCACTAAAAGTGTGGCTAATTGAGTTAATACGCTTTGAAGTATTACCTATACTTACTGTTGGCATTGTTATTTCCTCCTTGTTAGAAATAAGGGGTGGCAGTTTTTACCACCACCCCCGTAGATTAGTAAGCAACTCTTACGGTTACACATACATCGGTAATAGAGCCTTGTACCGAACCCTGAACCGAGCCACTTGCAGGGTTAAAGATAAGTCCTGTTACTTTGCCTGTACCGTCCGTTATTGACTTATAACCACTATCATTATAAGTACCTGAAATAGAGAGAACTCTACAAGTACCATAAATCGGTGAGCATACAGTCAAGCTCAAGAAGTTACTAACACTTGAGGCATAGCCTGTGTAGTCGTAAACATCATTACCTGCGGCATCCTGACCGTAGTACATCTCCAACATATTGTTGTGAGAGGAGTCAAGAGCACCTGAAATCTGTACTCCGCCTCCACCTCCGCCAACGGATACAATTTGAGCAGTGTGGCTTGTTATTGTTTTTGTGTCGGCATCAACAACCATTGTAACCAATATCTGTTGTGTACAGTCATCAGGGAGTGCAAACCACGCATTTATCGTGAATGTACCCGACTGATAGCCCATATATACCTGCCACAAGAAGGATATAACTCCATCTGTACTATCATAGTAAGTACTGTTTATTGCACTATCTACGCAGGTACATTTAACAGCCTTATAACTAACTCCATCGCTGTATGTTACGGAAGGCTGAATATCAATAAGGCTACTATTACTCCAAACCGAACTTGAAAAGTCTGTTACATAAGCGGTATATTTAGGATTTGACACCTCGCTCCAATTACCGAGCGAAACAGATATGGATGTCTTTGCTCCACCGCTTGCAGGCTTGTTTATCCACATACCACTATTAGCGTCGTATGTCAATACATCACCGTCAGCAAGGGTATTAGGGTCAATAACGACATCCGTAAGACTATCAAGGTCAACCTGCAATTCAGCATTTACCCATTTACCGCTATTTGCGTCATAAGTAAGGAAATCGCCATCTGCGAGTAAAGCATTGATGTCAACATCCGCAACATTATTGAGCAAGTTAGCGAGTGTCTTTAAGGTATTGCCTGCACCGTCCGTAACCTCAATCTGTTTGCTTGCGTTATAGTCTACATCGGCAACATAAGTGGTAAGGTCTTTACCGTTGATGTCAGTTTGTGCGGAGTAAGCCGTAACTTCAAATCTAAACAGTTCAGCCATAGGAGTATCACCATTGTAACAAACTATCTTGTAGTGTCCGTCCTGAACATCCTCAACGCACTCCATATACTTGATATAAGTATTCTTGATAACATTGTCGTTGGTGTCCTTCCAAGCTGTTTCGGCATAATGGATGGTGAGCGTATCAACATCGCCTGTACCGTGTGTAACGGTTACATAGTCGCTGTTTTGTGATACAACGATACTCTTGATATAGTCGGCAATAAGATTACCGTAAGTATCGTTCTTTGCCACATCAACTGCAGGGAGTAAAGATACTATGATATTACCCATAGCGTCTCTGAACTGAAGTTCGCCTGTCTGTGCATCGTTAGTAACATTAGCAATATAGGTTGTCTTAATGACATTACCTAAATCGTCCTTTTGTGCTTTAACTGCATAAGGGGCGGTAATGCTATAAGCCGTACCACCGTAAGTTGTGAATACAATATTATCTCCCGAAACTGAAACACTCTCGATAGCGTTCGTACAATCTGTTGCGACGGTTGCAAGGTCAGCATTTGTAGCGTGGCTTGCTTCGGTAGCATATGGAACTGTAATTTCGGATAACTGTGTTCCGTCTTTGGAGATTAACTTAACAGTCGTAGTACCTGCTTGTAACTTATCACCGTAGGATGCCTCAATCTCATCACCTGCACCATCGTTCAAAGCACGGGTAGCATAAGCAACTGTAATTGAGTTCAACAGTCTGCCCTTTGCGTCACGGAGAGTAACATTGTCGCCCTCTACTGCAAGGGATGCGGCATAAGTTGTGAGGTCTTTACCATCAACATCCTGTGATGCTTGTACGGCATAAGGGATTGTCAAATCAACGATAGTACCATCGCCGTGTGTGATTCTAACCTTGTCGCCTGCAATCTGAACATTGTAGATATAGTCCTCAAGTTCGTGTCCGTTGATGTCATACTTTGCTTTATCAGCATAAGGTATTGTAACTGCAGTATTCGTACCGTCGCCGTGTGTAAATACTACCGTATCACCAACTCCTGCAACAGAGAAGATGTAGGTGGAAATATCTCTACCGTTCTTGTCAACTGTTGCTTTCTCTGCATAAGAGACTGTAACCGAGGAAACTACTTCGCCCGACTCGTTTACCAATCTCAGTTTGTCGCCTGAAACATTAAGAGCCAAACCAACATATCTTTGGCACATATCGACTAACCAATCGAGATTCATTTCGTGGAAGTCTGTTCCAGGGTAGGTAAAGTTTCTAAACATATTAGGCATAATTATTTACCTCCTTCATTACAGCCTATTGTCAAGTAAGTCGTAGATATTGTTGAGGATAGCAATAATAGTGGCATCGTCTGCCCTTATCTGTGTCGTATCGCTCGCAATAGTTACAACCTTATTGTAAGTGTTCAAAGTGTTGTTAGCAATATCTTCGGTAAAGCCTGCGGTAGCTCCTGTGTTGCTTGCAACCGTATTGATGTTGTTAGCAATAGAAGTGGTATTACCCTTGATAGTAGCCACATCACTCTTGATAGTGTCTGTGTTAGCCTTTATTTGTGTAATAGGCGTAACTACAGCACCTGTATTATCCTTAATATCACCAAGAGTGCTATTAGTGGTTGATAATTTCGTGTCTATTTGCTGTACTTCATAGAGAGTATCATCAACCGACTGTGCCATTCCAGGTAATACATCGGTATTGTCCTTGATGTCATTAAGGTCGCTAACCATTGTGTCGGTATTGTCCTTAATAGCACCTGTGTCATCCTTGATGTCAGATACTTTTGAAAGTAACTGCTCAATCTTTGTATTGATTGCCGTTAAGAAGGCAGTCAATAAATCACGAATTTCTTGTAATAGAATTGTCGGCATAATTATTTACCTCCTTAAAATACGCCAATCGTCATCTCGTCAACGAAGATGTCAGCCATATGCTCATATAAGTTCCAATAACGAACTTCATACTCTGACTTGAGTAACTTTTGGCTTGTCTGTGAGATACCCCAATTTCCCCAAGAATGATAATCTCTATCAAAATCACGGTCATTAGTTGTATCTGTGTCAACGGAGCCTGAAGTATTTGTGGTAACATCTTCTGTTCCTGTAGTGCCTTCAGTTCCAACAGTAGTCTTATCATCAGTACCACTACCGCTTTCCGACCAAGTAACATCAGTTGTCTTGTCATCCGTTCCGCTTGTAGTAGTAGACGAACTACCGCTTACATCTGATTTATCGTGTGGCTGATAGGTATTTGAATCAAATGCTGATACTGTGTTTGTTGTAGTTGAACTATTAGTAGTTGAGGAACTACCTGTCGTATCATCATCAACCACCTCTTGTGAAGTACCACTCTTGCTATAAGTAGTATCGTCGTCCACAACTTCACGGGTATTCTTACTTCCTGTGGTATCACGGTCAACGACTTCATTACCTGTCGTGGCGGTGTCCAATGTACCCTCATCATAAGTATCTTCGTGGACGGTCTCATAGCCGTTTCTATCCCAAAGTGGCTCATACTCTTTTTCACAAGCGATAAACCATTTATCAAATACAGGCTTCCACTTATTCCACCATTGTTCATTCATAATATAGTAGAATCGTGGGTCTGTGAAAATAGGCTCGAAACTCATACCTTTTAACATAATGGTAGAAAGTAGAGTTTCAGCACTAAAACCCTCAACTTCTTCGGAAAGTGTCCAAGCGTCCATAAGACTTTTAGGAGTTTCCATCGAATTGAGCATCCTCTCCATTGTCCATAGAGTTAATCGGCTGTTCATATTTCTCTACCTCCAAGTTTGTTCCAAAGTGTGAGTTGATAAGTTCCATAGATTCCTTTAAGGTATTAACCCAACAACTAACTCTTGACTGTGCCTGTGCATTTGACATTTCAGCCTCCGCATTTAACATATGGGCTTTCTTGTCAGAGTTAGATACGGGTAAACCAATCTCCATATAGAACCCATCCATTATAGTCTGCATATCTTGTAACAAGTCTGTAACAACATATGTCTGTGTGTAATTGTTCATAAAGCAACCTTCGAAAGGGTTTTTACGAGGCATTACTTCCTCATCAAAGTGTTTGGTGTTGTCCTTCCATACAACCAAAGATTCACCCGCTTGTATCTTGTCGTAAACTTTCTTCAACTTCTCTGACTCTGCCAATGAGTCTGCGGTAACAACTAACGGCATTTTAGCGTTGATAAGTCCAACATTGATACCTTTGGTAATCTCTGCGAGCTGTGTCGCATAGTGGTCTATGATGTCCCAAACTCCGTTAAAATCGGGAGTTAATTTCAGAATTTCACAGTCCTTGTGAATCTCGAACTCCTTTTGATATAACGGATTACTTACGATTGCCTTCGTGGGCTGATAGTAAAAATCATATCCACTTAAAGTGCAAGGCTGAAAGGCTATGCCCGTTTCCTTGTCGCCAAATCGAGCAGACTCGAAAACTGCAACATAGCCCCTCGCCCATAAGCACAGTAAGAAAAAGTCTTGCGACCATTCCTTTGGCAAGTTTTTGAACTCCAAGCAACTATCAATCTTCTGAAGTAAACTTCTAAACCAATACTGATATTGCTCTGACTTCAAGTTCCAATAAGTATTTGGGACGGTCATATTCTGTAGAATGGCAATCTGTCTTTCGTCAAACATAACCGTCAACCTCCTAATACTTACTTATACCAAACAACAATCTCTGCATCGTTTGCAGGAGCTGTGTCGAAGGTAATTGTCTTTGTGTCAGCGTCATAAGAATAGTCTGTGTCAGCTACTTCTACGCCACCAACTGTTACCTTGAGGATTTCACGAACTTCGCCCTCAAGTACGAAGTCTACTTCAGAGCCGTCACCTTCGAAAGTTTCGGTAGCACCACCCTCACCGAGGATATAGATAATGCTGTTCTCCGTGTAGTCCTGAATCGCACCGAATTTATAGTGCATCCAGGTGTTCGTGTAAAGATGTCTTGCGTTGACAGGAGTTACATAAGCACCTGTGAACTGATTGATTGACTGAATTGCGTCTGTATCGAAAAGGATACCAACAACATAGTCAAGAGCAACCTCTGCAGTTGTAGCACCATCGGGAAGAGCAGGCTTGCAGTCAATACTCATTCTCTTGCCAGGTACTGAACTCTGCCAATAAGTAACACCTTCATAGTTTTCGAGAGAGAGATACTCAGGATTGAAAATCTCAGGCATAACTCTTGTCTTTGCCTTTGCGATGAACTCGCTGAAAAGCATCAACTTCTGCTTTGCCTTTGGAGTAAATCTCAAAACATTGTAATCAACGCCACCCTCTGTGATTGTGAGAGGATTGTGATAAAGAGCAGTTCTCTCTTCAAGACGGTCAGAGTCAATCTTAATCTTTGATGTGAAGAACTCCATAAACTCTGTGAGGTGCTCACGGAGAACTTCGTCTCTTGTGTAAGACTTACCTGTCTCGTCGTTGAAATACTTGATAAGGTCAACAACGCACTCACCACCAAGAGTAGGGGTAGCGGATGTAGCCTGTAAGTAAACACCTGCGATACGGTCAGTAACGAGTGCTCTGTTACGAGATTCAAGAGTAGACTCGATGTCATTCTCAATCTCTGTCATACAGCCGTTCATAAATGCGATGAAGGTAGCCTCGTTGTTGAAAGCACTCTGTAACTGTGCGAGAGGTGTAGTATAGTGCTTATCCCATACTGCCTCTGACAAGAAGAAACGCTCTACAACTTTAGGAAGCTTAATCTCCCACATAGAACCTGCACCGTCGCCATCATCCTGACCATCAGCAATATTAGTGTTGAGGTCGGTATTGAAAGCACCTGATGCCTCGTTATCTGCGGCATAGAAAGATACCTTTGCTTTACGAGTGTTGAACTGATTTTCACTTGCGTTGATAAGTCCGAACTTACCTGTGTACTTGCGAGACTGCATTACAACCTCTGCAATAGTACGATAAATGCTACCGAGTACATTTTCTGTACCTGTAGCAAGAGTCTTTGTACCTGCGTCGATAAATGAAGTATGGTCAACAACTGACAAATCAGCCTGAGCTGTAGCCTGTCTTGCCAAAGCGTTCATTACGGCGTAAGCATCCTTAATCTGAAATACTGCCATATTACTTTTCCTCCTTAAGCAGATTTACAAGTTTTGTGATGTCATCTTCACCGCCACCCTGTTCATTTTCAGGCTTTGGTGTTTTGTCATCCGTTTTGTTTATTGATACATCACCTGTCGTTTCGTCTACTACCGCCTCGACTTTTTTAACTTCAGGTGAAGTTTCAACCACTTCCATAAGTTTTAGTACATCAGCAGGTTTATATCCTGCCTTCGCTAATGCTACAATATCCGAGATTTTCATAATTAAATTCCTCCTGTGCTTATAGTAAATCTCTCGTACTAACTTTCAAGTATTGTAAGTAAGTGTGGTAGAAATAATCTCCCGTAAAACTATCCTCACAATATACTCGACCCATTTTAAGTTCGTTATCAATATCAACACCTATACGGTCTTTAATATCACCCCACATTAAAGGTAAATTGTTCCAATGTGTGTATGTTAAGTCTTTAACATTTGTCAAGTGATAATATGAACTCTGTTTTGGTGTTTGTCTGATAACCAAAAACTCTCTTTCGTGTGGCTCTTCTTGATATAAGCCATCAACGACTTCCAAAGTGTACCAACGAGCGTAACGAACAAATATACCCAAGTTGATACCCATTACTGCATCATACATTGAACATAAGAGTTGTTCATAAGCCTCTTCATTATCGGTATGCGGAATGTTTGCTACATCTTGTATTTCCCATTCACCCGTTTTAGCCATTTTAGAACCACGAACATACTTACTTGTTCGTTTACCAATTTTAGGGTTGTACTTACACCATTCAGCACAAACCTTTGTAGGCTCGCCCTCTTCGTTTGTAAGCATAATTTCCTTGATTTCACCCTGCGTAATTGCATTAGGGTCAATACCGTAGGGGCTGAAATAAGGACTATACTTACCGATAGAGTTACCAACAATGAATATCTTTACATCTTGTAATGTACGAACAATGGTACTTACGGTTTGTTCCCAAGCATCAAATTCATCACGAAGAACTCTCTCTGATTTGAGTTGTAAGAACTCGTCAAAGATTATTACTTGTACCTTATCAAATGTCTGCGATTTGGTGTGTGCTACCTGATTAAGAGCAACAGCCCAACCAAGTGTTTGTTCTTCAATGGAGTCATCATCTTCATTGTAAAGAATAAATGCACCTCTGAAAAACTTAATAGCATAACCTTTACCAAATATCTCATCGACTGGAAGTGGGGATAATAGTTTAGTCATTGATTTGACAACTATATCCTCCTTCCATCGACGAACATATACGAATGTACGCTTTGACTTCTTAAAGTTTTTAAGAGCATAAAGCAAACATTGATAAGTCTTACCGTTTGAACGCTGACCCCAAATAACTGATATATCGGGGTCTTTGTCAAGTATTGGTTTAAGGTTGTAAAAGTCTTTGGATGTGAGAGCCTCCTCCATCGTCTTTGCACGACGCTTTTCTCGTTCCTCAAACTCTTTACTGATAGTAGCCATTACTTTTTGTACTCCTTTGCCGCTTTTTCAGAATTAGCACCGTAAAAACCATCGACCTTTGTACCCCAAATTGCTTGACACTTTTTGACTGCAGATAAGGTTTCGCTACCTATATCCCCGTCAGCACCGTATTTAGGTAAGCAATTAGGTAATGTCCAAAGTAACAACTTTTGTAACTTTACAACTTCAGCACCTTTGTCGCCTCTTTGGAAATATCCTCTTGCAGGTCTTTTAGGAAATGCACCTGTGTAACCCGAAGGTGTAGGTGTAGGTGGAGTAGGTGTAGGTTTTTCTGCAGTGTACCACGGACGACCAAAGCCTTCCATATCACTAATACGGCGTGTTACACTTGCAACTTTGTTATTGTGATTACCCTCAATGGTCTTAAATGTACCATTACTGTTTACTTGTGAAACAAAACCTGTGTGTCCATATCCGTCAGTAAAGAATACATCACCCTCTTCAGGTTTTGAGTAGAACTTCTTTTTGTTCTTATAATATTGTGCATTAAACTTTACACCACAACCACAGTTATCTGATTTAGGCTGATACTGTGCCGCAAGTGCTGTACCCTTTGGGTCAGGTGAACTTGCTTTCCAAATGCACCACGAGGTAAATGTTGCACACCAAGCCACATTTTGCTTATTTCCATTGAAGTAGTGGATTGCATCGAGGTCACGGGCGTACTTCGTCCAGTTGTTGCCTTCTTCGGTGTAGCCAATTTCTTTGTTGGCGATACGCTTTACATCTGACCAATAAACATCACCCATAGTTACGCCTCCTTATCAAGTTTGTCGCAGAGCTTATCAACTGCAGTAGTCAACTTTTCAATAGCCTGACGATTCTCGTTGTTGGACTTGTCATACATATCAAACATACGCTCAATGTTCCTATTCTGTTGGTCTATCATATACTTACAGAACCATCCAAGTCCACAACAGGCAACTATTGGAAATCCGATACTCTGAATAAGTCCGCCTATTGTTGAGTAGTCCATACTTTAACACTCCTTTACATTATTATTATATCATAGTATAACCCATTAAACTATCGGTTAAGTCATATTAAACTATCGTTATACTATTATAATTAAATAGCTCTTCATTTCCACAACGAAGTTGTGGGCTACGAACAAAGTGAGTAGACCCATCCCCCCACCCCTCTATATTCCAACCTATTTCATTTAGTTAAGACCCCCCAACACCGTTTCCAACGGTGTTGGGGGTTTAGTCATATTTGTTATAGTTATAGCAAGT
>Ga0265298_10006308_pt1 | contig 14682 bp, 13 predicted proteins | sample AusTroGonzalo_MG_3_FD_193486 | JGI IMG/M metagenome (GOLD analysis project Ga0265298, IMG submission 193486) | Bovine rumen microbial communities from tropical cattle in Woodstock, Queensland, Australia - Gonzalo_01 | ecosystem: Host-associated > Mammals > Digestive system > Stomach > Rumen ... | reverse complement strand
CGTCAAAGGTAACACCTTGTATGTAGAAGTAAATTTGTCTGTTGCTAAAAGCGAATTGATTGCGAAAAGAGCCCAACTAATCAAGGAATTGAATAAATATTTTACAGTTCCGTGGATTGAAAAAATAGAAATAAAATAGATTTAAAATTGTGAAGGAGTTGTTAATGTCAACCGAAGAAATCAAAGAAAAAGAATATGATTCTTCTAAAATTACGGTTTTAGAGGGATTAGAAGCCGTCCGCAGACGGCCGGCAATGTATATCGGGTCAACGGGATTACCCGGTTTACATCATTTAGTATATGAAGTAGTAGATAACTCCGTGGATGAAATTTTAGCCGGCGGTGCTACCACTATTACCGTTGTAATTAAAGACGATATGACGTGTTCTATTCAGGACGACGGCCGCGGTATTCCGGTGGATTTAATGAAAAACGCCAAAGATGCTAAATTACGTAATAAATCCGCCTTGGAAGTAGTCATGACCGTTTTACATGCTGGCGGAAAATTTGATTCCGGCGCGTATAAAGTATCCGGTGGTTTACACGGGGTCGGTGTATCCTGCGTAAACGCTTTATCCGAAACAATGGACGTAGAAGTCCGTCGCGACGGGCATATCCATTTTCAACGCTATCACCGCGGTAAACCGGAAGAAAAAGTACAAATTATCGGCGATACAAAAGAACACGGTACGAAAGTGACTTTCCATGCCGATAAAACTATTTTCGGTGAATTAGCGTTTTCGTATGAAACAATCGGTAATCGGTTGCGTGAATTGGCTTTCTTAAATGCGGGTGTAAAAATTATTTATACGGACGAACGCAAAGAAGAAAATCAAACCGTTACTTTCCACTTTGAAGGAGGTATTTCCCAATTTGTTAAATACTTAAATACCAATAAAACCGTCATCAATCCGGACCCGATTTACTTAACAAAAGAAGTCGGTGATAATTATATTTCGTTTGCCATCCAATATAACGAAGGTTATTCCGAAAACGTATTTACGTTTGTGAATAACATTCATACGGTGGAAGGCGGTACACATTTAAGCGGTTTTAGAAGTTCGCTTACGCGTTTAGTAAACGAATATATTAAAAACAATAATTTAGGAAAACAACACAAAGATATTTCCGTTACCGGCGATGATATTAAAGAAGGGTTAGCCGCCGTATTGTCTGTCAAAATTCCGCATCCGCAATTTGAAGGACAGACAAAAACCAAACTCGGTAACTCGGAAGTAGAAGGGATTGTACGTTCCGTTGTCAGTGATACACTCGCGACGTTCTTTGAAGAAAATCCGAAAACCGCCCGTGCAATTTGTGAAAAATGTATGGGTGCGGCTATTGCCCGTGAAGCAGCCCGCAAAGCGCGTGATTTAACGCGCCGCAAAGGGGCTTTTGAAGGAGGAGGCCTTCCCGGAAAGTTGGCCGATTGTCAGGAAAGAGATGCCGCCAAATGTGAATTGTTCCTCGTAGAAGGGGACTCTGCCGGCGGATCGGCCAAACAAGGGCGAGACCGTGTATTTCAGGCCATTTTGCCGTTGCGCGGAAAAATTCTGAACGTGGAAAAAGCGCCGCTTGTGCGCATTTTGTCTTCCGATACCGTACGGGATTTAATAGCGGCCGTCGGAACGGGTGTTGGTGAAGGGGAAGGCGGTTTTGATATTTCCAAACTCCGCTATCACAAAATTATTTTAATGGCTGATGCCGACGTGGACGGACAACACATTTCTACATTACTGTTAACCTTCTTCTATCGTCAGTTAAAACCGTTGATTGACGCCGGACACATTTATTTGGCGCAACCGCCGTTGTATAAGGTGAAAAAAGGAAAATCGGAACAGTATTTGCAAACCGAAGATCAAATGCAACAGTGGTTAATGAAGGAAGGATTAGCAAGCGTAACGGTTACCGATATGCAAAAAAACAAAGAATTATCGGCCGACCAATTGCGGGATTTATTAAAAATTTTGCGCGATATAGAAGACATTTTGCTGAAATTGGAAGTCAAAAATATTACGTTGACGGATTTTATGGCCTTCTTAAAAGAAGGGCGAGTGCCCGTTTACCGTATTCCGCTCAGAAGCGGCGGTTTCCGCTATTTCTACGCAGAACAAGAATATCGTGCATATGAAGACCAATACATCCAAGAAAAACGCGAAGAATTATTGGCAGACGGCGTAGATGCCGAAGTGGTAGCCAATGAAAATTTCGTTCCGGAACACCAAAGTTTGTTTGAATTCGGCAAACTGTTGGCCGATGGAAAGAAATTGGAAGGATTCGGTTTTTCGTTTGCCTCGTACCCCGTTATCGAAAATGAAAAAGAAAAAATAAATCCGTTATTCAAAGTAAATAACGGGAAGAACGATACCTTGGTGTACAGTTTGGCCGAACTCTTAAAAACGGTCAAAGAAGCCGCCACTGCCGGGGCAACGATTCAGCGTTACAAAGGGTTAGGGGAAATGAACCCCGAACAATTGTGGGAAACTACCATGGACCCTGCCAAACGCAAGTTAATCCAAGTGAAAATAAACGACGCTACCGATACGGAACAAGCGTTTACCATGCTGATGGGAGATCGTGTAGAACCGCGTCGCGATTTTATACAGTCCCATGCTTTGGAAGTGAAGAACTTAGATATTTAGTAACCGGGGCTTTTGCCCCACGATTTATCCGTAACAGGAGATTTTTACATGAGCGAAGAAATAAATACACCTTCTCAAGAACCCACAAATGTGGACTTGTTTGGTAACATTCAACAACGTGATATTGCAGGTGAAATGCGTTCGTACTACATTGATTACGCCATGAGCGTAATTGTCGGGCGTGCTTTGCCGGACGTGCGTGACGGCTTAAAACCGGTTCACCGCCGTGTATTGTATTCCATGAACGAAATGGGCTTAAAATACAATAAACCCTATAAAAAATCCGCACGTGTCGTCGGGGATGTGTTAGGTAAATATCACCCGCACGGAGACACGGCCGTATACGATACGCTTGTTCGTTTAGCACAAGATTTTTCTATTCGCAAACCGTTAGTGGACGGACAAGGTAACTTCGGTTCTATCGACGGAGATTCCGCCGCTGCTATGCGTTATACGGAATGCCGCTTGGCCAAAGTGTCCGACACAATGTTGGATGATTTGGAAAAAGATACCGTAAAAATGATTCCCAACTATGACGGTTCTTTGTTAGAGCCGTCCGTATTGCCGGCCAAGTTACCGGCATTGCTTGTTAACGGGTCAGCCGGTATTGCGGTAGGTATGGCAACCAACATTCCTACCCATAACTTAGGCGAAGTGTGCGACGGAATAATTGCCTATATCCGCAATCCGGAAATTACCACCAAAGAAATGATGAAAATCATTAAAGGGCCTGATTTTCCGACGGGAGCCATTATCCGAGGCACGAAAGGTATTTATGAATATTTTGAAACGGGACATGGTAGTGTAAAAGTACAAGCGGAAACGGAAATTGAAGAACGCAAAAACGGCCGCGAAGCCATTATCGTGACGGAAATTCCGTATCAGGTAAATAAAACGGCGCTCATTGAAAGCATCGTTGCGTTGGTACGTGATAAAAAAGTTATGGATATTGCCGATATCCGTGACGAGTCGGACAGACGCGGTATGCGGCTTGTTATTGAAATTAAGCGCGATGGTAACGCGCAAGTGGTCTTAAACCACTTATTCAAACATACACAACTGCAAACTTCCTTCCCGGTCAATATGTTGGCCATTGTAGATGGACGTCCGCGCGTACTTTCGTTGAAAGAAGTCATGAAGGCTTATGTGCGTCATCGTCAGGAAGTAGTCACTAATCGCACGAAGTTTGACTTAAACAAGGCACAGCGCCGCGAACATATCTTAAATGGTTTATTGATTGCGATTGCGAATATGGACGAAGTCGTCGCCATTATCCGCAACGCCAAGGACCCGACGGAAGCCAAATTTACGTTGATGAAACGGTTTGAGTTATCCGAATTACAGGCACAAGCAATTTTGGATATGCGTTTACACCAATTAACGCAATTGTCCGCTCTTGCGATTGAAAACGAACGCAAGGACTTGTTAAAACTGATAGCGGATTTACAGGCGATTTTGGCGGATCCGCAAAAAATCTTGGATATTATCATTGAAGAATTAACACAGTTAAAGAAAGATTTTGACGACCCGCGCCGCACGCAAATTGGGCCGGATATGACGGATTTTTCAATGGAAGATTTGATTGAAAAAGAAGACGTTGTCATTACCATTTCTAACGACGGATATGCCAAACGTATTCCGTTGAGCACTTACAAGAGCCAAAACCGCGGCGGTAAAGGTATTATCGGAAGCAAAACAAAGGAAGAAGATTTTATGGAACACTTGTTTATTACTTCTTCCCATGCGACGATTTTAATGTTTACCAACAGAGGCCGTGTGTTTGCCTTACGCGCATTTGAAATTCCGGAAGGAACTCGTATGTCGAAGGGGAAAGCGCTTGTTAACTTGTTGCAATTGGTCGGAGAAGAAAAAGTAACTTCCGCTGTTGCAATAGAAGACTTTAACCCCAAAGAACAGAACGAAGGCAAGAAAGAATATCTTACGATGTGTACCCGCATGGGAAGCATTAAACGTGTGGAACTTTCGGAATTTGCCAATATCCGCCGCACCGGTATTATTGCAATGGGATTAGAAGAAGGAGACGTGCTGATCAGTGTACAAATGACGCACGGTACTTCGGATATTTTAGTGGCCACCAAAAACGGTAAATCCATCCGTTTTGATGAAAACCAAGTCCGCGCTATGGGCCGTCCGGCAAAAGGGGTCCGCGCCATTAACTTGGCCGAAGGAGACGTGGTAGTTGGTATGGAACACGCTCCCAACGACGGTGGTCCGCAACCGGATGTATTGTCTGTCTGTGAAAACGGTTTCGGTAAACGAACCGAATTTAGCGAATACAAGCGGCAAAACCGCGGTGGTATGGGTGTCATTACAATTAAAACAAGCGCCCGCAACGGACATGTCGTCGGTATTAAGTTAGTAGATGAAAGCAAGGACTTAATGATCATTACCGAAAAAGGCATGACCATCCGTGTACGCTGTGCGGATATTCGTTCCGTCGGCCGGAACGCACAAGGCGTAACATTGGCGCGCATGGAAGACGGAGATAAGATTGCCCGCATCGCGCCGGTGGTGAAAGACGACGAAGAAAAAGAAGAAGAAGATACCACCGAAAAATAACTTCATTCGTTGACGAAATGGGGGAGTAAAAACTTTTTACTTCCCCGTTCCTATGGGGAAACAGGGTAAAATCTTGCCGCCATATAAGGCGGACACTTGTAAAAATAAGGTTTACAAGTCGCGCACAAAGTGCTATAAAAAGATAGGGGGAATTTCGTATGAGGACAAATCCGCATATTTTGGAAATCAATACTCGCGCTTGGCTCAAACGGCTAGAAGCACAGACGGGCCGTCCGGTGACGTTAAACACCGTTCCGGATACTACTTGGGAAAAAATTAAAAACGCCGGTTTTGACGCTGTATGGCTGATGGGGGTTTGGAAAAAAAGCCCCGCTGCCGAACGTATTGCCCGCGAGAATGCGGAAATTCAAAACCAAATCCGTGCGATTAAACCCGATTTTCGTCAAGAAGATATTACTGCATCCCCTTATGCCGTTTATGAGTACGTAGTAGATGATTCGTTAGGCGGAAATGAAGCATTGTCCTCCCTGCATGCCCGCTTAAACGCGATGGGCATTTCGTTGTTGTTGGATTTTGTGGGAAACCACATGGCCATTGATAGCCCGACGGTAACTTCCGATCCCGATTTATATATTACCACCGGTACGAAAGAACCGCACGTACACAAAGATTGGTTTTTCAAAAACGAAAACGGTGTTTACATCGCTTATGGCAGAGATCCGTATTTTGCACCGTGGACCGATACGGTACAACTCAACTATTTTAACCCCAAAACGCGTGCGTTTATGTTGGAGAATTTAGAACGTGTCGCCCAATTATGCGATGGTGTTCGGTGTGATATGGCGATGTTGTCTCTTAACAAAGTACAACGGGATACGTGGTGGGAATTTATCGGGGGTGAATTACCTCAAGAAGAATTTTGGAAACAAGCCCTTTCCCGTATTCGTTCTGTTCGTCCGGAATTTATCTTTATTGCCGAAGTATATTGGGGATTAGAGTGGGATATTCAGGAAATGGGTTTTGATTATACGTATGATAAAACCTTGTATGACCGGCTCCGTTTTTCCAATGCAGAAAACATCCGCGGCCACTTAGGCGCAGAACACTTGTTTCAAATGCGTTCTATCCGTTTTATTGCAAATCACGATGAAGAAGACAGTATAAAAGCATTCGGACGTGAAAAATCACTCGCAGCCGGCACGATAATTGCTACCTTGCCCGGGGCTCGTTTATTCCACTTATTTCAACTGTTGGGCCGTCCGGCGCGTATGCCGATACAGTATATTTGTGATGATTTTCCAACGGATAAAGAAGTGGAATCTTTCTATTGGAATTTGTTGCAAATTACTTCTGCCCCGGCTTTTCATGGCGGGCAATGGTCCTTAAAAGACGTATCTTCTGTCGGAATGGGAGATAATACCCACTGCAACATTTTGTCTTGGCAGTGGAAACAGATGAATATTTGTAAACTGATCGTTATTAATTACAGTGATGCTCCGGCAAAAGGGCGCATTTCCCTGAAAGGGGTACAAGGAGAATCTTTAGCGGAAGAAATCAGCGGGTCCCGTATTCCGTTAACGCCGGAAATGAAAACCGGCGGTTACCAAGTAGAATTAAAACCGTACGAAAGCAAAATATTCACATATCATATCTGATAAAAACAAAGGAAAAATACCCCGCGTTTGCGGGGTATTTTTGTTATAATATAGTTACGAGTGCCGTTCGTAGAAAAACAGAGCAACCAAATGGGTTTCGGAGATTTTAACAAAAAGGACCATTTCGCTATTTCGTCCCTAGGCATGGAAATTGCCGTAAGCGAAATTTTAGGTGTTGCATTAGGGTATTGGTTAGATAAAAAATACGGGACGTCGCCCTGTTGTTTGTTAGTGGGGGCGGTATTGGGTTTTATGTTAAGTTTTTATCAGGTTTTGCGTGCGGTTAAAAATTTAGACCGTCAGGCAAAAGAACAGAAAAATGGACATCGCTGAAATTATTTCGCATCACATTTTAGATAACGATTGGGGCATTTCCTTGGGTTCTGTCCGTTTGCCGGTTACTACCCATTCCGTTACGATTTTTGTGGTAAGCGCACTTTTGTTAACCGTTTTATTCTTCATTGCACGTGGTGGGGCGAGCCGTTGTTCCCGACTGCTAACTACATTGGCTGAGGAATATGTTACGTTCATTCGGGACAGTATGATTCTTCCAAATATGGGGCCGGAAGGACGTCCGATGTTGCCTTATTTTTGTACGTTGTTTTTATTTATTTTAAGTGTCAATTTGGCCGGTATGTTGCCCGAAATGAAAACGGCTACTTCCAATATTTCCGTTACGGCTGCCCTTGCATTATGTTCGGGCATACTTATTTTGTACAGCGGATTAAAATTTCACGGGGTAATCGGTTTTTTGAAGGGATTTGTGCCGTCGGGTACACCCGTTTGGCTCGTCCCTCTTATTTTCCCGTTGGAAATTATCAGCACAATCATCAAAGTATGTGTATTGGCGATTCGTTTATTTGCCAATATGCTTTCGGGGCACATGGTACTGCTTTGTTTACTGCTGATTATTTTTATCGTCGGGAAAATGAATGTTTTTGCCGGCGTCGGTGCACTTATACCGGCGATGGTGTTGGAAATTTTTATGACGTTTTTGGAGTTGTTAGTTGCGTTTTTACAGGCGTATGTTTTTACGTTGCTGACCGCTATTTTTGCGGGGTCCGTCATTCATACGCACTAATTTGAAAATAAACGAGCGGATTTTCCGCCGAAAAGGAGAACAAAATGGAACTTGTAGCACTTAAATATATCGCTGCCGGTATTGGAGCCGGGCTTACGGTAATCGGAGCCGGTTTAGGTTTAGGAAAAATCGGTGCTGCCGCCTTGGAAGGTACGGCCCGCCAACCCGAAGCCGGTGGGGATCTGCGTACCATGATGATTATTATTGCCGCTTTGTTAGAAGGGGCTGCCATGTTGGGATTAGTTATCTGTTTGTTAACGATGGTCATGTAATCACACAGGTCACTTTATGGAAGATTTATTGAAGTTGGATTACGGGGTTCTTGCGTTAACGCTCCTAAATTTTGGGTTATTGGTATATCTGCTAAAAAGATATGCTTGGAAACCTATCATCAGCGCGTTAGAAAAACGGGAAGAGCAAATCCGTGCCGACAAAGAAACCGCCCAATCTGCCCGGCAGAGTGCCGAGCAGTTAAAACAAGAACTCGAGGACCGTTTAGCGCATATTTCGCAAGAAGCCGCGGAACGGATGGCTGTGGTTGTCAAATCAGGGGAAGCACAAAAAGAACAATTATTGGCACAGGCCAAAGAACAAGCCGATCGTTTAATTGCACAGGCCAAAGAACAAATAGAGGCAGAAAAAAACAAAGCATTGGCTGATGTACGTACAGAAATAGCACAAATCAGTATTTTGGCGGCTTCCCGTGTAGTAGCGCAGCAATTAAACGAAGATTCCTCCGGGAAAATAGTAGCACAAGTATTGGAAGAAATAGGGAAAAAGTAATATGAACAGTACGGACCGGATTGCTGCTGAACGATATGCGGGTGCTTATAATGCCTTAAGTGCGCAGCCGCAGGATGCTGTTGTGTTGGCGCAGCAATTAACAGCGGCCGCACAAACATTGGCAAGCGTGAAAATGTATATGACGAGCCCGCGCGTTTCCTTACAGGCAAAAAAACAGTTAATTTTGTCTGCATTCGGTTCTTCTCAAAAAACGGCTTCTTTTCTTGTGCTTTTGTTGGAAACAAAACGGTATCGTTTACTAGACAGCATTGTTTCCCGCGTGAACGAATTAGCCGATGAACGGCAGGGTATTTTGCGTGCGACAGTTGTTTCGGCTCGTCCGCTGACGGCGGGCCAACAAGAAGAGGCACAACAAGCCCTTTCTTCCCGTTACGGCAAAACGGTGAAAGCCGTCTTTCATACGGATGAAAAATTATTGGGCGGAATTAAAATTTATTGTCAAAATGAACTTATTGACGGTAGTTTGCAACACAGGTTACAAAAATTGCAGGAAGAACTTATAAAATAAACGGTAATGATATATGGCAATCAGACCAGAAGAAATAACCAATATCCTAAAACAAAAAATAGAACAGTTTACCACAGAGGCCGACGTTAGTGAAACCGGTACGGTAATTCAAGTAGGTGACGGTATTGCCCGCGTTTACGGATTAAATAACGTAAAAGCCTCGGAGTTAGTAGATTTCGGGCACGGCGTGAAAGGGATGGCCTTAAATTTGGAATACGACAACGTCGGTTGTGTGCTCATGGGTGCAGATTATTTGGTACATGAAGGGGACAGTGTTAAACGTACCGGGGAAGTTATCAGCATCGGTGTTGGGAACGGAATGATCGGGCGTGTGGTAGATCCGTTAGGTAACGCGTTAGACGGAAAAGGTGCTATCCCCACCGAAAAAACCATGCCGTTGGATATTGTCGCTCCGGGTATCATAGACCGCCAACCTGTAAAACAACCGTTGCAAACGGGGATAAAGGCCATTGATGCTATGGTGCCGATCGGCAAGGGCCAACGCGAACTCATTATTGGGGATCGCCAAACCGGCAAAACGGCCATTGCGGTAGATGCCATTATCAACCAAAAAAATATTTCCGCGGAAGAACGGTGTATTTGTATTTATGTAGCCGTCGGACAGAAACAAAGTACAGTGGCACAAGTTGTTAAAACTTTATCCGATTTCGGGGCGATGGATTATACGGTAGTCGTTTCTGCCACCGCGTCCGATCCGGCCTCTTTGCTCTATATTGCCCCTTATGCCGGATGCGCTATCGGCGAATATTTTATGTGGCAAGGGAAGGATGTGTTGATTGTATATGACGATTTGTCTAAACACGCACAAGCCTACCGCGAAATGTCACTTCTCTTACGCCGTCCGCCGGGACGTGAAGCCTATCCGGGAGATGTGTTCTATTTGCATTCCCGTTTGTTGGAACGTGCGTGTAAATTGTCCCAAGAAAACGGAGGGGGATCGTTGACGGCTCTTCCGATTATTGAGACACAGGCAAACGACGTTTCCGCGTATATTCCCACAAACGTGATTTCCATTACGGACGGACAAGTCTATTTGGAAAGTAACCTCTTTTTAAGCGGCATTAAACCCGCCATTAACGTCGGTTTATCCGTTTCTCGTGTGGGCGGTGCTGCCCAGCGCAAAACAATGCGTAAAGTAGCGGGGACGTTGCGTATTGATTTATCGCAATACCAAGAGTTGGCCGGTTTCGCGCAATTCGGTTCGGAATTGGATAAAGAATCTCAACGCCAAATCGCACGCGGAAAACGGATGACGGAATTGCTCAAACAAAACCAATATACTCCGATGAAAGTAGGCGAAGAAGTATTGGTGCTTTATGCCGGCACACACGGATATTTGGATAGCATAAAAGTAGAAGATGTTTTTCTGTATGAAAAACAACTGCTTGCGTATATGCGCGCAGAAAAACAGGACGTATTGGATTTGTTGCAAACGTCTCAGGAATTAACAGAAGAATTGGAACAAAAAATCGTCGGTGTATTAACCTCTTTTCAAACGGTTTTCAAACCGGCGGCATAGGAGAAAATTATGGAAGCGAAGACCCGAAAAAAATACTTAGTAACCGGCGGAGCCGGATTTATCGGCAGCAATATTGCTAAAACTTTGGAAGCACAAGGACACGAAGTAACCGTGTTGGATGATTTTACAAAAAACGGGCACTTCAAAAACTTGATTGGTTTTAAGGGAGATGTAATTACCGCTGATTTATTTCAATATATTCCCTCGGACATGTATTTTGATGCGATTTTCCACGAAGCGGCCATTACCGATACTACGGTTATGGACCAAAAAGCCATGATGGAACAAAATGTAGAGGCCTTCAAAAATTTACTCGCTTTTGCCGCGGAAAACGAAATCAAAAAAGTGATTTATGCTTCTTCTGCCGCTACGTACGGTAACGGCCCTGTCCCTAACGTGGAAACACAGCCGACGCATCCGGAAAACGTATACGGTTTTTCCAAGGTCATTATGGATAATGTCGCCCGTCAATTTGCCGATAATAACAACGATATGACCATTATCGGATTGCGTTATTTTAACGTCTATGGCCCGGGAGAATATTTCAAGGGGAAAATGGCCAGTATGGTGTATCAGTTGTACAATCAGATGAAAGAAGGTAAACATCCGCGCGTTTTCAAAAACGGGGAACAGCAACGCGATTTCGTGTACGTGAAGGATATTGTCAAAATTAATTTGTGCGCATTAAACAACGGGAAAGAAACCGGTGTTTATAATGCTGCTACCGGCGTACCGCGCGATTATAATGATATTATCCGCTGTCTGAATAAAGAAATGGGCACAAATTTGGAACCGGAATATATTGATAATCCGTATCCGTTCTTCCAATTAAAAACGCAGGCGGATATTACAAAATCTAAAGAGAAACTCGGCTATGAACCCGATTATTCGCTAGAAGCGGGTATTGCCGATTATGTGTCTATTTTAGAAGGGAAAAACAAGTAATTTTTTTATGGAATCGCTTAGAGACATACGCCAAAATATTAAAGCCATCAAGTCCACGCAGCAAATTATGCAGACGATGAAAATGATTTCCAACGCCCGCATAAGAAAAGCGCAGGAAGCCATGTTGGCAGCGCGTCCGTTTGCCCAAAAAATGCTAGAAATGGTGGATGACTTAAAACAAGATATTTTGGCGATGCCTCAAGCGGAAGAAGGAAAGGAAAATTGGTCTAGCCGTTTTTTTATCAACAAAACCGGCAATCCGGATAAAGTAGGCCTAATTGTAATAACGGGGGATAAAGGGCTTGCAGGTTCGTTTAACGCAGTGGTGTTGCGCAGTGCGCTTCATTTCTTACGAAAGAACGAAGAAAAAGAAATTTTTGTATTTGTTATTGGTAAAAAAGGGCGTGACTTTTTGGCCCGCTTGAAAATGCCCCGTTTGCATATTGTGTATGAAAGCGTGGGCATTTTTCCGAAGATTTCTTATGCGCATGCGGAATTGCTCGGTGAGGCAATTTTGAAAACTTTTATCGGGGAAAAGTTGGGTGCTTTGCACTTGATTTACAATGATTTTAAGTCACTTGCGAGCCAAAATTTAGTGGAAAAACAGTTGCTCCCGTTTGATTTTGATGAAATCCCCAACGAAACGGAAGTGCGTGATTTTGAATTTGAACCGGGTATGGTAGCCATTTTTAAGTTGCTTGTGCCACGGCTGATTAAAGCGAATATGTACCGCATTTTGTTGGAATCGCAAGCGGCGAATTTAGCCGCTACCATGAACGCGATGGATGCGGCCAGCAAAAACGCCGGAGAGTTAGTAACGGCTTTAGGGGTTAAATTAAATAAAGTGCGCCAAGCGGGTATTACCAACGAAATTTTGGATATTGTAAACGGGGCGGAGGCCTTAAATAACTAAACAGGAAAAATTATGACAACGGGAAAAGTAATTCAAATTATTGGTGCGGCAGTTGATATTCAATTTTCGCAAGAGGAATTGCCCTCTATTGAAAACGCAATAGAAATTGAAATGGACGGCAATAAAAAAATTGTAGCCGAAGTAGCGCAACAAATGGGCGATGGTATCGTGCGTTGTGTGGCTTTGGAAAGCACAGATGGCCTTCAGCGCGGTGCAAAAGCCGTTGATACGAAAGGGCCGCTAGCTGTACCTGTGGGGGAAAAATGTTTAGGGCGTTTGATGAACGTACTCGGCAAAGAGCAAGACCATAAAGGGGAAATTGCTGCCGAAATGAAAATGCCAATCCATCGCAAAGCCCCTACCTTGGAAGAACAAAATCCGACCCCCGAAATTTTTGAAACGGGGATCAAAGTTATTGATTTAATTGCTCCTTACATGAAAGGGGGAAAAGTAGGGTTGTTCGGCGGCGCCGGCGTGGGGAAAACCGTGCTTATTATGGAACTTATCAATAACGTAGCGCGCGAACACCACGGTAGTTCCGTTTTCGGAGGAGTAGGGGAAAGAAGCCGCGAAGGAAACGATTTAATGTTGGAAATGAGCGAATCCAAACTTTCCGATGGCAGTTCCGTTTTGGATAAAACCGTACTCGTCTATGGCCAAATGAATGAACCGCCCGGCGCGCGTGCGAAAGTAGCGTTAACGGCTCTTACGCAAGCGGAGTATTTCCGTGATGTAAAAGGGCAGGACGTGCTTTTATTCTTGGATAATATTTTCCGTTTTGTACTCGCCAATTCCGAAGTGTCCGCACTGCTTGGCCGTATGCCTTCGGCCGTGGGTTATCAACCGACGTTAAACACAGAAATCGGCGGTTTGCAAGAACGTATTACTTCTACTAAAAAAGGGGCTATCACTTCCATACAGGCAGTTTACGTGCCGGCAGATGATTTAACAGATCCCGGTGTAGCGGCTACGTTTACGCACTTAGATTCAACATCTGTTTTATCGCGTCAGATTGCCAGTTTGGGTATTTATCCGGCGGTAGATCCGTTGGCTTCCACCTCGCGCATTTTAGACCCGCGCATTATTGGGGAAGAACATTACCGTGTCTCACAACAAGTTCGCCAAGTATTGCAAAAATACAAAGATTTACAAGATATTATTGCCATTTTGGGGATGGACGAACTGAGTGATGAAGATAAAAAAACCGTTGCCCGCGCACGCCGCATCCAACGCTTTTTATCGCAGCCGTTCTCGGTAGCCGAACAGTTTACCGGACATCCCGGGAAATACGTAAAACTCGCCGATACGATAAGCGCCTTTAAGGGTATTGTGGAAGGTGCATATGACCATATTCCCGAATCGTGCTTTTACATGTGCGGTGGGATAGAGGACGTTTTGGCCGCTTACGAAAAAGTAAAAGACAAAGAATAACTATGGCAGAAAAGAAATTAACCCTTAATTTAGTAACGCCGGAAAAGCAACTTATCTCCGCTAAACAGGTAGATATGGTGATTCTTCCTGCGCTACTAGGTGAAATGGGAATTTTGCCGGGGCATATACAAACGATTGTGCAACTTGGCATGGGGCCTTTGCGCTACAAAAATAATGGCGAAGAAGAAATTTTTGCCGTATTGGGTGGCTTTGCCGAAGTCATCGAAGATGTGGTCAATGTGTTTGCGGAAGGGGCTGATTTGGCAGGCGAAATAGACGAAGAAGCTGAAAAGCAGCGTATCAAAGCCATCAAAGAATCCCTTTCCAATAAAGATGCCGATATTGATTTTGAATTAGCCGAACTCGAAATCAAACAATCGCTTGCGCGCATGAAAGTGAAAAAGAAACGGTTGTAATTTTGAAAAAACAGGGGTGAAAAAATCGCCCCTGTTTTTATTGTATAGCGTTGCAAATTTGCGTTCCCAGAGCGGTGGAAGCCTCGCATTCCTGTTTATCCGGATAATCGGAGTGTGTCAGCCAAATTTTGTACATAAAATCTTTATTAGCCACGCAATTTCCCCAACTGTTTGTATCATTCGGACAGTAATAGGCAACAATGTTA